>Ga0207661_10000082_pt1 | contig 66488 bp, 63 predicted proteins | sample KBSC713LmetaG_FD_184337 | JGI IMG/M metagenome (GOLD analysis project Ga0207661, IMG submission 184337) | Corn rhizosphere microbial communities from Kellogg Biological Station, Michigan, USA - KBS C7.1-3L metaG (SPAdes) (version 2) | ecosystem: Host-associated > Plants > Roots > Rhizosphere ...
GAGTCGGCACGCGCCTCTGGCCGCTCTCCCGGCGACTCTATCCCAAACAGCTCCTGCCGTTGCTCGGCGAAGAATCGCTGCTCCAGCAGACAGCGAGGCGGCTCTCCGGCAAGCCCTTTACGCCGCCCATTATCGTCGCGGCCGAGAACCAGCGTTTCTTCATCAGCCGTCAGCTGGGCGATGTAGATATAGCGCCCGAAGCCATTCTTCTCGAACCCGACCGACGGAACACCGCTGCTGCTGGGGCACTTGCCGCAGCATGGTTGAATTCCACCGGTCGCGACGAGGTGTTGCTCATCAGCCCGTCGGACCATGCGATCGGCGACCGCCCGGCATTGCTGAAAGCCATCGAAGCCGGTGTCGCGCAAGCGGAGGAAGGCGCGATCGTCGCATTCGGCATCCGGGCGACGGAGCCGCAAACTGAATATGGATATATCGAGTTCGACCCGGACGGCGAGCCAGGAGAAGCTTTGCCGATCGCCCGGTTCGTCGAGAAACCCAGCGCTGACAAAGCGATGGAATATCTCGCGAGCGGGCGGTTCCTGTGGAACTCGGGACTGTTCCTCGTGAAGGCGAGCAGCTTTCTTGGGGAAATGAAGGCGTTCATGCCGGACACGGTCGCGGCAATCAGCGAGTCCGTCGCGAATACTCGCCAGGACGGGCCTTTCGTCCGCCTCGCGAGCGGCGCATTCCGCCGCGTCGAGAGCATGTCGATCGACCATGGCATCATGGAGAGGACCTCGCGCGGCGTGGTCGTCCCCGTCGGCATGGACTGGTCGGATGTCGGTTCGTGGGAGGCGGTATGGCAGCTCGGCCCGAAGGACAGCGGCAATAATGTAATGGACGGCAAGGTCGTGGCACTCGACACCCGCGATTCACTCCTGCGCAGCGATGGCAGAGCAGTGGTTGCCGCCATCGGCCTCGAGAAGATGGCCGTCGTCGCAGTCTCCGATGCTGTGCTCATTGCTCCGATGGATCGGCTCGGAGACATGCGCAAGCTTGTCGAACAGGTTGAAGCCGCGCACGGCCCGTCGCTCGCCGCACCGCCAAAAGTCGCTCGTCCTTGGGGATCTTACGAAGTCATCGCCGCGGGCGCAGGCTTCCAGGTCAAACACGTCGTGGTCGATCCGGGTCAGGCGTTGTCGCTGCAATTGCATCGCCAGCGTTCAGAACATTGGACCGTAATCCGCGGCTCGGCTGAGGTGACCATCGGTGACAAGACCTCGGTCCTGCGCGAGCATGAATCGGCCGTCATTCCGATCGGCATGAGGCATCGGCTAGCGAACCCTGGCGATGTTCCGCTCGAGCTGGTTGAGGTGCAGTCCGGCGCCTATTCCGGCGAGGACGACATCGTCCGCTTCGATGACCTTTGAGGCGGGGCGAAGACGAATCCGCGCGAAAGGAAGCCTGCTGTCATCCGCGCCCGATATCCTCCGGAGATTCTGCGTTTGGTGACCCCTACGGATAGCTGAGGTGTGCACTAAGAAGTTTCAGATAGTCTCAACCCATTGATTGTTCTGGGCATTTGAAAATTAATTGGTGCCGCTTGGTTCCACTGAATTCCAGCAAAGCGCGATCATTTGGTGGACCCGAGCGTGGCTGTGACTCTCCAAGGAATCCAACCATGCCGCTCACCAATCTCAAAGTCAAAACGGCCGGCCCGGGCAAGCATACCGATGCGCACGGGCTGTTTCTCAACGTGCGCCCCACCGGCTCTCGCGCGTGGAAACTTCGCATGCAATTCAAGGGCAAGCGACGCGACTACGGCCTTGGCCCGGTTCACGACGTGTCTCTCGCCGAGGCGCGAATTCTTGCCGCGGAAATTCGCAAGATGGTTCGGGCCGGGATCGATCCAGTCGAAGCGCGAGGCCTGAGGCGCAAATCAGTGCCGAGTTTCGAGCGAGTGACCCGCGACTGTTACAGGAGCCTCAGCGGTGGCTGGAAGGACAAGCGCTACGCGTCATGGCTCTCGAGCTTCGAGAACCATGTCTTCCCGGAGATCGGCAGCAAGCGGATCGATGAAATCGACAGTCAGGCCGTCCTCCGCGTGTTGGAGCTCATCTGGCTTGAGATTCCGGACACTGCGAAGCGCATTCTTCAGCGGATCGGAACGGTGCTAGATTATGCCCACATTAAAGGACACATCCACGCTGAGATTTCGCTTAAATCTGTGACGCGCGGGTTGCCGCGACAGGTCAAGGTCGTGAAGCACCGAGCGGCAATGGCGTACGCCAAAGTGCCGACGTTCATGACGGCGCTCATGGCGCTCCCGAATAGTGCGGGACGTGATGCCCTCAAGCTGACGGTGCTGACCGGCGCGCGCTCCAACGAGACCCGCTTTGCGATTTGGAGCGAGTTTGATCTTGATGCGGCAATTTGGGCGATTCCGGCCGAACGCATGAAGATGAAGAATGCCCATGTTATTCCGCTATCGGCGGCGGCGGTCACTCTGCTCAGAAGGCTTCACCAAGAACGCCGCGCGCTCGACGGAAACGTCGCTCCTTCGCAGCTCGTCTTCACAAGCAACGGCACAAAACCGATCAGCGACATGACCATGAACAAGGCCATGAAGGACATGGGCTTCACAAACGTGACCGTTCATGGATTTCGTAGTTGCTTCACCGACTGGGCCGCGGATTGCACGGACTTCGCCAAGGAGATCGTCGAAAAGGCGCTCGCCCATAAGGTGCCGAATGCCGTGGAGGCGGCGTACCGGCGAACGGACTTTTTCGACAAGCGCCGGATGTTGATGAACGCATGGGAGGGTCACTGCATGAAGGGAGAGGCCTCGCCAACCTAAGCCTCCGGAAGCGTTCGTGACGGCGTGGCGCTAGTTCAGATCCTCAACGCTGAAGAACATCGGATTTTGCATCCAGGCATTGACGGCTGACTCGCGCCAGCCGGCGCAGCGCGCGCTGATGCGCACCTGCGCTGGGAACGTGCCGTTCTGGACCTTGCGATAAAGAGTTGATCGACTGAGGCCTGTGCGATCGAGCACGGTCTTGATGCGGAGGATGCGGTCTGAGGTTTCGTTCATATCCGACGAATTGAGACATAGTGGCATCGCCGCAATGGCCGCGGGACTGAGATTCACTTCAGTGCGTCAAGATGCGCCCAGCAACGTCAGAGACACGGCCAGCAAAACTTGAACAACCGGCTGTTTCAGCAAGATTGGAACTGCCGAATCGCCCCGACAGGGAGCGCGTGTTTTGGAGAGTTACGTTGGCTCCATCCAGGTAGAGGATGCGAGCGGATATCGTTTTGCAGTGCACGAGTACCAGCGTCGCCGATGGTTTACTCGAACTATTCGCCATGTGCTCGATAGTGGTGAGCTGGTGCGCCGGGTGAACGAGACCCATTTCGTTGTCGTCGCGACCGGCGAGACACTGTTGCGTGCCGACGCGGATTGAAGGCGACTACTCGTCCTTCAGCGCGCTTTCGAGAAGACGGCGGACGGCCTCGGCACGGGATGGCAAATCAGCTTGTTTGCGCCGCCAGTTGTCCACCCGAGCGAGCAGACTCGGTTCAGCTGAAAAGATGAACCGGACCGATTTCAGTTCGACTGACATGACTGATGCCGGTCATATCAGACGGCTATTGACGGACAATAGATAGCACTGATATCAGTGATGTGACCGAGGGTCAGGGTTAGGCTCCTGCCCTCGGTCTGACCACGAACACCTTCTGCGAGGTGACCTGGCTATGCTGACATTTACTGGCGGGCGAGCGCGCCGCCAATCCCGAGCACGCGACTGCTGTCGGACAGCGTCATACCTCTTGCTCGGTCGCCTGCGGTGATAACGCCAGACGAGCGCGAGCACGTAAAGGCGGCGGTTCGTCACCTGGTAAGGCGTAAGCAGCAAGAGATCGAACGGGCCGTGCGCTTGCTCCGCACTCATTTTGTTGACCGAAGGCCCCGGTCACCGAAACGCGGAACGCTGCATAGCTTGATGCTCGTCGGCGCCTTCGCCCGGCGCGATGGCCCTCCCGATCGAGAGACCGGCGAGATCAACGAGTATGAGATCTGGGCTTTCGTCGACCATCCTCAATATCGGGGCCGAAACCGCCACTGGAGCATCGCCCAGAGAGCGATCGCATCAAGCTTGCGAGGCCGGGCGACCGTCACTCTATCGGTTTTCACGCTCGACGAGATGGATCGCGTCCGTACGGCGGGAAATCGCTTTCTGACTGAGCTCTATGACGGCGGCATTACGCTGTGGGAGCGCACCGAGGGGGACGTGTCAGATGACTGACGGGAACCCGCGGGCCGGCGTTGACGACCAATCAAACGAGTGGCCTGACGAGGAGACGCGAAAGCGATATCGTGCCGCCTTTGCCTCGCTACCCCCCTTTACTCGGAAGGTGTTCTGGGCTCACCGCATCAATGACCTTAGCTATGCAGAGATCGCAATGCGATACGGCATAGGCATTCGCGAGGTCGAGCGCGAAATTGCCCGTGCAATCTATGGCATCGATCGCGCACTTGCGGCGATGGAGCGCGAGCCCCGCAGGAGTTGATGGCCATTGCGCCGGCTCATGAATTTTCTGAAGCTCTAGCGGCATCCGCTTCAGCCTCGAACATACGACTGCCGCGCCTGCGCCAGCCAGCTAGTGCTTCTTCGCGTTGCTCGCTCCGAAGCATCATAGCCGTTGCCAGAAATGCGCCGTAGAGCGTCGCGCGATCGTCGTCAGTGAGCTCAACCAGGCCGGCTTTGACGACCAGGCCGCCGAGCTCGATCAGGTAGCGCGTGCGCTCGCGGCGTTTCACCATCCACTCGCGTTTGTCATGTCGAGCATGCCGCGCACCAACTCGGCGCCGTGCAGCCTCACAGCGGCAAAGTGCCTTCCGGTTTGCTGCCAGGATTGCGCGCAGGTTTTCGCTGCGACCGCTGAAAGAATGCCGCGCCGCGCTTGCGCCAGCCCTCCTCGGTCGCAGCGTCTTTCGTCTCCGCAATTCCGAGGAGCGCGCCGGCCAGAAGCTCAGGCGACAGCGCGTCCACACCGCAGGCGATAATCAGTTCACCGAGCTGCTGCACCTTGCGCTCTTTGAGTCGCCTGGCCTTTTCGTCGAGCGCTTTCAGTTCTGAATCGTAGTCGCGGGGTTTGCGCATTGAGCTGTCCTCTTTTGGGTGAGAGGACAGCTCAGTTATCCGGCTGATCGACCAGCCTCAATGTGTTGAAATGTCTTGGGACCCACAACGTCCCGAGAAAGATGAAGTCTTTTGAGGGCGCGCTTATACGTCGTACCGACGTGCGGCGAAGAGGCACTGTAATGCCGACAACCTGAAGCGCATTCGATCGCTCGGAATGGCGATCTATCACTTCTCGGCAAAAGTGATTTCCCGCGGCTGTGGCTCCAGCGCACTCGCGGCCGCCGCCTATCGCTCCGCCTCGCGCCTGTACGATCAGCGCTTGGATCGTCATCACGACTTCTCCAACAAGGCCGGCGTCGTTCATTCCGAAGTGATGCTGCCAAATGGCGCGCCCGATCAGCTCTCCGATCGCGCCACATTGTGGAACGCAGTTGAGGCCGCAGAAGTGAGGAAGGACGCGCAGCTCGCGCGCGAGATCGAGTTTGCTCTTCCCCGCGAGCTTTCCGCGGAAGCCGGCATCGAGCTGGCGCGCGAGTTCGTCGCGCGCGAGTTTGTCGCAGCCGGCATGATCGCGGATCTCAACGTGCACCGCGACATCGGAGCGGACGGCGAACCCAAGCCGCATGCCCACGTCATGCTCACCATGAGGGCCGTGGACGAAAACGGCTTCGGCGCGAAGGTTCGCGAGTGGAACCGTACCGCGCTCCTGGAGCACTGGCGCGAGCGCTGGGCTGAACACGTCAATCAGCGATTGGCCGAACTCGACATCGATGCGCGCATCGATCACCGGACGCTAGAGGCGCAAGGCATCGACCTGGAGCCGCAGAACAAGATCGGCCCCGCCGCGTCGCGGATGGCAAGCCAAGGGCTCGCATCGGAGCGCCTCAGCGAGCACCTGGCCATCGCGCGCCAGAACGGCGAACGCATCATCGCGCGGCCTCAAATCGCCCTCGAAGCGATCACCCACAGCCAAGCGACGTTCACGATCCGCGACCTGGCGCGGTTCATTCACCGCCACAGTGCCGACAAGGAGCAGTTCGACCGCGCAATGGCGGCCGTCCGCGCTTCGCCCGAGCTGATTCCCCTGGGCAAGGACGGGCGCGGCGAGGAGCGATTTTCCTCCCGCGAGATGATCACAACCGAGCAACGGTTGGAGAGGGCGACAGCGGAGCTGGCTGCACGGTCGGCGCACAGCATTCCGGCGGCGGCGCACGATTCTGCGATCGCCGCCGCCGGAATGCGTGGGTTGGTTTTGGGGGAAGAACAGCAGGCCGCGCTTCGGCATGTCACGAGCGGTCGCGATCTCGCCTCCATCGTTGGCTATGCTGGCACGGGCAAATCTGCCCTGCTTGGCGTGGCGCGCGAAGCGTGGGAGGAGGCCGGATATCGCGTGCAAGGGCTCGCCCTTTCCGGCATTGCCGCCGAGAATCTGGAAAACGGCTCCGGCATCGCGGCGCGCACGATCGCCAGCCTTGAGCATCAATGGTCGCAAGGCCGTGAGCTGCTCTCAAGCAATGACGTGCTGGTGATCGACGAAGCCGGCATGATCGGCTCGCGTCAGATGGAGCGGATCGTCTCGGAAGCCGAAAAGCGCGGCGCGAAACTGGTGCTCGTCGGCGATCCCGAACAGCTCCAGGCGATCGAGGCTGGAGCGGCATTCCGCTCGATCGCCGAGCGGCACGGCGCAATCGAACTCACGGAGGTTCGCCGCCAGCTTGAGGATTGGCAGCGTGCCGCGTCTCGGCATCTGGCGACCGGGCGGACGGCGGAAGCGCTTCAGTCATATGAGGAGCGGGGCTCCCTCCTGGCCGCGCAAGACCGGAACGAAGCGCGAGCGGCGCTGATCGGCCAATGGGACCGCGACCGAAAGGACAACCCGCGCTCTTCCGCGCTGATCCTCAGCCACACGCGAGAGGAGGTGCAGCAGCTCAATAGCCTGGCGCGTGATCGGCTGCGCGAGGCAGGCGAGCTCGGCGAGGAAGTGAGAGTCAGGACCGGCCGCGGAGAGCGGGCGTTCGCGCCCGGCGATCGCATCATGTTCCTGAAGAACGAGCGCAGCCTGGGTGTGAAGAACGGCTCACTCGGTCGGGTGGAAAGCGTCACTGCCGTCCGAATGGCCGTTCAGTTGGACGACGGCCGCAGGGTCGCGTTCGACCTGAAGGACTATGCCGAGGTGGACCACGGCTACGCCGCAACCATTCACAAGGCCCAGGGCGCCACGGTGGATCGAACTTACGTCCTTGCCACTCCTGGCCTCGATCGGCACGCAGCCTACGTCGCTCTGTCCCGGCATCGGGAGAGCGTGCAGCTCCATTACGGGGCGGACGATTTTGCTGATCGTGAAGCGCTGACTCGGACGCTCTCCCGCGAGCGGCAGAAGGACGTAACGACCGACTACACGCGCGACTTCGCAGACCGGCGCGCGATCATTGTGCCCGCGTCAACTGGCCCGGCCCGGCAGCTCGGTCTATTCGACCTGCAGGATTCCAGAAGCCCATCCGATGCACCGCATCGGCGCCTTCACGAAGCGGTTGTACGGTTTGCGCGCGCAACAAACGACATCGTGCAGACGCGCGAGCAGGGACGACCAGAGAGTCCTCAGCAGCGCGCCGGATTCGACGCAGCGCGCATGGGACTAGACGCCGTGCGACCGAACGCCGCCCGAGACCTCCGCGCGGCGTTCGTGCGCGACATGGGCCTGTTGCAGGAAGCCTCAGCCGGCCAGCCAGCTAACGCCATCCGCGGCATGGAATGGGAGCGCCGATACCGGACGGAGCCGCAGTTCCGCGCTGAGCATTTTGTCAGAACGTGGCGACAGCTTGGCGATCGGCACGAGCTCCACGAGCGACGCGGCGATGAAGGCGCGGCTCGGCGCATTGCCGCTCAGATGACCGGGCTCGCCAAGAGCCTGGAACGGGATCCGCAGCTCGAATCCTTGCTGCGCAACCGTAGCAAGGATTTGGGGGTGCCGACCTATCTAGAGCGTCCCCTCTCCCAAGCGCTGCCGGAGTGGATTGGGTGGGGAAGAGGACGAGGGCTGGAGCGATAGAGTCCCAATGCTGACGCGATGGAAGTGGGCTGACCTGGAACTGACCGGCGATGTGGCCCGGGATCATGAGTCGGGGTGGTTCGAACAAGACAAATGGCCGTGCTAATGCACTCATCCCGTGCGGGCGGCGATCTATTGGCGTCGGGGCGGCAGAAACTGGCCTCCTGCGGAGATGAAGGAAAGCAGACGTTGCGACTTAAAGCAGACACTATAAGTGGTCGCGCCTCGGCCAGCGCTCATCAATGTCGGGGCCAAGCACGCGTGTTGTAATATCGAGGCCGTTCATCGCGCCCAGCAGCTCTTCGAGCCCGATCAGGTCGAGGCAGGCTCGCGCCCCAGGCTCCAACAGCTGACCCGCGGCGATGCGACGAGCAAGGATGATTGCAGGAAGACAGGGAATGTTTGGCCCATGAACTTGCCGCGCCACCATGAAGATACGAATTTCCATGCGCTCCCCGCGGCCGTCAATGCCGCGCAAAAACATGTGGAACCCGCTCTTATCCGACCCGAGTGGGTCGAACAGGAATGAGAGTTTCAGCAACGTCTCGGCATGCGTCGATAGCGATTTGACGAAGCCAAGGCGCACCATCCAACTCAGAAGCCACGTGCCGACGTGAAGAAGTTTGACCTCGTGGCCGGCGACGAACTCGAGGTCGCAGAGGTTCCGGTAGCGCTCCCGAAAAAGCTCGAGATCAGGAATGTCGCAATAGCCAAAGAGCCGCAGTCCGAGCTCCGGATACCGAACGGCGCGGGTGCCCTGCCAACCGACCACGCGCTTCGGTCGTCCTTTAGCAAGGATCGTGAAGGGCTTCCCAACGTAGCTGAGTATCGCGGCAGCCGTACCCAGGCCACGATTTGTCGCCTGAGCAGCAGCGATCCCGTACGTGGCTCCTGTCAGCTTCGCGAACCGCCGTTCGTATCGATCCAGGAACGCGGCGGTCAGGCATGGAACTGAACTTGCGCCAGCAATCACGGCAACCCCAGCTTCCTTAGCGGCGATGTCCAGCTCGGCGATGCTCGCGACGAACTGGCGCGCGTCAGCAAGATCGAGATAGTGGGCACCCGCAGCAATCGCCGCGCGAGCGACCCGATGATCCTGGCCCTGGAAGGGTCCGGTCGTGTGGATCACTAGATCAGGCGCGAGCTCGCGAAGCTGAGCGTCAATGTCGTCGTCGATGTCCAACATGCAGCCGAGCGCTGGATTGAGTGCTCCTAAAGACGTGGCAAACGCATCGCCCTTTGCCCGCGACCGCCCCCCGATCAACAGCCAGACATTCGGATCCGCTGCGAGGGCGCGAGCAATATAGCTGCCGAAATTGCCATAGCCCCCAATGATGAGAACGCGCGTCACCAAGTCGGCTTTGAAACCATCAGCCAGAAAACAGCTACCAGCGCGAGGAAGGCAGGCCAGCCAAGGAGGAACCAGATCCTTCTCAATCGTTCGTATTCCCGCTCGTCAAACTCGCGGCCGGCAACGCTTGCTTCCAACATCCTCTTCATCTTCATTTGCAACCATACGACTGGGACCCAACACAGGCCGGCAAGAGCGTAGAGGCCGAGGCTGATCAGGATCCAGGGAGCGCCAGGATCGAAACCACCATCGAAGATCAGCCATGCGCCGGTTAGGGGCTGGAGGATCACTGCTGGAAGCGTGAAAAGAAAGTCCGCCAGCACGGTCGTGCGCGCTGCGAACAGGCGCGCATGAACATCTGAGTGGCGTGATGACCAGAAGAAGAAGGCGATGCCCAGACCGGTCCCAAACACGATCGTCGCGCTAAGAACATGCAATGTCTTGATGAGCAGATACGCGTCGATCGTCGCACCCAAAGCGAACGTTGCAGGCCCCGATCAGCTTAAGCGGCTTTCCGCAGCTTTCAACATATCTACCGCTCTTGGAGGCGCGCGCGGGGGGCCGCGTAGGTCTGTTTCCGCAGTCAGACCCCCGTCCGCCGCGGTGGAGGTTCTGCGGGGCTAGCTCATCGGCTCGGATCTGAATCTCCTTCTTGGCGTCTTCAGGCATCCAGGGCGGCTCAACAGCGCCGACACCCACCTTCCGGCTACGAATTGCGATTCGGGCCTTGTACCTTCGGGTTCGAATGCACGCGAAGGAATGCCATAAAGGCCTTCAGCGCTTCCGGCACCTGGCGCCGACTCGAATAATAAAGGTAGAAGCCAACCGAGCGCGGACGCCAGTCCTCGAACAAGGCGACGAGCAGGCCTTGGGCTATCCCCTCCTCGACCCGGTTGATCGGAAGGCGGGCGATGCCGACCCCGTCAAGCGCGGCACGCATTGCAAGATCCCCATCGCTCACCACCAGCGAACCGTCCACCTGCACCTCGAGATTAGTTTCGCCTTGCTCGAACACCCAAGGCTGCAGCACTCCGCTCGCGAACCGTTGGCGGATGCAATTATGGTGCTGCAGATCCGAAGGCGCCGTCGGGATTCCATGCGCGCGTAAATAGGCCGGCGAGGCGACCACCGTCGGGCGCGCGTCCTCACCCACCTTAACGGCAACCATATCCTGCTCGAGGCGATGCCCGGGCCTTATCCCGGCATCGAACCTGTCGCGGACGATGTCGGTGAGCCCGCTGTCGATGACGATCTCGAGGGTCACAAGCGGATAGGCTGCGAGAAAGTCGGCGAGGACCGGCTCAATCACCATTTTCGCGGCCGGGCGCGGCACCGTCAGGCGCAGGTGCCCGGCGGGATTGTCGCGAAAAGCATTGAGGGTCTCGAGCGCATCGTCGAGCCCTTCGAGGGCGGGCCGCAAGCTCGCAAGCAGGCGTTCGCCGACCTCGCTTGCAGCAACGCTCCGGGTCGTGCGGTTGAGAAGGCGAACGCCGAGCTTTTCCTCAAGGCCGCGGATCGTCTCGCTAAGGGCCGAGCGCGAGACCCCCAGGTCGACCGCTGCACGCGCGAAGCTCGCCCGCTCGGCGACCGCGACAAAGGCGTTGAGCTCGGCAATGGTCGCCTTTCTCATTGTTCGGTAATCCCGATCACGTCATTCGGACCATGCCGGATTGTTGAACAAAGGCCAAGCCTCTAGCTCGTCATGGGTAAGACCAGCTCGCGATAGCCGGTCCCGTGATGGAGCGAAGCATGGCCGAGGTCACCCGCTATCATCCCGCGCTGGTCCTTCTGCACTGGCTGCTCGCGCTGCTCATCATCGCCGCTCTCGCGCTCGGAGCTTTGGTCATGGCCCGGATGCCCAACAGCGATCCGATGAAGCTCGAGGCGCTGCGCAGCCATATGAGCGGCGGTGCTGCGATCCTGGTGCTGATGCTGATCCGCCTGTTCGTTCGCAGCTCGACCCGCCGGCCGCCCGACGCCGACACGCGCAATGCTTTGCTGGACCGCCTCGCCTGGTGGTCGCACCGATTGCTTTATGTCGCGGTGATCGGAATGGCCTTGAGCGGCCTCACGATGGCTCTTCAGACGCGGCTGCCGTGGATCGTCTTCGCTCACGAGGGCCACCTGCCGCCGACCTTCTGGGCGTTTCCGATCCGCTGGGTCCATTACGGTTTTTCGCGTCTGCTGATGGCGCTGATCGCGCTGCACGTGGCAGGCGCGCTCTATCACACATTCATCCTGCGCGATCATCTGCTGCGCAGGATGTGGTTCGGCCGCCGAGTGCCTGCCCCGGCACCGGCGGCCGCGCCAGGCCGCTCCATCTTGGAAGTCCACCGGTGAACCCCGCTCTGCCAGCGCAGGCCGGCGCGCAATTCGCAAGCCTCATCCTCTTCATCGCAGCGGCGCGCTGGTATGTCATTCCTTGGCTGAACCGCCGCTCGCGCGCTTCGGCGCTGAGCGCCCTCCTGTGGGTCCATGTGTTCCGTTACGTCGCCCTCCAGGTCTATTCCGCGCAGCGGACCGGCTTCCCGATCTCCGCCGGCGGCGCTCGGGAAATCGTGATTGGGGATGTCGGCGGCGCGATCATCGCGTTCGGCGCAATCCTGCTGCTTCGCCGGCAATCGCGGGCCGCGGTTCCGCTGATCTGGCTGCTCGTCGCCGAGACCGCTTACGACACGGTCACCAATATCCAGGGGGGAATGCGCGAGCATTTGCTCGGCGCCGCATCCGGCGTCACCTGGCTGGTCCTGGCCTTTTTCGTGCCGCTCGTGGTGGTCAGTGCCGTGCTGCTCGGCGTGCAGCTCGTGACGCGCCGTCGGCAGGGGCTCGGCGACGCCGCTGACCGCACGCAGTCTCTCCGGTCACCGCAGGCTCCGGTCCCATCGTGACTCGAGCATCGACGCACAGCCATAGCCTTCAGGCCGGCAATGCAAATACGATCGGTTGAGCGCCTTTCGCTTTGGCTCGGCCGCGTCGCGCTTGCCGCTTCAGCGATTGTGCTTCTGCTGGTTGCATCCAAGTTCATCGCCGACCCGGTGGGGGCCGCCGCGGCGTCCCACACGAGCCTCGGCTCGGCGGTCGCGGTCACCAACATGCGCGCGAGCTTCGGGGCCTTCCCGCTTGGCTGTTCGCTTGTCGCACTTGGCTCGCTGACCGCGCGCCGCCGGCACCTTGCGGGGCTCCTCGTCATCGCAACGGTCCTGGCCGCCGTTCTTGCGGTGCGGACGTTCGGGATCATCGTCGACGGAACCCTTCGGGAGAGCCTGACCGTGCTCGTCGCCGAAACAGTCCTCTTCACGCTGTGTGTCGTGGCGATCGTTGCCGAGGTCGCCAGGCGCGGGAGCAGCAAAGGACTTGACGGCAATGTGCCGGGCTAAGCGCTGGGCTGAATGCGCGATCGGCCGCTCGAGATGAGTAGTCGCCTCGCCGCGAGCATGGCTTGACCGCATGCGTGCGCATCCCGGGACCTACGACGTCGTCATTCTGGGCGCGGGTTATGCCGGACTGATGGCCGGTCTTCGGCTGAGCGCCTGGCACTGTCCTCTCAAGGCGCTGCTCATTAGCGAGTTCGGCGCCTTCACTGAAAGAGTTCGGCTCCAGGAAGCGCTCGCAAGTCCGGTTGAACCTCGACTGCCGCCGTTCGGACGATGGCTCGCCCACACCAAGCTCGATTTCCTGCAAGGCCGAGTGACCGCACTTCATCCAAGTGAGGGGATGGTCATTCTCGAGACCGAACAGGGAGAGGTTGCGGTCCTGTTCGATCGCTGCATTTATGCGCTGGGCTCGGCGACCCGGATCGACGATGTGCCCGGAGCCGCGGGGCATGCCTTTCATCTCGATCCCGGAGAGGGTCCGTGCGCGGCGGCTGCGCTGCGCGCGCGATTGCAGGACGCTCCGAACGCCGCGCGCGCGGTGATCGTCGGCGGTGGCAACACGGCCGTCGAGGCGGCCGCACAAATCAAGGCCTCCCGACCAGATTTCTCAGTGACGATGGTCGCTGCTCACTCGGTCGGTGATTTCGCCAAGGGCGATGAGGTCAGGCGCGCGGTCCGCGGCCAGCTCGAAGACCAAGGCATCCTGCTGGTCGACGATGATCCGGTTCGCGAAGTCGGCGCAGGACATGTGCTGACGGCGAGCGGCCGGGATATTGCCACCGATATCTGCGTCTGGGCGGGCGGGCTCCAGTCGCCGTCGATCGCAACGACCGCGGGAATCGGCGTCGATGAGAGCAATCGGATCTGGGTTGACGGTGGCCTTCGCTCCGTCAGCCACCCGCGCATTCTTGCCGTCGGCGATGCGGTGAGGCCGCTCGCGCCGACCGGGGCCGCCTACCGCCCGTCGGCCTTCGCAGCCCTGACTTCCGGCGCTTATGCGGCGCGCAGTTTGCTGAGGGAGGCTCGAGGAAGAAAATATCGGCCGTTCAGTTTCTCGGCCTTCGGCCAGGGGGTGGCGATCGGGAGCGGCGGGGTCGGCTTTGCGACCTTCCCCGACGATGACGAGGCCTATTTCATCTTCACTGGACCGCTCGCGCTCCGGCTCAGGAATTTCTTCGTTCGCGCGCTGGTCTGGTTCTTGCGCATCGAGCGGTGGTGGCCGGGGCTGGCCTTCTTCTGGATTGGCCGCCGGCGCGTAGCCTGGAGCGAGGCTGATGCGGCTTTGACCAGCGGTGCTGCCGCTTCGCATTCACCTCCAGATGGGCCGAAGGCCGCGGACCCACGGCCCCGCCGGAAGGCGTGGGCCAACGCACAAACCAAGTGACAATGCTGTGGAGACGAACATGCCGAAACTGATCGTGACGGGAGCAAATGGGCGGCTGGGATCGGCCGTCGTCGAGCAGGTCTTGCAAGTCTCTCCCGCGTCGCTGCTGGCGGTCAGCGTCCGCGATCCCAAGGCTGCACAACGATGGACCGAACTCGGGCTGCACGTCCGGCATGGCGATTTCGACCTTCCCGATACTTTGACGCAGGCATTCGAAGGTGCGGAACGCCTGCTCATCATCTCCACCAGCAGCCCTAATGAATTGCGGGTGAGGCAGCATCGGCGCGCGATCGAATCGGCGCGCAAAGCCGGGGTTGGTCATGTTTATCATACGAGCATCATCCAGCGCGAAGGCTCCCCGTTCCTTCCCGCCAGGGGACATCTCCAGACCGAGGCGGACCTCGTTCAGTCCGGCCTTTCGGCGACGATCCTTCGCAACGGACAATATATGGAGAATCTCCCCTTCTTCCTGCGCCTTGGACTCGATCGGGACAGGATCATGCTTCCCGCGGACGGGCCCACGGCATGGGTCGCCCTTCAGGACCTCGCGGAGGGGATTGCGCGCCTGTTGACGGGGCCCAGTAACGACAGCGTCCCACAGATCCGGACGGTGGCGCTGACCGGCCCCGAGGCAATCGACTTCTCAAGGATTGCGGAGATTGCAGGGATGATACTTGGCCGGCCTATCCACCGTGACGTGATTGGGGCAGACGAGTTCATCGATCGTGCGGTGCAAAAGGGGATTGGCCCCGATCTCGCACGAATGTTTGAAACCGGTTTCCGCTCGAGAGCTGCGGGCGAGCTCGCTAACGTTGACCCAGCCCTCGAGGCCATCCTGGGCCGGCGGCTTCGGACCATCGAGGGCGAGCTTCCGCGTCTGCTAGCGAGCCTTCGCTAGACACCTGATAAGTTGCCGTGACGCAGAACGCGTGATGCGCGGGATGAAAAGACAATGACGGTTAGCTAGCAGGCCGCGACGTTGCTCCCTCAAGAATTCGCATATTCTACGTTGGTTCGTTCCGTATGAAGAATCTCTCTAGTCCAACGCTTGCCGATACTTGACCACTGCATCGGGCAGTCAGTCGCTTGATGTTCAAATGCGCAGGCAGCATCGCCCTCGATGATGCTTATCAGCAAAGGCCAAGCGCACGATCCTGAAGACATACCCGAAGGTCCTCTTTGGTGAGCGCCGCGATGGTGACAGGATTGTGCGAGGTCAGCAGAACCTGGCACTTGTCCTCATCGGCCGTGGCTTCAGTCCATGCGCGGATGGGATCTAGATAAGTTAGCTGCCAGGCCGGGTTTAAGTTGTTGTATTACGCATCCTGGCAAATCAGCGGTTCGCCTTCTTCGCGCAGATGAATGCAGACGTGCAATGAGCGAGGCGTGATAGAGATCGGGTCAAAATGCGAAATCCTTGTTCCGACAGGTCGCAGGCGAGAGCCGATACTCGGCGAATGTGCGTTCTCGACCGCCTGCGGCGGGCCGTTCCAGGATTGTCCAGCGCCAGCCCTTCGCCTCCCGTACAAAGCTGTTGTGATAGACTGTGTCGGGGAAATGATAATCCAGCGCAAATCCGTCGTGATTGACAGCGCCCAAGCCGAGGGACGGCTCATACAGGCCTCCAAATGTGTCCATCCAGAAAGAGCCGATCTGTCCAGCATTCTCGCCAGCGCCATAAGTGATTGCCGCTTCATAGGGCGAAGCACGGGAGATCGAACGCAGGTGCAAGACGAAATAGCGCCTGCCGAGGTGCCATTCGCCGCGAGCAACGGACGTCGCATCCTTTCCGCGCACAGTGCCCGGCACAGTCCAGCAGCCCTCTAGGCCGCCGAGAACTGCAGGTGCCAAATTCGATGCCGCCGCGGCGGCAAGCAACAACGCCAGCATTCATTCCTCCGTTTTCGCACCGCACGAGCGCAGTGATCATCCGCTCTTGGGAGGCGGCGCAGGGCCATCGCGCGTCACGGACGCGTGGAGATGGGCAATCTTCCACTGTCCATGGACCCTTTTCAGAACGAAAGTCCTGCGATCGAGCGCCGTCCCGACCGGGATATCGAACGTGACCACCGACGTGTCGCCCCAGGTCTGATATTGGATGCCGTCGGGAGCGACCGTGCCCTTGATCCCTTTCGCCTTTAGAGTGTCGAACAAGGGAGTGACCAGTCTCATGATCTCGGCTCGGCCCTGCACCCGCCGGATTGGGAAGGGCGGCCCTGTGAAGAACAAGGTCGCATCGTCGGTGAGCATCGCCGCATAACCGTTCGCGTCGAACGAATTCAATGCGACGAAGAATGAGTCCATCGCCCGCTGCGGGGACGAAAGATCGAGCCCCGAGGGATGGGGCGCGGAAACTCGAGTGACGGACGAATCTGACTGCGCGAGCCCCGGCGATGTGGCGAGCGCCGCCATGGTGCCGAGAAACAGTGCCCGGGTGACGAGGGAATGCATGCGCCGGCCTCCAGAATCGATGGAGCGAAGGTTTTATGTTTTAGTTAAAGCATAATCAAGTGCGTGCCAGTTGGGGCTAAGCCGCGTCGAGCCGGCCTTCAAAGCTCTCGCTTTGCGCGTCCGGACGATAGTCGAGGAGGTCGCCCGGAAGGCAGCGCAGCACATCGCATATTGCGGCAAGTGTCGAGAAGCGGATGCCGCGGACCTTGCCCGACCGGAACAGCGACATCTGCGTCTCGCTGATCCCGATCCGCCCCGCGAGCTCGCGCGCGGTGATGTTCCGGCGGGCAAGCACGGCGTCGAGCGTCACGATGATCGGCATCTAGACGAACCCTTTCAGCTCGGCCTCGAGGGCAGCACTGCGCTCTGCGGTGCGCCCAGCGAGGCTGATCAGGCGCGCAAGGAGCAGCACGGCAAGGCCGATCAACGCAATGACGAGGTCGGCGTCGTCGATGCCGAATATCTGCGTGCGCCCGTCCACGACGCCAGCGGGGAGCGGGGCGGAGCGGACCCAGGGGGCAAGCAGGGTTCCGGCGGTCCCGCCAGCGACCATGCACCAGCCGAGGTGCCGCAGTCCCCGCTCGATCGAAGGTCCGAACATGGCGCCTGCGGCAATGTCGACGAAGGTCCGCCTGATCGCCACCAGGACCCAGAGATAGAAGAGCGACGGGAACCAGTAGAGCGCGTGCAGCAGGGTGATCTGATGCACGTCGCCGGCGGGCGCCATCAGCGCAGTGGAGAAGCATACGGCAATGCCGAAACAGAGGATCAGCATCAGGACCGTGGTCGCATTGGCGAACATCCGGCTTTGCCTTCGGAGCTGCAGTTCAGTCTCACTGTCCATTGACTTGGCCTTTATGTCTTAGTTAAATCTGCGTGGAAAGTCCATCCGGTTGGAGTCCTGCATGCTTACTCCTGGCGAGCATCGGCCTCCATCCTTTGCACTCTCGCGGCTGTTCCGCGACCCATGAGGCCGGTCATCGCCATGAATCGGCGGAGCTTCGTAGCCGGCGCGGCGACGCTGCTGGCGGGCACGGCGTTCGCTCGGACATGCCCGCGGCGGCCGTCACCGGCCGATGCATGGTATGACCGCTCAATCATCATCGACGGCCTCGGCGGGATCATCGACCCCGACGGGATCATCGATCCTTATTCCCCGACCGCTCAGACGAGGCTCAGCGACCGCGTTTGGAGCGAGCTGAAACGGACCGGCGTCACCGCTGTGAACGAGACCCTCCTTCCGGTCGGCAACGATCCCGACGTCTGGGCCAACCTCCTCAAATATATGGATTGGTTCGACTCGGTCGTGGATGCCAATCCCGACCGTTTGCGGATCATCCGCACGGGGGAAGACCTCGAATATGCCAAGAAGGCCGGACAGATCGGCCTCATTTACAGGACGCAAGATACGGCCATGATCGGCACGGCCCTCAATCGGCTCGGCGAGCTGAAGGGCCGCGGCGTGAGAGTCGTCCAACTGACCTACAATTCGCGTAACCTCAGCGGCGATGGGGCGCTCGAACCGGAAAATGCGGGCCTCTCGCGACTCGGGCATGCGACGATCGCCCGCATCGAGCAGGAGAGACTGCTGCTCGATCTCGCCCACGGCGGTGCGCGCACCATTACGGAAGCCATTGCTTCCGCACGGAGGCCGCTGACGATCAGTCACACCGGCGCCCGTGCAATCTATGACCATCCGCGCAACGTCTCCGACGAGACGATACGCGCTGTGGCAAACAATGGAGGAGTGACCGGCGTCTATTTCATGCCCTATCTCGCCGCGTCCTCGAAGCCCACCCGCACCGATCTCATCAGGCATATCGAGCATGTTGCAAACATCGGCGGGGCAGACCATGTCGCGATCGGCACCGACGGCCCTCTTCGGCCGATCGTCATGGACGAGCAATCGAGCAAGAGGGCGCGAGAAGCGTTCGAGCAACGCGATGCGGCCGGGTACACCGCTCCCGGCGACGGTCCCGACATCATCAATGTCGTTCAGGACTACAATAGCGCCGATCGTTTCCAGCGGCTCGAGGCGGATCTGGCCAAGCGCGGCTGGTCGGCGGAGCGCCTCGAAAAGCTGTTGGGCGCGAACCTCTTTCGTCTCTACCGCGACGTGTGGTGATGCACGATACGCTAAATGCCAGAACCATTCGAGTGGATCACCATGATGACGGCCTTAACCGGTGGGAGCTCACACGAATGCGCCCGGCGTCGCAGCTTGGCTCGGCCATAGGCTCCTACAGCGATTATTGGGAGGTGACTGGCGGTTTTACGGCGCGCCGAGAAATGCCAGGCATAGAGCCTGTGTTGATTATCAATCTTGGAGAGCCGGTGGAGCTTGTTGGCGCAGACCGCAAATCAATGATCGTTCGCGCCGGCGAAGGTTTCGTCGGCGCCACCCACACGCGCTCGGCAATGTCGCGGTCGTCCGGGCGCCAGCGCGGCATCCACATCCATATGCCTTTGCTGACCATGAAAAGGCTGATCGGAGTGCCGCTTAATGAGCTTGCCGATCATGTGGCCCCGCTAGACGCCATGGGCGAATGGGCAAGGTCTCTTGCGCATGAAATCGTCGATGCCCGAACGCCTGCTGAGCGAGCGGCGATTGTTGATCGCCACCTGGTCAAACGGTTCGCGGCCACCGCCGAGCAGGAAAAGGCTGTTGCTCATGCCATATCAACCCTGGCGGAAAAGCCGGACGTTTCCATTGAAGCGCTTGCTCACGATCTTGGCTGGAGCCCCAAACGGCTTGGTTTTCGGGTTCGGGAGGCGACCGGCGTTGGTCCTCGCTTGTTCCGCCGCCTGGCCCGGTTCAGCCGGCTCGTCGCCAAACTGCAGCAGAATCCGGCTGCTTCCTGGGCCCAGCTCGCGCTTGAATGTGGGTGGTTCGATCAGCCCCACATGCTTCGCGACTTCCGGGAATTCGCCGGCGTCACTCCTCGAGAATTCGTTGCTCGGTCAATGCCCAACATAGGGGGCCTGATCGAAGGCTAAAGGAGCCTTCAACTGCCGAAACTTACAAGACGCATGCCAACTGCCGGAGATACCTAAGCATTCTCAGAAGGAGAGAAGGCATGAAGCGCCCGCCTGTACCGAGTTTGCATTATGATCAAGCGGCGGCCGCCGTCGATTTCCTGTGCTCGGCGTTCGGCTTCGAAAAACGCTTTGTCTTATGTGATGAGGCGGACCCGAACATCATCTACCAGGCTGAGCTGAGCTTTGGGGGCGGCATGGTGATGATTGGGTCCGCGCTCCCGTCCTCGAAGATGAACGCGGTCTATGAATGGAAGACTCGCCGCGAAGCGAATTGCGTCACTTCCGTGATCAGCCTCATCGTGGATGATGTGGACCAGCATTGTGCGCGGGCCCGCGAAGCGGGAGCCGAGATCATCAGAGAGCCGCATGACAATCAGGGCTTCCCTGGCCGGACCTACGATGCGCGCGACCCCGAAGGCTATGTCTGGAACATCACCACGCATGATCCATGGGCCGACAAGCATGAATTGGGATGAAGCCGTTACCTTCGCCCTCGCGCTTCCCGATACTGAGCTTGGAAGGACATACGGCCAGTCCGCGGTCAAGATCAGAATTGGACATCGGTTCAAAGCCGCCACTGCAGCGCTAGTGGCAGGAATGGGTGGAAAGCAGACTTAACGCGGCTTCTTCGACTGACGCGCCACCATGTTGAGCGCAATTTCACTCATGAACCGCGCATCGTCACCGTCGGCCAGCCACTCGGCTTCACCGGCGATCGCGGCAAGCAGATCGGGTAGCGGCTCCATCTCGGCCTTCGCATAATTGCCGAGGACGTGCCGCGTGACGAGGTCCTTTCGTCCCGGGCCCGGATGGCCGATGCCGATTCGAACGCGGCGGAATTCCGGGCCGAACGCAGCGTCGATCGAGCTCAGCCCATTGTGTCCGGCGAGGCCGCCACCGACGCGCACCTTCACCTTGAACGGCGCCAGGTCGAGCTCGTCGTGGAAGACCGTCAGCACGTCGATGTCGAGGTTGTAGAAGCGAAGCGCCTGCTGAACCGCGTCGCCGCTGTCGTTCATGGAGGTCTGCGGCATGAGGAGCAGGATTCGATGACGGCCGATCCGTCCCTCCGCAACCAGGCTGCGAAACTTCTTCTGCCACGGACCAAAGCCATGCGCCTCGGCCATGACGTCCACCGCCATGAAGCCGACATTGTGCCGCTGAAGCGCATATTGCGCGCCGGGATTTCCGAGGCCGACCCAGAGTTGCATCTGGCTCACTTAGCGTGCGCGAGGCGGAAAAAGAAACCGCCCGCCGGTGATGGCGAGCGGTTACCGAATGAATGAGGTTAGGGGCGTTACTCTTCTTTCGCGCCTTCGGCTTCGCCGCACTCGGCAGCTTCGCCTTCCTCGCCTTCCGTCGGGACAGCTGGTCGGGGCAGCGCTCGCGGCTCTCACTTGCCGATGGCTTTTCGCAGGCAAGCGCTAGTGGCAAGTTTGGGTCGAAAGCAGACACTAGCCGCAGTCTGGAAGACAGTCCTCTCTCAGGCTTGGCCGAGCCGCTGACGAATGACTGCGATGGCCGCTCTCCGGCCAGTGACCTCAAGCGTGAATGAGCGGCAGTTTTCGTCCGACTTTCCGAACGAAGCCAACGATCCGCCAGCCACATGAGGCGGCCTCGTCCCAATTCGGCTCGTCGTAGCCCACGAGAAATGTGGGCCGGATCGTGAGCTCGCTGCGAAGTGCGACCGAGAAAATCGCTGTCAGCGCTGGACTTAGTGCTTGACTATGGTGACCCCTACGGGACTCACGTAGTTTGCCTTAACTATCTGAACTGAGTTATAGATTCAGTCAGATTAAGTGATCAGTTACTGCGCTATCTACTGACATGGCTTAAGAACTCGGTAGGCCGAGGGGCCGGGACCCGCGTTTCAGCGCGCCGAGCCTAGTCGCCTCTCGCGGCTGCGCCGATGCGCAACGGCTGAACTTTATTCAAGTCGACCTTCGGAGTCCGGTTAGATTGCGCGAAAGCGTCAAAATCGTTTGCGTGCAGAAGGTGGCGGCAAGTGCGCATTGGGCAGTAAAGCGCGAACGCACTACAGTTGCGTCGGGAAGGAAGTGAGTGCCTCAATCGTCTGAATTAGCTGGCGGCGAAGGGTTTACCTACGAGGGGCTGACCGCCGCTTTCTACATGGTCGCGTTGCTCGCTGAAACCGGCGCGCCGGGAATGTCAGGTAGTGTCGTGCGGCGCGTGGCCGTCCAGCAGCGTGACTTCGGCGAGCCGCTCGATGACGTGATCGTCGACTTTCGCGGCGTTCCCGGAGACGCAGCCCGGCTCAGTTTGCAGGTGAAGCGCTCGCTAACAATCAGCGACGCCTCGTCGAACAAGGATTTCCGCGACATCATTCGCGATTCATGGGCAACGTTACATAAGCCCGACTTTCGTGAACATCTCGATCGCTATGGCGTCGCCGTCGGCACAATTGCCGCCACGAAGGCGCGGGCCCTGACCACCTTGTGTGAGTTGGCTCGGGAGAGTCCCACAACCGATCATTTCGATGCGCGCTTCTCAGAGGAGGGGAATGCAGGCCCCGGGGTTCGAAAGGTGCGCGATGACATGTTCACTCTGCTGAACGAAGTAAAGCGTGCCGCCTGCAGCCCCCAGGAGTTACATCGCTTCCTCGCCCATTTCGTTCTGGTGCAATTCGAATTTTTGCATGAAGGCGCTACGGACCCAGCCGCCGCTATCACGACCATCCGCAATTCACTCGCACCGGCGGAGGCGAGCAAAGCGCCGCTCGTCTGGTCGAAACTCGTCGAGGCCGCCCGGGCATCCGCTGGCAAATCGGGAGTGTTAGACCGCGCGCGCTTGGTCCGGTTGATTTCGGCCCACGCGCGGTTGCGTGGCGGCCACTCGCTTCATCACGACCTAGAAATTCTCACCGGGCACGCGAGCGGCCTTCTCCAAAGCATTCAAGACGACGTCGTGGGGACACGAATCATACGCGATGGACTTGCGGCGCAGCTGGAAGCGAAGCTGTCGAACGCACGACTGGTGCAGATTAGAGGCCTTCCAGGCAGCGGCAAATCCGTGCTGCTCCGCAACAGCGTTCAGCGAGCGATGTCCGTTGGACCGGTTTTGTTCGTTAAAGGCGACCAACTCGAGGGGACGAGCTGGCGCAGCTTCGCGACTAACCTAGGTCTGTCGAGCGCGAACCTCCAGGATCTGCTCGTCGAGATAGGCGCAGTCGGAACGCCCGTGCTCTACGTCGACGCGATTGATCGGGTCGAAAAAGAGCACCAGCCGATCATCCTTGAGCTTGTGAGAACGATTGTTGAATCACCGCTGCTCGACAACTGGCAGATCGTGTTGTCGCTTCGCGACACGGGCATCGAACCCATTCGCAACTGGATGGGCGAACTCGTGCAGAGTGCAGGGATCGAGACGGTCGAAGTTCAACCGCTCGACGACGACGAGGCCGAGGCGCTGGCAAAGGACAAGCCATTTCTGCGCACCTTGTTGTTCGGCGCCCCTGAGGTACGCGAGATTGTCCGTCGGCCGTTCTTCGCCAAAATTCTCAGCCAGACCTTCATAGGGGCGCCGGAGGCGAGCACATTTGCGCCACGATCCGAAGTCGACCTCATCGAAAACTGGTGGGCTCGAGGAGGGTATAACGCTGCAGGCAAGGACGCACTCGACCGGCAGCGTGCAATCGTTGAGTTAGCAGGCGCGCGTGCACGGAAGTTGAGCCAGCCCATCGCCCTCAACCAGTTAAGTGCGCAGGCCGTCGGGCAAGTCATGCAGTTCGTAGAGGACGGCATCCTGCAGCAGGTCCGCAAAGGGCATACGGTCCGTTTCGCGCACGACATCTTTTTCGAATGGGGCTTTTTTCACGCGCTAACGGACCGCGGAGACGATTGGCTGGACGAGATACGCGAATGTGGGGAGCCGCCCGCTGTAGCGCGGGTCGTCGAACTGCTCTCCCAATCAGAATTCGTGCGCAAGCAGGATTGGGCAGTGCATCTCGATCATGCCGCTCATTCGAAGATGCGATCGCAATGGACGCGAGCGTGGCTGCTCGGCCCGCTCGCCGCTTCCGATTTCGCGACCGATGAGGATCAGTACGCAGCAGCCACCTTCAGCGAGGAGTTTCACTTCCTCAAGAAGGCGCTGGTATGGTTTCAAGCTGAGAAGACAACACCAAACACGGCCCTATTGGCCGGCGACCTCCCGCCCGAAATGCGGCTTCGCTACGCAGACCTCTATGGCTGGCCCGCGGATTTCGCGGCGTGGGGCCGCTTCATCTCCTTCCTTGTCGGAAGGATCGCGCAAATACCACCCAGCCTCTATCCCGATGTGCTCGCCGTATTTGAGGTGTGGCAAAATGCCCTGCGCGGGATTCGAAATGGGCGATCGCGTGCGATCCTGACGCAATGTGCCAAATGGCTCGAGGATATCGACGAATGGGATAAGTCCAAGGGACAGAGCCTCGAAACGATCAATTGGAATACGGTTGAGAGTCTCGGAAACTTTCGGAGGCAACTTACCCAGACCATCCTCCTGGCTTCGATTGCGGAACCGAGCTTCGCCGAAGACTATCTGAATCGCATCCTTGCCGACGAGCGCATCCGCGAGGAGCGGTTTGGCGAAATCGTCGGGCTGTCACCGACGCTTGCGCAGTCGCATCCGAGATTGCTCGTCGAACTCACCCTTAAGCATCTGCGCGAGGAACTTCCCGACGAAAAAGTGGCGCGGCAACGCGAAGATGCGCGCAAGGCGTCGGAGCGACGCAAACGGGCTCTGGCCAAGCCGGAATCGGAACGCACGCGAGCCGATGAATTGGCCATCGCAGGAGCGTTTTCGCGGATCGGCTTCCAGCAATTCAGCTATCACGATTGGGACACCCTTTCGATTGACCGGGATACGCGCAATTTCTGGCCGGTGTCGCCGTTGCGGGAGCCCTTCCATTCGCTTTTCCAAGCTTCGCCGGCGGATGCGCTTCTACTTCTGCGCGAGCTTTGCAACCACGCGATCAAAGCGTGGCGCCAACTGCATCGCCATATTCCGGATAGTTACGGCACCCCCCTACCGCTCCAGTTGACCTTTCCTTGGGGCGCGCAGGAATTTTGGGGCGGTGACCGGGAATATCTGTGGTTCCGCAACAGCTGGACGCCCAAAGCATTGGGATGCGGATTCATGGCCCTCGAGGAATGGTGCTTTGCCGAACTTGGCCGCGGCCGACCTGTCGATGAACTCATCCAGCAGATCGTCGAGGGTAACGACTGCGTAGCGATCCTCGGCGTTGCGGCGATGATTGCCATGCAGGGCGACACGATCGCCGAAGCCGTCATTCCGCTCGTCACCTCACAGCGACTTCTCACGGCCGATCAAAATCGGATGATCCAAGATCTCACCAACGGATATGGCAACCTGCTGGGTTTTGAAGCGAAACCAGACAAAGCGCATATCGAGGCCATTCAGGCGGCGAATGCCCGCGAAGTACGAAAGAAGCAGCTGAGCTGGCTGTTGCAGCGGCATTTCACACTTGGTGGCAAAGATGTCGCAATCAGGGTTCAAGCCGCCGTACGCGCCTTTGTGGATGCCCTACCCTTTCAGATCGAGGAGCACCGCAACGAGCCCGCTGCTATCGCGCACCTGACCAAGCAGGCCGAAAGTTATGTCGAACTCGTCGAGCCCGAGAATTACCAGGCGTATCAAACTGAGGTTCCAGATCAGGTCGCGATTGTCCATGTCAGTCCGTCGGCGTCGGAGCCGGAGCAGGTGGCGAAAGCCGAGAAGGCTAGGCTTGGTCTTCAGGAAGGGAATCTCTGGGCTTGGGCGGCAAAGTCGTTCGAGACTCAGGTGCTCGGAGACAGCTTTACCGTCGCAGCAGCCATCGAGCTCGCGCGCATTTTAGACTCTCCAGGGCTGTTCCAAGACGATGCGCAAGAGGACAACAGCACCCGGCGAGGCGCCGTGGCTGCCGCGGCTGCGATCACCCTCCGGTTCCGAGACGGCGCCTCTCGAGAAGATCTCGCCTGGGCCCGAGAAGTTTTGCAACGCGCGATCGCAGCGCCAGAGAAGCGGGACCAGTTCTGGTCCTCCAGCTCTATCATTCCTTGGCATCACTCGATGTTTGCAGCTCGAGGGCTTGCAGCGGATCTGGCAGCCGGTACCGCTGACGCAAATGCGGGGGAAGCGGTGCTCGGCCTTGTCGCCCATCCGCTCGAAGGCGTCTCCGTCGCAGCCATCGCGGAGGCCGGAAGCCTATGGGAATGGGACCAGAGACTGAGCTGGGCAGCGCTTTACCTAGCGTTTTTGCTCTGTCACATCTCTCCGCGCACGGAGCAAGCGTCGCGCACGCCGGACGAGCCTATCCGGCCATCGGAGGACGCCAAAGCCGTCGTCACGGCGGCAGTCGGCTTCTACAAATCCGGTAATGGATGGCCAGAGCTAGCACCCCCACCTCCGGCCTGGGCTAGGATGGACGTGCGCGAGGCCAGAAACCTTCGCTACATCCCCATCATGGAGGGCGATGACGATGATGGTGCACTTGAGGACGATGGGGAAACTGTCAGCGAGGTTTGGGCGGAACCTGAAGCCTTCTGGGACTATCGGTTCGCGGACAAGATCCTGCCCCTGATCCCGGTCGAGCAGATCCTCTCGAGCCCTGCTCGGCAGGGCTTTCTGGATTTCATTTCCGTTCTGCTAAGCTGGACAAACCAAAAGAACGAGCCCCCGGGCAAGAAACCGGGGCGGCGGGATCACACTAACGCCTCCTTGTTCGAATGGACGCATGAACTCGGCAAGACGCTGGGAAGAATCTCCGGTCTCATTTCACTCGACGAAGCGACGGACAGATTTCTAACCCCGATATGTGCGCTGCAAGGCGAAGCTTGCTGGTCAGTGCTCGCACCATTCGTCGATCAATATATCTGTCGTTATGTTCTCGACGCTCAAGTCGTCCCCGACGGCGCGATCGCAATCCTCGATCAGAGCCTGGGCCGGTTACTCGCTTCGCCAGAACTCGACCCAATGTCGCATCGAGGCGGCGAGTTCTCGGGTTTCGATCAACCTCGTCTCGCCCGGCACCTGATGTTTATCTCAGTCGAGCGAGCGGCGCTTGCCGCGCGGTACGTGAACGGCGACTGGAGCGAGATCGGACGCATCCTCCCTATCATCGATCGTTATGTCCGCACGTCAGGCTGGTCCGCGACAGCGATGGGCCACTTCCTGACGCTGTGCGAACGGGCAAAGGCCAACTATCCGGCTGAGGCGTTCGCGGAGCAGGTTCTATCCACGCTCCTTGAGGAGGACGCGAACCTGAAAGGCTGGCACGGCACTTGGCTCGCCGCACGTATCGCTGGCTTGGTGCAGCATTTCGCTGACCGAGACTCGCCATTACCGCTTGGATTGGCACAAAAATTCCTTCGGATCCTCGATCTTCTCGTTGATATGGGCGACCGCCGCAGCGCGGCGCTTCAATTCAGCGAGGCATTCAGGGAAATCCGCGCCAGCGCCTGACTCCATCGCAAGGTGACTCCTACAGAACTCGAACCAATTTCCTGTCATCCGCGCGCGTGATTGACCCCACCGGCGCTTCGCCGACCTGAAATGGCCGTAGGCGGACTGTCCGCGTCCGCGGCTCTCAGAAGGAAAGCGGCCGTTCGGTCGGCAGCTCAGACCCCTTTCACGCGCTCGATGGTCGAAGACTGCCTCGGCTGCGGGCGAAGATCGTCTGAGCAACACTCCCTCGACACCGCATCGAATGACCTTTATATGTTTCAGTAAGTTCTGAAATAGCTGAAGGCTGGTTGATTTTGGCTGAGCTTCCCTCGCTGGTTCAGCGGTTCGTCCTGCACTTCGGTGAGATGGGGAGCCGCTGGGGCGTCAATCGCACCGTTGGGCAGATCTATGCCTTGCTGTTCCTTTCCGACCGGCCGCTGATCGCTGACGAGATCGCCGATGCTCTCGGCATGTCGCGGTCGAACGTCAGTATGGGCCTGAAGGAGCTTGAGGCCTGGCGACTCATTCGCAAACGTCACATGCCCGGAGACCGGCGCGATTACATCGAGGCGCCCGACGATATCTGGCAGATCGTGCGCCTCCTTGCCGAGGAACGGCGCAAGCGCGAGGTCGATCCTACGCTTTCGCTCTTGCGAGACATCATTCTCGAAACTCCGTCTTCGCCTGAAGAGAAGCACGCCCAGGCGAAGATGCGAGAGATGCACGACTTCATCGACCTGCTGACCGGCTGGGCAGACGACGTTCAGAAGCTCGACAACGACAGCCTGATGCGGCTGCTGGCATTGGGACGAGGCGTCTCGCGCATTCTCGAGTTGAAGGGCAAGGTCACGGCCCTTCGTCCTCGCCGCAAAGCGAGGGGTGAAGCGGGAGCGGCATGATGGACGCGGTCATCCTGGCGCGCGCTCAGTTCGCCTTCACCGTCTCGTTCCACTTCATCTTCCCCGCCTTTTCGATTGGCCTGGCGAGCTATCTGACGGTGCTGGAAGGGCTGTGGCTGAAGACAAGCAGGGGCCTCTACGCGAATCTCTACCGGTACTGGCTCAAGATCTTCGCAATCGTCTTTGGCATGGGCGTCGTGTCGGGCATCGTCATGTCTTACCAATTCGGCACCAACTGGTCGGTCTTCTCGGCCAAGGCCGGCCCGGTCATCGGCCCGCTTATGGCCTATGAGGTGCTCACCGCCTTCTTTCTCGAAGCAGGCTTCCTCGGCGTCATGCTGTTCGGAATCTCCAAGGTCGGCCGCGGGCTCCATTTTTTTGCGACCTGCATGGTCGCGCTCGGCACGCTGATTTCCGCGACTTGGATCATAGCGGCCAACAGCTGGATGCAGACGCCGGTCGGCTATGCGATCAATGCGAAGGGGCAGTTCGTGCCAGCCGGTTCGTGGCTGCCGATCATTTTCAACCCGAGCTTCCCTTTCCGCCTCGCCCACACAGTGATCGCCGCCTATCTCACCACCTCCCTCGTGGTGGGCGGGGTCGGCGCCTGGCATTTGCTGAAGGACAAGGCCAATCCCGGCGCGCGCACCATGTTCTCAATGGCGATGTGGATGGCGGTGCTCGTCGCCCCGATTCAGATGGTCGCCGGCGACGCGCACGGCCTCAACACACTCAAGCACCAGCCCGCCAAGGTGCTGGCGATGGAAGGGGACTATCATCCGAGCCCCGATGGCGCTCCGCTAATCCTGTTCGGCCTGCCAAGCAATGCCGAAGCGCGCGTGCGCTACGAGGTGGCGATCCCCAAACTCGGATCGCTGATACTTAAGCATGATCCCAATGCCGCATTGCCCGGCCTCATGGACTTCCCGCGGGACAAATGGCCGCCGGCCCCGATCGTCTTCTGGTCGTTCCGGATCATGGTTGCGCTCGGCTTCGCGATGCTCGGCCTCGGCCTCTGGGGCCTGGTCGCGCGAGCGCGCAGCCATCTCTACGACTGGACCTGGCTGCACCGTGCGGCTGTCGCGATGGGACCCGCCGGCTTCGTCGCGGTGATCGCCGGCTGGGTCACGACCGAAGTGGGCCGCCAGCCCTATACCATCTATGGGCTGCTCGAGACTGCGCAGTCACATTCGCCGCTCGCCGCGCCGGCGGTCGCCACGTCGCTGCTCGCCTTCGTGCTGGTCTACTTCTTCGCGTTTGGGGCCGGAACTATGTATATCCTCCGCCTGATGGCCAGGCCACCCGAACCGGGCGAGCCCGAGCCGCTCCACATCCCGCAGCACGCAGCCGGCATCACGCCGGCGTCCGCCGCCGGCGACGCAATTCCGGCGGCGGAGTAGCGGCGATGGGCGGCATCGACCTGACCATTGCCTGGGCTGGCATCATCGGCTTCGCGGTCTTCGCCTATGTCGTCATGGACGGTTTCGATCTCGGCATCGGCATCCTGTTCCCGAGCTTCGCGGTCGGCGACGAGCGCAACCAGGCGATGAACTCGGTCGCGCCGGTCTGGGATGGCAACGAGACCTGGCTGGTGATGGGCGGCGGGGGCCTCCTCGCTGCCTTCCCGCTCGCCTACGCCATCATCCTGCCGGCGACATATCCACTGATCATCGCAATGCTGCTCGGCCTTGTCTTCCGTGGCGTCGCGTTCGAGTTCCGCTGGCGCGATCCGCGTCACCGGCCGCTTTGGGACGTCGCCTTCTCGCTCGGGTCGGGCGTCGCTGCGCTGGCCCAGGGAATGACGCTCGGCGCCATTTTGCAGGGGATCCATGTCGAGGCAGGTGCATATGCCGGAGGGTGGCTCGACTGGCTCAGCCCATTCAGCCTGCTGACCGGGATGGCCGTTGTCGTCGGTTATGCCCTGCTCGGCGCGACCTGGCTGGTCTGGAAGACGGAAGGGCCGGGGCAAATTCATGCCCGGCGGCTCGCCCTGTGGCTCGGCACGGCAACCCTTGCGATGCTTGCGGCGGTCAGCGCCGCGACGCCGTTCCTGGCCTATGACTATTGGCGGCGCTGGTTCGCAATGCCGGCGGTCCTGCTGACCGCGCAGGTGCCGCTGCTGGTTGCGATCACTGCCGGCACCTTCTTCTGGAGCCTCCGGCGCGGCGACGAGCGGTTGCCGTTCCTGCTCGCGCTCGCCCTGTTCCTGCTCGGCTTCGCCGGGCTGGGGATCAGCATCTATCCCTATGTGGTGCCGCGCGCGGTGACGATCTGGGACGCCGCCGCTCCGCCACAAAGCCAGCTCTTCATGCTGGTCGGCGCTGTGGTCATCGTCCCGATTATGCTAGCTTACACCAGCTGGGCCTACTGGGTGTTCCGCGGCAAGGTCGGCACACATGGATATCATTAATGGAAGCGCCGGCACCGTTCTGGAGGCGGCTGCTGTGGCTGGTTGCCATCTGGGCTGCGAGCGTCGTTGCACTCGGCATCGTGGCATGGGTCATTCGATTGGTTCTACGAGCTTGAGCGGGAGACGGCAGTGCGTTGAAACCGTTCCAACTTGCGCAAAAGGCGATTGTTCGAACTGCCCTGCGCCCGTTCGGGCAGATCTTGGCCGGTAGCGGACAGACCGCTTTGAGGGCGGGTGCGACATAAGCGGTCTTTCGCTCAGGTACGAGGGCGGGAAAAGCAGCGTACCGGTTTAGAGCCAATTCCTCAGCTTTCAGCTAAGGTCGACCTATGGGCTACATTCAACGCATCCGCCGTGGCACACTCGCAGACAAAATGAATCTGGAAGCGCTGCAAATGCGAGCATCTCTCATGTGGGAAGAGGACCGTGAGCAGCTCCTCGCCAATCCGGATGCTGTCGCCATTCCTGTTGAACAGTTCGAAGGTGGATCAGTGCTGGTTGCCGAGGCTGGAGGGATCATCGTTGGCTTCACAGCACTTGCAGACCGAGCGGACGGCGAGGCTGAGCTGGATGGGCTGTTCGTTGAACCTGATTTGTGGAGACGCGGCATAGCTTCAGAGCTGATGGTAGAGACGGAAGCGCTCGCCATCACCCGAGGAAAGCGGCAGATTCACGTAATCGCCAACTCGCGGGCGCAAGGCTTTTATGAGCATTGTGGATTTGTCATCGTCGGCCGAACGGAAGTGACTTGGAGACCTGCCGAGCTGATGTGCAAGCAACTCGCAGGCTGAGAGCTCCGCCGGTGCTGCGGAACGCCATTGAATGATCGTGCAGCGGCTAACTCAATCCGCTAATGGCAGGAATGGGTGGAAAGCTGACATTAGCTTCTAAATCCCGAGAGATACAGATAACGCGATCGATGCGCGCTAGCTCTGGATCCCCAGCCGGATTTTCGCGTCGCGAGCATCTGCTGGAACCGCGGCTCCGTCCTGATGCCATTTAGGTCCGGGTCAGCTTCCAAGTGTTTGATGTGGTTCTTGCTCTGCACGCGCTCAAGAAACGCTTCCAGTACGTCAATGCCGCTTTGAACATCGTTCAACGTATTCACCAGCAGGCACGCAGAATTGTATCGAACATCAAGATTTTCTGGATCAATTAGCAGTGCGCGCCTGACCCAGTCCTTCGCTCGGTCGTGCTCGCCTAGGATACCGAGCGCGAGCGCACCAAAGGTAAGTGTGGCGGCATTTGTCGGGTCACTTGCTACTGCGCGGCTGGAACGCTCGATGGTTACACGCGCAGCTCGTTCGATATGCTCTTTGTCGCCGAAAGCGTTGTAGCAGCAGAGCGCCATCGACATATTATGGCAGTCGGTGTCATCGAGCGACGCCGCCTTCTCGAAATATCTTGCGGCCTCTCTCAGTCGACCTTGCCGATACATCATACGGGCGGCCTCGCGATTCACTTCCCAAGACTCAGGGCTGAGCGCGAGCGCACGCGTGATGCATGCATTTGCATCTTCCTCGTTACCCTCTTCCTCAAGAGCGCGGGCTTTGACGCAGTATGGCTCAGCTAGGTTGGGGTTCAGCTCGAGGGCACGCTCAGCTGCGGGCAGGGCATTAGCGTCCATTCCTCGCCAGATCTTCAACTCCGATTGCGCAAGGGACATGAGCGCCCACGCCTCCGCGTAATCGCCATCGAGGGCGATCGCCTGTTGGGAAATTCTGACGACGGCTTCGTCTCGCCTGTAGTCGCCATAGGCGCCGCTCACCCACTGCTGTCGGGCCATAAGATACAGATTGTAAGCGTCCACGTTGCTGGTACCGCGATACTGAATGGCGCTCTTCTCCTCCGGCAGGAGCCGGACCTGGAGAGCTGCGACGATCGCGCTCGAAAGCTCGTCCTGGATTGCAAATATGTCCGTCAGCTCGCGATCGTAACGCTCTGCCCAGAGCTGATCACCCGTGTTGCCGTCAACCAGCTGCGCACTGATTCGAACACGATTCCCGGACTTCCGGACGCTTCCTTCTACAACGTGGCTAACTCCAAGTGATTCGGCGATCTCGTGCACGTTCACGGACCGACCTTTGAAGGTGAAAGCCGTGTTTCGGGCAGTCACTGCCAGAGCAGACACTTTAGACAGATCAGTTGTTATGTCTTCTGTGATCCCGTCGCTAAAATACTCCTGCTCCGGATCGCCGCTCATGTTCACAAACGGCAGCACGCATACTGATGCGCCCTTTTGATCATCGAACGGCTTGCGCGCATCTGCTTTCGCGATTGGCGCAGTGGAATCGTTTCCAAGCGCTTCGAGCAACTGGTCTAGAACCTTGCTTGACGCACAACTACTGGTCGATGCGCTTATCGTGTGGAATTGGCGAAAGCCGAGCGGCGGCCGACAGCCGTCAACGGCAATGGGAATTAGCCTCCCGCTGTCCCGTGCTTCGGCTGCTTCGTCTTGCACCCAGCTGGATTCTACCGAGGCTGGCGACCAGAGGACGACGACCGCATCGGCATCAGCTAGTTGCCGATCGATCTCCGCCCCGAACCGGGATCCTCCACGGATGTACCTGTCCCACCATACCTGATGACCCGCCTCGCCCAATGAAGCGGCCAACTTTCCAGCGGCGTCGCGATCTTCGCGCGCATAGCTCAGGAACACTCGCGCCAAGCACAGACTCCGGCTTTGATAAAGCACACAATTGCTCATGGGCTTAATGTCCGCAATGGGTGGAAGGCTGTTGCGGCAGGTTTGGGTGGAAAGCAGACATAAGGCCGCAACCCGCGGCTGGCCGAATTTCCGCTAAAGTATTAGCTTCCTTCCAAGATAAGGAAGTGCATGCCCGCCGAGATGCCTGCTGAGGAGCCGATAGCGCAGAGGGGCGATCTATCGCGGCTCATTACTGAGCTTCGTCAATGGCACGTGTTCCGAGCCGCTGCGACATACGGCGTTGTCAGCTGGATTGTGGTTCAGGTAGTCGCCACTGTTGGACCTGCTTTCGAGGCGCCTCAGTGGGTCCTTCGTTTAGTAGTGCTCACTGCAATCGTCGGCTTCTTGGCTACAATGGGACTCCTGGTCTTCCGCTCGCGCGTACCGGCGGGCGGCCGCTCCCGGGTTTACCTCTCTCCAAAAGCGCGAGGGATTGCCGCGGCGGGTGTTCTCGTAATCGGTGCGGCCGCCGCAGGATTGTCCATCCGCAGCCTCATGGCCCCAGAAAAGGTGTCTCTCGCAGTCCTGCCGTTCGAGGATCTCTCGCCAGCCCACGACAAAGGTTACTTTGCCGAGGGGATCGCCGAGGAAATTCAGAGTAGCCTAGCCAAGCAAAGCGGAATCAAGGTCCTGGGGCGTACGTCGGCAAGTCAGATCGAGCGTGACCCAAACCCGCACGCTGTTCGGGCTTCACTAGGGGTGACTCATCTACTCGAAGGCGCGACGCGCGCTGACGGCAATCACCTCCGCGTCAACGTGCGTCTCGTCGAAACCTCGGGCGGCAGCGCGGTCTGGGAAGAGGAATATAGCGGCGAGCTGACTGATATTTTTTCAGTTCAGGACCGGATCGCACAGGCGGTCACCCAACGGCTGCGAGGGACATTCTTTGGTGGCGCCGTACATGTGACGGAACCGACCTCAATTGACGCTTACGAAACGTATCTCGCAGCGCGAGCGCTCATCCGCCAAACCACTCGGCAGTCAATCATGCGCGCCTGGAACATGGCCCGTCAGATCGTCGAGGCGCATCCGGATTATGCTCCGGGACAAGCTTTGTACGCAGATGCCACGTCGTTGTTGGCGGACACCGGCATGACTTATGGGAATTTCCCGCCCGATAAAGCACGGCAGATCGCTTTTGTGCACGCAAATGAGGCAATTCGCCTCGCACCGGACAGCGCTGATGGCTACGCTGCGCTCGGACTGGCACTCCCGTCTCAGCAGGCAATTGGACCATATGAGAAGGCGTTGTCCCTCGATCCGGGTCGGGTGGATGTACGCAACCGCCTTGCGATCGCCCTGAACGACCTTAAACACAATGACGAAGCCTTTCAGCAATACAGCATCGCGGCCGACATGGACCCGCTGTCGCAAGTCGCACTCAATCGCTACATTCAGGCACTTGCCGTCTCAGGGATGACTGGCGAGGCCATGCGAGCAACGGACGAATTCGTCCGACGCAGCGGTATGGCGGCGCAGGGATGGCGCTTCCGCGGAAATACGTTTCGTTATTTGGGCGACGAGGCGCGGCACATCGCCGCGCGGCGCCGAGCACTTCAGCTCGATCCGAGCCTACCTTACCAGCATGAGTGGCTTGCCCGATCGCTCCATCTGCTGGGTTTCGACGATGCGGCAGCCGCGCTAGGTCCCAAGCTGTCGCCGTACTATCAGCTGTTCATCGCTGATGACCGCGGGGCGCTCAAAGAACGAGTGGCTGCCGATGGCGCCCGCGCGTGGTTGACCAACGGGGTCGAATCTGCGGTGTTCTCGCTGGCCCGCTCCAGAGACTGGGCTGCGCTGGTCAGCTTCTACGACGTTCGTCCGGCCGATTTTCGAGACATTTGCGTGACCGCCCCGCGTTTCGCTCCCTTCCTCATCATGGCGCTGCTGCAGAGTGGTCGCACTAACGAAGCTCGGCGTCTGATCGGCTGCATGCAACGGGATGTTACCAGCGAACTCCACCAGCACCATCGATCCCCGGACGACATGCCCGGAGAGGTCGAACTTCTGCAGTCGTCGCTTCTTGCTTTGGCGAACAACCGTGCCGCGCTTGGTTGGCTAGGAAAGGCCGTGGACCGGGGTTGGCTGGGCCAATATTATTCATCGAAGCTTAGTGACTGGCCGCAGTTCGATCGTTTCGTTCGTGATCCCGAGTACATTGCAATCCAGAAACGCATTGACGCGAAAGTGGCAGCGGAGCGCATCAACGTATTGGCATCGCACTGAGCGGGACGTCCTGTTCGGGTTCGTCTTCCATCACTTGTTCCTCAGACAGCGCACAGCAACGGATTAGGTTGCTGGGCTGGCGGCCGCTACCGACGCCTGTGTCGGCGCCTACGGGGAGGCCAGTGGCCGCCGGACACGCGGTACCACATCGCTGCCCGCGCCCCGGAAAATGAAAATGCATGAGAGCGGCCCGGAACGAGACGGTACGCTCATTCAAATGCATTAGCTAATGTCTGCTTTGGGTGGAAAGCTGCCGCGAGTGGTGGGATAATCTACGGCCGCAGGAGGAGGTCGGAAATGCACCAGCACTTTCACTCGGTGAGGCTGGTTGCGCTCGCATGCAGCGCGCTTTTCGTGGGTCTCGCGTGTCCGGCACGCGCCCAAGTTCCGGGCGAATGCACCGCCCCCGCCGAGGGTCGCGCCAAAGAGCTTGGATGCTATCTCCTGGCGCAAACAGCCATAGCTCGGCTGCCTGCGCGCGGCGCTTACTGGCACATCGTGCGGTACCGAAGCGAGCGGTCCGCCCGCGCAGATCGGCAGCCGGAGCAAACCGTGGTTCGGTCGCTTGGCAAGACATGGTTGTTTGCCATTGCGGATCGCCGCTGGCGGCCTAGGCACGGCCTTGCGGTTGCGAGTATCGGTCCGCTGCCTGTGCCCTTGGCGGCCGGCTACACAGCCCGGTTTATGGAGGCGGTTTCGGTTTCCGGCATGCAGTCGACGATCCACCGGCACTCAGGCCCAGAAGCCTGGTACGTGGTCAGCGGTACTCAATGCCTAGAAACGCAAACCGGCAAGCAGATCATCGCGGCAGGGCACACCGGTAGCGTGCCTGCCGGTCCGGCAATGCGGCTTGGCACCTTGGGTTCAGCGAAGCGCCAGGCTTTGGTGCTGGTTCTGCACGACAGCTCCAAGCCTTGGATGAGTATGGCCGACGACTGGACGCCGAAGGGCCTCTGCAAATCGTGATTAAGTGTCCGCTGTGGGTGGAAAGCGGACGTTGGCGGGGACGCCGCTCCCCGCGCAACCCTTTACGCTCACGGTGACTCGTTACGCATCCGGTTCCGTGCTACTTGGCTTCATCGCTGGCCGACTCCGGCATTCCAGCGGCTGAGAGACAGTTCATTGTGCTCCCGCCCGTCCTGTGGGGGATGCATCATGATTTCGAACGATACGGAATACTATCGGCGGCGCGCCAATGACGAACGCAGGCTTGCTCTGCAATCGGAGCGCCAAAACGTAGCTGCGATTCACGAGGAACTCGCCAGACAGTATCAAGCTCTGGTCGATCAAGCGGAGCTGAGGCCCACCTTACGCATCATCATGCCAGATCAGGAATCCCGCTCGGCGTTGGCTTAGCGACCTTCCCCAACCGCTCTCCCCACCGCCCTTAGCCTCGTGGTAGGAATAGGTGGAAAGCTGCCACTAGCGTCAGCTTGAACGAACGTCTTCTTACGGGTTCTACTGAGCCGTCAGGTAATGACCAGGACTGGCGCCTTGGCGAACGGCGGCAGTTGGCCGTTAGCGGTCCGTCGGCTTTCGGGTGACCGGCGGTGGAATCTGCCGTTCGTTCGCCAAGGTTGTGGACGTCCAGTTTCGACCCACTCCCGCCAGTAGTCCCGGTGGCTCGCCGCGCCGTATAACAAGCAATCAGGCGTGAGCTTCCCTTTGTCCTGGATGCTGCCCCGGCCTTTGCGGCAGCAACAGGATCAGCACGATTATCACGACGGCAAGGGCAGCCGAAGCAATGGGACGACTCATGGCGAGGCCGCCCTTACTCAGCGGCTTGTCGAGGAAATCCCCCACGGTCGCCCCCAAGGGTCGGGTGAGGATGAACGCTGCCCAGAACAGGAACACTCGCGAGACCTTGGTGCTGAAATAGAGGACGGCGAGAAGCAACAGCCCCGCGCCGAAGACGATTGCCCCGCCCGAATAACCAAGGCCTGCATCGGCGATCCAATCGCCAAGAGCCGTTCCCAAGGTCTGCGAGAACGTGATCGTGACCCAGTAGAAGGTCTCCTCTCGCGGGCCAGAAACCGTGTTCACGTCCACCGTTCCTAGGGTTCGGTGCCACGCGAACAGAGACAACAAAACGCAGGCGAGCAGGAGGAGAGAACCACCGGGATAGCCGATGCCCAGCGAGCGATCAGCGAAGTCAGCGAGGGTCGTTCCACAAGTGGTCGAGGCAACGATGGTGGCCCAGTAGAGCCACGGATTGAAGCTGCGCGCTTTGATCTGCGCGATGACGAAGCCTACCAGCAGAACGCCGAACATGGCCGTGCCGATGAGATAGCCGTAGGCCATCGGATGCGGCGTCGTCTCGCCCAACCAGGTCATCGTGACCGTGTCACCGCCGGTTTCACCGAGCGTCGTTGCCAAGACCTTGATGATCCAGAAGCCGAGCGTGACAGCTGGAACCTTCGTAAGTGCGTCCTGCGCGAGTTCGCGGTCGGTCATGCTTTGCCTCTCGAGGGGGAATGCAACGGAAATGTCCTGTGCAACGAGGCGTTCCATGTCTCGCGATCGGCGGGCGCCAAGGCGGGTCCAATGTTCATCCACCCGACAGTTCAAAACAACTATTTGAATAGCCGAGGCTTTTTGCCTTTTGGAGGACATGATGATTAAGATTGTATGGTTCACCGCCGCACTCTCACTGGGCGCAACCGGCGCGCTTGCTGCCGTCCCGAACCACTTCGCCGGTGCCAATCTTCTGCCGCAGGCGAAGATCACTCTCGCACAGGCGCGCTCCACGGCCCTAGTGGCCCGCCCTGGTCAGATTACCGATCAAGAGCTTGAGAATGAGCGCGGCGGCACCGGTCTGCGCTATTCCTTCGACGTCAAGAGCAAGGGCAAGACGTTTGAGGTTGGCGTGGATGCTCGGACGGGCAAGGTGCTCGAAAACGACCGCGAAGGGCCAGACGCGGACTAAGGTTAAGTGAGGTGAGTTGGTCCGTCGCGCAGGCGCCAACTCACCTTTTTCCGAACCTGCCATTCCATAGCGGCAGCCTATTTCCCGCGGCCAACTCCTGCTCCAGACGCTCAAGCGCGTGCTTACCGCAGAGCGGCTTGCCACGATGGACTATCGCAGCCTCGCTCTTGCAGCCATTCTCGTCACACTTGTCGGGTGCTGCTGATACCTGTGGCATTCGCGTGCAGCTAACCTGCCGGAAGTTGCGGCGAAAGCTACCGTCGGTTTTCCACCCTTGTCTGCGTTTCGGAGCTGGTCCGATCGGCACCTGTACCAACCGCTCATCTTGGCCGGCAGCGGACCGTCCGCTTATGTCAGCTTTCGACGGAAAGCGGGCAATGTGCGTAAGCCCTGCTGCGGCGTTTAGTGCTTGTGCCTCAGGGGAGGGCGTTTCTGACAGGCCGCTCCCTAGCGGTCAGCCAAAAATGGGTTTTATCTGAGTGCTGTGATCTTGGCGCCAATCTCAACTGCCAAGGTTCGACCTTGGCGGCCATTTGCGCTATCTTGTGCTCTGCTAGGGGCACCACTGACATGTTGACCAGGCGATTTGAGAGCCCGGTCGGCGGGAGCGATAAGAGCGCAAGCTTGCCCGCCGACGTAGATCTCGCATCTGCCGCCGACTTCCGTATCGGTCTGCTGCATGCACAGCCTTCAAGCTTGCACCTACAGTTTGAGGAAACCAAGGCGACACTAGAGCCGCGCGTGATGCAGGCGCTCCTCGCGCTGGCGACGGCGCGCGGGACCGTGGTTTCCCGAGACGGCCTCATCAATCTTTGCTGGAGCGGCCGCGCCGTCAGCGAGGATGCGATCAACCGCTGCATTGCCAAGGTACGGCGCATCGGCTCGCAATCGCGGGCTTTCGAGATCGAGACCATTCCGCGCGTGGGCTATCGCCTGATCGAGAGGCATGAAGCTGCGGGAGCAGCGCGGAAGTCGAAACGTCGAGCCCGTTGGTCGCTTGTCGGTCTAGCGCTGCTCGTGATTACTCTTGCCGGATTGCTTTGGACCTGGCGGGCTCCCGCTGAGCCGACGGTACCTCCGATTGCCGTCGCGAATTTCACCGCTTTAAATGCCGATGCCGACGCCAAGCTGTACGCCGATAGCGTCAGTACGTCGCTGTCAAGCGCGCTGGTTGCGACGGGTGCCAGCCTCGTTTCACGGGATCGGCCCGTCCGATCGCTGGAGGACGCACGGCGCGCGGGCGCGGCGCTTCTCATCAATGGCACCGTCCGAAGGCAAGGCGATACGATCCAAATCACCGCGGCAGTAGATTCCACGCGGACCGGAACGACAGTTCTGACGAAAGACTTCGAAGCCCCCATCGCCGACGCCGGCGCGTTGCCCGACCGCGTTGCTGGCGCTCTCGCGTCGACGCTGTGGGTGTGGATTGCAGACTCACGCATTGAGCGCGATCCTGCGGTGAACGAAGGAATTCTCAGGATCGCGGACTCATGGGGGTCGCTGAAGTCGCTGGGTCTCGCGCGGGACCTGGCGCGAGCAAAGCCGAATTCTGCGGCCGCACAAGCCGACTTCGCATGGATAACGGCTGATACGCTGTCCCAAATCCCCTCAGAACAGAGGATCGGCGCACTCGCGGCCGCGCGGGAATCGGCCAGGCGGGCAACCAAGCTCCGATCGCAGTTCGGCTACATACTCCCATGCATCCTTACGCCCCCGAGCGTTCCTTCGGCGGACTGCGACCAGGCGCTCAGACGCGCAGTCAGGAGCGACCCGGAGCCCCCTTTCACTTCCTATCTTTTCGCAGTCCAGCTCGCCGAGTCTGGCCGGCTGCGCGACGCCGGCACCGTTATAAGCGGAGCGCTTTCCCAGGCTCCCTACCATTCCGTTCCGCTGAGCTTCCGCATGTTCACGCTCCAGATGGAGCGTCCTCCGGACTACAGAAATGAGCTCCCCGCGATGCGAGCGCTGGCGCAACGCTACGCGCCTGATGCGCTGAAGGACGTAAATCAGTATCGTGCGGCCGTCGCCAACGGCGACCTCGACGCTGCCGAGGCGATATTGGACGATCCGGTCGCGGGGCAGAGAATCGCGAGCAATGACGACCGGGCCTTGGTCAAGACGCTCTTCCGGGCGATCCGATCGCGGCAGCCGTCGGATATCTCAACGGCTCGAAGTGGATGCCTACCCGCACCGCTGAAATGGGGCCCCACCGACCCAATCTTCGGTACCTGTCTGGTCGGACTGACGCTGCTCGGCGATCTGGACGGCACGTTCGCGGTCGCCCAACACTACTGGGACGTCGAGTGCTGCGCCGCCGCGCAGCTGGAGGAAAGATGGCGCGCAAGCGGCGGCTTGACCTATCCGACGTTAGAGCTGTTCGGCAGCGCGATGGCGCCGGCGCGGGCGGACCGCCGCTTCATCGAGGTTGCGCGCCGTACGGGGCTGCTCGCTTATTGGAAGTCCGGTTACCCGCCCGATTTCTGTTTGTTCGAGCGGGTGCCCGTTTGCGCGCTGTTCCGCTCACATTGAATCATTTGGCGGTGATGACCAGTGCCGAAGCCGCGACAACAGCGCCTCCGCGCTTTGCCGCTACTGCCTTATCCAACTGACGAAGACCGTCAGCGACTGTCTTGGCGAAGCAGTTGGATGACGCGTTGAATTCGTCCATCGTTTGCATCCCGCCAAGATCGCAAACCCGATCGGCCGCAGCACGGATGCGCTGCTGGACGGTCGATTGCGACGCCGCCGATGCGAAGTCCAGGTCGGTGTAGGTCACGATTTCGCTCCGCACCGGCGGCCCGACCGTGGGCGGCTGCGCGACTGCACCGCTTGCGAAGGTCAGGATAACTGCCAAAAATCCGCTCTTTGTCATCGGATCGACTCCTCTGCACTTCGCGAATGGACCGCAGCGAAACTGCTCGCCGCTGGATCATCGCGAGTGAAGAGAAGGGTCAGGCCCGCCCGGCGGTAACGAAAGGACCCGCGCCCGACCGACTGCCGACTTCTTGCCGACTTTTCGATGCGCAAGGCCTTCCGCCGCGGACACTGCCGCATAAGATAGGCATGCCGCTAATGTCCGTTTTGGGTCGAAAGCGGACACCCACGAGCTGCGAACGCAGAATTGTTCGATGGCAGCCGCAGGTCTAATCTTGACGCATGGGTGCCGCCGCAAGCTCGGACATCTTCATCTCCTACGCACGGAGTTCCGAGGCGCACGCGATGCGCATTGCAAACGCGCTCCAGGCACTCGGCTATAGTGTGTGGTGGGACGAGGAATTGCCCGCCCACCGCGCATACAGCGACGTTATCGAGGAAAATCTCAAGTCCGCTCGTGCGGTGCTGGTCGTTTGGTCGAGCGACGCGGCTAAGTCCGAATGGGTTCGAGCAGAGGCCGATCTGGCGCGGCAAATGCACAAGCTTGTTCAGCTCAGCATCGACGGCGCCCTTCCGCCGATGCCCTTCAACCAGGTTCAGTGCCCTGCGTTGACCAATTGGAAGGGCGACACGGACGACCGTGCGTGGCGCAAGGTCGAAGCGAGCCTTGCGGAGCTGGTGCGCGGTAACAGGACCATAGCCAGTACGGCCAGTCAGGCGAGTCCGTGGGCAGCTCCCTCCGTGCTCGTGCTCCCGTTCGTGAACATGGGGGGCGATCCTGAGCAGGAATATTTCAGCGACGGCATCACCGAGGATCTGATCACCGACCTATCGAAGGTGTCAGCGCTGGACGTCGTCGCGCGAAACACCAGCTTTACATACAAGGGACAGCCAATGGAGGCGCGCTCGCTGGGCCGACAGCTCGGCGTGAGCCATATTGTCGAAGGAAGTGTCCGCAAGTCCGGGAACCGCCTGCGGATCACTGGCCAGCTCATCGATGCGGTGAGCGGGCATCATCTGTGGGCGGAACGGTACGACCGCGAATTGGCCGACATCTTCGATATCCAGGATGAGATTTCAAAAGCGATTGTCGATGCGTTGAAGCTGAAGCTGTTACCCTCCGAAGCGAAGGCGATCGAGCAGCGCGGCACCGACAACGCGGAAGCTTACAACCTTTACTTGATGGCGCGGCAGCACTGGGTCGCGGGCAATGATGGCGATTGGCATCGCGAGGAACTGATCATCAGCATCTGCGAGCGGGCGGTCGGTATCGACCCCGCCTATGCGCACGCGTGGGCTCTGATGGCGATCGCGCAGACGCACATCCGCTTCCGCCAGGGCAAGACGGATGTGGATGGGCTGCCCTCAGCCGAGCGGGCGCTCGAGTTGGATGCCAATTTAGCCGAGGCACACGTCATCAAGGCCTGGTATCTGCTCGAGCAGGGACAGCCTGAAGAGGCGAATCAGGAAATTGAGACCGCGCTTGGTCTCGACTCCGAAAGCTGGGAAGTGAACCGCATCGCCGGCAAGGTCTTGTTCCTGCAGGGGCGACTCGAACAAGCAGCGCGCTGTTACGAAAAAGCGACCGAACTGATGGACGCTGACTATGGCGCCCCAGGCATTCTCCAATCTTGCTATCGCGGGCTGGGCGATGCCGAAGGATTGAAGCGTGCGGCCCGAGCAACCTTTACCCGTGCGGAAAAGGCGTTGGAGAGTAATCCTCGGGATGCTTCGGCGATTTCGAGCGGCGCGATGAGCCTTGCTGTGATTGGCGAAAAAGAGCGGGCTCGCGAATGGGCGGAGCGGGCAATGGCGCTCGAGCCCGACAATCATATCCTTCGGTACAACATCGCGTGCGCCTACGTCATGGAGCTCGACGATCATGACCGCGCGCTCGACCTCATCGAGGACTCGCTAATGCACCTAGGCGTCGACCACGTTCGTCATGCCAAAGCCGATCCCGACCTTGCATCTCTCCGGGCCCACCCGAGGTTCGCGAAGATGATCGAAGATGCGAAACGTCGCCTGCGAATATCGAACGCCGCGGATTGACGCCGGTCGATTTTAAGGAGCTCGTTTCTGCTTTGGGTCGAAAGGCTGCCGCGGCAGCTTTGGGTGGAAAGCTGCCATTACCACAGCCGCGGGAGGCGTAGCACGCCACGCCCCCCTCTTTATGCTAGCGCCTATTTCACCGGCGTATTCTGGCTGGCGATGGCAACCCACTGGCCGCCCCGCTTCTCGTAAATGTCCGTCCAGCTGTAGACCTCGTTCACGGTCTTGCCCTTCTTCACGCCGGACTCATTGTCCATGCCCTGGACGACCGCGTGGTCGTCGCCGATGAAACGGACATGCACGTCGTGGTTGAGCATCGATGTCAGCCGTTCCTCGCCGGCGGTCGTTTGGTGGATCATCGTCGCGCGATCGTACATCTTTCCGCGCTCGTTCTGGCCTTTCCAGTCGGATGCGACGATGCGGCTGAGCGCGGCGGCGTCCCTAGCGACTGCCGCCTTGGCCCAAGCAGATTCCAAGTTGACGAGGTCCTGCGGATTATTTGTGCTCTTGGCTTGGGCCGACGTCGCCGAGACGAGGGCGACGGCGATTATTGCCGGAATTGCGGTTTTCATGAGACTCTCCCGTTGAAAGGTTCGGCACATGCCGCCCTCTCAACGCGAGGCGAATGTTGCGACCGAGAATCCATAACACGTCATCGGAGCGTCCGATATCCCGACGCCGAGGGAGCTATGAGTCATCGCGTAATCGGCTCGAAGGAGCAGTGTCCGCAATGGGTGGAAAGCTGACCTTAGCTTTCAGCTTTTGGTACTACCCGCCTTAACCCATGCGTGATCTGGATGACGAGCTGCGAAATCGAGGTCGCAACGAACCACAGGAGTCCCCAGAGATACACCGCAGACTGATCTGGATTCGACGGGCCAAGAGCGGCCAGCACTGCCCACGCGGATAGCAGGACACCGGCAATTTGCGTAACGACATAACGCACCGGCTGACGCGGTCGCGCCTTGCGCCGAAAAGTCTCACTTACGGTCCAGATAATAACGGCCAACAGCCAAGCGGCCAGAATGAGCAAACATGCAGGCCAAACATTAGGATACCGAGCAAGGCCCATCGGCATTGGCAAGAGCGCGAGGAGGCAGCCGCTAGCGCTTGTGAGCAATAGATAGCGGACAGCGAAAAACTCGACGGGTTGCCACTGGTCACTGCCTCGAAACGCGGCCAGCAGACCAGCAAAGCCTGTGAGTGTGACAGCCACTCCAGCTATCGTTGAGAGTGCAGCAACCGGTTCCATTCTCGTATGAGATATACGCAAGTTCCGTTGATCTGCGAATGGCTGCAATGGGTGGAAAGCAGACATTCCGCTTACCATTTGGACGCCCCCATCGGCGGCTCTGGGACGATGGTCAGCGTCGACCAATCGGGAGCCACACTGCTCGGGCTTTCCCAGCGAATGAACTCCAGAGCCAGAAGGCGGTCATTCTGGTCCATGTTGACCAGCAACGACATGGGGCCACCGTCAGCGGCACTCATCTTACCTTCGAACGGCAAGTTATGATGGCCGCGATAGTCGGGCCGCTCGTATCCCGGTAGGTCGACGAGAAGAAAATCACCGTTCGGTGCCACCTGCGCCATCTGTAAGTCCCGGCGCAGGCGGGCGGCCTCCGTCTCCGATAGCTTAGCAGCCACACCTTCCAAGAAAGACCGCTCGTCGTCTGAAAGGGGGCGGGACAGACGGTCATCCATTCTACGACCTTAGGTGGTCAGCTAATGTCTGCAATGGGTCGAAAGCTGACATTAAGCCGCGAGCGCAGATCGTGCGGCTTCCGATAGCCTACGCGTCTACGCTCTCCTGGCTCGGTCGAGCCCCAAGACGATCATTGCAATGACGAAAGCGGCGGCACCGCCGATGAGCGAGCGCTGCTCCTCGCCCAACGAGTGGGGCACGAGGAAGCGCATAACGAGATAAACCGCGGCTCCGATGGTGAGCGGTCGAACGATGTCGGTCCAAGCTGAGATTCGCATCGGCATCACCATCTTTTCTGATGGAGCCAGAAACTATTTGGGTGGCGTGGACATCAACTCTTCAAGGCGGCCCAGGGTTTTGCCCCACATGCCGACGCGCCGATACTCTCGCTTGAAGCCGTCATAATCGATGGCGACGAGCAGCTGGCCGCCAATGAACCCGGGCGTAGGCGCTTGCCCGTCCGGTTCGGTGCCGCTGCGCAGCGACTTCAGGATTTCGTCGACTTCGGCGCTGACCGACGGCGACAAGGTATAGGCGTTGGCGAGGTGGTCTGCGCCCGGTGCGCAATGCGGCGACCCAGCGCAGGCATAGGATACTGACCAGCCGTTAGCAGTTCGGTTTCCGACAATGCTCAGCATCGTGGACAATGGATCGTGGCCCACATCGATGATCTCGATTTGCCCCTTGGCCGATGCTGCGGACAATCCCGCCAGCCGCCGAATGTGAACGTCAGTGGGCTCACGCGGAGTCGATTGGGCGAAGGCAGAAGTGGGGAAGCAAAGAGCAGCCACGGCCAAGAGGGCTGCTTCCTTCAAACACACCATTTCACGTCCTCCAACGCAGGACGCCTGCGAGTAACGCATGAGGCTAATTCGGCGCAACTCTAAGGATAACCGATGGCAGGAATGGGTGGAAAGCTGACACTGATGAGCGCCTAAATTCTTTCCGCTAGCTCGTTAGACCCACGCAGGAGGGCCCCGGGCACGAGCTGACTGACCCCAGGTTCGAAGATCTTCCACCGTGGAGCATCGATGAACATGCTTTTCAGCATGTGCACCTGCGCCATGTACATGAGGACCTTATTCGCGTTTCGCCGAGTCCGCCGCAGGACCGGGAGGCGCTTCCACGTCGGAAGGCGCGCCGCCAGGGTCAGCAGGCGGTATGCGCGGTATGAAAAGATCTGCGCGTTCTCGAATGCTTCCCTCGACAGATAGGAGCGCCGGGAGCGGTCAGTCATCCTACTATCTGCGCGAAAAAACTCGACTGCTTCGCTCGTCATCATGAACCCGCTCTTCCGCCGCATGCGCAGATCTTCCGGCAGGATTCCCTTCGCGGCATCGCGAAGCACGGCTTTTTCGAGGTCGCCGCGCATCTTGACGTCAACGCCCATCCATTTCGCTGCATCGTAGAGCTTGTGGTCCAGGAATGGCAGTCGTGCCTCGAGTGAATGCGCCATCTCCTCGCGGTCACCGAGGAAGCAGAGTATGTCGAGCGGCATCGCCGCAAGCCGAGCCTCCTGCACGGCGTTTATCACTGGCTTCGACACGTTTCGCGGCACCGATGCCGCCGCCCGCAGCAAGGCAAGCCTGCGCCGATGTTTCTGTTGGAAGATCAACAGGGACATTTTTTCTGCCAACCGGGGAAGCTTTAGCCGCCTCCGCTGTAGGTTCATGTCAGAATGACCCTCGCGCGTGTCGCGAATCGCGTTCTGAAAATACGACCGATAGCCCAGGAAAACCTCGTCGGCTCCTTCACCGGTTAACACGACGGTGACGTGCTTCCGGGCTTCGTACGACAGAAGGAACTTGCCGACTGGGGCAAGCGTCACGAACGGCAGTTCGGAATACCACAGAGCCTCCTCTAGATTCTGCCAAAGCAATTCCTTCGTTACCACGAGTTCGTGATGTGTCGTTCCGATGAAATCCGCCGCCCTCCTTGCAAATTGCAGCTCGTCCTTGTCGCTTCCTGCGAACGATATCGAAAAGGAATGTGGCGGCGATTTGAGATTTCGTTTCATCAGCGCGGCAACAAACGACGAATCGATGCCGCCACTGAGATACAGCCCTACGGGAACATCGGCTCTCAGGCGAAGCCGGACGCTTTCTTCCAGATGCCGCAAGACTGACCGCGCCGGCTCTGACAGATCGCCATTCGGCTTCGCCACTGGCTCTGCAGCTTGGTCGGGGATTTCCGCCGACCAATATCGAGTAGCGCGTAATTCGAGACTTTCCACGTCGATCACGAGATACGAAGCAGGAGGCACATGCTCGATACGTTCGAAGGGGAAGGGCGGATTGTCGGGATCATGTTCGATTAGCGGGTCGAACGCGGCGACATTAAGTTCCGGAGCGACAAGGTCGCTACCGAAGATCGCCTTCATCTCCGACGCGAAGACGAAGCCGTGTGGCAACCGTGCGAAATAGAGGGGCTTGATTCCAAAGCGGTCGCGGGCGGCTATGAGCAGCCCCTTCGATTTGTCGTAGAGCAGGAAGGCGAACTCGCCACGCAAATGTTCGAAGCAGTCGAGGCCATACTCTTTGTAAAGGTAGACGATGACCTCAGAGTCGCTTTTTGACCGGAAGCGATGACCTTTCGCTTCGAGCGAACTCCGGATGCTCTCGAAGCCATAGATTTCGCCATTGGCGGCAAGCACAATCCCACCATCTTCGCTCTGCATAGGTTGGCCGCCCGTCGCGAGGTCAACCACTGCGAGCCTCGTGTGGGCGAGCGTCAGTCGGGCTCGCTCATCAACGAAGGAGCCGTTGCCATCGGGGCCACGATGCCGAAGGAGCTGAAGTACCTGCTTCAGCGTTCGGTCACTCACCGTTTGCCCGACTACTCCGAAGATTCCGCACATGCGCCCTGTCTTTCCGACCTGAGCGCGTGCCACTTCGAACATTGCGGCAGTCTAACAAGTACATGACAAGGAGGAGCGCCGCATCGGCGTGGAGGCGTGCCCCGGCTAATCGCCTCCTGTCGCAGACAAAATAGCAGGTTATGGTCTGCGCCGCCTGCGCCTGCTCGATCAATCGATTGGTGCACCGCAAGTCGATAGAGCGGGTAACCGGCGCCGGACGACTGACGGCATTAGCAGTGGCCACAATACAGAGGAGCGATCAGCCAGCGAGCTGCCCGGAAGTCATCGCTCTCGCCACCAGCTCAGAGTTCTTTTTGACGCCAGCTTGTGCTTGCAGGCGTCAATGTGCCGGATCACCGTTCGAGGCGGCATCTTAACAGCTTCAGCGATTTCTCTCGCAGTTCTCCCGCGAGCAACAAGCGACAGAATTTCGCTTTCAAGGGCGGTCAATGGTGAAACGTCCACAAGCCCGGCATACCAGCAACGCGGCCGCTTTACGACGGTGTCACTTCCCGAATTGGAACGGCCCGGACTCCCCATTCAGGAGACCGGGCCGGCGGAATCGCTATGCGACAACCGACTCCGCGCCAGGATTATCGGTCGAAGTGCACAAGACACAATCGTAATCTCTGTCATGGCGCGCTATTCTGAACGCGATGCGAGAGCCAATGGTTCAGGAGGTTTGTTCAGCCGACGGTTGCCAGAACAAGCCCGCGATATACCATCGCGACAAACCGCTGTGCGGTAAGCACGCTCTTGAGCGTCTGGAACAGGAGACCGCTGACGGGAAAGCATTCCCGCTAAAGTCATAGCTTGCGACACGGTGGCTGCCGATGCGATCTGGCGCGCATTCCAACTCGCCTAACATTCAAGCTCAGTCTGGGTTCGCGCCCTCGCCATCATTTTCCAGCACTTTGCCGGTGCGCGCATCCACGCCAACCTCAAAGGTTTTCCCTTTGCTCTTGATGTCGAAAGAATAGCGGAGTCCGGTGCCGCCACGCTCTTTTTCAAGCTCCTGGTCGGTGATCTCACCGGGACGCGCCGCCAGTGCCGTGGAGCGTGCCTGCGCAAGTGTGATCTTCGCCAGCGGCAAGAGATTCGAACCGGCGAAGTGGCTCGCATTGGTAGCAAGTGCGCCGGTCGCACTTAGCGAGACAGCGGCTGTGAAACAAAAGAGCTTACGCATTACACTCTCCAGAAGGCTGAAATACCTGCCCCATCAGTTACTTGGCCGACGCTTTCATCTGCATGAACCCCGCGATCAGAGGATGACCGGCAGCGATTGGAACGTGTTCCGCGGTAAGGGCATTATCTCCCAATTCCCGGATGAGAGGCCACAATGAGCGACGGCGAAGGCGCATCCGAAACATTGACGAAAGTCCCCGCGGTCACCCTCGGCTTCTGGATCATCAAAATCTTGGCGACGACGCTTGGCGAAACCGGCGGCGACACAGTCACTATGACGTGGCTGGGCGAGACAACGCCGCACCCGATGCCCTACGGCTATCTGATAGGCACTCTCATCTTCGGCGCGCTGCTGGTCGGTTTGTCATCGCGCAGATCCAGGCGCGCACGTTTAATCCGTGGCTTTACTGGGCAACGATTGTGGCTTCGACCACTTGTGGAACGACCCTCGCCGACTTCGCGGACAGGTCGCTTGGGATTGGCTATCCGGGTGGTTCGCTCCTGCTGCTCTCATGTGTTCTGCTATCCCTTTTTGCGTGGCACCGCACCTTGGGTACGGTTGACGTGAACACGGTCACAGAACCTCGGGAAGAGACGTTCTACTGGGTGACGATCACCTTCTCCCAGACACTAGGAACGGCGCTTGGGGATTGGATCGCCGATGCTGGGCTTGGCTACTCAGGTGGTGCCCTCGTTTTCGGTGTGGGGTTGCTGGTGCTCGCAATCCTCTATTTCTCGACGAAGGTCTCGAGGGTGTTCCTGTTCTGGGCCGCGTTCATTCTAACCCGGCCGTTAGGAGCGACCGTTGGCGATTTCCTCGATAAGCCACTGAACAAAGGCGGTCTCGCAATGAGCCGCCCGATAGCTTCCGCCGTGCTCGCAGTCGTTATCATCGGGCTGATATTGTTGCTGCCGCAGCGGCCGGGACGCCATCCGGGGCAGGCGCAAGCTCGCGTTTGAGCTTCGTCCATCTGGCGGCTTCCCTGACCAGACAGGCGAGCCTTAACCGCTTGTAACTACCGTTCACTTGTCAACGGCTTGTATGGCGTAGCCGATGCTTCGGGATCCTGTGCCTGCTTCTCACTCGCGCCTTATCACGGTTCTGGCCTCATCGGCCTTTGTAGGCGCCTGTCTTGCGTTCCTGAATCTCGCTGAGCGGCCGAGGTTCGATCGCGTTGCCCTGGAGATTGCTTTGTTTGCGCCATTCGCGATTTGGGCACTGAGCCGTCGCATGCGCCTCCGGCGATAACTCGCGCCGAACAGCTCCAGCGCGTGCTCCCGACGATAGGGTTCATATCGTGCAGGATCGTTGCGGCGTTTCGATAAAAGGGAAGGCGAACGCGGCCCGGCGAATCAAACCGAGTGAAATGAAGGTATACCGGTAAACACTCCGCGCGCTCCCACCTCACGATTCACTAATGGCAGCTTTGGGTCGAAAGCGGACATAAGCGTTGGCCGTTGTCCTCATTTACCTTTACGGCCAAAATCTGAGGCGGGGGCTCATGATTTACAGGCGCGCGGCAGCACGGCTCAAGGCGCAGGACTGGCTAGCGATCGCGATCGAGCTCGCTATCGTGATCGTCGGGGTGTTCATCGGCACCCAAGTGTCCAACTGGAACGCCGAGCGGCTCGAGCGCGAAGACAATGCGCGGGTATTGCACAATCTCAGGCCCGAGATCGCGGACATGGTCGCCAATTTCCGGACGATCTACGCTTATTACGATTCGAGCAATCACTATGCACAGACCGCCTTCGGCGGCTGGCGACGGGACCCAAATATCAATGACCGGGATTTCGTCGTGGGCGCGTTTCAAGCGAGCCAAATCTACTACACGGGCCTCAATAACGACACATGGTCACAGATTTACGGCAGCGATCGGCTTCGCACCATTTACGACCGACCAATGCGCAAGGACCTCTCGGTGTTGATGACGACAGACTATTCCGCGATGGAACGCGATCTCTTTTCTAATTATCGGCAGCACGTTCGTGAGTTCATTCCCGCCGATGTGCAGAATGCAATCCGCGACCAATGCGGGGATCGGCCGGTCACGGGCGCCGTGAACAGCCTGTTCCTGCCGCCTAGTTGCAATCTGCATTACCCGTCCGCGCGCCTAAGCGCCGCAGCGGCGGTCCTTCGCGAGCATCCCGAATTGGTCAATGAACTCAACTGGCATCTAGCGGTCATTGCGAGCTATCGGTCGAATGTCGGTGTCGTCGACAGCGTGGCGCGGGACCTGCTGGCGCGGCTCGGCAACGATTAAACCGATTGGGGCCGTGGCTCCGATCTACACAATCGGTGGAAAGCTACTGGCTCGCGAATGTCTGCAATGGGTGGAAAGCGGACGTTAGCGGGGAGATCTCTTGCCGCCGTCCCCATCCTCTGACACCCAATACCAGTTGAGGAGCCGAACTGGACAAATTCAGCTTTTTCTTTGCGTTCTACGGGCTGATCCTGGGCCTTGCGGTCACGGAGCTGTTGGGTGGTTTTGCCGGCATGGTCCGCTTCCACACCATTCGGAAGCTCGAAGCGCAGACGGCACTGCTCGCGATCCTCACCCTCGTTTCTATATGTGCAACGTGGGTCGACGCTTGGATTATGCTGCAGTCGTCGGTGTCGCTCAATTTCAGGGATTTGTGGGCTCCGGTCCTCTTGGCAATTTTTTATTATCTGGCCGCCGCTGTCGTCTTCCCGCGCGATCACGAACAATATGCGCACCTTCACGTGTATTTCGCGGCACGGAAGCGGTTTGTCGTGGCGATGTTGTGGGCCGCTGTACTTCTCGAGACATACGCCAGTTGGGACTTTTTCGGGCAGGCACTCCATCATAACCGGCCACTCTTCTGGCTATGGATGGTCCCGTACAATGTGGTGGGAAATGTCCTTTTCTTGGCGCTTCTGCTTGCGCGAGGTCGCCGCACTAACATCGCAATCCTGACAGCGCTAATAGTGTCGCTGATCATCCCCTATTGGAATGAAGGGACGATCGATCGAATGGCGACCGGCCTGTGGGGGTATTGATCTAGGGCTGTCGCCAATCGGTCGGAAATCGCCACGGACCGCAGCGGCAGGAATGGGTGGAACGCCGCCCTCGAGAAGCGAAGTTAGCTCTCCACCTCAACGACATCACGAAACCTGACCGTATCCACAATCCGGTGCTGTTCGTCTTCGATGTCGATGCGGTGCCAGAGCACGATCCGGCCGTTTCTCTTCACCATCTCACTTGCCTCGAAGCGGGCAAGCTCTAACGCGCAGGACCGCGCCGCCTGCACATCGGCCAAATCTTGGCCCTCATTGTCCGGAACGTCCATGTCGTTGAGCAGATGGAAATAGAAGCGCGGCATGGCGGCTGAGCGGCTACTCAGTCGGGATGTTCCGGTCTTTAACTTGGATTGCCGCTTATGTCGGGAAGCGAACATTAGCCGAGGCGGTGCAGAGCGATTGCCCCATCCATTGTGAACCCATGCGTTCAGAGGTGAACGGGAGCCGGCGATTGTATCTTTGGCGGACCCACTGACGTAAGCGGTGGCGATGGCTTATCGTCTAAACCTCTATCGCGACGGTAAGCTCATCAGTACCGAGCCAGTGGATGTGTCACTATCTGAAGCCAAGGAAATGGCCATCGCCGCGGTCGGGGGGGGGCGCACAAAGCGATGGTTGTAAACCAGGCGGGGGCGATCATTTTCCGGCGTTCGGCGACCCAGTAGTCCGTCCCGATCGATCGCCTAAGGGCAGGAATGGGTCGGAAGCTGCCACGTCAAGTTTGGGTGGAAAGATGGATAACCTATATTACCTGCTGAACCGCCAACTGCAGCAACTTCGGCTCGCCAAGCAGGCCTCGAACCACCGAGTTCGGGACATTCACCTCACTATGGCGATCGACTATGCAGAACGAGCAATCTGGCAGTTAAGACAGCCCGACACATGCATTGTTGGTCACTGCACCACTTGAGGATTGTGCGCGGCAGCGGCAATTTCTGGCAATTCCAGCGGGCAGTTCGGATCTTGTTTATGAAATCCTCGGTGTCGGCAGAGCCTGTGGCTGGCGACCGCATGCCATCATGCTCTCGGGCATGGGCCGCACGATGCGGTTGTGCAGCCGGAACTTGCTGCTGAACAGGATGTGGAACAGCAGCTTGGTCCACGACCGGTGGTGATAGAGCTGATCATAGAACTCCGGCGCCGCGGCGCGCACCGCCGGCAGCCGCGACCACGGCACATGGGGGAAGTCGTGGTGCTCGTTATGATAGCCCATGTTGAACGCCAGCTTGTTCAGCGGCCCGTAGTAGGAATAGGTCTCCTGCCCCTCCCTGAACACAAAATGCTCCTGGACCCAGCGCGCGCCCACCGGATGGACGCCGAGCGAGAAGATAGTCGAGAGGAATAGGTAGGCCAGCGGCCACCAGCCGAAGAACCAGACGATCGGCGTCACCGCCGCGGCCATGGCGACGGCGTTGAAAACCACCCATCGGTCGACGGTGGGGATCGTCTTCACCGTGCTCGGCCGCAGGAGGGCCTGCACGGCCCAGTACATGCCGAGCCAGCACGTCTTGCGCCACCAGCTGTTGCCCACCCAGCGCGCCTCTTTGGGTGTCGGCACGTCGGCATCGAGGCCCGGGATGCCGAGATAGCTGTGGTGCAGGAGGTGATGGTTGCGAAAGCCGATCGCGGCGGGAAAGACGATCGCGATATTGGCGAAAATCGAGCCCAGCCGGTTCGCCCTCCCGGTCTTGAACACCACATTGTGCGTGTACTCGTGAATCAGCACGAACAGCGCGTGGTTGGCGAAGGCGCCGAATGCATAGGCTGCGACGATGATCGCCCACCACGGCGCCTGGACGAGTGCCAGCCCGATCCCGATTCCGACCTGCAGCGCCACCAGCAGCAGGGTCCACAACGCCGACCATTGGTTGCGCTCGAACAGCGCGCGCACATCGGGATGCGCGGCGAGAATCTGCTTCGCCCTCTGCCCGTGCGGAAGCGGCTTGTCGCTCACCGTGAACGACGGGCTTGCCGCAGTCACGCCGACCATACGGGCACGTCCCCTCCCGCTCGGCTACCCTGGAAAAGGGAGCCATCGACTCGTCCTAACATGGATTAGGACACACAGAGGGATTAAATTACCCGCGCTCACCGGTTCCAAGGGGCCGCTCTACGCCAGCCAGTGAACCAACTCGGCGAGACGACCGTGTTTGCGTTCGAGATCCCGCCAACCGATGGTTGTCTTTACGCCCCGTCCACCGGCGCCTCGCGGGACTGCGTTGGACCACATTCGGGAGAGTTGTTGAGCGGACGGGACGTAGCGTGAACTCAACGCGCGCTCAGTTGAAGGCCGAGCGACTTCTCGGCGGCCGAGATCTGGCGGTCGAACTCTCGACGAACATCGAACTGGCACTGCTTGATCTGCTTCCAGCTTTCGTGTTCGGCCATCGCGTTGACGCCGCAGACTTCCTCAACGGCGCGTTGGATGCGGTGCTCCAAGGCTCCTCGCGATTGCGCAGTCGCGAAGTCGGTCTGATAAATCTTGACGGACGCCGAGTGCGCGACCTGCGCGAGCGCAGGCGATGCGACCGAGACGATCGCGGCGGCGGCTGCGAAAATGCTGATTGGATGGTGCATGTCTGAACTCCCTTTGCCGGCCGGGAAGTCCGGTGCCGATCAAGGGGAAGATCACTCAAGCGCCGATGATCAGGCAGGATTAGGAGCTGACGAACAGCCGATGAAATACCGATAAACCGCGGATTCGAACGAATTCTGTCCCGAGTCAGTCCACCACGAGCGCGCGCGACCTGGTCTGACGCCAGTAATCCTCGAGGCCGAGCTCGCGCGTGAGTACCGCGAAGCGGGGATCGCGCCGGATCGCCGCGTTCGGGCGGCCGAACAAATTATACGTATGCCGCTCCTCGGCGGAATACATGCCCTGCTCCTTGGAAAAATAGGTGTCGGGCATGGCGAAGTTCCGATTGAAGTAAAGCGCGTTCAAGATTTGGAACGATGTGTCGAGATCGCCGACAAATGCGCTGAAGATCGCTGCGTTCTCCGCGAATCCAGTGCCTTTGCGAGCTGCTTGGAGCTGGCTTTCAACGGCCTTCCGAATCTTGGCGGGATCACCGCTCGCCAGTGCATCGATCGGCTGCTGGGTGATGTCATAATTCCCGTCCGGGATACCGAGCGGGCGACTGTCCTTGTCGGCAATCATCGCCGCTGCTTCGTGGGCTCGGCCGTTGTAGGCTAGATAATAGAGCTTGGTGAACCAGATCCCGTAATAGCCGGGAAGCAGGGTCCACGTACGATCGATGGCGGACTCCGCTTCGTCGAAAAGGCCAAGATTCCAAAGCGTCACGATGCGGCACGTATTGAGTCGAGGCGAGAGAGGCATTTGCGGCAGCACCGAATTGTACAGCGGCATGGCTTCGCGATCGCGCCCCGTCTGGAGCAGGACATTCGCTAGCAAAGCCTGAAGCAGGGGGTGATCGGGATGGTGACTCAATCCCTGCCTGCATGCAGCTTCACATGCGTACCAGTTGCGATGCTCCGGGATTCCCTGGATTTGGGCGGCGAGGGCGTCTGGCTGGAACGGCTCGAGGGCGAGTGCCCGCCTTGCCGCAGTGGCCCCACGCGCTCTCAGGTTGGGCCTCTGAACGGCCGGAGCGCCGCTTGCATTGAACGCATACGCGAAGGCCAACAGACCCCACGCTTCCGCACTGCTCGGTGCAAGCTGCGTAACCTGACGCAGCTTTCCAATCGCGAACTGGGCCTGCTCGACAGTTCCTCCGTAAAGCGACTTACGGGAGTCATCGAGAAGGAGCTGGGCGCCGCTTGGTACCCGAGGGCGGAACAGACTGGAGCCGATGGCGCCGGCTGCCAAGATTGTGACGGCGGCTCCCCCGGTGAGGATGGCGCGCCTGGAAGTGCCACTCGGCCGCTCTACCGCGCCTGACTCGACAGGCTGAGCTTCGACCGTCTCAGTCGCTGAGATGAGCCGGTAGCCGACCTTTGTGATCGTCTCGACCCGGAACTGCTGCCCCGCTTGCTTTTCCGCGACCGACCGCAGACGCGAAACGACGCGATTGATTGCATCCTCGCCGACTATTCGGCCTTCCCAGCAAAGCACCGCCAGGTCGTCTTTGCTGACGACCGCGCCGTCCGCTCGATAAAGCGCGACGAGTAACTGCATCACTCTCGGTTCGACGATCGAGGTCTCGCCATTGCATATGAGTTCGCGGGTCGCAGGCCGGATGTCGGCCTCGCCGATTCGGAACTGCGGCTCGTGCGCGAGCACGATCCGGGCCGGTTCGTCCGCAACGAGCCTCAGTCCCCGGGGCGCACCATGTGCCACTGACGACATCCGCGGATTATGCGCCCGATTTGCTCGCGGCGCGAGCGGCCCGTTTCGTCATTTCAAATCTCCATTCGGTTCGTCGCCTCGAGACTGGCGCGCTAACGCGCCTGGAGAACAGGGCACTGATCGGACCAAACGCCGATCATTTGCCGATCAGGGTGCGGAAATGCATACCGTGACTAAGCGGCGATGTTTTAAGGTTGGATCTCGCTGCACAGATAGAGGTTGCGTGCTGGGCGGCTATCACGGACCAGTTCTGGTGCGCATCATAGCCACTTCCAGAATGATCATTGCACATGTGAGTCCGACATCCGCGGCGCGTCAGCCTCTGAAGTCTTCTAGTGGCAGCTTTGGGTCGAAAGCTTACACTTCTGGTCAGAAGACCGTCGTCAATCCGATCTCAAGCCTGCTCCGTTGAAAATGGTAGAGCGAAATGCTGCTGCTTTGGCGGGTGAACGTGTAAGAGACCCGCGGAGTGAAGCGTCCTAACACTAGGTGCCTGTTGAGAATGGTCACCAACATAGACGGGCTGTTGTCTGACCTACGCTTTCCAAAACCAAGCAGCGGTTCATCATATCGTGCCAGTGAGAACGATGGTTCGACGTAGACTGAGAAACCCTTCGGCAAGTCGCGGAAGTAACCTAGCGCGAGAAATCCACTCCAGTTTCGAAAGGGAGAGATCCGCGCGTCCTGACGAGCGGCGCCGACCTTCAATGTGACGGCGCTCGAGGAAGTGAGCGCCCGGAAGGCCGTTGCACTCAACGATATCACGCGCCCGTCGCGTTCATGATCGCGCCCGAAGCGGATCCACTGCGCCGCGAACGCGGCGGATAGCGTCAATCGGGGGGTGAAATAATAGGTTGCTTCAAGGCGGCTGCCCGCAGCCCGGTTGTAAGGCTTCGCGCCGTACCAGCGCATATACGCCGTCCCAAGCAAGCTTAGATCCCATTGCCCCGTAACCCATCGCGGACCGGCATAAGCGGTCGCGGTCATATCGTCGAAATCCGATCCAGCGTATTCCCTGCGCTGAGCACTGACCCCCAATCGCAACCGCTTGCCTTGGCCGATGCGCGGCGCCCATTCACCGCCAGCGTCAACCGCGACGCCGACCCCTCTGCGATGCCGCGCCTCCTCGGAAAGATCGAAAGGCAGGCCGAACAGCGTCACTTCGCGTGCCGACGATCCGGAGTTTAGGTTCGTGTCGGGGGCGAGCGCGATTCCAAAATCATAGCTGATGCTTTTCGCGTCACGGATCGACGTCAAATATGCGTTGATGTTTCGAACAACTTCGGGTGGCGGGCTTCCCGCAAGGGCGAACTGGAACTGCCGTGTGGCGTTTCCATAATCCTTGTCCAGGTAGAAAGCGCGCGCCAGCTCGAGTCGAACGCGCGCTGCGTCAGGATGATCGACCAGAATCGACCGGAACACGCGGATGGCCTCCCGCTGGTTGTTCCTTGCAACGGCGATCATGCCCTTCAGAAATAGCGCCTGAATGTCTTTTGGTGTGCCCGCGAGACGCGCGTCGATGACGCCGGCCGCTTCGTCGAGCCTGCCCTCATTCATCAAACGTCGAGCGAGATTGTCCCACAACAGAGGCGCTGCCCCTTCAGCCGATGCCGATGGCGGCAGACCGGGTTGCGCGGCACGGACCAATGTCGCACCGCCCGCGGTCACGACGAGCGCGGCCGCTGCCTGAAGCAGGAGCCACGGGGCCAAGCCGCCGAGAGCCTTTGTCATCCGACGGCCGGAGACGAGCGTCGCTCACCGCTGCAACGGGCTAGTGCTTCCATGGCGACCCGGTCGAGCTCGTCGTCGCCCCGATTGAACCGACTGCAGACGACATGCCATCATAAAGGGTCCAAACCGCGCCCAATTCGCCTGCGGTGGGGCCATAGAAGCGGCCGCCGAACGTTCCTTTGGCAGCTCCGTTGAGTGAGCCGCTGTTGGCTGGGGTGGAGGTTACCGCGGACGTGCCGCTGAATCGAGAGCCCGTAATTGAGCCGGCGAGAGACACGGAATTCCAGGCAGCAGTATCGCCTTCAAAGCCCCGTGTAATCATGTTGTTCAGATCGCCGGTGATGGCTCCCGTGCCGAAGTTCGCCTCCATCGAGGCATCTCCGGAGAGCTGATAAAAATCGACGCCGTCTATCCCTGAAGCGTTTGGATGAAAGGCTTCGCCAATGACGGAGCCATGGTAGGTGGCGGTCCCGCTCGTCGGAACGGCTGCATCCGGCGCAATGTAGCCGGTGGTGAAGGCGGCGTTGGTGTAGCTTGCGGCCGCATGCACGTCCCAGAAGCCGTAGCTGGTCCAGCTTAGGTTGCTCGTCCCTGGATCAACAATGTCGAGGAATGCGGTAGCGCCGCCTCCAAGGTCAGCTTGGAATACCGTCGCCGATCCCGATGGCGATGGAGTCAGTTGGGCATGGGAGATGCCCAGCGCCGGATTTCCGACGTCGAGCTGATAGCTGTTGCCAGGTGAGCTGTAGGTCAGACTTGCCCCGCCGCTCATGGTGGTCGTTCCGGCTGCGACCGATCCCGGCGCGATCGACACGACTGACTGCAGCAACGGAAACAGCGTCGACGGATGCGACTGGGTCGTAGGCCCACCGCTGCTGGCCAATGGGAATAGATTTGCATTGGGCGCGATCGCGGCTGCCGGCGCGCTGATCGATGCTGCGGTTTGTGCGGGAGTTGCAGTGGCCGGAGGGGCCGGCATCGAGCCGACGCTGCTCGTACCGCCCCCGCAGGCCGACAGCGAGAGCGCAAATGCAAACGACGAACCGACCATCGATTTGCGGAATTCCGTCATGCGATCCTCCTCGGCGATGATGCGCGGCGGTCAGCAGCCGCGCTAGTTCACTGCGAGAAAAGACAAATTTATGTTAAGCGGCTAGGTTCGGAGCGCGATATTTCGATGATGGATTGCCGATGATGCCGAATTCAGGCCCTTGAGGTGGACGCCCCCCGGATCAAGCTGGCGGAAAAGCCGGATTTCGATCTGGGAGGGCTGCGCGTCAGTCCGGCCCGTCGCGAGGTTCATATGGCGGGTCAACGTCGCGAACTCGAGCCGAAAGTTGCGCAGGTTCTCGTCGCCCTGGCTTCCGCGCAACCGGAAGTCGTCTCGCGGGATCAGTTGATCGAGCAATGCTGGGATGGTCGGATCGTCGGTAACGATGCGCTTAACCGCTGCATCGTCGCCCTGCGGCATCTTGCAAAAGAATTCTCGCCCGAGCCATTTAAGATCCGGACCGTAGCGCGCGTCGGCTATTGCTTGATGCCGGCCGGGTCGCCAGCGCGATCGGGGCCTCTGGGGAAAAACATCGGCATTGCGCTCGCTTGCGTGCTGGCGCTCGTTCTCATGTCTGCGGTGCTGTCATTGGGCATGGCGCGGTTCGGCCGAGCTCGGCCAGGACCGGCTTCGATCGCCGTGCTGTCGTTCCGCAACCTCTCCCCCGGCGAACCCTATTTTGCCGAAGGCATCGGTGAGGAAATTCTTGGGCAGCTTGCGCGCGAACCGCAGTTCCGCGTCGCCGGACGCGTTTCATCCGGCCAGTTCGGCAATGACCCCGACGTTCGCGAGGTCGCGCGGCAACTCAATGTCGAATATGTGCTGGAAGGCAGCGTTCGCACGCAGGGCGACAGCGTCCGAGTCAATGCCGATTTGATCCGCGCCCGCGACAGCACGCGGCTGTGGTCAGACAGTTACGACGGCGAGCTGGACGACATCTTCGCCATCCAGCAGCGGATCGGCGGCGCCATCGCCCATGCGCTCCAGGTCAAGCTCGTTCAGACCCTCCCTCTCTCGGGCCCATTGGTGACCAGCGGCGATGCCTATAACCAGTACCTCACAGCACGCGGCCTCATCAGAACCCGCAAGCGAGATGTCTTCGTCACCGCTTCGAATTTGCTGCACGACGCGATTAACGCCGACCCGAACTATGCGCCGGCGTGGGCGAGCCTCGCGGAATCAACCTTTCTCATCGATTATCCGGACGGCAGCGAAGGCACGATCAACGCTATGCCGAGAGCCCTCGGATATGCGCGGCACGCGCTACAGCTCGCGCCCGATCTCGCCGACGGGCATCGAGTCCTGGGCCTGCTTCTGCCGTACGGCTCCCCCGAGGCGCTGTCTCACCTCCGCCGCGCCGCCGAATTGGACCCCAGCAACGCCGAAGTGCTAATCGACCACGGCTCGGCGCTCGGCGCAGCGGGCGAATTTGACGCCGAATTGGCGGCTTATCAACGCGCGCAGGAAGTCGACCCCGCCTGGTACAGGACGACGGGTCAGTTGGCGCTGGCGTTTGCGCGTAGCGGCCAGCGCGCTCAGGCCGAGGCGATCGGCAAACGCGGTTTCGCCAACAATCCAGCCAATCGTCACTTCGTCCTCGGCGCCATCGCGTCGATCTTCGGCGACTATTCGGAAGCGGCGAGAAATTGGTCGATTGCGGCGCGGGCGAATTCACCGCGCTGGAGCGCGCGCGCCCAGGCAAGCCTTGAGAACGCGAAGGCGGCTGTAGGGCTTATTCCTGCAAGAGCGCGCATGGAAGGGTTAACACCCCGGAGCGGGTCGCGGATCGGCGCTCCTCCCTCGGGCGCCACTTGGAAGATGCAGAATCGCAATGCGGCGGCGGCGGATATGTATCGGGACGAGAACGACGTCGCCGCCAAGCTGATGCTCAATGGCGGCCGCGCGAAGGAGCTCGCCGCAACCTACGACAGTGCGGTTGGGCTGCTCAGCCTCGAGCCGAACCAGCCTTTGCGCGCCGATCAATTGCACGAAACTGCTGTGGTCGTGCTCGCCCTCAGACAAGCAGGACGTTCAATGGACGGGGACCGACTCCTCGGCGAAGCCGATAGAAAAATCGCGACGGTTTATCATCAGCGCACAATTCCCTTCGAGCTCGATGCCAATGTCGCAGCGATCCGGGCGGTCGAAGGCCGACCGGACGAAGCGATGTCGATGCTGGAGCGGGCGATGCGACGCGGCTGGACGCATACCGGCAACACGGACCTCCCCGATCTCTCGGATGAACCAGCCTTTAGCTCGCTGCGTGGTCAACCGCGTTTCGAGCGCATTAGAGCAAGCGTCGCTGCGCATCTCCTGCGAGAACGTGCCGAAACGGAGAAGTTGCACATCTGAACAAGGGGGAGGGGACCGAAACGTGAGCCATCAGGACCGGAGCATCGGTCCGATCTGCAAGTGCGCGTGGCTCTCGTTCGAGGCCGGTTTTGCGCTTATGGGCTCGTGTGCCGCACACGCGCAGGACACTGACTCGGTGCGAACCGGATCCGAAGCGTCTGTCGTGCAAGACGATCCCAGCAATATCATCGTGACAGCACGCCGGCGTCCCGAGCCTCTCCAGCGCACGCCGGTGTCCGTCGTCGCGCTCTCCTCAGCGGATCTCGAAGTGCGCTCGGTCACAAACCTCCGGACCCTTCAGAATTTCGTTCCCAACCTGACTTTTGCTGCTTCGCAAAACGTAGGCGAATCGGCAGCGAACGTGTTCATCCGCGGAATCGGTCAGGAAGACTTTTCGGTAGGCGCCGAGCCTGGCGTCGGCTTCTACGTTGATGGCGTTTATTTCGCGCGGTCGCTTGGCATGCTGATGAACCTCATCGACGTCGACCGCATCGAGGTCTTGCGCGGGCCGCAGGGCACCTTGTTCGGCAAGGACACGATCGGCGGCGCAATCAATGTGATCTCGACGCTTCCGCAAGACCAAAGCGAGGCCAATGAAAGCGCGATCTTCGGGAATCGCGGCCGTCGCGAATTGCGCACACTCGTCAATCAGCCGCTGTCACAGCGACTGTTTGTCCGGATCGCCGCTGCAATAGTCAGGCGCAACGGCTACATTCATCGTCTCCTTCCACCTTCACCAAGCGCCCTGCTCGAGCAGGCGAACGGGAAGCCAATCAACCTCGATCCAGAGGGCGCCGAAAGCAGCCAGGGCGCACGGTTCCAACTGCGTTGGCTGGTGAGTGATACGCTCACCGCCGACGTTGCTGTTGACTGGTCGCGCATCCGGGAGACGCAAGGCGCCATCCACATCGATCTCATCGATCCGGCTTCGGGCGACTTTCCCATCCTCAATGACTTGATCAGAGCGGGAAAACTGCCCGGACCCGAGATCACCAATGGCTTGGCCCCACGCGACCTTCTCCACAGCTACGCGGCGGGCGGCAATCTCACGCGTCAGGACCTTTGGGGCGCATCGGCCGTCATCACTCAGGAGCTGGGCGGCAGCACACTCAAATTCATTGCAGCTTATCGCGCCCTTCGCAGCCATGTGCGCACCGACGACGACGGATTGTATTTCGACATCGCCGGGAGCGATTTTCGCGTAAGGCAGCATCAGCTTTCCGGCGAGCTCCAGCTAGGCGGCGTGGCCGGGCGGCTGACCTATACTCTTGGCCTTTATGGCTTTGGCGAACGACCGCGACTCCTGCCGTCGACTTCGATCATCGACATCTTCGCCACGTGCGGCTGCGCTCCGCCGGATCACATGCCGGTGCTGACGACAGACACCCGCCAGCTCCGCAGCGCGAGCTATGCCGGATATGCGCAGGGCACCTATCGTTTCACGAACCGCCTCACTACCACCGTAGGCGGCCGCTACAGCCATGAAACAGAGCGGCTCGACGGTGTGGAATACTTGGTCGACGCCGGCCTGCGGCCGGCAATTGCCGTGGCGACCGGGCATGCGAAGGACAGCTGGAACTCTTTCACTTACCGGGCGGACACGCAATATCAGGCCACTACCGATCTTATGATCTACGGATCGGTGGCTCGGGGCTTCAAGAGCGGCGGGTTCAACGTCCGGGGCGATCCAGGCCTCCCGAACATGGGATTCTATTCGTTCGATCCGGAAACCGGACTCACCTATGAACTAGGCCTCCGCTCGGAATGGCTGCACCGGAAGCTGCGTTTCAACGCGACGCTTTTCGATACTGACTACAGGGATATCCAGCTGCGCCAGCAGACGTTCGTCGACGGCGAGTTCACCACTCTCATCGAAAATGCCGCGCGGGCGCGGATCAGAGGCGCGGAGATCGAGCTGTCGGCTGTTCCCGTGAAAGGCCTGACCTTCACTGGCGCTTTTGGTCATCTCGCTCCCAGGTTTCTTGATGTCGGCCACGTTCGCGGCCTCACGCTCGCGAGCAGATTCCAGCGGACGCCGCGCAATTCCTTCTCCGCATCGGCCGATTACGAAATGCCCGTTCGTTTCGCCGCGCTCGGGCTGCACGGTGATTACAGCTACCGATCGAAGGAACAATTCCAGATCCTCCCGGCGGTCAATGATCAGCCTGGCTATGGACTGCTGGGCGCGCGCCTGACGCTGCGGTCACGCCGCGGTCACTGGACCTTGGCCCTGTTCGGCACGAACCTCACCGACGTGCGCTATCGAACTGCCGGCCGGGGTACGCTGATCAAGCAAGTGGGCTTCGCTTATTCAAGCATCGGAATGCCGCGCCAGTTCGGAATTGAGCTTACGGCCTATTGATCGGCGTTTCGCTCGAAATCGGGCGATTATCGGCAATCCATCACCGAAACATCATTGCTCGGCCATAGCCACCCTCCTCCTCAAGTTGTGAAATCGGCAGGCTTCAAAGTCGGCGAGCCAACCACGCCGGCACGACCAGGAAGGAGCCTGAGATGGCGCTCTATCGGAAACACTCTATGGCATCGGCCATCGCACTGGCGATCGGCTTGTCCGCATGCGGCGGCGGGGGCGGTAATGAAGTGGCCTTCATCCCGGCACCGATGCCGACTCCAACACCCACGCCCACACCCACTCCGACTCCGACTCCAATCCCGACGCCTACGCCCGCGAATCTGGTGCGCGCACCGGCGATGGCCGCCCTTCCGAACGCAAACCAGCTTCCGCTCGCGACTGCCGGCGGCGAAACGATTCAGGCGCAATCCGCAACCGTTTTCCCGCTCCTCGAATCGGTCGTCTTGATCGATTCGAACGGACTAACAGCAGACACTGCCGCGACGACCCAGGGCGGCACGCTCGGGATGGACGCAACTGCTGACACGACGAGCGATCATTTCAATCTTTCTGTCCCGGGAGCTGGGTACAGCAGCGTGTCGTTGGTGGCGGGCGGATGGTATTGTTATGGCACCGCCTGCGGCGGGGCTCTCGAGCTTGACTTGCGCAATCCCGCGACGAGCAATCTCAGTTGGACCACCTACGGGTCCTGGGCTGCCTACGAGACGGGCAAGACCAGCTTCAGTCCATTCGTCACCGGGTTTGCGACGCCAGTCGCGTCCGTGCCGACTGCGGGAAGCGCAACATATAACGGCGCGGCCCAGGGGGTAGCCTGGCTGCCCGCCGCCGGCAATCAGTTCGGAGTTTTTTCTGCAAGCCTCGCCGGCGACGCAACTCTGCAGGCAAACTTCGCCAGCGGGGCCGTAACGGGGAGCTTGACGAAAATGACGGCGAACGGGGTTCCGTGGAACTCAGTGTCCTTGGCTGGTACGATTGCGCTTGGGCAGAACTACTTTTCCGGCACGTCCACGGTCACTTCGACGCCGGCCGGGGCCGCCTCTCTCGGCGGCTCGGCTAGTGGAACATTGGCCGGGCTCTTCTTCGGACCCAATGCCCAGGAATTGGGCGCAGTCTGGACTCTATTCGATGGGACGAAAGCGGCCGCCGGCACGATTGGCGCGAAGACGGGTCCATAGGCCGGGCCGAGAGCGGTCGGGCAACTCGATGGACCGGATTCGAGCTGCGCTTGCTGCCGGCGAGGTCGCCGAAGCAGATTTCCTGCTTCGTGCGCGGCTCGCTGCGGCTCCAACAGACCTAGACGCGATCAGTAAGCTCGCAGAGCTTGCCGCGGCGCAAGGCAAGCCTGGCGATGCGATCGTGCTGCTGTCGAAAGGCCTGGCGATCGCGCCCGCAGCACATGAGCTTCGATTGCGACTTGCGCAGTTCAGCGCGCAGCAAGGGCAGTTTGCGGCCGCGTTGGAGCATTTGGAAGTGCTGCCTCAGCCTCTGCAATGCACGGTTGAAGTCAAGCTGCAGCGCGCGGGATTGCTCGGCCAGCTCGGGCGCAGGGATGAAGAAATCGCAATGTACCATGCTTTGCTGCGGCAGAAGCCGCGCGCCATCCGCTTGTGGATCAGTCTTGCCAATGCGCTGAACTCCTCCGGTCGCGCTTCGGAGACAGTCGAGGCGCTCCGTCGCGCCGCTGCGATCCGTCCCTCCAACGGCGAGGTTTGGTGGAGCCTCGCAAATCTGAAGACATATCGTTTCGAGAAACGGGATATTGCCGCGATGCAGCGGGCACTGGCGCGCTGTGGTGACGGCGAAGATGCAGTGCATCTTCACTTTGCGCTGGGCAGTGCGTTTGAGGGTGACGCCGATTACCATCGGTCTTTCGATCATTACGCCGCCGGGAACGCCATCCGGGAGCAAGGTCTGCAGCCGCATCAAATGCGTGTGAGCGGCTTCGTCGACTCAGCTGTTGCCTTGTTCGATGATTCCATTTTTCGAAAGCTTGGTGGCCAAGGCTGCGAAACGAAGGCACCGATCTTCATTGTCGGTCTTCAGCGGTCCGGTTCGACGCTCGTCGAGCAAATATTGTCGAGCCATCCGCAGATTGAAGGCGCGTCCGAGCTGCTTGCAATGCAGCAGGTGTGGGCCGAAGTTGAAAGGGAGGCAGCGGCCAAATGCAGGACCCCGTTCGACCTGGTCGCATCATTCGGCGCAGGCATATTTAAGAGATTGGGCGAGGAATATCTCGAACGCACCAAGCCGTTCCGGCGACTTGGTCGTCCCTTCTTCATCGACAAGCTGCCGGCCAATTGGCTGAACATTGGACTGATTCGCCTAGCTCTGCCGAATGCGAAAATTATCGATGCCCGCCGCAACCCGATGGAATGCGGGTTTTCGAATTTCAAACAGCTTTACGCGACCGGTGTCACCTACTCGTACAGCCTCCAGTCAATTGGCCGCTTTTACCGCGACTACCTGCGTTTGATGCGCCACATCGATCTAGTGCAACCGGCAGCGGTTCATCGTGTGATCCACGGTGGCTTGGTCGCGGATCCTGAGTCAGAAATCCGGCGCATGCTCGACTATATAGGGTTGCCGTTTGATCGGGCGTGTTT
>Ga0207661_10000083_pt1 | contig 66112 bp, 48 predicted proteins | sample KBSC713LmetaG_FD_184337 | JGI IMG/M metagenome (GOLD analysis project Ga0207661, IMG submission 184337) | Corn rhizosphere microbial communities from Kellogg Biological Station, Michigan, USA - KBS C7.1-3L metaG (SPAdes) (version 2) | ecosystem: Host-associated > Plants > Roots > Rhizosphere ...
GTTTGGCACCTCGATGTCGGCTCATCTCATCCTGGAGGGGGAGCACCTTCCAAGGGTCCGGCTGTTCGCCGGTTAAAGAGGTACGTGAGCTGGGTTCAGAACGTCGTGAGACAGTTCGGTTTATATCCGCTGTGGACGCAAGGAAATTTGAGGGAATTTGCCCCTAGTACGAGAGGACCGGGGTGAACGCACCGCTGGTGTACCAGTTGTCATACCAATGGCATGGCTGGGTAGCTATGTGCGGACCAGATAAACGCTGAAAGCATATTAAGCGTGAAACTGACCCCAAGATTAGATTTCCCTATGAGGACACTGAAAGACGATCAGTTTGATAGGCGCAAGATGGAAGTGCAGTAATGTATGGAGTCGAAGCGTACTAATAGTCCCATTGACTTTTTACGTTCTCTCATTCTGTCGCTGTTAAGGTGACATGAATGAGAGAATTGCACTTGACTAGTTATTGGTGTTTGCCATATTATTGGCTACACGAGTTTGTCGGAGATTGCTTTAACAGATTAGAATACGTGAGTAAAATCACATTGACGCCGAAGTTTGGCGTGAGCTACCATGAATGTATGGTTTATCCATAAACAAAAACATTCAAAAAATTCGGAAGCTCACAGTAAACTTCGGTGCCCATGGCGCGAGGGAGACACCTGTTCCCATGTCGAACACAGCAGTTAAGCCTCGCCGCGGTTACAATACTTGGGGTCCACCCCTGGGAAAATAGCACGGTGCCGAATTATATAAAAGCCATCCGAACAGGATGGCTTTTATCTTATATTGAGGCTGCCTCATTGGCCCCTCAGCGACCGCCCCTTTATTGCTGGCGGTATCTCTTGGCCTACTGGTATGAGTTACTCCTTGGCGTACAGGCGCGTGCTTAACTGGCCACTGGCGTCCCTCGGGCTTTACTATAGCCAGGGGATTATGGCTATAGCTGGCCGTAAGTGCTCGTACTTAGATGTTGACACAAATTCATAAGCGTGTTATCATACTATTAGTTTCGAAAGAAACAAAAAGAGGGTTTCATCTAAAAAAGATGAGACCCTTTTATGTTTTCTAGAGAGCAGACTAAAAACCAAGGGAGGTTTTGTAATGGCTGGAACTAAAGCTGGCGGCCAGGCCGCTGCTGCAACAAATAAAGCAAAGTACGGTACCGACTTTTACGCCAAAATTGGCGCTAAGGGTGGCGAGAACGGTCACACTGGTGGCTTCTTTGCCAACCGCGAGCTTGCTCGCGCCGCTGGCCGTAAGGGTGGACGCGTTTCGCGCCGTCCTAAGAAGACTGCCTAATTTAGGCTTAGCCTAAAAGAGCAATCAAAATACCGGAAGCTGAAGAGCTTCCGGTATTTTTAATGTCTGCTGGCCGCGCTGGAGCGCCTGTAAGGCCGGCAAAAGCGTGCAGCGGTTACGTGCCAGCTGTGGCGACAATTAAGGCACTGGTAGCGTTGTGGTGAGGTCTGGAGGCCGGAACTTTCGCAGACGGGGCAAAGACTGCGTTTATGTACCCAGTCCCGGTAGGTGTCTAGGCAATCTTCGGCGTGCTCCCGGTCTACGGGGATGTTGTAGTGCGCGCCCAACTCAAATGCTCGCTGCCAGGCTTCCAATTCTTTAGTAAGTAGTTCGAGGTCACTCGCGTAGTGCCCGTGCTTAAGCAGGGCGTGCCCCACTTCGTGTAACAGCCCGGCCGCACCGCTATCGACCGAATAAAAAATGTGGTTGTCTTCGGGTGACCAGCAAAATGGCTGGCCGGCAACGAAGGTCAGGTGAGGGTAGTCGGCCTGGAGTCTAAGAACGAGCTTTTCCATACAAACTTTTGGCTAAGTCGTAACATCCGTAAACGACGGCTTCTTCAGGGCGAGCAGCTTTCTGGAGTGGGGGGATTGGTATGAGCGGAGTCTCGTACTCCTGCAGGGCTGCTTGTAGTGGGGCGGCTAGCCGGTCGTAGTAGCTCGCCACGCCACCTCCCAGAATAATAACCTCTGGCTGGATGACGGCTATGAGGTCTATCAGACCAACGGCGAGGTTATGTGCAATGTAGCGCCAGGCAGCTTCGTCGGTGATGTCCTCTGCCTTTTTGCCGAAGTGCTCGTAAATAGCGTGCCCTGAGGCAAGAGATTCCCATTTGACGATTTTCCCCTGATGTTCAACAGGCATGAGCCCGCCTTCGGCGTCGGCAAAAGCTGGTTCGATAACTTGGTCGATGATAATACCGGTGCCAATACCGGTGCCAACTGTTACATACAAAACGCTGTTGTATTTGTTTTTTACAAGCATGGCTTCGGACAAACCACCCAGCTTGGCGTCATTGTGGACGGCAACGGGGCATTTTAGGAGGCGTTCGATGTCTTGCTTGAGTGGCACGTCGAGCCAGGCGAGATTACCCATGGCGATGCCGATGCCGCGTTCGTGGTCGATTCTACCAGGGGCGCCAACGCCGCAGGCAATTAAATCCTCCGTTGACATATTTGCAACGGTATCGGCCAACGTCGTTTTAAACTCGTCGTAGCTTTTTGGGGTCGGGAATTTGTGACGTTCTAAAATAATCCCGTTGTTGTCGAGCGTTGCAACAAGCGTTTTGGTGCCCCCAATGTCGATACCCAAGTACATACTGATCCTAGTGTAGCAAGTCTTTGGCAGCGCATCAAAGCGAACCCGCGCCCAGACTCTGTTTTGACCTCCAGGGGTAAAAGGCGTATAATGGGTAGAATCTTGCGGCTACCTTTTTAGGTGGCCGACAGAAATACATCGAAGGAGGCATGGTAGGACATGTCAAAGACTAGTACGGTAACAATGGACGAACTGCTCGAGGGCAGTGACGTCAAACAATTAGAGGCAGGCGACGTTATTGAAGGCGTCGTGAGCTCTGTGCGTAAGCACGAAGTATGGATCGACCTGGGGCCACGGGGAGTTGGAGTGGTCATGCGCCGCGAGATCAGCCATGGGCAGCAGCTCGAAGAGGGTCAAACGGTAACCGTGAGTGTTATCGACCCCGAAATGGAAGAGGGGCACGCGCTGCTCAGCATGAAACGCGCTGCCAAAGACCGCGGCTGGGATGAACTCAAGCGAATGTTCGACGACCAAGAAATTGTCGAAGTCGTACCCTACGACGCCAACCGTGGTGGTTTGCTGGTTGAGCTAGAAGGCATTCGTGGCTTTTTGCCCGTTTCGCAGCTTGCCGCAGGGCATTACCCACGCGTATCAGGTGCCGACAAGGATGAGATTTTGCAAAAGCTCAACGCTTTGGTCAGCCAGCCCATCCGTGTCCGCGTGCTTGACGTAAGCCGCAAAGACAACAAACTGATCTTCTCTGAGAAAGAGGCAGTTAAAGACGATATGCAAGCCCGCTTTGCCGAGCTTAAGGTTGGCGACTCTGTAGAAGGCGTCGTGACCGGTGTGATCGACTTTGGTGCGTTTGTGAATGTCGCAGGCATCGAAGGCCTCATCCACATTTCTGAGATTTCGTGGGAGCGCGTCGAAGACCCACGCAACTACGTTAAAGTGGGTGAGACAGTTAAGGCCAAGATTATCGCTATCGATAAAGATCGCTTGTCTTTGAGCCTGAAGCAAATGACCGAAGACCCCTGGCTTAAAGAAGTAAAAGCCTTTACGAAGGGCGAAATGGTCGAGGGTAAAATTACTCGCATTACTCCTTTTGGGGCTTTTGTGCAGCTTTCGCCGAGTGTCGAAGCGCTGGTGCACGTTTCTGAAATGAGCGATGACGAGACCGTTGATCCTCAACAAATTTTTAAACTCAACGAAAAGAAGCAATTTAAAGTGCTCGACATCGACAACGATGCCCGCAAGATTGCTTTAAGCCTTAAGGGCGCCAAGAACTAACGTTTTTCGGTAGTCGTTGTTTGTAACGCCGTTCATCCGGCAGAAGAAAGGAGTGCTGACTATGGCCAGAACCATCGAGATCGAAGATATGATCACTGTCGGCACCCTTGCCGAAAAGCTAGACTTGCCCGTCACGCGTTTGATTGGTGAGCTGTTTAAGAACGGCGTTATGGCTACGGTTAACGAACGTATCGACTTTGATACGGCCGAGATTATTGTCTCTGAGTTAGGCCTGGACGTTGAACTCACTAAAAAGATCCAAGAAGTGGTACTACCAACGCGGGAAAAGCGTCACTCTACCGGTGAAACGGCAGTGTCGCGCCCGCCTGTGGTGGCAGTAATGGGCCATGTCGACCATGGCAAAACCAGCTTGCTTGACGCTATTCGTGGCGCCGAAGTGGCCAAAGGCGAAGCCGGCGGCATTACCCAGCATATTTCGGCCTACCAGATCGACCATAAGGGTCGGGCAATTACTTTTTTGGACACACCAGGCCACGAAGCCTTTGCGGCCATTAGAGAGCACGGAGCGCATCTTACCGATGTAGCTATCATTGTCGTGGCCGCCGACGATGGCATTAAGCCCCAGACGATTGAGGCGATCCGTTTTGCGCGCAAGGCCGGCGTGCGGATTATCGTCGCCATTAACAAGATCGATAAAGAGGGCGCTGACGCTAATCGCATTAAACAACAGCTCTCTGAACACGAACTGCTCGTCGAAGAGTGGGGCGGCGACACGGTGGTGGTTGAAGTTTCGGCCAAGACCAAGCAGGGCATTGATAGCTTGCTGGATATGATTTTGCTGGTCGCCGATGTTGAGGACTTTAAAGCCGACGCTCATGCACCGGCAACGGGTCTCATCATCGAGGCGCATGTTGAGCAGGGCCGTGGCCCACTAGCAGTTGCCTTGGTCGACGAAGGCACAGTACGAGTTGGTGATTTTGTCGTAACTGGTACAACATATGCTAAAATTAGGACCCTGGTTTCGACAGATGGCAAACCCTTAAAAACGGCTGGTCCATCAACACCGGTTATTATTACTGGGTTTAAGGCCTTGCCCGAATTTGGTGATGAGTTTAACGTTGTAAAAGACGAGAAGGCCGCCCGTGTGCAGTCCGAAAAGCTCGCCATCCAGAAGCAAGCCCGCGGTGGCCAAGGCGAAATGACCAGCACCGAGCTGATCCGTATTATTAACCGCAACAATCAGGTCCAAGAGTTTAACGTCATTATCCGTGCTGACGTACAGGGCTCGCTGACTTCGGTCATCGACAGTATTAAAGCGTTCGACACCGATGAAGTGGCTGTACGTATTGTGAGTTCGGGCGTTGGCTCTATTACCGATAACGACATACGCCGAGCCGCAGCCAGCAATGCGATTATTTATGGGTTTAACGTCACTGCGCCTACTAATATTAAACGTTTGGCATCACGCGATAAGACAGAGATCCGTCTTTACAGTGTCATCTACGAACTCATAGATGACGTTAAAGAGGAGCTTAGCGGTTTGCTCGCGCCTGAAGTTGTAGAGACTGAACTGGGGCGCTTAATCGTCCGCGGTGTATTTAACACTACCAAGACCGCGGTTATTTGTGGCGGCGAAGTTACCAAAGGCCGGCTGGCCGTGCCGGCGCTGGCTCGGGTGCTGCGCGACGATAAGGAAATAGCTCTGGTTGAGGTCACCAACCTCAAACGCGGCCCCCAGGACGTGAAAGAGGTATTGGAAGGCGAGATGTGCGGCCTGAGTTTTCGCTCCACCGAGCGGGTTGATTTGCAGGAGGGCGATAGGCTCGAACTATTTACCCGCCAGACTGTGTCGCGTACGCTCTAGTTGCTATCGCAAATTATTCGGTGTTAAAATGAAGATGAGAGGAAACCTAATATGATCAAACTTGACGATGATTTACTGCAAGAACTGGGCCTAGCCGGCCTCCCCCCTGAGGAAAAAAAGAAACTCCTTGCTCATATTTATGAAACACTCGAGATGCGTGTGGGAATGAAGCTCGCCGAGCAGATGTCGGACGCTCAGCTTACCGAGTTTGAGCAATTTATAGACCGGAATGACGAAGGCGGCGCCTTACAGTGGCTGGAAAGCAACTTCCCGAACTACAAGGACGTTGTATCTTCTGAATTCGACCGGCTGAAGAAGGAAATTATGCAGGTGGCTCCCCAAATCTTGGCCGCCGCACAAGCAGCAGCTGCGCAACCCCAGGCCGACAATACCGTGCCCCAAAATGATCAATCACAGCAGCAAGTTCAGCAGTTCCAGCAGCAAGATCCTCCGCCCGCTATGCCGCAGCAGCCGCAGCAGCCGCAGCAGCAATTCCAGCCCCAGCCAGCTCCGGGCCAATGGCCACAACAACCTCCGCAGCAGCCGGGGCCTCCCCAGCAACCTATAGTCTAGATTTGGAACGTCCTAGGTTTCTAAGAATTGTTTTTTATAACCGGCGAGGAATGCTTCGCCGGTCATTTCTTGTTTACCGGCCGGCTTAAGGCGTTCGATTACCAAAGTTTTTGCGCCGCAATGCACTGCGGGAAGTTTGCCGATGATTGTGCGACTGCCAACCGGGCCACTTTGATCTACTACGTGGCCCTTGGTGAGAGTAATAGCCAAGTCGCCAAAGTTTGTTTTACTTTTGGGCCACTCTATAAAGGCCCGAATTTCGCGTTCGATTTGGACGGCTGGTTTTTTCCAGTCAATAAGGCCGTCGTTTTTGGTTAGTTTGCGTGAGTAGGATACCTGCCGGCCTGTTACGCTCTGGGGCATGCCGCCGTCCGCCTTACCTGCCATAAGCCTGGGGAGTTCACTCGTAAGGAGCTCATGACTCAGGATGATTAGTTGCCCCGTTAGCTCTGGCGTGGTGATGTCAGCCTTAAGGGGCTGCTCGCCATAAGCCAGGAGCGCCCCTTCGTCCATTGCGGCAACCAGGAACATGAGGCTCACGCCGGTTACTTTTTGGCCGCTGAGTATCGAGAAGGTGATAGGGTCGGCACCACGCCACTCCGGTAACACCGAGAAGTGACTGTTAATGATACCTAAGGGGAAGTAGTCGATGACCTGTTGCGAGACGATAATACCGAAGTCGATGAGTACGCCTAGGCGGCTTTTAAAGGGTTTGGTACCAAACAACTCATCGAGTTGCTCTTTGTTTTCGGCGGTGAGGAGCGGCAAGCCAAGTTTTTCGGCTAGGCTAATAACCGGCACGTCACCCTTGTGGTGTGCGGCCCGCGGCTTAGTAACAACCGCTTCAATCACAAAATCTTGAGCGAGCAAGCGGAGGCTTTTGGCGGCAACGGGGCCGCTACCAAAGAATACGACTGGTTCGGATGTCTTTTTCATAGTCGAGCTCCTCTAGATGTCCATCTTCTTTTAGGTGGAAGAAAGCTTCGGGACTTTCTTTGATGTGATCGACAAAAACGATACCGTTGGTGTGATCGACTTCGTGCTGGAACACGCGGGCTAAAAAGCCCTCGGCGCTGATTCGAAATTCGCGGCCTGCTTCGTCCAGTGCTCGCAAGCGGACTTTACTGTAGCGGGGAACTTTGCCATATACATCGGGTACACTCAAGCAGCCCTCGTAGTCTTCTTCGATAGACCCCTCGTATTTGGTAATAATGGGGTTGATAAAAACAGTAAAGCTTTTATCTTCTTTGTTGTCAAAATTATTACGGATGACGACAATTCTCAGATCACAGTCTATTTGAATGGCAGCGAGCGCAACACCAACTTCGTGCTCACGGCTGTTTTCCCAGTCGATAGTGGCGTCTTTCATGTCCTGGATGATCTTGGAGACATCAGCAGTTATAATGCCGACTTTTTTAGATCTGTTGCGCAAGTGCGGGTTGGGGAGAGTGATGATATCGTCTTTAGTCATTAGTACAGAGTATATCGGACAATAGGACAAGATTACAACAGATTCATGGGATCAATGTCGTACGACCAGCCACTGGGGAGCCCGGCAATTATATCTAAGAGGTCGCCTCGCCGCTTAGCTTTAATAACCAGTTGCCAGGCAAACTTATTTTGGACCCTTTCGTGGAACGACGGAGCCGGGCCGTCGACCGCGACACGCGGGAATGTCTTATGGAGCTGCACGGCCAGTGCTGTGGCGGTGCGCTCCGCACTGGCGCTCGTGGAGCGCTTGCAGGTGAGTTTGAGTAGGTAGCAGAAAGGTGGGAAGGTAAAAGCCTGGCGTTCGCTCATCTCGTTAGCGTAAAAAGTGGCCCAGTCTTTTTTGAGTGCTGCTTGTAGCACGGGGTTGTCTGGCGAATAGGTTTGTACGATCGCTTGGCTGTCGCGGTGACCGCGCCCCACGCGTCCCAGTACCTGGGTAAGTAACTGATAGGTACGCTCTTGAGCGCTAAAGTCTGGGAAGTACAGGCTGGTGTCGGCAATAATGACGCCGACCAGGCCAAGCTTGGGCAGGTCGAGCCCTTTGGCAAGGGTCTGGGTACCGACGATAATATCAACGTCGCCGGCCCGTACCGCATCGTAGTGCTGCTCGATGCGCTCGCTTTTTTTATTGTCGGTATCGAAGCGCATAATTTTTGCTTCGGGGAACAAGCGTGCCACTTCGCTGGCTATGGCTTTGGTGCCAATGCTTTTAAAGACGATAGCAGTGCTATGGCAGACTGGACAGCTTAAAGGGCTGGTAGCGATAAAATCGCAGGTGTGGCAGCGCATGAGGTGGCTATCACCGTGGTACACAAGCGGTAGGTCGCAGTGCGGACAGCTGGCCTGCCAGCCGCACGACTCACAAAAGACTACCCGGGCCGTGCCCCGACGGTTTAAAAATAGCAGGGACTGTTCTTTTTGTTCCAGCGTTTGGCGGATGGCCGCAATAAGCTGGTTGGAAAGGTAGGAACTTTTTGTAAAGTCGTCGTGTTTTCTTAGGTCAACAACCTGGGGAGGGGTAGGCAGGAAAGCGTTGCCCTTGGCAGCCTCAAGCATGCGGACAATCGGCCTTTTTTTGGCCCCGACTACGTAATAATCGGTGACCAAAGGTGTTGCCGACCCGAGTACCAGTGTTGCACCATGCAAACTGGCGAGTTTGGCGGCAACTGTACTAGCGTGATAGTACGGCGACTGGTCTTGTTTATAGGCGGTCTCGTGCGATTCGTCGACAACGATGAGGCCGACTCGGCGTAAAGGGGTAAAAAGGGCTGAGCGTGCCCCAATTATGATCAGCGGCGCTTCCTGCTCAAGAATCTGTTGCCATGCCCGCTCGCGGGTAGCTTCGCTCAGCTGGGAGTGCATCACAATGACCCGGTCGGTAAAGATAGCACGGAAGTCTTGGGCGAGCTGCGAAGTAAGCCCAATTTCTGGTGTTAAGATAATTGCCGATTTGCCAGCAGCCAGGCTGCGGAGGGCCAGCTCAATGTATATACGTGTTTTGCCGCTGCCGGTCTCGCCGTGCAACAGGTGCATCCCTGGGCCGTTGATGGCCGCTAATGCCGCCTTTTGGTCGGCGGTGAGCGGCGGAAGATCGGGGTGAGGCAGGGGTGGCGGGACCGTGACTGCGTCAGGACGCTTGGGGAGTTGAGAAGGGAGCAGCAACTGGGTGAGTATACCAAGCGGAGCAGGGTAATAGACGCGGAGCCAGTCTAGTAAAGACAGGAGGGGGGCGCCGAGCGGTGGTAGTTTGAGAACTTGCGCTATGGGTTTAACCGCAAAATTTGGCTTTTGAGCTTGCCCTACCACTACCCCAAGCACTTCCTTTCGGCGCAGGGGCACCACCGCCAGGGTACCGCTCGCGAGCGGGGTGCCGGTGCTGTAGGTAAGCGGCTCGTTACCGTGGTACGAGGCATCCCCAACTAATATCTCCACATAGTCCATGGCCTCATTATAGGGTGTTTTAAAGCAGAAGATTAAATTTGAGTTGAAAACCAAACCATGCTCGGCTATACTTTAGTTACGTTGTTTGAATGACAATACACTTATGCTAGACGTATTTATCACTTCACGAGTTAGGCGCAAGATTATCGTTATCTACGCCAAATACCCAGACTTTAAGACCCACGTACGCGGTCTCGCTAAGCTTATTAAAGAGGACGCCGGCAATATCCAGCGCGAACTTAAGCGGCTCGAAAAGGTCGGCTTTCTTATTTCCGAAAAACAGGGCAACACCAAGATCTACCACACTAATAAGCAGTTCGCTATCTTTAAGGAACTGCAGAGTATTGTGTTGAAATCACAACGCGCTGCCCAGAAGAAACAAGTAGTCTAAAGCAGGTATGCAAAATTGTTGCAAACTGACCCCTGTTACGCTACAATAAACCCCATATGATACAAGTTACCCGTAAAGATTCCAAAGAGTCGCTAGAAAACTTGCTTCGCCGCTTTAACCGTAAGGTGCAGCAGGCAGGCGTTATTGCTGTTGTAAAACAGGCCCAGTTTTTCGAGAAGCCTATCAGTAAACGTGATCGTCGGACTAAGGCGATTATTCGTGCTCAGCGCAAAGCGCTCAAACTGAAGAAGATAAAACTCGGCCAGCGGTAGGTCTCATGCTAAAACAACGCATCGACCAGGATTTAAAAACGGCACTCCTGGCCGGTGATAAAACGCTCGCTACCACTTTGCGTGGCCTTAAGAGTGTCATCCTCTATGCCGAAGTAGCCCAGGGTCAGCGCGACAGCGGCCTAAGTGACGAGGGTATTATTGCGCTGCTCGCTAAAGAGGCTAAAAAGCGCCAAGAAAGCGCCGACCTCTATATCCAGGGTGACAACCCAGAGCGAGCCGCCGCCGAGCTGGAAGAAAAGAAGGCTATAGAAGCCTACCTCCCCCAGCAGCTGTCCGATGACGACCTAAAAGGCATCATCGACGAGGTCGTGAAGACACTTGGCGTCTCTGGCGCCCAGGCCATGGGACAGGTCATTGGCAGCGTGAAGCAAAAGACCGCAGGCAGTGCCGATGGGGCACGTATTGCTACATTAGTTAAAGAAAGGCTAAGTGAAGAATGATCATTTTAATGGGTGTTGCCGGTGCCGGTAAGAGTATGCAGGGCAAGATTTTGGCCGACGAGCACGGTTACGCCTGGATTTCGACCGGTGAAATTTTGCGAGTGCTGGTAACCGGCAAACGCCGCCACGAAATGCTTGAGGGCAAACTCCTGAGCGACGACGAAGTTATTAAAATGGTTGATAAGGTTTTTGAACTTATTGATACAGAGCAGGAATTTGTACTAGACGGCTTTCCGCGCACCATCCGCCAAGCCGATTGGCTTTTAGATGAAGTGCATAAGGGACGTTTTGGATTGAGTGCCGTTGTACATTTGACCGCTTCGGAAGATGTGGTGCGTTCCCGGTTGCTCGAGCGCGGGCGCCAAGATGACACCGACGACGCGATTGCCAAGCGTTTTAGCGAATATCGAAACGAAACCTTGCCGATTATCGATCATTTCAAAAAAGAAGGCGCGAAGGTGTGTGACATCGATGCTGCCCAGGACGTTCGTGCGGTTCACGATGCTATTTTGAATTGTGTTGATCGCGCCTAAGGCAGCCGCGTATACTAGCCCATATGGTTACCGTCAAGACTGAAGCCGAGATTGCGGCAATGCGCATAAGCGGCCGTATACTCGCCCAGGTTCTTGATCTGATGCGCAGCAAATGCGTACCTGGCTCGACTCCTAAACAAATGTCTGTTTTGGCAAATGCCGAGCTTACGCGTTTAGGCGGCGAGCCGGTTTTTTTGGGTATTGAGGGCTATACTTCGCCGTATCCCGACATTATCTGTATATCGGTAAACGACCAAGTGCAGCACAGTATTCCCGACGATCGGCCTTTTAAGGCGGGTGACGTTGTTAACTTTGATTTTGGCGTCAAATACGAGGGCATGGTGACGGACGGCGGCATTACCGTATGTATTGGCAGCCAAACGTCGTCCGATACCGCTCGATTACTCAAGGGAACCGAACGAGCACTTTTAGAGGCGATTAAAATAATTAAGCAGGGCTGCCGGGTAGGCGATATTTCGGCGACTATTGAGCGCACCCTGCGCAAATATCGCTTAGGCATTGTGCGGGAGTTGGTGGGGCACGGCGTTGGCTATGCCTTGCATGAGGAGCCCGAAATCCCTAACTACGGGCGCGCCGGAACCGGGCCGGTCCTAAAGGCAGGCATGACCATTGCGGTTGAGCCGATTACCACCCTAGGCGCCCCGGGTATTTATCAGGAAAAAGACGGTTGGACGCTTAGGACAATCGACGGCAGTTGGTCGGCTCAGTTTGAACACACCATTTTAGTAACAGCGAGCGGTTGCGAAGTTTTGACAAAAATATAGTTCATACGGTGGGAAAGCTTGCTTACCAGTAAGGGTAAGCGCTATACTGCCTTCATATGCACGGGTCCTCTGCCTTGACACCATACGTTGGTTTAGATATCGGTACTAGTACGGTTCGCTGCGTCGTTGGTGTTGTAGACCAAAATAATCCGAATAAACTTTCGATTGTTGCCCACGGAAGCGCGCCCAACTTGGGTATGCGAAAGGGCATTGTTGCCCATGCCGAAGATGTTGCAGACGCTATTGCGCAGGCAATAACCGAGGCCGAGCGCCTATCGGGCATGCGCTTGGCGGGCGCAACCGTTAATATTAACGGCACGCACGTGAGCGGCATTAATTCTAAAGGTGTTATTGCGATTAGTGCCGCCGACCGCGAAATTACTACCGACGACCGCATGCGTGTCGAGGAAGCGGCAACGATTGTGCAGCTACCGTCTAACCGCGAGATTATCCAGGTGTTTGCCCAAAATTATCGGCTCGATGGCCAAGACAACATCAAAGACCCAGTGGGTATGCATGGCGTACGGCTGGAAGTCGATACCCACATTGTCACCGCCGCAACGCCCAATCTCCGTAATCTGGAAATGGCGCTCGAAAAAGCCCAGGTCCAGGTACATAACCGTACGCTTTCCGGCTTGGCGGCCGCTGAGGCAGTATTGGCCCGGCAGCAAAAAGAGGCTGGTACGGCTATCTTGGATATTGGCGCCGGTACCACTAACCTTGTGGTAATCGAAGATGGTGAAGTACAGCACGTTGCAGTTTTGCCCATGGGGGGTCAGCACATTACCAATGACCTGGCTATTGGCCTAAGGACTGATCTGGACATTGCCGAGGCAGTTAAGCTGCAGCATGCAACGCTGGTGCAACCTGCGAGCAAGCGCGACGTACGCGTCAAGGTGGGCGGCCAGGAGCACGTTTTTAAAGCCGAAGACGTAGCAATGATTACCGAGGCGCGCGTAGAAGAAATTTTCGAATATGTAGACAAAGAGCTCAGCAAGGTGCATCGTGCACACAAATTGCCTGGTGGCGTAGTACTGGTAGGTGGTACTGCTAAGTTGCCCGGCATTGCTGATTTTGCCAAGCAGCAGCTGCAGCTGGCGGTACGGGTTGGCAAGTTGCAGCCCATGACCGGCCTGATCGATACAATTGCCGACCCCAGCTACTGCACGGCCGCCGGCCTGATGTTGCTCGACATGTTGCTTTTGCCAGAGGTAGCGCCGGCCCGCGGCAACCAGGCAACCGACCGAACACTCAATTTTATTGATTCAGTTTTGCGACGTTTTAAGCGTTAAACTTCCGTATACAAAAATGGGCGCAGGCGTAAAAGGGCGTGCAAATTTGTTGAACTCGGCGGCCGGCTAGGCTATACTTCAGGGTATAACGATGAAAGTAGGAGAGGGTCGCATATGCCGCAGGTTGCTCCAGCTATAGAAACATTTGCCCGCATCAAGGTGGTTGGTGTCGGTGGTGCCGGTGGTGCCGCCGTTAATCGAATGATTGCTGCCGGCGTAGATGGCGTTGAGTTTATTGTTATCAATACCGATGCTCAGGCGCTTCACCACTCCAAGGCTCAGGTCAAAATTCATATTGGCAAGGCCGAAACACGCGGCCTTGGCGCTGGTGCTAACCCGGAAGTCGGCCAAAAAGCTGCCGAGGAGTCGATCGAAGAGATCAAGCAAGCATTGCAGGGTGCCGACATGATCTTTATTACCATTGGTGCCGGAGGCGGTACGGGCAGTGGGGCTGGCCATGTGGTGGCCCGCGCGGCAAAAGAAATGGGCGTTTTGGTGGTAGGTTTTGCAACCAAACCCTTTGCCTTTGAGGGCGAAAAACGGCGTCGTAACGCCGAGGCGGCTATCGAAAACCTCCGCAACTCCGTAGACACGCTTATTATCATTCCAAACGACCGTTTACTGCAGACCATCGACCGTCAAACGCCGCTGCTCGAAGCCTTTAAGGTGGCCGATGACGTGCTACGCCAAGGCGTACAGGGCATTTCTGACCTTATTACGGTCAACGGGCTTATTAACCTCGACTTTGCCGATGTTAAGGCGGTGATGAGTAACGCCGGTTCTGCCTTGATGGGTATTGGTCGGGCTAACGGTGAAAACCGCGCGGTTATGGCGGCCCAGCAGGCCATTGAATCACCGCTGCTTGAAGTTTCTATTGATGGCGCCCGCGGTATCCTGTTTAACATCATTGGTGGCAACGACCTATCAATGCATGAGATAAATGGCGCGGCAGAAACTATTACTAACGCCGCAGATAGCGATGCTAACATCATATTTGGTGCTACGATTAACCCTGACCTTGACGGCGAGGTTATTATTACCGTGGTGGCGACTGGTTTTGACGCTTCCTATTTTGCCAACCGTCACCAGCCTAGTACTGCTGGTATGGACGAAACCACAACGCCCACGCCTACCGCCACCAGTCCCGCTACTCCGGCCAGTGCCGACGAAGAAATGTCCGACATAGATATGAACCTCGACAGCGGGCGCGACGACAGTGCTGACTTTACCAAAGAGGCTATGCCCAATATTTGGACTCTAGACGAAGAACACGATGACAAATCCGACGAGCCTGAAACCACAAAGGAAAAGCTCGATGAACCAGAAGACCAAGGCACCGATGCCGCCCTCGAAAAACCGTCGTTTATGCGCCGGCTGACTAAGCGTCACAAAGAGTCGGACCACGACAAACACGATAAAACAGCTTAATTTCGTACTAAATAATACAACCGAAAATATACGCCGAGGCCTTGCAGGGCGCTACAAATAGAGCTATGATTTATACCACAAGCACTATATGTAGTGATAGCACATTCATAAAAGACAAAGAGGGAGTTTAGGCATGAAGTGTAGCCAATGCGAATGCGAAGACACGAAAGTGATCGAATCGCGCGACGCAGGTGACGGCCAAGCCATACGACGCAGACGTGCCTGTCCGGCGTGCGGGTATCGTTTTACAACCTACGAACGGTTGGAGCGTCCGCAGCTGATTGTCATTAAAAATGACGGCACGAGGCAGCTCTTTAACCGCGATAAGTTACTTGGGGGATTGTATCGGGCGTGCGAAAAAACGCCGGTTACCAGCTTGCAGCTCGAACGGTTAGTGGCGGATATAGAGCAACAGCTATACGCCTGTGGCGACTCAGAAGTCAGTTCGGCCAAGATTGGCGACATGATGATGGAGCGGCTGAGCGTCTTAAACGAAGTTGCCTACGTACGTTTTGCAAGCGTGTATCGTCGTTTTAAGGACATCGCGAGCTTCGAGCGTGAATTATCGCACATTCGTGAGCGTAAAGTTGGGGAGCCTCTGAAGGTATAACGGCGTCGGCTGCCCCCAGGATTTATTTTGCTTGCATAGCCCGTGGCCAATGGTGTAAAACAAATAGGTACGGGGTGAAAGCCCAGGGGGAGCTGACGGCACTTGAGAGCGTGACCGTTTAAACTCTAAACAAATACATTTAAAAAAGTAAAAGCTGCCGCAAGGACTATAAAGGCCGGGCAGCATAAAATAAGTGAGGGTACTATGGGACAAACCAGCAGTTTAACGGTTGGGCGGCTATTCACCCAGCCGAAAAGTAAGGCATACGACCAACTAACGTGGGTCAAACAGGATTCGCTTATTACAAATCCTGGAACCGGTAAGCCGGTCTTTGAGCAGAAGGGTGTGGAATTCCCAGAGGGCTGGTCCCTCAACTCTATTAACATTGTTGCCCAGAAATATTTTTGCGGTACGCCCGGTACTGCTGAGCGCGAACAGTCTCTACGCCAGCTTATAGACCGTGTTGTAGATACGGTTACCCGGCAGGGTCTCCAGGAAGGCTACTTCGAAAACGACACCGAAGCCGAAGATTTCCGTGAAGAGCTAAAGTACGTGCTTGCTACCCAGCGGGCGGCTTTTAACTCCCCGGTTTGGTTTAACATTGGTGCGCCTGAGCGTGCCCAACAGGCCAGCGCCTGCTTTATTTTGGGCATCGAAGACACTATGTCTTCTATCCTCAACTGGTACACCGAAGAAGGCATGATCTTTAAGGGCGGATCTGGCTCGGGCGTCAACCTCAGCCCGGTACGTTCTTCTACCGAAAAACTAGGCAAGAGCGCTGGCTCGGCTTCTGGGCCGCTCAGCTTTATGCGCGGCGCCGATGCCTCTGCTGGTGCTATTAAAAGCGGTGGAAAAACCCGCCGGGCCGCTAAGATGGTCATTTTAAACGCCGACCACCCCGACATCCTCGAATTTATTTGGTGCAAGGCGATTGAAGAGCGCAAGGCCCGCGTACTGCAAGAAGCTGGCTTTGATATGAGCTTAAACGGTAAAGACGCGTTCTCTATCCAGTACCAAAACGCCAACAACTCCATCCGCGTGACAGACGAGTTTATGCAGGCTGTTTTAGACGACGCCGACTGGGACTTAAAAGAGGTCACGACCGGCAAGACCAGCAGCACCATGAAGGCTCGCTACCTTATGCGCGAATTCGCCAAGGCTGCTCACGAATGCGCCGACCCCGGTATGCAGTTTGATACCACCGCAAACAACTGGCACACCACGCCAGTCGCGGGCCGCATTAACGCCAGCAATCCTTGCAGCGAGTACATGCATCTCGATAACTCCGCTTGCAACCTGGCGAGCATCAACCTGCTTAAGTACCTGCGCGAAGACAACACTTTTGACATCGAAGCTTTTAAGCACACCGTCGAACTGGTATTTACCGCTCAAGAAATTTTAGTTGGCTACAGCGCCTACCCAACAGAGAGTATTACCAAGAACGCCAAAGCTTACCGCGAGCTCGGTTTGGGTTATGCCAACCTGGGCGCCATGCTTATGGCCCAGGGACTGCCATACGACTCTGCCGAAGGTCGAGCCCAGGCTGCTGCTATTACCGCACTGATGACTGGGCACGCCTACGCCACGAGCGCTAAAATGGCCCGCCGCGTTGGCCCGTTTGCTGGCTACCGCAAGGATCGTGAAGGCATGCTGCACGTGCTGCGTATGCACCGCGCCGAAGTGTCTAAAATTGACGCCAGCTTAGTCGCCGAGGATCTGCTCAGCTCGGCTGCCAGCGCCTGGGACGAAGCAGTAGAGCTGGGCGAGTTGTACGGCGTACGTAACTCGCAGGCAAGTGTTTTGGCCCCCACCGGGACGATTGGCCTGATGATGGACTGCGATACCACGGGTATTGAGCCTGACTTTGCACTGGTAAAACACAAGAACTTGGTTGGCGGCGGCTCTATGGCTATCGTGAACCAGACCGTACCACGCGCTTTGCGCACCATGGGGTACAGCAAGCAACAAACCGACGACATCGTCGCCTACATTTTTGAGCACGGCGGAGTTACCGGTGCGCCACATCTTAAGCTAGAGCACGCTCCGGTCTTTGCCTGTGCGGTTGGCGACAATGCTATTCATTACTTGGGCCATGTCAAGATGATGTCTGCGGTGCAACCGTTTATTTCTGGGGCGATCAGCAAGACGGTCAACATGCCCGAAGACGCGACCGTTGAGGACGTCGAGCAACTGCACATTGACGCCTGGAAGATGGGCCTGAAGGCAATCGCCATTTACCGCGACAACTGTAAAGTTGCCCAGCCGCTATCCGGTAAAAAACAAGCCGATAAAAGGGAAGAGGTGGCAGCTGCCGCTCAAGCCGCAGCTACGCCGGCCGTGATTGCCGAAACGGTCGCCGACAAGATTGTGGTCAAGGGTGCAGTGCGCCGCTTGCTGCCGCGTCAGCGCCGCAGCCGCACGTACAAGTTCCGCATTTCCGACCTTAAAGGTTTCTTTACGGTCAGCGAATACGACGATGGTACGCCCGGAGAACTGTTTATCAACGTTTCTAAGCAGGGTTCGACCCTTGCCGGCCTCATGGACTCCTTTGCCATCTCAGTGAGCCACGGCCTGCAGTACGGCGTGCCACTGAAGAGTTACGTTAAGACGCTGATGAGCACCAGCTTTGCGCCCGCCGGTATTACCGACGACCCCGATATCCGTACGGCTAGCTCAATCACCGACTACATCGTTCGCCGTTTGGCTTTAGACTACCTAAGCTTTGACGACCGTTTAGAGCTTGGTTTGGCATCTTTCGATGACATACCCGACGACCAAACCACCCTCCTTACCGACGACCAGTCGGTGGACGGCCAACTGGTTGAGGAGAGCGAGCTGCCTGTACAAGCCGAGGAACCGACAATAGTAGCTGCCGCAGCCACGGAGTCGATTATCGCCACCACGTCCGAGCCAACGCCTGGCGGAAAACCGGCAGCCAAGCAGGATCAAACAGCGCCCCTGTGCTTTAACTGCGGCAACCAAACGCAGCGCGCTGGTAGCTGTTATGTGTGCACCAGTTGCGGCTCGACCACTGGCTGTAGCTAGGGCCCTTGAGCCGGATCGGACAAATAATCCACAAAAATTACCCTGGTAGCGCGGGGTGATTTTTGTTTGGGCCTGCGCAATGTGCTATGCTCGAAATGTGAAACTGGTTATCCTTTACAGACCGCAGTCCGAGCACGAATCACTCATTGAGGGTTTCGTGCGTGACTATAAACGCCAGTACGAATCCGGGCACAAAATTGAACTGCTCAGCCTCAATACCCGTGATGGTGCCTCAACGGCGAGCATTTACGACATTTGGTCTTATCCGGCAATTTTGGCTCTGGCCGACGACGGCTCGGTGCTTAACTCCTGGCAGGGCATACCCCTGCCGCTTATGGACGAAGTTGCCGGCTATATGTACAACGGCTAGGCGGTGATCTTTACTCCGCAGCTATTGTTGCTTTGTAGTACTTTTTACGCTATAGTCTGGTGTACTGCGTTCCTGTTATTAAAGGATAAGTGGCTATCACCCACGAAGCAGCGGGAAGAAATCTAACAAGAGACTAGACCCCGCCGGCAAAGGCACCGTAACTGCCAAATAAGTAAGCGCTAAAAGAATCACTTCTTTTGGAAATCGGATGGTACCGTCCCTGCAAAGGGATTCCGATGACAAAAGTAGTGATTTTTCTTTTTAAGGAAAAGGAGCAGGTATGAAATTCAAAAAAGGCACCCGCCGCAAGGCTATCGAATACGAGAAGGACCTAGTAGTACAGTGGCATAAGAATAAGACTTTTGAAAAGTCGGTTGCTGCCCGCCCAAAAGACGATGCCTACGTGTTTTACGATGGGCCGCCGTTTGTGACCGGTGTGCCGCACCACGGCACGCTGCTCAGCTCGATTGCCAAAGACGTAGTGCCGCGCTACTGGACCATGAAGGGCAAGCGCGTGGAACGTGGCTGGGGCTGGGATTGCCACGGTTTGCCGGCCGAGGTATTTACCGAAAAGAAATTAGGCATCCAAGACCGCCGCGATATTGGCACCAAGATTAGCCTCGAGGAATACATCACCACATGCCGCGCCAATATGGTACAAACCGGCTCGCTTTGGGAAGATACTATCGACCGCATTGGCCGGTGGGTCGACTTTAAAAGCGCCTACAAAACCATGGACAAAGACTACATGGAGAGTGTGTGGTGGGCATTTAAAAAATTGTATGACGAAGACAAAATCTACGAGGGTGAAAAGGTTTTGCTGTACTGTACGCGCGACGCCACGCCGATCTCTAAAGCCGAAGTGGCCATGGACAACTCCTACCAAGACGTTACCGACCCCTCGGTATACGTTAAATTTAAGCTGCAGGGCGAAGACAGCTCTGTGCTAGCCTGGACTACCACACCGTGGACGCTGCCCGCGAACACTGCCGTTGCCGTTAACCAGGCCGAAACCTACGCAGAAGTAGAAGTAGAGGGGCAAAAGCTCATCCTAGCCAAGGGCTTACTCGACAAAGTATTAACCAACGAAAAGCACGAAGTTTTGCCCTATACCGTACTACGCACGCTGAAAGGCAAGGAGCTGGTAGGCAAGCATTACGAACCGATTTTTGACGACCAGGGCGAGCATGCCCATCAAATTTGGCACGCCGACTATGTGAGCCTGGAAGAGGGAACGGGAATTGTGCATTTGGCGCCCGCTTATGGCGAGGAAGACTACGCCCTGGCTAAAGAAAAGCATTTTCCGGTGGTGAGCACCATTGACGATAACGGCCTTTATAGTGCCGGCGAATGGCAGGGCCAAAATGTGTGGGAGGCGAATAAGCCGATCGCCAAGGAATTGTTGCGGCGTGGCATTGTGTGGAAGATTGAGTACATTACGCACAGTTACCCGCACTGTCACCGCTGCGGCACGCGGCTTATGTACCGGGCCCATCCCAGCTGGTTTATGGATATCGACGGCCAACGGGAGCGCATGCTCGAAGAAAACGGCAACATCAACTGGTTCCCCGAACACCTTAAAAATGGTCGTTTTGCTAAAACTGTGCAAAGCGCTCCAGACTGGAATATGAGCCGCGACCGTTTTTGGGCAACGGCCATGCCCGTGTGGAAGGGCCAAGACGAGCAAGGCAAGGAGCACGTGAAGGTTGTTGGCAGCTATGCCGAGCTTAAGGAATTGTCCGGCGTCGAGCTGGACGACTACCATCGCCCATGGATCGATGAAGTAACCTTTGACCTAGGCGGCGTGCACTACGCCCGTATAGATAAGGTTTTGGACTGCTGGTTTGAGAGTGGTTCGATGCCCTTTGCCCAGTTCCATTATCCATTCGAAAACGTCCAAAAGTTTGAAGAAAACTTCCCAGGCGACTTTATTGTCGAATACGTCGGACAGGTTCGAGCCTGGTTTTATTACATGCATGCCGTGAGCGTCGGGTTGTTTGGTAAAAATGCCTTTAAAAATGTTATTACCACCGGTACGCTCGCGGGTAACGATGGCCGGAAAATGAGTAAGAGTTTTGGCAACTACACCGACCCGAACGAACTCATGGATCAGTACTCTGCCGATGCGTTGCGATTTTTACTGATGACTTCACCAGTTATGAACGGCGAGGATTATGCGCTCACCGATAAAGACGTCGCCGACATCGCGCGTAAGCTCAGCATGGTTTGGAACATGTACGACTTCTTTACGCTGTACGCCGAGGTGGATAACTGGGAATGGCAGGGCAGTTACGACGACCCGATCGAAGACCTGCATAACCCACTCGATATTTGGATTGTCTCCCGCGTGCACCAGCTGACCGAGGAAGTGCAAAAATACATGGACGCATACGACGTGCCAAACGCCACCAAGCCTATTTTACCCTTTATTGACGATGCCAGTAACTGGTATGTGCGCCGTTCGCGCCGCCGTTTTTGGAAGAGCGAGGATGACGGCGACAAGCACGCTGCTTATCGCACGCTGCACTACGTATTAGTGCAGCTCGCGCACGTTATGGCGCCGTTTACGCCGTTTTTGGCCGAGGAGCTGTACCAGAAATTAACGGGTGGCGAGTCGGTGCACCTGCGTGACTGGCCGGAGGCGGGGCACGTAAACGAGCTGCTGATTGCTCGCATGCGCTTTGTACGCGAAGTTATTAACGAAGGTTTATCGCTGCGTGCCAGCGCCGGCTTTAAAGTGCGGCAGCCACTACAGTCAGTAACCGTTGCGGGCCTGGATGAGCATTTGGGAGAGGATGCAGGGGAGCTAGCCGACATTGTGCTGGAAGAATTAAACGTTAAGCAGCTTAAATCTGCGGCCGACGGTGGGACGCGGGTAGTGCTGTATACCAACGTATCCGCAGACCTAAAGCGCGAGGGTATGATGCGTGAAGTAGTGCGCAATGTGCAAAATGCGCGCAAGCAAGCCGGCCTGAATGTCGACGACCGCATAAAGCTCAGCCTTACTACTGATGATGCTGAGCTGGATCAGGCAATACAAGAGCACCGGGAAACCATTGCAACCGAGACCTTGGCCGCCGAGATGGTGCAAGGCGAGTCCTATGCATTTGCAATGAAATGCACGGTAGACGGCGCTGAATTGGCCGTTTCGCTGCAAAAAATATAGGCCCCGGACAAGCGCCGTAACACTTTACAGATGAGTTCAGATCTGTTACTATCTGTTGGTAGTTAAAATTCTAAAAAAGAGTGTAAGCATGAAAAAAGCAGTAATCGCCACCGGCGGTAAGCAATACCTAGTGACCGAAGGCGAAACCCTTGAGGTTGAGTTGTTGCACGAGGACGCTAAGAGCGTTAGCTTTGAGGCACTATTAGTCATTGACGGCGAAACAGTCAGCGTTGGCGCACCGTTTGTCGATAAGGCTAAAGTAACTGCCGAGATTGTCGAAGACGAAGTTAAGGCCGACAAAGTAACCGCCATTCGTTACAAGGCCAAAAAGCGTGTCCACAAAGTACATGGCCACCGCCAACGTCACACGGTCATCAAAATCTCGAAGATTGCCTAAAGTCGTTTCGACCCTGTGGATAAATCATCAGCAGCTCACCAAGCTGCTGATTTTTTTACATCATTGTTTTCGTTCAACTTCTGCTAAAAACAGATCAAAAATAAATAACATAAGGGGTGTTATTTATTTGTTGTTACTAAAACAACGTTTTGGTACGTCGGCCATCACAAAAAAACTGTTTTAGCCGACCCCCACTTACTCTATTTTTACCCTTGTCCTGTAACAGATGTGCACCCCATAATAGTAGGGTGCTCCAAAGTCTAGGTTGCTAGGCTGGAAAACAAACAATAAAACCAAACAAAAATAAAGATGCAGACCAGACCGCAAAACGTCATGTTTTTTGTACGACGCCAACTGTTGGCGGTTTTTGCGATCGCACTAATTTTTTGTACGATTGCTGCCGGCGTGTACTTTGACGCGAAGAGCGCGAGTGCGGCAACGAACGGCACCATCAACTTCCAAGCCCGCCTCATGAGCAACACTGGTGCGATTGCCCCCGATGGTGATTACAACGTCGAGTTTAAGATCTACAACACGCTGTCCAGCGGCGGTACCGCCCAGGGCGTTTGTACTGGCGCCTGCCAATGGGTAGAAACCAGGATTAGCACCGACAAAATACATGTGGCCAATGGTTACCTCACGGCCAACCTGGGGAGCGTGACGGCCTTTGGCAGCACCATCAAGTGGGACCAGGATTTGTGGATAACCATGAACATCGGTGGTACCGGTACGCCTACTTGGGACGGCGAAATGTCGCCACGCTTGAAGTTGACCGCCGTACCTTACGCCTTTCGTGCCGCCAAGCTGGCGAGTCTAGCCGGTAGTTTTACCGGTGTGTTGCAGTTTGCCGGGAGTTTTGCCCAGGATTCGGTCATTACGCTGCCCGACCCTGGTGCCGGTACTGCCACCGTTTGTTACCAGAACGCGACAAGCTGTGGATTTGCCGCGGGGACGGCCGCGAGCTATATCCAAAACACCTCAACCGTGCAGACGGGAGCCAACTTTGCCATACGCTCCAATGCCACCAACGCCGTTGGCGGGGTAATACAAGGGGCGAGCGGACAGAGTGTGGACTTGTTTGACGTGCAAACCTGGAACGGTACGACGGCAACAACGGTTTTGGGAGTAAGCAATGTGGGGTTGGTAACGCTCGGTGCCGGTCTTACCGAAACCGGTACCGCCCAAATAAATGTTGGCGGCAGCGGGACGACCAGTATTAACACCGGCGGCAATACCGGCACTATTGGCATTGGTAACGCATCGGCAGGGGCGCTGACTATTGCCTCGGGTGCGGCCTCGACGCTCACTATCGGCAACACGCTGAGTATTTCGTCTAACAACTTTAGCGTTTCAGCCACTGGTACGGCAACCCTCGGGCTGTCAACTACCAACACCGGTGCAATAACGTTTAAGGGGTCAGGCAACTCCAACACCCTCACCTTGCAGGGGCCAAACTCGCCAGCGGCGGGCAACTTTACTTTGAGTATCCCCGCCATTACGGGCAATGCCAACGTCTGTACAGATAACAGCGTGTGTACTGGCTACGCGGCTACGCCAGCTTCGGGCTCGTATATACAGCAAGTCCCTACGGGGACGGTGAACGTCATCCAACCCACTGCGTCGGGGGTCATTGCCTTGACGGTGAACGGCACCAGTAACGCCACAGGGGCCACCGCGCTTGTTGTCGCGCAGTCACAAGCCAACGATGCGGTAAATGTAAATGTTACCAACGCCACGGGCACGGTCAACAATGCGCTGCTTATAGCCCAAAGCGGCGGCGGTACGCTCACCAACGGCCTGGCCTTTAGCGGCACTATCGGCACCGACATTAGCCGCGGAACTGGCGCGCTCACCGTCCAGGGTGGTGGAGGGGTAACAATTAGCAGTACCAACGTGGCGGGCGCTTCTGGAGCAATCTTGATCCAGGGCGGCAACTCATCGGGCGGCACGGCCGGTAACGTAACGGTCGACACCGGTACTACCTCGACCGGCACGCCAACGGTTAACATCGGCAACGCCAACGCTAAGGCGGTACAGATTGGCAATAACACCTCAAACCCGACAATCACTATAGATTCTGGCACCTCGCAAATTAATGTTGGCACGGGCGGCCAGGCGCGCACGGTTAATATCGGTACAACATCGGGCAGCAACAACGTGCTGCAGCAATTTAATATTGGCACTAACCCATCGGCTGGCGCCACTAACACCGTGACAATCGGCAGCACAACCGCAACCGCTTCGGTAACAACGCTTAATGGCGGCACGGCCAGCGGCACCAGCACCAGCGGCGCGTTAATACTGCAAGCCGGAAGCGGCGGTTCGATAAACATTGGTAACACGGCAGCGACGAAGACGGTTAATATTGGATCAACTGCGGCTTTGGCTGGCGACTCTATTATTAACATCGCAAACAGCTCGGCCAATGTGCAGACGGTTACGATAGGTTCGACAAACTCTACCAGTGCCACGACCATCCAGGGTGGTACCGGTAATATCAACCTTGGCACTAACTCGGCTTCGGCCAGTATTATTGCCCGGGCTAATACGGACTCGGCAACCGCCTTTGTGGTGCAGAACTCTAATGCCGCCCAACTGTTGGATATAGATACGACTAATATTACCAACGTGGTAGCTAATGGCGGCGCCGAAACGAGCGGTAGCTTTACGACCGACTACACCTTGGTTGGCACCGCATCGGCGCCCACGCGCGATACTACTAACTTTTTGAGCGGCGTTGCCTCTGCAAGTGTTGCGGCGGGCACCACCGCCGGGAATGGACTGCGCAACAATCTTGCTTCTAACCCGGCAGTCAGCTCGCGCTACGTTATTAGTTTTGCAGCTAAGGTAGTTACCGGTACTTCACCGTGGACCGACGTCACGGTCAACTACTCATATAATGGTGGCACCAACCAAACGGCATGTACCAACTACAACACCCAAACGGCGACGAGTTCGGCCTGGACCAAGATTACTTGTTACCTGGACACGCCAGCCAACGCAGTTACCAATGCCGACCTGTTAATAACCCAGGCAGGTGCCTCTGGCGTGGCCCGCACCTTTGTTATCGACAACCTGAGTATGGCGCTTTCTAATACAGGGAGCACGCAAAGCTCACAGACCCCGCAAATACGGGTTGGCGGTTTGAGCGGGCAGGGAACCACGGTGCTTACGCTCGACCAAGCAGCAGCGGCACCTACCACGTCTGGCCTGTCGGCGTACTTGGGCTCGATGTTCTACAACACTACTACCGGCCATGTGCAGTGTTACGAAGCGGGTAACGGCACCGGCGGGGCCTGGGGTGACTGTGGTAGCTCGACATTGCAGGGGGCCTACAACAACTCGGCCGGGGCATCACCGAGTATTTTAACTACCTCTACTAACAAGGCAGTAACAATCCAGACCGCCAACAGCGGTGGTATTGCAGCGGGCAGCGAGTTGTTTGGAGTTCACCTAAATAATTCAGGCGATACCCTTGGGAGCTCCATCTTTAGCGTTAATTCTACAACAGTAGGCATCAACATGGGAGCTGCTGTACTGACCAGTGCCTTTAGCTATGACCTAACCTTCGGTTCCGGCTCGACGCGTACTATAGGAGTACAAGCTCCCACAGGCAATACGGCCGGTAGTGGTTTGACTATCCAGGGTGGCGCTGGTGGTACAGGAGCAAGCGTGGACTCTGGGGGTGACCTCAAACTTCAGGGTGGCGCCGGTGGCGGCACCAATGGCAACGGTGGCAATGCTTACTTATTTGGTGGCGCCAAGAATGCCTCTGGTACCAACGGAAATGTTATCTTAGCCCATAACGGGACGAGCGCGATTGGCAATGTGGGTATTGGAACCGCAGCTCCAACCAGAACGCTGCATGTAGTCTCGAACAACGTAGCCCTAGCTAGTCCCAACCTCTTGCTCGAACAAGCTAATGCCGGTGGTGATAGTAGCATAGAAGTTAAGAACACTGCTAATGGACAAAGTTTTTATGTCGGCCTTGACAGCAGCACAAACAACTTTAGCATAAACTCGGCGGGTGCAGCTGGTACTCCGACGACTATTGCCCATGTCCAGTCAACCAGTAACGTTGTCCTCAGTGGTACACCTGCGTCGATTGCCGCGACGTATGGTTCTAATGTTACCGCTGGTAATTTTTTGGTTGCCGCAGTTGTCTGGGATACTGCTGGTGCAACGGTGAACAGCGTAACCTGTAGCGACACTCGTGGTAACGTTTGGACCGGATTGCCTATTAAAGCTGACCTTGCAAAAGGTGATTCCATGGAGATATGTTATGCACCAAGTACCGCAACTGGTGCTGATACGGTTACGGCGACCTTTAATGGTAATGCAGGCATACCCCAGATGCTTACTATTCATGAATACAGCGGTGTATCCTCCGTGGGGCCAGTCGATGTGACTGCCACGAATATCTCGGCGGGCGCAACCGGCACGGATGCAGTAACCAGTACGGTGGCCACTCCAACGCAGAATGGTGACTTAATCTTTAGCTCGGTATATAACGACGATAGCGGACCTTCTACAGTGGCAGCTGGCACGGGCTTTAACCAGCGTGCAACAGGCCTAAATTTGGGAAACACCTTTATGATGAGCGAAGATAAGATTCAGACGACTGGAGCAGCGATTGCGGGAACCTTTACGTTTGGCACTGCCCGCAACTACATAGCCTACATGGTCGCCTTTAAGCCGAATACAACCATAACCGATACCTATGCCAATTCACTCTTTACCCTGTCGGCGGGCGGTGCAACCACCTTTAAGAATTCGGTTAACACCAGTGCTGCATTCCAGGTACAGAATGCCGCCGGGACCAGTTTTCTAGGCGTCGATACCGCCGGTGCGACCGTAAACTTAGGTGTTGTAGGGAGTGTTGCAACGGCCAGTACGGTGAATATTGCTACCTCAACCGGCGCCACCCAAACCGTTAACATCGGCGCTGTGAGCGCGGGCGCCGCTGCAGCTGGCACGGCCGTAAGTATCCAGGGCGGTACAGGCGCGTCAGCGGTGGTAATTGGTACAAATGGGGCAGGCAACATTAATGTGGACACAGGCACGACCGGCTCGATTTTGATCGGCGGCGGAACCAGTGGTAACCCAGCTAAAACTATAAGTATTGGGCCAACGGGGACTAACACTAACACCACTACCTACAACCTTGGCGTCAACACAGCGGGTACGCAGCTGATCCGCTTGGGTTCGACCACCACGGGAGCCGCCGCCGGCACACTTATTAACATCCAGGGTGGCAGCACGGCCAACACGGCTATAACACTGGGCACTAACACCACAGGTGGTATAACCATCGACACTGGCACGACGGGCAGTATTAACATAGGTAACGGGGCTAGCTCCAAGACGGTAACTGTGGGCTCGACAAACGGCTCGAGCAGTACGATTCTGCAGGCCGGCAGCGGTAACGTGATAGCCAAGGTTGGTACAGACTCTGCCACCAGCTTCCAGGTACAGAACGCGTTTGGTGCAACGCAGCTCAGTTTGGACACCACTAACACCACTACCAGCCTAAACTTAATAAACAACGGCGGCGCCGAAACAGGCAGTCCACCCACCAACTGGACAGCCCAGGGTACTGGTAGCTCGGTGGCAACCGGTACCGGCACCGATGCGGCTAGTGGCGTGCAGTCCGCCAAGGTTACGTTTGGCACAAGCGCGAATGCCGGAGTTAAGGTCACCTTCGCTTCGGCGCCAACAGCCAGCACTACCGTCAACTACGTCGTGTCCTTTAGTATTAAGCAGGTTTCGGGTACGGCTGCCGCTATGGGTAACGTTTCGCCGGCCATTCAGGTATTATACTCACCCGACAACGGCACAACCTTAACAGCAACCTGCAGCAACTACAGCTCGGGTTCGACCAACCTCTCTACCTCGGTTTGGACTAAGGTTTCCTGTACCTTTATACCGGGTTCAACTACGGTCACTACTGCGTTGTTGATTATCCGGCAGCTGGATGCTCCGGGCGTCAGCCGGGTGATTGATATAGACAACCTCAGCGTTGTACAACAGAACAGTTCTGGTACTCAGAACGTCGGTACCCTACGGCTGGGCGGCGCCCAGAGCCAGGGCCTAACACTGCTCACACTCGACACCTACGCAGGTACGCCATTTACCGGAACCAACGCTACTCTGGCGGGCTCGATGTACTACGACACCACGGCTCTTAAGATTCAGTGTTATGACGGAAGTGCCTGGGGTGCATGTGGTGCAGCACCAAATAGCATTGTGACCCTCACCCCAGAGTATGCCGGTGCCGTATTAAATGGCGTAACGCCAAACAACGTCGGTACAATGACCTCAGACTTTTGTGCGACAAGTGGGGCATTGACGGTTGGAACCCTGTGCGGGAGCGGCGATGCCCGTAACTTCTACAAATGGACCTCGCCCCAAACAGGTGCGCTTAATGAATACGACATTTACGTGACCTACAAATTGCCTACTACCTTTAAAGCTTTTGCCAGTGACACTACCATGACCCTCACGGCCCGCACAGATAACACCACAAATGGTATCGTGACACTGGAAGTGTACAAGGCGGTTACCGGCGGCTCGCCCAGTATTACCGCTTGTGGAACAGAAACAGATATTACCACCTCCGGCGGTGCCAACGTGTGGTCAACGGTAGCCGGCAATGGTACCGAAACAACCTGTGGTTTTGTGGGCGGCAATAACGTGATCTTTAAGATCCGGGCCAAGGCCAAAAGTAACGCCAACGTCTACATAGAAAACCTTAACTTTACTTACACCAACCAGTAACGAGCAGGCGGGAGCGAGGCGAGGTTTTACTCCTGTTGCTCGCTGTTACTCTATGCTACAATTTAACCATAAGTTGAATCCTTACGAGGGTCCCCGTTTAAGGGGAAAATATGGAAGACATAAAACCGCAAAAACCAAAGCACGTATCGCCCCAAGCGCCTGAGCGGCGGCTTATTATCTCGCACCGGCCTGGGGCACATGCGGCGGCCGCACATCCTTATGCTGCGAACCAGGCGGCGGCTTCGCATCGCGCGGTGGGTCGCCCCTCTATAACACTTGCACTACAGGTGCCTCGGCTTATCGCCCGGCCCTTAAAAATGCTATGGAACACCGATGTTAATCTGCGCTTTGCCTTTGCGCTTACGATCTTTACCGTGCTTTTATCTCAGATTATACCACTGGTGCAGCCGGCGCTTTTACAGCACGCCTATGCCTTAGAGGGTGCTGAGGCCGTATTGCCAGCGGCCAGCCCAGCCATGGAAAAGTACCTGACATTAGACGAAAAAAATGCCGTCTACACTTTTAACGCCGGCTACGCCCCTGGGCCCGACGGTGCTGTACAAACGGGCGGCCCGCAAATTACGGCCATGGCTTATCAGGATCCGGCAAAGGGTATTTCGGTTACCGACCCCGCCAACAGCCTGGACGTCGGACTCAAACCAAAGTTTAGCCTTTTGCCGGGCAAGCAGCAGCAAAACCGCGTCGTGTATCCACTGGCCAATGGTAGCGGCTGGCTGGTGTATACCATGACCGGGGTAGGGGTTAAAGAAGATGTATTACTGAGCCATGCCGACGGCAATACGCTGGCGTTCGATTATGACCTCACCTTGGGCGACGGCTTGGAGGCTCGCCTGGAAAAGAGCGGCGGCATTGGGATATATGGCAGTAGCCTGCCCATTAACGGCAATGTGACGACCGGCAGTCAAAAAGACGCCGAGCTGCTGCAGCAGGCCAGGAAAAAGGCACCAAAAAATCAGCTGCTGTTTGCCATTCCAACGCCCGTAGTGCATGAACATAACCAAACCACATCACACGTCCAGGCACGCTACGAACTTACGGGCGGCACTCACCTACAACTAAAAGTAGGCGGGCTCGCTAAAGCGCAGTATCCGCTGAGCATTGACCCCAGTGTGTATGTAGAAAGTGCCGCTAAGTTTATGCAGGGCAATAACGAGAGTAACATCGATTTTGACGTCGATGACAGCCTTATCCAAAAGGGGACGCTTACCGGCGCGCGTTTTGAAAGCTGGACGAGTACCACTGCTCTTAATGTCGCGCGCTGGAACGGCGCCACGGTTGTTGCTGGTGGCTACATTTATCTTATTGGCGGCAGTGGCAGCGGTAGCTCCACTAACTTTGGCACGGTGTACTGGGCTAAGCTCAACACTTCGTCGTGGACCATCGACAGTCCCACGGCCGGGGTTACCACCTGTACCAACTGGTGCACGAGCACTACCTATGACTTACCGTCGTCCCAGTTGCGCCGCGGCTTATCGGCAGTGGCCTACAACGGTTACTTATATGCGATTGGCGGCAAGGATGCTGGGTGTGTGGGCACAAACAATGTGTGTAGTACTGTGTACAAGACCAAATTGGGTGCCAGCGGCGAACCGGTAAGCTGGAGCGCCACCAGCTCTTTAGGTACCGCACGCAGTTACTTTGGAGCCATAGCATACAATAACCGGATTTATGCCGTTGGCGGCCAGAGTAACACCACTTTAAATGGTGAGCAGAGTGTTGAGTTTGCCAACATCAACCCAGACGGCACCTTAAGCGCCTGGAGCACGACCGGCATGACCTCTATACCAACAGCTGGCCGCTGGGGACATACGCTATTGCAGTACAACGGCTATATGTATTTAGTGGGCGGCGCCAGCACGACCACTCCCGCAGCCACTGTTCAGTACATAAAAATTAATGCCGACGGAACGCTGGCAAGCTCGTGGACGACCAATGCCACGTCATTCACTACAGCCCGCGCAGCTTACGGCGGTAACATTGCGACGATATGGGGCGGTTATATGTATGTAAATGGCGGCTGTAGCGCGGTAACAACGGGTGACTGCTCTACGATTATTTCCTCGGGGACGACGCAACTTGCAAGTATCAACGCCGATGGCAGTGTCAGTGACTGGACGTCGTTAACTGGCGTGACTCAAACCTTGGTGGGACAGGGGCTCGTGGCCTGGCGCAACACCCTCTACACCGTAGGGGGCTGCGGTGCTACCACGAGCAGTAGCAACTGCACCACTGCCTTAACAACAACCAGCTTTGGGCACATCAAGACTGACGGCGACGTAAGCCCCAAGTCGACCGAAACTTCGTTGCCAACCATCGGCAGTAGTGCCGGCCAGGTGGGCGGCATATCGGCGGCAGTAGTTGTAAATGACGGGTTTATCTATAACATTGGCGGTTGCTCGGTTAACGGTTGCACAACCATGAGTCCAAATGGCGCCTTTGCTTCTATTGCCTCTGACGGCAGCATTGGCGCGTGGACGGCTGCAAACTCGATCATCAACAGCACTACCGGACTGGGGGCGTCGGGCGTGACGGTTTATAACAACTATATTTATATGGTTGGCGGCACCAACGGGGTGAACGGGACGACCTCCTGGAAACGGAGTATTTTCCGTTCGCTTATTGACCCTACCACCCATGCTCCGGGGGTGTTTACCGAACAAACCGGCCTATTACCGGCCATTGTTGCCGGTGACAACTACGGGAACGATACAGGGACCCAGATTACCAACGCCGACGGGTACGGCATGTCGGCAGTATTTGCCCGCTCCAGCGCCGGTAGTTCTGGCAGCCTGTATGTTATTGGAGGGTGCTATAGTAGCTCGGCCGGTATCGGGTGCGGGACGATGTGGTATACAAAGACCTTGAGATGTACCATCAGCCATGTAGACGGGTCGGTAAGCAGTTGCGTTACTACAAACCAGTTACAACTGCAGGATATGAACCTTTCCACCGCGGCCGGCCGCAACCAAGGCTTGGGCGCCGGCGAGGCGGCAGTATGGGGCGACTACATTTATATTGCGGGAGGAGTGTGCGGGTTGCTAACCACGACGGGGGCGACCGCCGAAGCCAACGGTTGTGACGGAGTAAGCACCAGCACAACCACCAACACCTCGGAGATTAGTAAGGTCTACTTTGCGAAGTTTAACAGTAGTGGTGACATTGTCCGCGCCGATAATGGCACTGCATCAGGAGGTTGGCAAATAGCCAGTAACAAGATGCCCATACCGAACCGCCGAGGTGTTGCCTTTGCGGTAAACGGTTACTTATATATTGCGGGCGGCCATGACGGCACCACCACCAGCGGTGCTGGTACGCTGAGTACAATTGTGTATGCCAAAATAAATCCAGCAACTGGTGATTTGGGCGTTTTTGCCTCGGTTTCCCAGGGGGGCAGCACCAACAATATTATCACCGCTCGGTGGGGGCATGGCTATGTAGCCGCCAACGGCTACCTCTATTTTATTGGTGGCTGTAGCGTCGGTGCACCCTCGGGTAGCTGTACAACCATCACCACTACCGACGAAAGTGTCCAGGTGTACAACAACTACAGTGGCTCGCCCAAGGCCTATAACACCACGGGGCTCTTTACCACCGATAGATACGGCGCAAGCGCAGCTGCGAGTGGCGGCTTTTTGTATGTAGCCGGAGGTTGCAGCACAACTACTGACTGTACGACGTATTTAGGCGACAGCGCTTACGCCCAGCTTGCGCCGGACGGTACCATTAGCTCCTGGACGACCGGCCCAAGCTTCCCGTCGAGTGCCTTGCGGGCTCACGGTTGTATGGTTGCCCAAGGGGGGTACTTATATTATATGGGTGGCCGCGACAGCACTACTGCCGCCTACAGCACGGTGTATTACAGCCAGCTCAGCAGCGGCGTGCCCGGAGCTTGGGCCACGGCTACCAAAGGGATTGGCGATACCGGCAGCGGAGCACAGGCCCGGCTTAAACCGGGTTGCACGACCTTTAACAATAAAGTATACGTGACCGGTGGCGCAGATGCGACCCCCACATACCAGGCGACAGTTTATGCTACACCGGCGCTCGCGACGGGCGGTAATATAACGACCAACTGGAGCAGCACCACCTCGTTTACCACCGGGCGCAACGGGCAGGTGGCGGTGGCTTACGGTTCCACGCTGTATATTTTGGGCGGGTTTGACGGCACGAACTATCTTATAGACGTGCAGTATGCGCCAATCGATAGCTCCGGCAATGTTGGCTCATGGAGTTACAGCACCTCGTTGCCCAAACCTGTAAGGGAAGGGGCCGGCTTTGCTGCCAACGGGTACATTTACGTCTTTGGAGGGCGTTCGGCTGCCACGACCTGTACGACGGCAACCTACGTTGCCCCCATCATTGGCTATCCCCCCGGTTCGTCTACCAGATACGGCATTGGTATTTGGTCGCAAACCAACATTACTTATACTGGGGCACGCTATGGAGTGGCGGCAGCGTATAGCGACGGCAAGGCCTACCTCCTGGGGGGCATGTGTAACGCAACCCTTACCGGTGCCAACCGAGTGGTATACAGTACGCTCCAGGCCCAGCCGCAGGTTTCTAAATACTCGCTGATGATCGACACTGACACCGATGTTTTCCCCTCCAAATGGCTCATGAACGGCATCGACAACGGTATTGGCGCCCAGTGGATCTTTAACTACATGTCTTCCACCTCTGCTAATAACTCTTGGGGGATTAACACTGCTTATGGCGCGGTAACGCTCGGCACTCCAGCGACCTACACGCCGCTCGATGGTTCGGGTACCAACACTAACACAACAGTGGGCGCCCGATTCTACTATTTATATGTAACGGTCGACGCTTCCCAGGCCTTTGGCTATCCGGAAGACGTGAGCCGTGGCCCGACCATCGCCGACTTAACGTTGCAGTTTAGCAGTGACCCCAGTAAACGCCTAATGCACGGACGCACCTTTACTGGCGGCATACAGCAGCCGCTCGATACGCCATTCTAATAAGCCTTCTAAAAGGCTAGTTTAGCGGGTGCGTACGTAGTCGTAGGTCATTTTGGATACTTCGGTAATAATATGGTTGGTCGTATCGCTATCCGGACCATGGAGCATAACGCACAATAAGTAGTTGCGGTTGGGCACGTACACAATGCCGCAGTCGCTTTGTGTGTCGCTGTGGACGCCGATTTTATGGGCCAATGTTAGGTTTTTGTCGGCAATGCCAGCCGCCAAGCGCTGTTTAAAAGGCGTATCGGCGAGGTAGCCGAGAATGGTCTGAGAATCTTTGGCGTTGTTGTAGCAGGTAAAATACAGGCACTTGAGGAACGAAGCATAGGAGCGCGCGCCAATTGACACCGTCAGGTCGGGATTTTGGTTGAGGTCTACATCAACCGCATTTAAAACGCTATCGTTGGGCTTGACCATATTAACCGTCGTAAATGCCACGGCTTTGAGAGCAGTATTGTCGGACTGTCCGAGCATAATTTTTATGGCGTCCCGCAGGGTGAGCTGGTAGCCGGCGCCTTTTTTGTATAGGTCGCCGTAACCGTTGTCGAGCCACGAATCCTGCAAGGTAATGACTTTATCGAGGCTCACTTTGCCGTTTTCGACGGCCTTAAAGGCGTCCATGGCCGCGGGCAGTTTCATGAGCGAGGCAGCGACCTGTTTCTCGTCGCCATCGACGCGTACGGAGGTGCCGGTAGGCAAATACTCAAAGTATAGGCTGCCGGCTAGGTGATTGTTAGAAAAATAGCTTTCTAAAGATTCGCGCAGGTTTTGGAAGTTAATAAGGGGATCATTGGGGTTTTCTACGAATAACCGTTTGGCCAGCAGCGGATAGGCGTGCTGGTAGCCTTTTTGCGAAGTCGACCCACCGCTGTAAACGCGAGAGCCGGTAAAAACTCCTGCACCAAATAGTAGAGCAGCCACACCGGCAATAAGTAGTACGCGCGTAAACCTCATCGTAGTTTTAGTATCTCACACCCTACAACCCGATACCACAAGGAGGGCGAGGTGGGAATAGACGGCGGGACACCCGGAGTCTTGTATACTAAAGGGTATATTATGAACGAACAGCGCTACAGGGAAAATGAGCGATATGAACCTTCTTGGTCGCCCGCTGCCCGCGATCGACTACGCGGCGGCGGTGCCCCGAGCCGCCCGTTTTTGCCGCAACAGGATCAGCCTCCTCTGCCCCCTCTTCCTCGCGCCAAAGCGACAGGTGCCGCCGCGTTGCAGATCAAAATACCGCTCCCCAGGCTCAACCTGCTAAAGAGCCGTCCAAAACTAGGCAAAAAGCCACTCACCATTGGCGGCGCATTTGTGGCCGCTGCGGTAATTGGTATTGGGATATATGGTGTATTTGGCCACAAGGCACAGGTGCACAATCCCGCTGTGGCTACCACTACCCAGGTGCTGAGCAAAACAGTCGGCTCCTCCAAACCAAGCTACAGCACGCTGTTACCCGCGGGTAAGACTATTGAGCAGCTGGGCGGCTGGGGGCGGGTGAGCCCACCCGACAAAGACCCGGTGTTTGCCTTTGCCGACACCATAAAACAAGTGCCCATTACCGTGAGCCAGCAGCCGCTGCCAGAAAATTTTAAAAAGGATCCAAGCGCCGAGGAAGCTAAGCTCGCGACGCAGTTTAGTGCCACCGACAAAGCGACCACTACCGACGGCCAGCAGGTTTACATTGGGACGGGCAATAAAGGGGTGCAGTCGGCCATTACTATTAAGGACGGGCTGTTGATACTGATTCGGGCTAACTCACAGGTATCCAACGATCAGTGGGCAGCGTACGTCTCGTCTTTGCACTAGCCGGATAATGCTTGCAGCGCGTGGGAGTTGGCATTTACCCCACAAGGGATGATATACTTTGACCACAAGAGGGAAGTGATGAAACAAACAATTATTGCGGTCATAAACCAGAAGGGGGGCGTGGGTAAGACCACGACTGCCACAAATCTGGCAGCGCAGCTCGCCTCGGCCGACACGCCCGTACTGCTGGTCGACCTTGACCCCCAGGGAAACGCCACCAGCGGCTTGGGCCTTGCCAAAGACCAGCTTGAACCTACGAGCTACGAAGTGTTATTTGGCCGCGCCAGCCTGGACCAAGCGGTGCGTTCGGCCGAACGGGAAGGGCTCTACATTGTGCCTGCCAACGCTAACCTGGCGGCGGCCGAAATAGAACTCGCTGGTTTGGCCCAGCGCGAACACGCTTTGCAAAGCGCATTACAGGTGGGCGCCTACCGATATGTCATTATTGATTGCCCGCCAGCTCTTGGTTTGCTGACGATCAACGCCCTTACGGCAGCTCATACCATTCTTATTCCAGTCCAGTCGGAGTATTACGCTCTGGAAGGGTTGGGGCAGCTGCTGGCTACCGTACAGCGGGTTAAGGAAGGTCTCAACCCGTCGCTCGACTTGCTTGGCGTGCTGCTTACTATGTACGACAAGCGTACCAGTTTATCGGAGCAGGTAATGCACGAGCTCCAAAATCATTTTGGCGACAAACTCTTTAAAACGGTCATCCCCCGTAATGTCCGGTTAGCCGAGGCTCCCAGTTTTGGTAAAACAATTTTTGAGCACGACCGCTGGAGTAAAGGGGCCCGGGCCTATAAGCAGTTCGCCAAAGAGGTGGCCAAACGTGTCGACGGTTAAGAAATCCGGTTTAGGCAAGGGGTTCGACGCGCTTATTCCCAAGGGCGTTAATGCTGCGGTCCTTTTTGACGACCAAGATCGTATCCAAAAAATTGCCGTCGGCGACCTGGTGGCTAACCCCGACCAGCCCCGCCAGTATTTTGACGACGAAGCGCTGGCCGGCCTGGCCGAATCTATTAAAAATCATGGCGTACTCCAGCCCTTAGTAGTAACGCCCAATGGCAATGGCACCTATGCTATTATTGCTGGCGAACGCCGTTGGCGGGCTGCCCAGCGCGCCGGCCTGTTAAAGGTGCCGGTTGTGGTACGCACCACCAAAGAGTTGGAGCGGCTCGAAATCGCTTTAGTCGAGAACGTCCAGCGCGTCGATTTATCGCCACTGGAGCAGGCCGTATCCATCGAGCGGCTGCACCAACAGTTTAGTCTCACCTACGAAACAATCGCCAAGCGGCTCGGCAAGGCCAGCTCTACGGTCAACAACATTGTTAGGCTATTGCAGCTCCCCGAAGCCGCCCGCACCGCGCTGCACGAGGAAAAAATTTTTGAAGGACACGCCCGCACCATCTTATCGCTCAAGGATAACCCCGATAAACAGGACGAACTGCTCGCCAGCATCCTCAAGCATGGCTGGTCGGTTCGCCAGGCTGAGCAATTTGTCACGTCGCTTAAAGAGGGGTTTAAAGAAACAGCCGCTACGCGCCAGCGCATGAGCACGCAAACGCCCGCAACTGTTGAGCTCAGTCAAAAATTAGGCGGATCGCCCGTCCACATTCGCCGCACGGCTAAGGGCGGCCGGCTCGAAATTGGCTTTAAAAGCGACGAAGAACTCGAAAAAATTCTCACTAGCCTCGGCTAAATAACACCGCACGATATAAAATGTAAGCCTAAAAACCGCCGCGCCGCGCGGGGAGATATGCAGAGAGGTAAAAGCTAGAAGCGTTTGATCTGGCTGGCAGGCAAAATACGGACCGCCAGCTTACCTACAATGTTGCTGGAGTCGACCGGGCCAAATGCCCGGGAGTCTAGCGAGTTGGTACGGTTGTCGCCCATGACAAAAATTTTGCCGTTAGGTATGACGATGTCGAGATCGCCATTCGTATCGGTTGCAGTACGTTGGTAGGGTAGGGTAATGTCCGGCTGGAAGCCCTTGGGGTACTGGCTGTTGTATACGGTGACCACTTGGTCTTTAACCACCAGGCGTTCGCCAGGCAGCCCGATAACGCGCTTAATGAGTTGCTTTTCCGGGTCTTGGCCAAAGCGCGCCAGGTCGGGATCGGTAAACACGATAATATCACCACGGTGGGGGATGTAGGCATGTCCAGTCAGGCGCGACCAGGTGCGCGGTAGCTTCCAGACGATAAGGCGGTCGTTGTTGTGGAGGGTGCTTTGCATACTCGGGCCATCAACCAGGTACGACTGAAACACAAAACTTATAAGAAATAGCGCGATAATGGGGGCTAGCAGCAGTATGGCTACCGTCGAAAAGATGCTTCGGATACTCTCGCGCCGGTTGGCTGGAGGGCGTTTGGGCGGCCCGGAAGCATAGCTGGAAGGCGGCTGCGGCGGAGTGGGTGGCGTTTGGGCGGGGTGTGTCTGCATTACAAGCCTTAAGTATACCTTATCTGTTCCGCTCATGCACGGCGAGAGGTCATTCCATATCCACTGTCTGTCAAGTAAGCTATAATCATAAGTAATATAAAGTTACTAGGATATGACGGTGGTACGATGCGACCAATAAAGACGAAGCCAGTTCTGCGCCGTTATGGTGTGTGGTGGGTCTTGCTGCTTTTTTTGACGATCGGATTTTCGTCGTTGAGTGCTCAGGGTGCGTCGTCGATTGCACAGGGGTTTAAAACTGATGATCCCAATGTTGTTTCCGGCGCCATTGTCAGCCTCAAAAAGGCAACGCCAAATACGGTCGAACTCGCTACCGCCGACAAAACCGACCAAATGCTTGGGATAGCGGGTACTGATTCGCTGATTGAACTATCGGGGAGCAATGGCTCGACGGTGCAGATTATTACCAATGGTAACGCCACGGCGCTGGTGAGTGACATGAACGGGGCGGTTAAGACGGGCGACAAGATCACGGCTTCGCCCATTGCCGGCGTGGGCATGAAGGCCACCGAAAGTGTGCTGATTATCGGCACGGCTCAGGCCAACTTGTCGGCCGCAGACACCAAGACCCGCACAATTACCGATAAAAAAGGTAACCGGCAAACGGTACATATTGGCGCCATCCCGCTGCAAGTCGACAAGGTTTTTTACGAGCCACCCCAGTTCCAGGACTCATTTTTACCGTCGGCGCTGCAAGATTTTGCCAATAATCTGGCAGGTCGCCCCGTGTCGCCGGTACGTGTACTGATTGCCGGCTTTCTGGTAATTTTTCTGTTTACAACAGTTATTGCGCTTTTGTACTCCTCGGTACGCTCCAGCATCGTTTCTATCGGGCGTAACCCGCTATCTGAGGTGGCGGTCCACAAGAGTCTGATGCAAGTCGGCATAACCGTGCTGGGTGTCATGATTTTTACAGTTGTCGTTATCTATCTTATACTTACTACTTAAAAATGAGGGTAGGGCTTTTTCCCGTGCTTCCTTGTAACTTGGGGGCGGGTCGTAAAATATGGGGCACCGGCTTGGTGGCAAACAAATATAGAGGCCGACCATATGTATATGTAGTGAATACGAGGAGCGTCGAAATAAAGGGTATGGTTTCTCCTAACTAGCCACATAGTACTAGTCAGACAACTTGCTCTTTTTTGCCGAGCAGGCGTGTTGTTCACGCCTGTCGAAAATTTTCGACAGTGATTCAAATAGTTATCCACAAGTGCCCCTACCCCCGTTGGAAAAGACTTGTGAAGGGACTATAAGAAGCGTAAGCTGTATAAGAAAGAATCCCTCCTGTGCAAGGAGAAAACAAAAACGGTCGTGGACAACCAAAATAAAACTACCAGTGGGCAATACGAGGATATCAATGGTGTACGGCAGGCACCGTTATCTGTAGATTTGGGCGGTCTTGGGATAACCTCACTTGAGTCAAATTCACTGTCTACCGACCCGCAGTCGTGGGCCGAAACGCGACAGCCGGGTGTTTTGGGGCCGCAGACCCGCAGTGTGTTTAGACGTTTGCTGCGGCCCATTCCAGTGCTGATCGTTGCTCTGTTTTTAGGCGTGAGCGGCTTAATTGTGGGTAATATTCTTCGCCATAAGGGTGTTGCGCAAGTACCGCGTAGCAACATTAGCGACGACTACAATACTCAGCAAATCCCTCTCAATGGTTTTATCGTCAGCGAGCAAGGTGTTAACTTTGGTACGGGTAGTGTGGTTATAAACGGGCCTTTTACCGCTAACAGTGGTTTGGTTATTACACCTTCCACCCTGCCAGCGTCGGCGGTCGCCGGGCAGTTGTACTACGACCAAGCCACCAACACACTGGCGTACTACAATGGCTCGCAGTTTGTTGCCCTCCAAAACCAGAAGGCCCCTGCAGTTGTAGAGAGCTTAGGTGGAGCGACGGGACAGCTAAGCGTTGGCGGCGGCGTAGGGGTTGTCGGTAATCAGCTGGTCAATAACGGCGTACTGTCGCTTGGAGGTAGCTCCGGAGCCATTGCCGTGGGCGGTGGGCTGGCGATGGTTAACAATATTTTGCAAAATACTGGAGTGCTGTCGATTACCCCGGGGTCTGGTAACGTATCGGTGGCCAACGACGGCAAGGGGAATCTGACCATCGACATGGTAGGGGCTGGCACCGGCACGGTTACGAGTTCCGGCGGTACGGCCAGCCGGTTGGCGCTTTTTACCGGTTCGCAAAATATCGAGGATTCCATTATTTCGCAAAGCGGTTTGGCGGTGACGGTTAATGGGAGTCTTAACCTAACGACCGCTTTAAGTGTCGGCAATGGTGGCACGGGCACTACCTCCCTTACCGCCAACGGTGTCGTTGTGGGAGCGGGAGCCGGGCCGCTTACCACGGTAGCGAGCGGCGGGCCGGGTTTGTGTTTTTTGTCGACGGCCGGCGCTCCGACTTTTGCCGCCTGCCCTAGCGCCAGCGGAGTCACCAGCTTAAATGGTCTAAGCGGTGCGTTAACACTTGCCAACGCGAGCGCTGCGGCCAGCACCATTACTATCAATGATGCTAGCGCCGTCGCTAAAGGTATCGCCAGCTTTAACAGTACCAACTTCTCGGTAGCATCCGGCGCCGTTAACACAATCCAAAACATTAACACCGGGGCATCTCCTACGTTTGCGGCAGTGAACACAAATAGTGTTACCCCAAGCGGAGCCTTGACGGTGGGGGCTACGGGCCAGAGCTTTACTCTGCAAGGTAGTGCAAGCAGTACAATTACAGCTACAGGCGGTGGATTTACGACCACGGTTGGCTTTACGGGCGCACCCACGGGTGCCGTTAGCTACAACTTTGATCGTGCAGCAGCACCCAATACATACACCATCTGTACAACTGCTGGTAACTGTACGGGTGTAGGCGGCGGCGTTACAAGCCCGGGCGGCACGACTAACCAAATACCCAAATTTACCGCTGCCCAAACAATTGGCGACAGCATTATCAGCGACAACGGCACCACTGTTGCGATTGCCGGTATATTAGGAGTTAACACTCTTACGCCGTCTGCAGCCTTAACTATTGGAACCACGAGCCAAAATTTGACCTTGCAAGGCAATGGCAATGCCAAACTCACGGCCACTACGGGCGGCATTACTAACAGCTTGGTGTTTGCTGCGCCCGCTGCTTCTAATAAGACGATAACTATTCCTAACGCCAGCGGCACGCTTGCCGTTAGTGCCAGTGGCGTAATTGCCTTAGACGCCAGCGGTAACATTACCTGTCCCACTTGTGCGGTAAGCGGGTCGGGTGTAGCCTCGGTCGACGGGCTCACCGGAGCTCTGACCATCGCTAATTCTTCGGGTGCCAGCACTACCATCACCATCGACGACGCCAGCACGGTAGCGAAAGGTATCGCCAGCTATAACAGCACTAACTTTTCGGTATCGAGCGGAGCGGTTAACACAATTCAAAATATTGATAGCGGAGCTTCGCCCACTTTTGCCGGTCTGTCGCTTTCGGGTAATGCAACCGTACAGGGCGGTTCGGTAACGGTTGGTACGGCGGCTCAGGCTGGTTCGCTCATTTTGCATGATGGTACAGGTAAGACTGGCACCATCAAAACCGCCACGCTCGGACAGTCTACTGTCTACACCGTACCGGACCCCGGTGGCCCAAGTGCCAGTTTTTGTTTGACGAGCGGTAACTGTGCGGGCGTAGGCGGCGGCGTTACAACAGTAGGCGGCACGACCAATCAAGTTGCCAAATTTACTGGCGGCCAAACAATTGGCGACAGCATTATCAGCGACAACGGCACCACTGTAACTATCGGTGGTGTGTTGGGTGTTAATACCTTAACGCCAACCGCTGCTCTGACGGTTGGCGCTACTGCCCAGAACTTGACCTTGCAAGGCAACGGCAACACTAAACTTACAGCTACGAGCGGCGGTATTACCAATACTTTGCAGTTCGCCGCGCCCGCCAGCTCTAATAAAACCATTACGTTGCCTAACGCTAGCGGCACCGTTGCCGTCACTGCGAGCGGAGTCATCGCCTTAGACGCCGCTGGCAACATTACCTGCCCAACATGTGCGGTAAGCGGCTCCGGTGTGACAAGTGTTAATGGACTTGCCGGCGCTTTAACGCTCGCCAACTCTTCCGGTGCCAGCACCACCATCACCATCGACGACGCCAGCACCGTCGCGAAAGGTATCGCCAGCTTTAACAGTACCAACTTCTCCGTTGCTTCTGGCGCTGTTAATACAGTTCAAAATATTAACAGCGGTGCATCGCCGACCTTTGCGGGCATTAACACCAACGCGATTACGCCAAGCGGACCCTTAACGGTTGGTGCTACAGGCCAGACCTTTACGCTGCAGGGGAGTGCTGCCAGCACTATTACTGCTACGGGCGGAGGCTTTGCGACAACCGTCGGCTTTACGGGCAGCCCCACCGGAGCCGTTAGCTACAATTTTGATCGTGCTGCTACGGCCGGTACATACAGTATTTGTACTACCGCAGGTAACTGCTCTGGCGTAGGCGGCGGCGTTACAAGCCCGGGCGGCAGCATCAACCAAATTGCCAAATTTACGGCCGGTACGACCATTGGTGATTCTATAATTAGCGACAACGGCACCACTGTAACTATCGGTGGTATATTGGGCGTTAATACGGTCACGCCTACGGCGGCCTTAACGGTGGGCGCCACCGGCCAGGCTCTAACCTTGCAAGGGAGCGGCACTACTAAGCTTACGGCCACCACCGGCGGTATTACCAACAGTTTGACATTTGCAGCCCCTGCTAGTTCGAACAAAACTATAACGATTCCTAACGCCAGCGGTACGGTAGCCGTCAGCGCCTCAGGCCCCCTGGCCATCGACGCTGCCGGCAACTTAACCTGCGCAACCTGTGTCACCAGCGGTGGTGGAGGCGGTGGAGCGAGCGCAGTGGACAGTCTAGACGGTTTAACAGGCGCTTTAACGCTCGCCAACTCTTCCGGTGCCAGCACCACCATCACCATCGACGACGCCAGCACCGTCGCGAAAGGTATCGCCAGCTTTAACAGTACCAACTTCTCGGTAGCATCCGGCGCCGTTAACACAATCCAAAACATTAACACCGGGGCATCGCCCACTTTTGCCGGAGTTAACACCAACGCGATCACGCCTAGCTCTACGCTCGCCGTAGGTGCTACTGCCCAAGCCCTAACCTTGCAAGGCAACGGCTCCACCAAACTTACGGCCACTAGCGGCGGTGTTACCAATACTTTGCAGTTCGCCACGCCTACCACTTCCGGTAAGACGATTACCATACCGGACGCCAGCGGTACGGTAGCCGTCAGCGCCTCAGGCCCCCTGGCCATCGACGCTGCCGGCAACTTAACCTGCGCCAGCTGTATTACTGCCGCAGGCGCTAATCAACAGCTGTCCAACCTGTCTGGCACTGTGGCTGTTAATCTTAGCCTGGTTTCTAATGCCAACAACACGCTTAATCTCGGTTCGGCCGCGAACGTGTGGCAAAATGTGTACGCAGCGAACCTGGACGCTGGCACCACCACTACTGCGCTCACTGTCGGCACTGCCGCTACAACCACCGCGATTACTATAGGCCGCAGCGGCTTAGTGGTAAGTGTCCCCGGTGGCGTAACCTCCGCTGGCAACCTGACCACCACCGGCTCGGGCGCGGTTGTTTCGGCTAGTACCGTCACCGGTACAACGCTTAACGGTACAACAGGAATCAACACCGGTGCTGCCTCGGGCACGCAGCGTATTGATGCCTCGGGCAACCTGCTTAATATCGGTACCATTACCTCAGGCCTTATCAACGGCCAGACTATTAGCTCCAGCGCCAACTTTACCGGCAGTGTGACGGTAGTAAGCGGCGCTACGATCCAAGGCGGCACGGCAACGCTTGGTACCACCTCACAGCAAGGCTCGCTTGTGTTGCACGATGGCAACGGCCAGACTGCTACTATCTCGGTGGGTAGCGCTTTGGTCGCAAATACGGTTCTTGCTATTCCAACAGCTGTCGGGGCGAGCGATACGTTCTGTTTACTCACCTTGGGCAACTGTACAGGCTCGGCTACCCTCCAAACGGCCTACACCAATTCGTCCTCTGGGAGTGTGCCAGAAATTAAACTGGACGGCACACGCAACGGTATTGATATTCAAGATGCGGACGCGGGATTAAGCGCCGGCCAGAACTTCTTAAGCTTGCGTGGCCCAAATATTAGTACGTATGGCACTATCCTGTTTGGGGTCGGTGTCCAGGGTAACCTGTACATGCAGCCCAGCACCGACCGTACCGATTTAGTTGATATCAACACCCAAGCTGGTGGCAATCTCTTCACCGTAGACTCGAGCAACGATCGTATCGGTATTAACCTAGGGAGCACTAACTTACCAGCCGTTACCCTAGATGTGGGCGGCACGACATATATTAGGGGTGCAACAAGCGGCGATGCGCTTACGGTTTCTAACCTTACTTCTACGGGCAATATAGTCCTCTTTCAGGACAATAATGTTAACGTTGCCTCTATTGCTAACGGAGGCGCGGTGCTATTGCAGAATTCTAACGATTCTACTGCGGCGCTGAATGTGAAGTCATTTGTTGGCGACAACCTGCTCACAGTCGACACACTACACGCCTCCGCCGGTGTTAACCTGGGGGGTAGTGCTACGCCAAACCTAACAAATGGTAACGGTTTTGAAGTAAGAGGAGCCATTAAGATAAGTGGGGCCGGTAACGCTAACTTCCTAAACAACTATGTAACACCAGGCGCAGGATCGAACCTGGGGTCAAGGTTTAGTATCCAAAACGACAACTTGGCTGCTGGCCAGTCGCTCATATATCTTGGCCTACTTTCGACCTCCGACAATGGCGCGCGCGGCATAACCGTGCTTGATGCCCGCAATAACGGCGCTCATAACCCAACTATTGGCGTCATCTCACAGGACGAAGCCACGAATTTTGGCTTGTCATGGGAAGGTGCCAGCACTACTGGCTACCTCAAGACCACAACGGCAACAGCTATTAATATTAGCCCTAACGCGACCGATGCCGCTAGCTTCACCTCGACGGCCGTAAACTTATTGCAGGACACGACGCTGGCTTCGGGTAAGAGCCTCACCCTATCGGGCGGTGCCAGCAACATTCTGGCTACGGGCGCTGCCACGGGCACGACCGGGACGACGGAGGCTACCCTCCGAACAAACGTCACCACGGTTACTTTGACTGCAGCCGGTTCGTTTGCCAATAACGACGTCATATTTATCAATAACGCGGGGCAAGATTACTACACCCGTATTGTATCCGGCGGCGGTACCACCACTCTAACGGTCTCGCCAGCAGTCTCATACGACGCCTCGGCATCGGTCACTAAATATACCACTCAAAATATTGGCGCTACTACGACCGACTACACCACGCAAGCTAATCGCTTCTTCCAGGGTTACTTCCTGGGGGGTGTGGTAACCGGTGCCGGGTCCACTACCTTATCGGACGGTCGTTTAAATAGCACCGGTCGCTTGAACTTTAACGCCACCGACTATGCATTCCAGGCAAGCTCGGACTCAACTACCGCTTTCCGTGTTTTGAATGCCGCGGGTGGTACGGTCGCCCTGTCGGTGGACACTACCGGCAGTACCGCGGTTTCTGTTGCCGGGGCATTGACGGTGAGTGGCAACAACACCTTCTCGGGAGACCTGGCAGTGAATGGTGGCGATATTACCAGCTCGGCCGGGCTCAACATCACCCCCACCGGTGCGCTCGTAGCCGGTGTGACCGGCCAAAATGCTACATTGCAAGGAGCAGTGACGACTATTACTGCCAACGGCGCGGGCAATGGCATTAGTTTGCAGACCAACTCTTCTACGGCCACGATTACCCTTAAGTCCAACACTAATTCTGCCACCGCTCTCCAGGTGCAGGACTCTGGCGGTTCCGGACTATTAACTATCGACACCACGGCACGGAGCGGGTCTGGTGGCAATTTAGTTAAAATTGGCAATTCGACGGGAACTGACACGGCTACCACGATCTTGCAGCTGGACGGTGCTAGTGCCGACCCAACAACTAACCTGGCGGCTCTAAACGGCGGTATGTATTACAACTCGAATACCCATAAAGTGAGTTTGATCGAGAACGGTCAAGTAAAGGTTATTTGTAACACTGTTGACTTGGGTTGTGGTACCGGCACCGTAACGCTGCAGAGCGCCTACGGCAACGGCAGCACGATCTCCACCACCGGTAACGACATTGGGTTTACGCTCAATAGTAGCCAGAACTTTACCGTCGCCAACGCAGCTACCGGTACCGGGGGCATAAGTGTAGGCGGCGCCAACACCAGCGGCACGCAGGCCAGCGGTATAACATTTACACGCAGCGGCAGCGGCGGCACGACCACCAGCGGTATTAGCATTAGCCAAACGGCTGGCACACTTACCAACGGTTTGGCCTTTAGTGGAACGATCGGCACCGACATTAACCGTACTAGCGGCACGTTGTCTATACTTGGCGCAAGCGGCGTAACGCTCTCGGCCACCACAGGCGACATTACGCTTACTACTAATAACGCTTCTAATGGTGTAACAGCCAAGAGCGCCACCAACAGCGCCACCGCCTTCCGCGTACTCAATGGCAGCAACCTGCCGCACTTTACGGTCGATACCAGCGCTAACGTCGTACAGATCGGCAGCTCATCAAGCCCTGACGCTACCGGTATTGTCTTGGTGCTCGACACTAAAAATACCGCAGGTGACCCAGCAGGTATGGATGGTGCAATGTATTACAATTCTTCTTCGGCACGTTTCCGCTGCTACTTTGACGGCAAATGGCGTTTCTGTAGCGACACGGCCAGCCTGGCTTATGGGTTTGATATGCGCGACGATTTCTTGGGATACGGAGGCAGCGGCAACTTGTACGGCGACCTTAACTGGCAGCAAGATATTCTAGGAACTAACTCTAAGGTTGGTAATGTTATACCGGACATCGCCACTCGGCCAGGACAGCTTCAGCTAGAAACCGGGACTACCTCCACTGGCCACGCCAACGTATTCCTGATCCCTAACCAGAGTAGTGGCGAATCGTTGTACATCGGTGGAGGTGAAGAAATAGACTTTTCCGTAAATATTCCGACACTCGCTAACGGTACAGATAGTTATATACTGCGCTTGGGTATGTGTGATGGTAGCTTTGGAACACTGGACTGTGGTGACGGCGTGTACTTTGAATATGACCGTACTATCGATGCACACTGGCGCTACTGCACAGCATCTGGCACTGGCAGCGGTACTCAGACCAGAAACAACTCTACGCTTAGTGTGGCACCCGGTTGGCACCACTTTAAGATAACCGTTAATGCCGCGGGCACGAGTATTGACTTTGCCGTGGATGGTACTTTGCTAGGTGCTAACACTACTAATATACCCAGTACTACGAGCCGCACCACCGAGCCGTCGTTTAGCATTATCAAGAATGCTGGCACGACCAATTCGACAATGAAGATCGACTACTTCGAGTACCGTAATACTCTCAGCACGGCTCGATAGTTATCAGGGAACTAGGTGACCAACGCAGGTGTTGCTGTTGTCGTCGCTATTGGTGCCGTCGGGACAGAGGACATTGGTCCACGTTGTGCCTGTTAGGTTAGCGCTACTAAGGTTGGTTTGCGAGAAGTAGGAGTTTACAAGATTGGAGTTACTAAAGTTCACCCCAGTGGCATTGTCGTTACCGAGCTGTACATTGTTGAGGGTATCGCCGCTAAAGTCGGCGTTCGCAACAGATGAGTCATATACGCTAAAATTTGTTATGCTACGCTCGCCAAAGTGTATGTCGCTTAAATCTGAACTGTCATAAAAGCTGGGGCCAGCCCCAGATAAGGTAACTCCAGTAAAGGTATCGCCGCTAAAGTTCGCCCCATGAAAGGTAACGGCCTGAAAAGTCGCCGAACCTAGCGTTGCATTTCTGAAGTCAACCGGTCCAGTCGTCTCGCCCTTAAAATTTGCTCCTGTAAAGTTCGCTCCCATAAAGTTGACGTTTGATAGGTTGGTAAGCGCATGGATCGCCGCGTCGATAACAACACCAGATAAGTTGGCACCGTGCAGATCGCTGCCCTTAAGGTTAGCCTCAGTTAAAATAGCGCCGTGCATGTCCACACCCGCAAAATTGCGGTACTGCAGGCTAGCCCGGGTAAAGTCGGCACCAACCAAATTGCTGACGAACTCGCCCGGACCTGAACTGCCAGCCGGCCCTTGCGGCCCGGTTTGATTCCAGTCTAGTTCCGTCTGGCCACTGGCGCAGGTAGCGGCGCTGTCTATAACTTGCAGGCTACCGTTACTTCTGTAGCAGCCTTTAATTACTCCGTTTGACCCGGGAATGGACGCCATTACAACCGCCGAGCCAGCCGCGCCTATAACAACACCGGCCGTGATGCCGCTGATTAATTTTGCCCGTTGCTCAACACCCCTATACACTTTTCGCAATAAAGCGCTACGCATATGCCCATCCTCCTTTAGATTGCAGGCTTATAGTACGCCTCGCCGTAATCCCTGACAACGCGATAGAAATCACTTTTGTATTTATGCACCCAGTAAAATACAGGCTTATTTTTTGATACTTTGGGCGATGATTTGCATGTCGTCGGTACTGAGCGGCGCAGTGGTTGTGGCGATAACCCAGGTTTTGTCGGTAACCACACTCAGCATTTTGGTTTTGGTGCCGGTAAGCTGGCCGACAACACTGGAAAAGGGCACATCGTTTAAGGTGGTGGGGTCTTGCAGCTGCTGGGCGTAAAAATTATCAAAATTGAAACCGGCTGGTTTTTGCTGCTCGGTAAAGTTTATTTTGCCACCAGTGCCGTCGCTCGCTTCAAATACCACTACTTTTTCCTTGAGGTTAAAGCTGGTGCCGGCAATCTTGTAAGTGCCAGGCAGCTTGCGGGGCACAACAACGGGCATGGCGGCGTTTTGGGTGATGGATTTTGGTATGGTAATGCGCCCATCGAGCACGTCGTGGGCAACAAGCATGCCGCCCCCAAGCCCTGCGGCCAGCAATATCACTACGGCTACTATGACTTTCCACACCGACCCGGCTTTTTGCCCGGCGGCTGGTTGCTGCAGCGTATCACCTTCTTCAAACATAAATCCACTGTAGCGTAGGTACATAGGACTCTGCAAGGCAATGTCGGTGCGATGATTGCATTATATCGTGGTCCCATGGCTAGCTGGCGGTATGCTGTCATACTGTCGTGGTTGTTTGGTTGCACGGTGGGACGGTTGGCTTGTTGGAACCAGGGGTCTCAAGGAGTCGCGATTAATTTATGTGCTAATTTGACCGGCGTAAGCGCTTTAACTTAAGATGTGTGTATGACGAATGGGGTAATACCTAAAAAGATATATCTGCTGGGCGGGGCAGTGGTAATTGTTGCGGTTGCCATGGCCGCGGGCTTTTTGTTTTGGAAGTATCATCACACAGACACGCCGGACCCAAGTAGTAATCAGCAGACTTCAGCAACCGTTATTGCAGCGGTGAACAAACTGTACAAGGTGCCGGCGGGCGAGCAGCCAACCGTGGCCCAGGTGCAGGATAAAACCAAGCTCGGGGGCCAGCCATTTTACAGCGACGCCCAAAATGGCGACTACGTTCTTATATATAAGAACGCCAAGCTCGCACTGTTATATCGGCAAAGTGAAAACATACTCATTAAAGTCGGTCCTATTAATTTGACCGACCAACCGACCGGAGGGCCAGCGGCCAGCGGCCAATAAGTGTCATTTTTATAAATATTGTGTCCCGTTACAGGGGGCGGCTTAATATGCACATGTTTACGGGCCTGGCCCAAACCGGTATACTAAAGACCATTGCCTATGCATGATTTCAACAAAAAAACACCGCCCCCCAGGCGGGCGATGGACGGATTTCTCGGCGGCTCGCATCAGCCGCACACTGCCCCTATGGGCCACCGTGTAAGTAGGGATCGTTTCCATAGCTCCGGCGGACGGCGTATCGGTGATTTTAAACAGCCGGAAGGGTATCATGCCGCCCCTCAAACAGTCATCAGCTCCGTAACAGCCAAACAGCGGCCCGCACAGCTCGATAAAGCCCAGCAACAAGCCCAGGCCTCGATACTTAACATGACGCTGCCCGGTGGCTTTACCGATAAAAAAGGTAAGAAAATTAAAAGCAAAGCCAAGCTGGCCGGCAAGCGCAGCACCTGGCGCAGCATCCGCAAGTGGGGCGCGCGCTCGGCATTAGTGTTTGGTGCGTTGGTGCTGGTTGGCGGCGGTTATTTGGGGTTGCAAGCCTATAATAAGCTCCACAAAGTCTTTAAGGGCGGCGGTACGGCGGCTGCACTGCAGGCCAATGTTAAGCCAGAACTCCTAAAAGGCGAAGGCGACGGCCGCATTAACGTGTTACTTTTAGGTAAGGGCGGCGAAAATCACGACGGCCCGGACCTAACCGACACCATTTTGGTCGCCAGCATCGACCCCCTCAACAAGACCGTCAATTTAGTAAGTGTACCGCGTGACTTATGGGTAACACCCGCCGGGTCCAGCTCTAGCAAAATTAACGCCGTGTACGCGAACGCCAAGTACCATTCGCTATACACCGATCCTAAAAATGCCCAAAAGGCCGAACAAGCCGGCATTAGCGCTATCGAACAAGTCGTCACCCAGGTACTGGGCATTCCGCTCCATTACTACGGTATTGTTGATTTTGATGCCTTTAAAGAGGCAGTCGACACCGTGGGTGGCGTAACCATTAACGTACCCGAAGATTTAGTTGATGCCAGCATGGCTTGGGAGAATAAAAACAACCCGGTGCTCGCCAAGAAGGGCGTCCAGAATTTTAACGGCACTCAGGCGCTTATGTATGTGCGCTCCCGCCATGGTAGTGCCCGCGGCGACTTCGACCGTACCGAGCGGCAGCGGCTGTTTATCCAGGCGCTCTCCCAAAAAGTCTTGTCGGCCGGCACATACAGCAACCCGCTCAAAATATCCGAACTTATGAATACCTTTGGCAATCACGTATCCACCGACTTTAGCATCAACGACATGTTGCGTCTGGCGACCTTGCTAAAGGGCGTAGATATGAGCAAAATGGGCTCGATTGGCCTGGCCGACCCTCCCAACAACTACGTCCGCACCGACACTGTAGGCAACCAGTCGGTGGTGCGCCCGACCGCGGGTTTTGGCGACTATTCCGCCATTCAGTCTTACATACGTAACACTCTGCGTGACCCGTACCTCGCCAAAGAAAACGCTGTTATAACCGTACTGAACGGCACGGCCACAGCCGGCTTGGCTACCAAAAAAGCCGACGAACTCCAGTCCTACGGCTACAACGTCACCAAAGTTGGCGATGCGCCCACTCAAACTTACACGCAAACCACGATTGTCGACCTGACCGCCGGCAAAAAGCCCTACACCAAAAACTATTTGCAGAAGCGCTTTGACGTTAAAGTGGTAACCAAGATACCCGATGCCACGATACCCACGACCGGCGTTGATTTTGTGATAATCTTAGGGGATGAGTAAGCAATTTTTGGCTCACTCTATAAAAGATCGGGTAAAATAAGGTTATGAGACCACTCATCGCCAAAATGAAGCCGGCCAGCGGATTTTCGCGGCTCGCCCACCTGGGGAGCAACCTGTTGTTGGCACTGCTGGTATTTGTGCTGGTGCGCATCGACTTCGTGCAGCTGGCGCTGGCGCTTATTTTGCTGAGCAAATGGCGCATGCTGGCCGTACGTCCCCGTTTTTGGCCGGCTAACTTTAGGGCAAACTCCGTGGATATCATCGTAAGCCTGTCCATTTTGCTGTTTATGGTGCACAGCGGCAGCCAGTGGTTACAAATTATTTGGACGGCAACCTATGTTGTGTGGCTGCTTATTATTAAGCCCGCTTCGAGCGCTCTCATGGTATCGCTGCAGGCAATGCTTGGCTTATTGTTTGGGCTAAGCGCCCTCTTTTTAGGGCTGGGCAGCGGCGCACTATATTGGTTGGTGCTGGTAAGCGCGCTGGTGTGCTATCTGTCGGCCCGGCACTTTTTGGATAGTTTTGACGAGCCGTATGCCAAGCTTTTGTCCTATTTATGGGCGTATTTTGCCGCTTGCTTGGTGTGGGTGCTGGGGCACTGGCTGTTGTTTTACAGCTTTGTGGCGCAGCCAACCCTGATGCTGGTGGCCGTGGGCTACGGCCTGGCCGCCCTTTATTATTTGGATCACAACGATCGTTTATCCAGGCTTATCCGTATGGAGATTTTGGTAACCACCGTCGCCATTGTGGCGGCTGTTGTTGTATCGCTAACAGTGAACGTCATGAGCACCGTTCGAGCCCTGTTGCGATAATGTTAAGCTAAGAACCAAGAGGAGGGAAATACCTAGGATGCAGGACGATACGGTGCTATCACCAGAAAAAACAAACGCAGTAGCTAAGGCCCACCGGCCCACGCCAGGGCCCGACCACCCCAAGGTCCGTTTTTTGGCCATGGCGATGATTATTATTTTGAGTATTGCCGGCGGATTTTTGGGCGGTTGGCTGGCCCAAGATCATACCCAGCAAACCACCATCGAAAAACAGCAGGTGGTGCTCAAAACTCAAGGGCAGGTTATTAGTAATATTGCTACAACCGTTGGCGCCAGCGTGGTGTCGGTAAACACCACGGCCACCGTCGCAAATCAAAATCCGTTTTTTGGTAGCTTTGGCGGGCAGTCCGACCAACAGCAGGGGGCGGGGACTGGCATTATCCTCACTGCCGACGGCCTTATTATTACTAATCGCCACGTGGTCCCTGCGGGCACGACTAAGGTGAGTGTTGTGCTGTCCGACGGCACCGAGTTTGATAACGTGACGGTCGTGGGCCGCACGGGCGCGAGCGACAGCTTGGACGTCGCATTCCTAAAAATAAACGACACCAAGGGTAAGAAGCTTACTCCCGCCCGGCTCGGTGACTCTAGTAAGATACAGGTGGGCGAAGGCGTGGTAGCAATTGGCAATGCCCTGGGGCAGTTCCAAAACACCGTTACCTCAGGCATTTTGTCGGGCTATGGACGCAGCGTGCAAGCCGGTGACGGTGACGGGAGCAGTAGCGAAAACCTGGAGGACCTGATCCAGACCGACGCAGCTATTAACCCCGGTAACTCCGGTGGGCCGCTGGTAAACCTAGACGGCGAAGTCATCGGTATTAACACGGCCGTAGCCGGCAACGCCCAAAACATTGGTTTTGCCATACCTATTAACGATATTGCCGGCCTTATTGACTCGGTTAAAGCCACGGGCAAGCTCGAGCGGCCATACCTGGGCGTGTACTACGTGGCGCTTACCAACGACCTGGCCGAACAGTACGGTTTGAGCACCAAGCGGGGGGCTTACATCGCTCCGGAAGCAATTTTGGGCTCAGCACCCATCTTGCAAGGCGGACCCGCCGACAAGGCCGGCCTGCGCGCTGGGGACGTTATTACCAAAATCAACGACGATAGCATCGACGAGCACAACAGCCTGTCGGCCCTGGTGAACAAACATAAGGTGGGCGACAAAATTACACTTACCGTGGTGCGCGACGGCAAAGATACCAAAGTTGACGTCACCTTAGGCGCCGCACCCACCAACTAGGCGCGTTCGAACTGCTGGATGTAGCGATCGTCGCGGGCAAGCGTAAAACCATGGCTCGCGGCGATAGCGGCCAGCTCGGCGTGCTGGGACGGGAGCGCTTCGGTTAGAACATACCGCGGCACTGTAGGGCGCTCGGCAAGCTGTTGCCAGACTCGCCGGTACAAATCAAGGCCGTCGGGGCCGCCAAACAATGCCAGCGGCGGTTCATGGGCAGCATCGTCGTTAATCGGGCCGCCTAATGGCACGTAGGGCAGGTTGGCGAGTATAACGTCCAGGTCTTTCCCGGCGTTTGTTAGTAAGTCGCTCTGGGCTAGTTTTACGGACGCGCCCAGGCGGCCAGCGTTACGCCTGGCCACGGCCAGGGCGGTAGGGTCAATGTCGCACAGCAACACGTTGGTGCCCGGGCATTCCAGTGCTGCCGTAATGCCCAAACAGCCGGAGCCAGTGCCAATATCGGCCAGGTGGTAGGACGTTTTTAGGGGCAATTCTTTGAGCCAACTTATCATGGTTTCGGACTCGGGGCGCGGGCATAAAACATGCTTATTAACGGTAAAATTACGCCCGTAAAACGCCGTCGTACCCCTTATATAGGCCAGTGGGAGGTGCTGGGCTCTTTGCATAACTTTTTTGTTCAATTTGGCCAGTTGAGCTGGGGTTAGCATGGTTTCGGGATGGGCCAAAATTAAGGCCCGGTCGCACCGCAGGGTGTCTTCTAAAAGGATGAGAATATCGAGGCGGCCACTGCTAATGCCGGCGCTATGTAGCGTGCGCGTTTGTTCTTGTAAAAAAGCTTCAACGGTCATATGTTAGGGCCGGCTGGTTTAGGATTCGTCGCTAATAAGGCGGCGTTCGTATTCTTGCAGTTGCTCAATCAGGTCGTCTATGTCGCCATTTAGGGCACCCGGAATATTGCTGCGCGAGTAGCCAATGCGGTGGTCGGTAATGCGGTCTTGCGGGAAGTTATAGGTGCGGATTTTTTCGCTGCGGTCGCCGCTGCCAATGAGTTTTTTGCGCGAATCGCTGAGCTGTTTTTGTTCTTCCTCGATCTTAGCCGCCAGGAGTCGGGCGCGCAGTACTCCCAGAGCTTTGTCTTTGTTTTTAATTTGGGACTTTTCGTCCTGGCAGGTTACCACCAGGCCGCTCGGGACGTGGGTAATGCGCACGGCTGAGTCGGTGGTGTTTACACTCTGGCCGCCGTGACCGCTGGCGCGGTAGACGTCGATGCGCAGGTCGTTCGGGTTAATTTCGATGTCGGTTTCTTCGGCCTCGGGCAGTACGGCTACCGTGGTGGTAGAGGTGTGGATACGGCCCTGGGATTCGGTAGAAGGCACGCGTTGTACGCGGTGTACACCGGCCTCGAATTTGAGCTGTTTGTACATGTTTTCGCCGCGGACGGCAAAAATAACTTCTTTAAAGCCGCCGACTTCAGACGGAACTTCGTCGATAAGTTCCATTTTGTAGTGGTGGCGCTCGGCCCAACGTACATACATACGGTATAAGTCGCCGGCAAACAGGCTGGATTCGTCGCCGCCGGCCGCGGCACGGATTTCGATCACTACATCACGGTCGTCATTGGGGTCGCGCGGGGTAAGAGCCTCTTGGAGTTTGGCGGTGTTGGCGGCCAGTTGAGCCTTGAGTTCTTCCAGCTCGGCAGCGGCCATTTCGGCCAGGTCGGCATCGTTGCCGCTCGCTAGTACCTGGGCCTGGGCTTGTTTGTCTTGCAGGGAGGATTGCTCGTCAAATAAACCTACCAGTGTTTCCAGCTCGGTCCGGCGCTTAGCAAGCTTGGGGTATTCTTTGCTGCCATAAATCGCCGGGTCGCTTAAGCGTTCGGTTAGTTCGCTGAGTTCGTTACGCAGATGCTGCTGTTTTTGTTCCATAGTGATAACTCGGGTTTAGGGGTTATTTGTAAGTATACAGGTAAAATAAAACCGCCTAAACATATGCGTGTTTTTGGCGGTTTTATTAGGTAGGGTAGCTAGGCTTCGGAGCTTTTTTTGGCTTCGGCCTTTTCGACCTTGGCGGCTTTGCGGGTAGCCTGCTTTTTGGCGGCTTTCATGCGGGCTTCGCGGGCAGCTTCGGCAGCTTCGGCGCGAGCCTTAAACTTGTCGACGCGGCCTTCGATGTCCACAATGCGCTCTTCACCCGTAAAGAAGGGGTGTGAGGTGCTGGTGATGTGCACTTTTACGAGGGGGTAGTCTTTGCCGTCGTCCCACTTGGTGGTGTCGTCGGTGCTTACGGTCGAACGAGTAAGGAATCTAAAACCGTTGTTTAGATCCTCAAAGACGACGGGACGATAGTTGTCGGGGTGAATGTCTTTTTTCATAATCCAGAGTATTGTATCTGTTCGCGGCTAAAATGTCAAAGGTGCAGGTAAATAGAGTTGCCCAAAATGCTGCCACGCTTTACCATACCTGTAGTGAGAAAGAGGTAAAGAGATGAAAAATGCTGAAGAGATGACCATGGCACTAAATAATATTGAAGCGGGTCTGCGTTATCGAGAAGGTCAGCTAGATGATGACCCTCAGCCTCCGGATACGGCCGCTCTCCGTGCCGCGGCCGAAAAGCGGATTACCGACATCCGCAACGGCTTTACCTCACTGGTGATGCGGGCCTGTACGGGCAGTCTGGCGGCGGACAAACATGCACCGGCACGAGCAAAGATAGTGCTGGGCCCACTGGAGAGTCGGAACCTTTTGGGTAAGGGCCGCCCCATGGTTGAGCTTGTCGCCTACAGGGATGAAGAGACCCCATTAACGCTCGATCGGACCGCTCTCATGGACGGTCTGTACGCTGTTTTTTATTACGGGTCACCAAAGGGCGGTTACATTCGCACTGTCGAGACTGACGACCTTGACTTTAGATTAGCGGTCTTTCACGATGATGCATCTCCGCCGGGAGTTGCCGACGCCGGCGACGGAGGGGAAATCGAAACCTTCGAGCAACAGCTCAACCGGGTCAGGACTTTTGCCGATGGTGTAGAGCCCATCCTTACCTATATTAGTACCGCTGCCGCCAATCCAGAACTCAACCCGCTGTAGGGCCGGCCAGCTAGTTGCAACAGATGTGCTCATCTGGTACAATGTATGGGTATTAACTAAACAGGTTGGGAACCAATCCTCCTCATGCGCGCCGTGCAGGCAACATGAGGCACCCAATCGAAGAGAAAGGACAATTCATGGCTACTGTAAACGTAGACATTAAACAACTATTAGAAGCCGGCGCGCATTTTGGCCACAAGACCAGCCGTTGGCACCCTAAAATGGCACCCTTCATCCACAGCAAGCGCGGTGGCAGCCACATTATCGACCTTACCAAGACGGTAGACGCCATGGAAAAGGCTCTCGACTTTATGGCCGAAACAGTCGCTCAAGGCAAACAAGTGCTGTTTGTCGCTACCAAGCGCCAGGCTCAAGACACGGTTAAGCAGCTGGCCGAAGACGTTAAGCAGCCGTTTGTGACCGAGCGCTGGCTGGGCGGCATGCTCACCAACTGGCCAACTATTAGCGGACGCATTAAGCACCTGCAAAACCTCGAAGAAAAAATGGCTAATGGCGAGCTGGCCAACAAGTACAGCAAGCTCGAAGTCCAACGCTTCCAGGAAGAAATCGACGCCATGAACACCATTTACGGTGGTATCAAAAACATGGGTCCTAAGCCCGGCCTCGTGTTTATCTTTGACATTGTCGCCGACACCAACGCTGTTAAAGAAGCTCGCAAGCTTGGCTTGCCAATTGTCGCTTTAGTCGACACCAACGCCGACCCAAGCCTCGTCGATTACGCTATTCCTTGTAACGATGACGCCCTTAAGACCTTGCAGCTCGTTGCGGCCTACGCCAAGCAAGCCGTTGAAGCGGGCAAGAACCAAGCCGCCAAGGCAACTCCTGCCGTCGACAAAGACGAAGTAAAAAAATAACATAATCCTTACAAGAGAGGAGCATACATATGGCCGTAGATATTGCAGAGATTAAGCGCCTGCGCGAACTAACCGGCGTTGGTATGACCGACGCTAAAAAAGCACTCGACGACGCCAAAGGCGACTTCGACAAAGCGCTTACCGAAATGCGCAAAAAAGGTCTTACCAAAGCCGAAAAACGCGGCGAGCGCGAAGCCCGCGCCGGTGTTATTGGCAGCTATCTTCACGACAGCCGCATTGGTGTGTTGGTTGAGGTAAACTGCGAAACCGACTTTGTAGCCCGCAACGAAATCTTTACCAACTTGGTTAAAGAACTGGCTATGCACATTGCCGCCAGCAACCCGCAGTACGTGAGCATCGAAGCCGTGCCGATTGCCGACCGCGAAGCCGCCAAGGCCGAGTTTGCCGAAAAGGTCCGCCTGGAAGGCAAGCCCGCCAACATGGTCGACCAAATTGTCGAAGGCATGCTCAAAAAGAGCCTGGCCGAAAAATGCCTGCTTGAGCAGCCGTTTGTAAAGAACCCCGACGTTACCGTTGGCCAGTATTTAAACGAGCACAACGCCCGCCTGGGCGAAAACCTGGTTGTGCGCCGCTTTGAGCGCATGGCGCTCGGCGAAGTAGCCTAACTATTCAGGACTATTTAGGCCGCCCTCGCCGCCTAGCAAAACAACGAGCAATATGACTCGTTGTTTTGCTATATAATCAAAGACATAATCAAGGAACTTCCATGAACCCGAGCCAGATCGTTACCGACACCCAGGCCAAGCTACAAACCGCAGCCGCCCATTTTAGCGAAGAACTTAAAAAGGTCCGCACCGGCCGGGCCAGCGCTGCCATGCTGGACGGCGTGATGGTTACGGCCTATGGGTCGCCCATGCCGCTCAACCAAGTGGCAAACGTTACGGCGCCGGAAGCTCAGCTTATCCAAATTACCCCGTTTGACCCCAGCAATATCCAGGCGATTGCCAACGCTATCCGCGACAATCCCACTCTTGGCCTCAACCCCATGGACGACGGGCGTGTGGTACGGGTGCCCATCCCAGCGCTCACCGAGGAGCGACGCCGCGAATATGTCAAAGTGGTAAGCGGCAAAATGGAAGACGCCATGGTGGGGCTGCGCAGCGTCCGCCACGATGCTATGGATGCCATCGACAAGCTCAAGAAAGATAAGGCGGTGGGCGAAGACGATGCCAAGCGGCTGGAAAAACAGGTCGACGACGCCATGAATAAAGCCAAGGGCGAGATCGAATCCGCCGCCAAAGCCAAAGAAAACGAGATAATGACGCTTTAGCCGCTGCTTGGGTCTGTTCGTGCTTTTTGCTTTTTAGCTCTTAGCTCCCCTCAGTTCTTCTCCTAAATAGGCAAAGATTGTTCGCAAATCGTTGGCCGAGTGGGGCAGAGCTGTGTACAATAGGGTTACATATGTCGGTGGTTTTGTTAATTATTGGATTACTACTGTTTATTGGGCTGGTGGTGCTGCACGAGTTTGGCCATTTTTTGGCTGCGCGCCGTAACGGCGTCGATGTAGAGGAATTTGGCATTGGGTTTCCGCCCGCCGCCTGGAAGCGCAAGACGAAAAAAGGCTTTGTATTTAGCCTAAACTGGCTGCCCATAGGCGGCTTTGTAAAACTAAAGGGCGAAAATGATGCCGCCACCGAAGAAGGCAGCTTTGGAGCGGCCCGTTTTAGGGTAAAAGCTAAAATCATGCTGGCAGGCGTGGGCATGAATCTCCTAGCGGCGTTTGTTATTTTTACGTTTTTGGCGCTCGTGGGCATGCCCCAGCTTATAGATAACCAGTATACCGTTAAGAGCGACACGCATGTGCTCCGCCACGAAGTGCTCATTGGTTACGTCCAGCCCGGTTCACCTGCGGGCAAGGCCAAGTTGCAGCAGCGCGACAAACTTATATCTATAACCGGTAGCACGGGCAGCCAACTTATTACATCAGCGAGTCAGCTGCCAGAAGTTACCAAACAAAACGCCGGGCAAAATGTAAAAGTCGTGTACGAACGGGCAGGCAACCGCGCTTCGTCCGTTCTTACCCTGCGCAGTGGTGCCGAAGCGCGGGCTAAGGGCTACCTTGGTGTGTCGCCCACCGAATTTACGCTAACCCGTGCAACGTGGTCGGCGCCCGTGCAGGCCCTGGGCATCATGAAGCAGTTTACTGTTGCCACGTTTAAGGGCTTGGGTACGGCACTGTCGGCACTGTTCCACGGCGATACGGCCAAGGCCAGCGAGCAAGTCTCGGGGCCGGTTGGTATTGTGGTGGTGCTGAAAGACGGCAGCTTGCTGGGCTACCAATTTGTACTGCTTATTATAGGAGTCATATCTCTGAGCCTGGCGATTATGAATGTTTTGCCTATCCCAGCGCTCGACGGCGGCCGTTTTTACGTGCTGCTATTATCGCGGATTTTTGGTAAAAAGCTGTCTAAGGACATGGAAGAGCGTATTGTGGGGTCGAGCTTTGTCTTTTTGCTGCTGCTTATAGTGCTTATAACGATCGTCGATGTTAAGCGTTTCTTCTAAACGGCTTAAAGTTCCGGCGCTCGCAACCGCGCCACCCCAAAATTTTTTGAGCGCAGTAACATGGGGGCCCACGGCCGCCATCCTGGTTACTGTACTGTCGTTTTTTTTGGCGCAAGTGTTGTCGGCGGGTGTAGTGGGGCTGCTGCCCAGCCTTTTGGGCTGGAGCCGCGAAGAAGTTAATAGCTGGCTCAATTCTGTTCCGGGCCAATTTGTGTTTGTGGTAGTAGCCGAGGGCCTAACGCTGTCGATCTTGTGGTGGTTTTTAAAGCGCCGCAAGGTGAGCATTAAGGCGCTTGGCTTTTACCGCAAACCGTTACTCACCGACCTCGCGCTGGTGTGCATTGGTTTTGTGGTTTATTACGCACTGCTGGCGCTGGCCGCTGGTATTGCTAACTCGGCCTTTCATGTTAACCTCGACCAAAAGCAGGAGCTGGGATTCGACGATGTCACCAACAACTTGCACCGGCTCATGGCGTTTGTGAGCCTTGTGGTGTTGCCCCCGGTTGTGGAAGAAATTGTGTTTAGAGGCTTTTTATACGGCGGCCTGCGCAAAAAAATGAACATGTGGGGCGCGATGCTCGTTACCAGCCTGCTGTTTGCCGCGCCGCACCTACTGGAGTCGCAGGGCGGGGGGCTGCTGTGGATTGCCGCGGTCGACACGCTCGTATTGTCATTCGTCCTCTGTTATTTGCGCGAAAAAACCGGCAACCTGTGGGCTAGTATTGGGGTACATGCCCTCAAGAACGGCCTGGCTTTTTTATATCTCTTTATCCTCGTGCATTAAACTATTCTTAAATCGCTTTTCCAGAGCGACAGGCGTGGTATACTGGGCGTAAGATGACAACTTGTTTGCCAATCACCGCCTATTGCAACCTCCCCATTATGCCGGCCTAGCGCCGATTTTTCTCTATACCCACTAATTTATTTTTTTACGAACAACCACAGAAAGGACGACCGCCATGAAGGTGTCGCAGCTATTTACCAAGACGACCAAGAACGTACCAGCCGACGAAGTCTCTAAAAACGCCCGTTTACTTATCCAAGCCGGTTACATTCACAAAGAAATGGCCGGAGTGTACGATTATTTGCCGCTCGGCCTCACTGTACTCAACAATATTATTCAAGTTATCCGCGAAGAAATGAACGCTATTGGCGGACAGGAATTGTCCTTAAGCTCCCTCCAGCCAAAAGACCTCTGGGAAAAAACCGGGCGCTGGGACGACGAGCTGGTAGACATTTGGTTTAAGACGCGTATGCACTCCGGCGAAGGCGCCCACCAGGGCCCGGAGCTGGGCCTGGCGTGGAGCCACGAAGAGGCGCTGACCGCGCTGATGCGCAACCACATCCGTTCTTATAAGGATCTACCAGTTTACGCCTACCAGTTCCAAACTAAATTTAGGAACGAACTGCGCAGCAAGAGCGGTATTATGCGTTGCCGCGAGTTTATCATGAAGGATATGTACTCGTTTTCGCGTAGCCAGGAAGACCACGATGTGTTTTACGAGCAGGCTAAGCAAGCGTACATAAAGATCTTTGAACGAGTCGGCTTGGGCGACATTACCTACGTAACCTTTGCCAGCGGTGGCCTGTTTAGCAAATTTAGCCACGAATTCCAGACGATTACCGATGTTGGCGAGGACACCGTATATGTCCATGAGGGCAAAAAAATTGCCATTAATAAAGAAGTCTACACCGACGAAGTGCTGGCCGACCTGGGCGTTACCAAAGACGAGCTGGTAGAAAAACGCGCGGTGGAAGTGGGCAATATTTTTAGCCTCGGCAGCCGTTTTTCCGACTCCCTCGACCTAAAATTTACCGACGCCGATGGTACGGAAAAGACCGTGATCATGGGCTGTTACGGTATTGGGCCAGGCCGTGTGATGGGTACGATTGTAGAGCACTTTGCCGACGATAAGGGCATTGTATGGCCGGAAAACATTGCACCATATAAAGTGTATCTGGTGCGCCTCGGCGAGAGCGAGGCCGTACTTGCCGAAGCCGACGGCTTGTACGAAGACTTGACTAAAGCAGGCGCCCTGGTACTATATGACGATCGAAGCGATGCAAGAGCAGGCGAAAAATTTGCCGACGCCGACTTGCTGGGCATTCCGTACCGCGTAGTGGTCAGCGAAAAGACCCTAGTAAACAAACAGTTCGAAGTCAAAAAACGCACCGAGCAAGAGGTGCACATGTGTGACCGTGATGCTGTGATAAAAATGGTCGTATAGTAACGCACAGCTCTGATATAATGAACAATCGTTCCCACCCAACCGAATAACCAACCGAGAGCTTTTAAGGAGTAAATAAGTGATGAATAAGCTGTTTCATTTGACGAAAAAAGGCGTGGAAGAACTCCAAGCCGAACTGGCTGAGCTGATAGCTTTGCGCAGTGTACTGGCTGAGCGCATTAAGACCGCCCGCGAATTTGGTGACCTTGGCGAAAACATGGAGTATACCGCTGCCCGCCAAGACCAAGAGCGCAACGAGAACCGCATTTCCGAAGTCGAGCACATCCTCAAAAACGTGCAGGTTATTACGCGTCCCAAGGGCGACAGCAAGGTCGTACTGGGTTCGAGCGTCAAACTGAAGAGCGAAAACGGCAAAGCCAAAGAATTCCAGGTAGTCGGGACCGTGGAAGCCGATCCGCTTAACGGCCGCATCTCCGACGAATCACCCATTGGCAAGGCGCTGATGGGCAAAAAAGAGGGCGAAGAAGTCGAAATTAAAACTCCTGCCGAAACCGCTGTTTACAAAATTGTTGAAATTAGTTAATAATTCAAGATTTATTTAATCCTTTAGAGTCATGATGTAGGCGGCTGTCTACAGCTGCAATAGAACCCCTGCGTGCGTAGGGGTTCTATCCCTATAAAGTGTGGTAAAATAACAGACAATGAACTGGCTTAACCAAATTGTAGATGACGTAACCGCGCGCCACCCCGAAGGCGAGATTTTACTTGAGTCGGGCGGCTCGCCCAGCGGCACGCACCACCTCGGCCATATGCGCGAGCTGGTAACCTGCGACGCCATATTGCTGGAACTGCGCCGCCGCGGCCGCCAAGCGCGCCACATTTATTTTGTCGACGACTTGGACAACCTCCGCAAAGTCCCGGGCAACGTGCCCGCCGACTACGAAAAATATCTAGGCTATCCACTGTGTGATATTCCGGCGCCAGACGGTTCCGACCAGTCGTACGCCGACTACTTTTTGCAAAGCCTCATCGACGGTTGCGCCGCCTTGGGTATCGAAGTTGAGTTTATCCGTTCGCACAAAAAATACCGCGAAGGCTTTTTTGTGCCAGCCATCGAACGCTGCCTGGAGCGCATCCCCCAGATCCGGACGGCGCTCGAAACCGTGTCCGGGCGTCAACTGGAAGACGGCTGGTCGCCCATCCAAGTTTTGGAAGAAGGGCGCCTTAAAAAGCGCATTTTTATAAGTATCAACAAAGCCGACAGAACCATCCAGTACCAAGACGCCGACGGCCAGCCGCGGACCTTGCGTTACGACACCGGCGAAGTAAAACTCGATTGGCGTTTGGACTGGCCCGGCCGCTGGTGGCTTATGCACGTGCTGGTAGAGCCCTCGGGCCGCGACCACATGACCAAGGGCAGCTCGTACGACACCGGGGTTGAGATTATGCGCGATGTGTACGAAGCCGATCCGCCATACCCAGTATCCTACGATTTTATTAACATGGTGGGCGACACCAAGAAAATGAGCGCCAGCAAGGGGACGGGCCTCGACGCAGTTGAGGGCTCCAAAATTATGCCCCCCGAAGTCGTGCGCTACTTTATTTTACGTGCCGCGCCGCTTAAGCGTTTGTATTTTGACCCCGTGAACGGCGTGGTGCAGCTTATTGACGAATTTGCCGCTTTTGCCGCCAAGCCCGACAAAACCGAAGCCGAAAAGCAGCTGTGGTACATCTGTACGCGCGGCAGCGACGAACGCCGCTCGGTAAGCCGGGTGCCGTTTTCGCACCTGGTGGCCAGTTATCAGGCCTCGCTTAAAGACGCCGATAAAACCCTTGATGTCATTAAACGCACCGAGTACGCCGCGGTGGCCGAAGAAGAAGCCGATATTATTCGCGAGGAACTGCGCTTTATAGACGAATGGCTGCGCCTGCGGGCACCCGAAGACGTTAAGTTTGCGTTAGTCGAGCAGGTACAGGCCGCCGATTTTTCGGACCTAGAAAAAACCATGCTTGCCACCTTGGCCCAAAAAGTCGCCGACGCGCCCGCGGATGCCGACGGCACTTATTTTCACGAGCGCATCTACGAGCTTAAAGATCAGCTTAATCTCCAACCCAAAGATATGTTTACCACGCTGTACCGCGCCATTATCGGCAAGCCAAGCGGCCCGCGCGCCGGCTGGTTTTTATCCATTTTGCCGCGCGACTGGCTGGTAAAACGCCTCCGGCTGGAAGACGCGAGCACCGCAAAGGGCGGCGACGAACCGAAGGCAACTCCCCAAACGGTTACAACTGCTCAGCTTACCGAGGGCAGGCAGCTAATCCTCAGCGATGAGGTGCGTGAGCATTTCCCCCAGGCATCAATTGGCTATGTGGTCGTCAGTCTTGCCGCACAGCCGCAAGCGGTGGCAGGTGACCCATTGGCCGAAGCGCTGCAGTCCTTACAAGAGCGCGGCATAACAGCCGATAACCTCACCGAACAACCCCAAATCGCTACGTGGCGCGCCGCTTTTAAAACCTTTGGCGTTAAGCCAAGCAAATATTTGTGCTCCGCCGAGGCGCTTACCAAACGAGCCCTCAAAGGCAACCCGGCACATGTCTCGCCAGTGGTCGACGCCTATAATGCCGTATCCATTAAGAACCTTGTGCCGATGGGCGCATTGGACCTCGATAAACTGCATGGTGACTTGACTGTACGTTACGGCAAGGAGGGTGACGTTGCTGAGCTTTTGGGCATTGACGATCCTGTGGTTGTGCAGCCTGAGCAGGTGGTCTACGCCGACCAAGACCAGATTGTCACCTGGCTGTGGAACCACCGTGACGCGGAACGGACTGCAGTGGACGATCAAAGCACCAACATTGTGTTCTTGGCAGATAGCCTGCTTGGTGCAACCCTGGCACAGCAGGCGATTGACCAACTTTCTGACTTGCTGCAACAGATGGGCGTTAAAGTGCACGCCAGCGGCGTGATCGGTAATCTGAGCGACTAGGCATGCAGCGTCTCCCAGTTGATTCTACTGATATTGTATCCATTGGGTACGACCCCAAAACGCACGTACTCGAGATTGAGTTTAAAGAAAATCGTATATATCAATATTTTGAGGTTGAGCCGCACGTGCACCAGCTGTTTATGCAGGCCGACTCTTACGGCGAATATTTTTATGGCACGATTAATAAATACTACCGTTACGAGCGAGTAAAACAGGACACCGGGGCGGCGCCCCGGCCCCAAAATATCGCCTTAGTCACCGGCAACCCCCATGAACTGCATGATCTGCAAGCTGCCTGCGAGCCGTTTGGTATAGAGGTTGAGCAGCTTGATGTGCCCACTCAGGAGCTGCAGTCGCACGACCCGCAAGAAATCGCCGTGCACAAAGCCAAGCATGCCTACAAGCTGGCCGGACGCCCGATTTTAGTGCAGGATACCTTTTGGAATATTTTGGCTCTGCACGGCTTCCCC
>Ga0207661_10000085_pt1 | contig 64658 bp, 113 predicted proteins | sample KBSC713LmetaG_FD_184337 | JGI IMG/M metagenome (GOLD analysis project Ga0207661, IMG submission 184337) | Corn rhizosphere microbial communities from Kellogg Biological Station, Michigan, USA - KBS C7.1-3L metaG (SPAdes) (version 2) | ecosystem: Host-associated > Plants > Roots > Rhizosphere ...
GATCGGGGCCATCGGCTGACCATTCGCCTTGTAGAACGTCACCATACTTATGCCGTTGACCATCTGGCGGGACGGCTTTGCATTCGCCGGGTTGACGGCCGAGAAGCGCCTGATGTCGTCCGTGAGCGACGATTGATCGGGCGGCGGCAAGGGCGCTATGGTCGACCGTGAGCCGCCTGCATTTGCGAGTTTAGTAACAGCGCTTAAACCTGCATTCAACGGCGGAATCAGGCTGTCGGCCGAGGCATACGACTTGAGATACTTCAAGAGGTTAGGCGTCATCGGCCCTTTGTAGTCACGCAGGAACCAGCCGACCTGAGACGTAGCCATACCGACGGGGATCTGACCCGGCGCGGGCGGCGGGATAATCGGCGTCATCGGGACATTGCGACCCGTGGACGGGGTCACGGGCGGTGCCTGCCTGCCACCCGCGTTTACACCCGTGGACGGCAGTTTGAAATAGACGATCGGTTTGCCGCGATGATCGCTCTCGTTAGCGATACTGGCAAGTGAACGGGTCGTGTCGAAGTGGTACGGAGTGCCAGGGCCGTTCCATCTAACTTCTGCCGCCTTCTGGATACCGTCCTTAGGATCGGTATAGGCTATAACGTAGTGTTTTTGTCCGCTCGAATCGCCACCGAACCAAACGCCGGTACCGTCAGGTACGCGGCCGTTGGCATCAGGCTGCACGAGGTTGTTTTTGTCTTGCCGGAGCGACTGAATACCACCACCGCCCATTGGCATGCCGAGCATGCACTCAATACCCTTACCACAATCCCATCGCTTGTCAGGCGCTAGTTGCCCGCTACGCTGCTGAATGTAGCTTACGATGGGAGACGTGCCCGTCGACGGCGTGGTCGGTAGTTCCGCCACGGTCTTCCCCTGCGACGCTGCATACCGCGCCATGGCCGCGCTTTCGGCAGACGTGACGTCGCTACCGGCCGACGCTGGCGCGGTAGTAGGCGTCGGCAAGTCGGCAACCGTCTTTCCCTGTGCTTTTGCGTAATTGTCCATCGCCGCAATCTCTTGCGGTGTGAGATCAGCCATTACTTTGCCCTTCGGACTGCGACCCCATTCTTATAAAAGACACCGTTACTGTCCACGGTTAGGCCCGGTGCCCCCGGTACTGGCTTGTGGTCGCTTTGGGTGCCAACTGACGGGGCTTGCCCTGCTGCCAACCCGCCCATGCCACGAATGGCATTCAACTGCTTGTCTATCTGTGCGTTGCCCTGCTGCAAGCTCAGTTGTTCGTCAGCGAAGCCCCGCAACTGCTCTGGCGTGTACGTCTGTGTAATCGGGTTCCCGTTCGCGTCCTTACCGGTCGTTATCGTCACCGCGTGTGTCTTCGGGTCGCGCGGCGAATTGAGGATGAACCCGAGTTTCGACAGTTCCTTGAGGTTGGCTTGCTTCTTGGCGCTGATGGTCGAGTCGACCCCGAGAGCGCGGAGGACCGGGCCAACGTTCATGGAGTTGATTTTGGCCTCGTCCATTTGCGGCAAGTACTGCCGCACGAGATCGTGCAGGAGCGCGTTCGACGTGGCACTCTGCGCCTGTGCACCCATTAACTTTGCTCTTGGACCACCCGGCGCGGCGAGGGCCGCGAGGTTGGTGTCAAGTTTAATCCTCGCACGGTTCAGGTCCGGTATTGTGGCGAGGATGGGTAAACGAGCCTCGTTGACCTTCGTCACACTCCCGAGCCGCGACACATCCGCCGCCGTCTTAATATCCGGCGTGTATGCGCCCGCGAGTACCGGCGATATCGGCGGTACCGTGCTCTGCCCGATCGTCGACGGGTCCGACGTCAACGGCAGGCCACGCAACCCCGCGAGCATCTGCGCTCGGCTGACCGGCCCCGCAATCGCGTCCTGCTGCTGGCCGATCGGAGTGACGCCGGGGATTGGTATCTGTGGCGCGGTCGGGTCGCCCGCGTAGACGCCCTGAAGATACTGCGCCTGACTGGCGGCGTCGGGCCGTAGGCTCGCGTTCTTAAGCAGTCCCTCGACTGTTTTCACCCCAAGACTCGACGCCCGCGCATCGCTCAAGCCCGCTGCCGAGGTCGTCTTTTTGTTGTTCGCAAGCGTGGTTGGTCCAAGCAACGGGTTCGGGTCGATCGGCGCGGGCGCTACCGGGTTCCCGTCCGCTCCGGTCGGCGGCGTGTCATAATACTGAGAGGGAATAGCGAACGATGGATCGGACGGATTTTTGCCAAACGTGCGCAGCGTTACCGCTCGTGCTCGGTAATAGGCGTCAGGTGTCAAAAGCCCTTTCCCCATCTGAAAGTCGAGTGAGTTTAACCGTGTCGATAGTTCGTTATCGCCTTGGTTGCCGGTTCGAGCATCCCTGTCTTTGATGATCCCGTCCCAGTAACTCTCCTGTGCACTGTTGTGTCGCTGGCTCTCCAGGTCCTTCTGCTGTTGGAGGTTCAACAGCGCTTGCTGCCTCAACAAGTTGGCGGCGGCAGCGCGGCGTGAAATCAGCGTTTGCTGCCCCTGTAGGTAGCCCTGCCCGAGACTATTCAGTACGTCGGCGATGCCGCCGGTTTGAAGATTCTGGTCCATTAGGAAGCCCCCTGCCCGCCACCGTAGTACGGCGTGTAGCCACCGACCGAGTTCTGGAACGGGTCACGCCAGTCGACGGACTCTGAACCGCCAAACATATTCGCTACCGGCGCACCCGTCGCGTCGTAGCCACCCATGAGCGGATTGGTATTACCGTAACCGCCGTACTGCCCCTGGTACGTGTTCATGAACGCGTCAGGGTCGCCTCCGTAGCTACTGCCGCCAGCCTGCGCAGGTTGCCCGCCACCGCCGCGTGTCATACCATAGATCGACGCGGCGGTACCGGCGAGGCCCGCGATAGACTTCCACGGGTTGTTGGCGTCCGATCGCGCGTAGTCACGTGCCGACTGCGACAGGTACGCCCCGCCAAGGCCCATGCGACCCTGTGCGGCCGCGCTGACGCCCTGGAAGCCTCGCCCGTACTCCGTGTTCGCGAGGTCGCCGTAGATACCCGCCGCCGCCTGCTGTCGACGAAGCAGGGCATTGGGCGACTGGTACTCGTTGTAGTAGTTCGACGCGTTACCCGCCTGCGTCGACGCCAGTCCGTTGTCGAGTGCGCCGAGCGTGCCGCCGAGTACCGACGACTCCGAACCCTGGCTATTCGCCGTGTCGAGTCCACGGTTCGCCGCGTCCTGCGTGGCACGTGCCTTCGCGCGAAGGTACGCGTCCATAGCCCCGCCGTTGGCACCCGCGAGGTACTGAGCGCGGTCCTGAGACGTCGGGTTGCGCAGGAGTTGACTCGCAACGCCCTGTTCGGCGTTGCGGTAGGCGCTGTTGTCCTGTCCGTAGTAGGAAAAGTTTTGGTTGCCGACATTCCCGAGAGTGTTGTAGTCGGAACCGGCTTGGCCGTAATAATTTAGGCCGGTATTCTTCTCGCCGGATGCGCCGTAATCGCTCATGATTGCCTCGCTGTGTCAAAGAAAAAGACGCCCCCGCCGAAGCGGTGCGTCTTGTGATCGAAAAAGGGTTGTGATTGCCGTTTACAAGCAGTGCGCGGTATACGAGCAAGCACCTGGCTCGCCGTCTGGAATTGGCGAGCCTAGAATCATATGCGCCAAGAACATCCCGACTAGGACGCCGAACAGGACGGCGGGAACGAATGTAACCAGTGCCTCGCCCGCACAGTGCGCCATTGAGATCCTGCGGTCGGGTTCTCTGTCAGAAACATTATCGGCTAAAACCAATAGATAAAGCGCCAGTATAACGTAGCCTGCTGCTGTCTCTGACATGTGAGCGACGAAGCCCGCGACGGTGGCTATCGCAAGGAATACCATCGCCCTATACTTGCGCCATATAAATTGTTTGTCTCGTGCATCCATTTACTTTATGGACACGCGGATTCGACAACGGTTGCGCAGACTCCTCTATCCAGGGCAGTCTTCGGGAACGTAAGTGTCGTCAGGCGGTGTACTCGCCGTCCACGTAGTCGTAGGCGGCGTCGACGCCCGAAACGTCGAAGCGGGTACGGAGGGCGCCGAAGCAGTCGACGCTGGCACAGGAGACGGTGTAAACGTGTTCGTCGGCGCGGTCGATGGCGTCCACTCGCCTTGACAGCACGTCGCCGTCGCACTCTGTTCTGCCGCAAGCGTGCCCTCGCCGCAGTCGTTGGTGAACGACACCCTGTAAAAATACTGCGTGCCGCTCATCAGTCCCGAGTTCGTGTACGAACCGGTCGCCACAGCGAGGCCGGATACGAGCAGTGTCTCGCTCCCGGCTGTCGTGCCCCGGTAGATGTTGACAGTCACGGTTCCGTAGGAGCCGGTCGGCACTGTCCATCCGACGATTATGCGCGTGCCTTTTGCCGTTAGCGAAAATGTCGGCGTCGGCGCAAGAGCGTTTACCGTAACCGTCATTGTCGCCGTGGCGGTCCCGCTCGTGTTCGTGGCGGTAATCGTGTACGTCGTAGTCGTCGACGGTGATACCGAGGTCGACCCACTTGTACTGACCGACCCGATGCCGTTGTCGATGCTGACCGACGCCGCCCCGGTCGTCGTCCAGGTGAGCGTCGACGAGGAGCCGATACAGACCGTTGACGGCGTGGCCGTGAAGCTGTCGACGGTGGGCGGCAGGACCGTGACGGTGACGCTGGCCGTGGCGTCCGTGAAGCCGTCTGCGGATGCGGTCAACGTGTACGTGGTGGTCGATGTCGGGTTGACGGTCGCGGTGCCGCTCGTGTTCGATGCGGTGCTGAACAGTGAGCCGACGCCGTTGTCAATCGACGCCGACGTGCCTATCGCGCTCCACGAGAGCGTGACCGACGCCCCGCGCACGACCGAAGTCGACGACGCGCCGAGCGAGGCCGACGGCGACGGGCCGACGAGTCGCCATGTAGGGTTCGGGCTACCTGCGGTATTGTCAATATAGGAAATATCGTAATAGTAGACCCCAATTGGCTTGCCGCCTACATGGCAGTAAGGTGTCGAATATCCGGTGTTAGCAGCCTCGCAAGTCGCCTGGTCTACGTAACCCCACGCGCCAGGATTTGGACTACCGATAGGGCCGGGATTAGTGGTATATACGTCATTACCTGAACCATCTGTTGGGCCATCTGTGATATGGTAGCCGGATTGTGGCGGTGCAAATATCGAGTCGCGAAAGTTAACACTCCAAAGAAAAACGGCAGGGTCAACCCCGCCTCGCAACGCACCTTGAACGTACTCAACATAGTAACGACCCGCAGGAAGGTTGTCGCCGCTGCTGAATAATGACGCTGCAAGGGAAGTAATCGAGGGTGTAACCTTATCGGAGCCAGACCCACCAGTGTGTGTCGCCTTAGAAACAGTCACCTGCGCGGTAACCGTTCCGGCTGTTGACGTGGCGGTCAAAGTCCACGTTTGCGACCCTGAGAGGACTGTAACCGACGTCGACCCCGACGCGGCCACACTGCCGATGCCTTGGTCGATAGACACAGACGTAATCAGTGTCGAGTCAGGACCGACCGACCACGCGAGTGTGTAGACCCCGCACGGGCCATTAGTGGGCGTTGCGGTGAATGTGATGACGGGTAGGGCTGACAGGCTGAACGTCGGATTCGTCGTGCCATTTACGTTGTCGTCGTATCTGCCATCGTTTAAATACAGTCCAATCTTGCCGCCGACGTGCTGGTAGTCGACATAAAGGCCACTATTCCCTGCTTCTGCTAATGCCTGAGTTCGATAGCCTGTTCGGTTGCCGGGACCGAAGACTACATTGCCAGCACCATCCGTAATGTAGAAACCATGCAAGTTACCAATCTGGACATCGTTGTCGTCATATTGAACCCCCCAATTCGGGGAGTTCGTGTTGATCTTGTACGCGCCAGACTGATACGTGATTCGGTACGTGCCCGCAGAGTAGTTCGCGCCGTTATTGAAGTAGGATGCGGCATCGGAATATATATCTGGAGTGACGGTTGGATCTGGCATTTATGCAACCAATTGACGGGTTCAGTGGTCTTACCGTATAATGAATCTCACCATGAAGGCGAACACGAATAACGATCCGCCACAAGTCGTTTGGTCAATCCTTGCCGTAATGCGGCTTTGCCTTGCATCCGTTGTTATGGTCGGCCACATGGCATTCTTTTATGCGATACCCGTAGGTACGTTGCGCTTTCTGTCGTCCCTTAACGGATCATATGCCGTTCTATGGTTCCTTGCAATAAGCGGATTTTCAATCGCGCATAGCCACACGAAAAACCCTGACGGATATTATGCCCGCCGATGTTGGCGCATCCTTCCAGTCTACGGCGCATGCGTGGCAGTTGCGTTGGTTCCCTACTTGTTCTCATTTGATATTTCGCAAGCATACGGCGGCTCGACCGTAACTCATGCTAAGTTTTGGTCTACTTTGCTAGCGGCTTTTACGTTTAGCTTGAGCGGACACGTTGACACGGACGGGCCGATATGGTCACTTGGAGTTGAGGTGCTTTGGTATGCTCTCACCCCTCTACTTGCTCGTAGCCGTATCATCATTGTGACTTTAATGGTTGGGTCCTTCGCAATGTTTCACTGGACTGGTTGGCCGTCTACCACATGGTCTATTGGTGGAAATGCAACGTTAAGTGCTATCCCGATGGTTTCATGGGCGTGGCTCGCCGGGTTTTGCCTGTACCATGCCTGTAAGCGTTGGCCGACATTCAGTTTTTCTGGCAGAGTAGCAAAAACTGCTCAATGGTGCGGCGATATTAGCTATCCCGTTTATTTAGTCCACATGCCAGTGTTATGGTTGCTAAATGCCATTGGGTTCCCTATGAGCGCGTACACGGCTTTAATATTTGTGATCGTGTCGTCCGCTACAGTCTTCCATCTAGTCGACCTCCCGAGCCGTCGGCTACGAAAAGTTATGGGGTCGCGCCATTCAAAAAAATCTGACCAGACAGGGTTGCACGCATCACTGGCGTGTAAGCCTGCGGGCAAAGCTTCCCTTGTGAATGCAAAGCTTGAATCTGAGCCAAGGAAAACGTAAGAGCCGGCTTGTTCGTAATCGGCTGGTTACAGCCTGGGCATACAACTGATACGGTTACCCCTGTGGGTGTGCCGTTCAAAACTGTCTGCATAACCACGCTGTCAAACGGATTAACCTGCCCCGCCCAAGGGCAAGTGTAGACCGCGCCAGTTATTGGGTTGACCGTTTGCTGCGCACAAGACACGGCTATTTGTGTGAACCCGAATCCTGCTGTGGTAATCATTTCCGTCTCCGTTTTACGTTTGGTTGATCCATGAATTGTTAGCTCCGGCCGTATTCAACGCGGGGCTGTAGGCAGTTGTCGCCTTCCAATTCTGAGAACCGTTTGTAATTGGTATATTAGTCCTAATCGCTGACATGAACGATGCAACATAACCCGTGCCACAATTAAAGGTTGCCGCCATAATGGTTGCGGAGTTGTTTGCTCCAGTGTTCGATATCATTGAAAAGTTCCGCGTTAGGAAGCCGAAGTTGGAGCAATTTAGGCACTGCTGGTTCTGGCCGTTAATGAATGATCGGTTCTGTGCGTGGAACGCGGCACCGTTATTCGCTGACGCTGCATTGTCGCCCTGCGTAGTCGTCATTGTCGTATAGGTCGTATTGTCCGCGATGAAGCACCCTTGGAAGCTGCTCACCACAACATTAGTAACCGTGGAATTGTTGCAATTCGACTGGTAGAGGCCGAATCCTGCGACACTCGATGATGTGAAATTGCTGTTCGAGTTACCGTACATGTAGAAGTTTTGGAACGTAAACCCAGGTGTGTTCGCTATGTTGATCGCTGCTGTGGTCAGCGTCGAAGCCCAAGACAACGCGCATGGGAACGCTGCCGCAACTGGATTCGCAGTCGGCGGTGAAGCGGATCCCGAAGCGAATGCGCTCACGACCAAGCCGCCCGCGATAGTCCCTGTCGTCGCCTGAACGTGAAACGTAGACGCCGCGCCGTTAAGCGACGTGCTCATATAGACATTAAGAGATGTCGCACCGGTCGGCAGCGTTATACCACCGATATTCATCTTGTGGTTCAACGTTGCCGCGAACGAGATGATAGGCCCCATCTGCGTCTCTTGCGTAGCGCCTCCCGCTGAGTACGTGTACGTAAGGCCGATGTAGTATGTCGTTCCGGTCAGCGTGCCACCGGTACCACCATCCGTCAACGTCGCATAGATCTGCGGAACAGTCAGCGTAGACGATGAGCCCTGAATAGTCACATTAGGCCCAATATTGGGCATTTGCATTGAGATCGCCGTCGTGCCATAGCCATAATCGACTGTGAAGACGTCGGCGGCTGCCGGTGTCGACGAGAGCCCTGTCGATCCCCCGCCGTTGTCAGAGGTGTAAGTGTAAACGCCTGCCACAGGACCGGTCACCACCGTAACACGGCACGATTTTCCGCTATTGCCTGCCGTGCCGCTTGAGTAAAGCAGAGTGGTACCTACCGACAATTGACTCGTCGACGTCCACGATGTTGTCGACGCTCCGGTGTTGATCGTGATCGTCCCGTTGTTGGCCACCTGTATGACGATTGTAGCCGTCGACGGTGAAGCCGCACCGACAGCGTTTTTAACAAAGTTGATAGCCTGCTGGATACCAGCAGGATCAGTCCCGGCCGTCCCCGCGAACCGCTGCCCGCTTCCGCAGTTGAGCGTAATCGAAACCCGGAGGTACCAGAGTTCCCAGTTGGTGCCGCTATCAGAAGTAGGATCATGGTTTTGTGTCGACGTCAACGCCCGATAAAGGTTGCCGTCGCTCCCGAAAACGATAGACTGACTGGCCGTGTAGGTCGTAGAACTATCCCATGTAGCGAAGCCGCTTGTTGTTGTTCCGCTTACCGATGCCCATGTACCCGCACCACTCCAAAAGGTTGAGGCCGTCGCACCTGTACCGGAGTTCAGGTTTGCGACAGGGAGGTTGCCTGATACCCCGCTCGCTAATGGGACTTGCCCCCACTGCGGGTTATTACTCGTGCCGGTGTTGAGCAATACATGCGTGGCGGTAGTCGATTTTGCGAGTCGCGATATTACCCCTGTAGCGCTGATATAATAGATATCCCCCTGCGCAGCGGACGCTTGGCTTGACCCGAATCCACCTTTCGATGTCGGTACGACCCCGAGCGCGTGCGAGTGGTCGGCCCGTGCCGCCTGATTCGACCCGCCCGACGCCGAGGTAGACGTTCCGGTCACGTCGGGAGGGGGATTCCCGCTCAGTGCTACATTGCTCGACACCGGCACCACAACAGGCGTACTGACCTGTGACGTGGCGGCATTGTTGACCTTGCCGCCCGTGGTCGTGACAACGGTCTTCTGCCCCGCCGTCGCGGCCGTCATGTTGCGGCGAATTGCGTTGGCCCGGTCAATCGCGTTGTCACCGGGCTTGTAGATTTCCTTACCCATTACCGCCCCTTATCGCGCCTTCCGCGCCTTCGACGCCTAGCGATTGCAACTTTACCTGTGAATAGGCCGACCACGACAGCGCCACCTGTACCGCGTTACCGCGCAACTCGCTCGGCACCTTCCACCGTATCTCTGCGCTCTCTCCACTAATCGTGAATGTCTTGGATACCGTGGACGGGTAGCCAACCGCCGACACGGTCATCGTCACGTCGACGCTCTCCGTCGTCGTCAGCACTGCATAGGCCCGCGTAGGTCGATTCGTCCGCATTGCGTTGCGATCGGAACCGTCCTGCATGAGACCGCGCGACTTTGGGGTCGCCGTTATCGCTACCATCTTGCCGCACGCGCCCCCGCTCGTGTAGGAGCCGTTACCGGCCACGCCGACGGTGCGGGCACTGTCGCTGTAGAGACTGAAGTGCGACGAGTCCGACACTGTCGCGTAGAACGTACCATTCGCCGCCGTATTGCCCCCGACACCGCTGACGTACACGCGGTCGCCCGACGACAGTCCGTGCGACGCCGACGTGATGACAATCGGCGTCGCGTTCGTTGCGGCGGTGACGGCCGTTATCGAGTTGACGTCGTAGTTGCCCTGGTACTTGAACATGTTCCCGGCGTTGCCGAGGAAATACAGGTCGTCTGTGTCGTTGCCGCCCGACAGGGACGCCGCCCCGGTGACCGTGAAGTTCGTGTACTTGGTCCAGCCGAGTGCCGGCTCCTGAGGCGTGTACCGGTGCGTGTCGTAGACGTAGGCGACCGTGTTCGCGGTGTCGCCTGACGTCGGCATGAACCACCAGAGGCGCTGCTGCGCGAACCGCATGGAGCCGCCCGCGTAGTACGTGGCACCTATTGCCGTTCCGCCCGTCAGCCCCGGCGCAATCAACGGCTCGATCTTCGTCGACATCTTGTCGGCACGTTCGGCACCGATATACTCGTAGACCGCATTCGGCCCCTGAAATACGATGTGGTCCTGATAGAGCGCGTACCCGCGAGGTGCGGTCAACCCAATTCCAGCATCCCGGAGATGCGTAGACAACTGGAACCCGCTCACCGGGTCGGTACCGGTCAGGATGTTAACCGACTTGCTCTTGAATATGGCGACGTACTGGTCGGTCGCGACCACGTTCTGTATTTTGTCGCCGCTGTTGGAAAAGACGGGGATCTGTGCGCCCTTGATGACCGCGTTCGGGTCCGTCGGGTCGACCGTCGCCGGGAAATACAGCCCTGCCGCCGCGTCCGTCGTTAGCAGGTTCGACAGGTAGAACGTGGAGTCTTTCGCCAGCCCTACCCGGTTGTTGTAGCCACAGACGGCCGTCGCGCCCGTAGGCGGCGCTGTACGCCCACGTACGAGGACGTCCGCACCAATCAGCGCAAGGTCAGGCGTGTTATCCGTGAAGACGCGCGTGGTCGGGTTCCAAGTGCAGTAACCGTCGGTCGACGTCCACGTATCGGTACCGTTCCATGTCCACCCGGTCGCCCCATGCGTGCCGCCTGTCCAGCGCGGGCACTTCGCCACGAGCGCAAAGTCGGTGAACGGTGTATTGCCGGTCGGCAGCACGCCGCCGAACCGGAAGAAGTAAACGTAGTTCGCGGACGCGTTCGTCCACGCTGCCGCCGACAACTGGTACTGAGCCGCCGTCACAGTGGGTGTCAACACCGGCGTCGTAGGCGGTGACGGGTCGCTGAGAACGACGCCGTCGGTCGTTATGCCCGTCGACGCGCCCGCCGTGTCCACCGACGTATCCTGCGCTTCGGCAGCCACGATGACATAGTCGACATCGCCAATGGTGAGGTTGCCCGCACTGGTGAACGGGCCGAGCGCGAACAATGCGGCACCGTCGCTACCGATGGCGATATCCGAGATGAAGACAATGGACACCTGCGCGATGCCCGTCAACTGGGCGCTAGTCAGCGATGATACGTCGATTGCGTACGTCACGCCGTCGGCCTGTACTACCGCCTCGTTGGTGAAGGCGGTACCGGTGGAGTTCGTCAGCCCAAGCCGGAACCGAAGCCCCGTTATCGTGCTGATGGGGTTGACGACGATTGCTGTGTGTGAGTAGGACGCGAACGAGGTAGCAAGCGCCTTGATAGCGGTCCCGCCGCTGATGTAGGTGGCGTTCGTCGTGACGCCGGTCGTCAGGCCCGAATCCGTGTAAAGTTTGAACGTGTTGGTAGCCACGCCGCCAACGTAGAATACGCCGTTTGCGGCCGTGTTGCCGAGTACGTCATGAATGATAATTAAGTCGCCGTTGCTGTACCCGTGGCTGGCGCTCGTGACCTGAAGGACACCGCCCGAATCGGCCGCGCCGGTGATCGTCTTCGCCGTCGCGCCAACTGCGATGAAGTCCTTTGACAGCCGCATGCCGCCGACCTGTGCCGTCGACACCATGGGCGCGATGTTGAGCGGGGTCAACAGGCGGGCGTCGACCGACACGTGCCCGGTGGACGCCGACGCGAACGCCACGGCCCCCGGTGTTGCGGTGTTGCCGTTGCCGACGATCGGGTACAGGGCAAGCCGCGAGATCCACGGGCCATTATCGCCAGGGTGGTTCTTTGCCCCTGCTGTGTAACTGACGCCAAGCGAGCGTATCGCCGTGTCGACGTCGCCAAACGCTACGACGTTCGCCAGCGTGACGAGGTGGTAGCCTATCGACGTGGTCGCGAGGTTGACCGTGCGCACCGATAGCAGGTTCGTTCCGGCCGTGTCGGAATAGGCGCTGACTGCGACGTCGATCGAGTCGTCGGTCGTCGACGCAATCATGGTCAACTGCACGAGGAAATGAGTCGCGTACCGGCTCTTGTCGTTAACCAACTGCACGTTCGGAACAGCCGTCGTCAGCCGGAACGAAGACGGCGGGTTATCCATCTGGATATACTTGACGCCGGGGTCGAAGTCGGACGGCGAACCGGGCATCGTGGCCGTCGTGTCGAACGACCCGCGAGGCGTGTCCAGCGGGCCAGTGACGGGCGTCCAGCCGCCGCCTGCGCTGCCGACGCTCGACCACGAGAGATACTGCCCCTGCTGAGGCAAGAGGTTCGTCGCGCCAACCGCCGACAGGTTCGTCGTGGTGCCGAGCCGTACCGCCGAGCCGCCCGACGTGTACCCGGCGTTGCCTGTCGAGTTCGACCCGTCCATGTAGAGCAGTTGGAACGTGTTCGTCGCCACGGTCCCCACCAACCATGTCCCGTTTGCGGCCGTGGTGCCGACAACGCCCGATATGTTGACTACGTCGTTCGCGGAATACCCGTGCGAGGCCGATGTCACGACCATGGGAGTAGCGTTTGTGACGCCCGTAATGGTCTTCGCCGCGACGGTGCCTGCGATATAGTCGGCACTCCATCCTGTTGTCGACGTGAACGCGTCGATGGTCGTGTACGTGAGCGCGGGCGACGACGGGACCGACGGCGGCGAGAGCGCGGTCACCGCAACGGCCGTGTACGTGTTGTCGCTGTTGATGTTGACCCGGTACAGGCTCACCACGCCGTCGACGATATACAGGTACTTGCCGATATGGGCGGCGCGGGCGTTCGCTGAGACGAGGGAGAAGGAAACGGAACCCCCGATTTGAATCTCGGCGTAGGTCATCGGAATCGGGCCGGGAACAGTGTGGTACAACTTGCCGTTGTTGACGAATACGATAGATGTCGTGCCGTCGCTTCGCAGGAAGGTGGCGAGTTGATAGGAGGGGTTGGAGGATGGTGCCGCAACGAAACACGACACCTTGCCGAGACGGGTATACATGTACCCGCCATAGGGGAACATGTTCGTCGTCTCGGCAAGGTCGTACTCGCTGATCTCGGCCGCTGCCGAGAAAACGTCGAGGCCCGCGAACCGGCGCTGCATCGTGAAACTGTTAGGGATTTGCGGCATGTGAGGGGTAAAATCTGGATATGAATAACTCGTGGTCAGATATAGCTAGCTGCCCGGTGCTGCCATCGCCGGCCGAGTTCATTCGGGAATACCACGCACGTACTGGTGGCACCCCTTCGTGGAATAAGGTTGCAATGGCAACACAAAGCGGCTTTTTCGAAATCTGTTTAGCGCTGACGGAATACCAATGTGAGGTTAAGAGAATCAAAGCGCCCTAACCGAGACGAACGGCTAGGGCGCGGTCATGTTAAGCCTTCATTTGGGCGCTTTACGAAGGTTATAAGGCATCACCTCACTTTTAATGTTACGGTTTGCCAGGAGTGTGGTCCGTCATGCCCACGGTCGAATGTGCACGGGCATTCTCCCATCTGCCCGTAACCGTTCTCAATTTCACACTTCAAAACAATAACTGGCTGCTTAGACTGCCCTGTATACTTTTTGCCAGCCTCAACGGTGTGCCATTTAATAATCCGTTCCACCAAAGAAGTAAACGGCGATAACACTTCCATTTGAGATATCGTAATATCGCCCATCATTTACCTCCACTCATCGGCGGAGTCGGGAAGTGCGCCTTGCGGATGCGAAGGTCGATCTTGTTCCACAGGTCCATCCTCCCCTGGTCGTAAAGCCCCTGCCACACGGGCGCACGCATCGCCAGCGACTCGTCTTCGAGGTTCTTCTGCGCCACCTTCGCCGCCGCGTACCAAACGAGCAGATGCGTCAGGTCGTCCGGTATCCAGGCGAGCGTATCGGTCGCTGCCGCGAGCGGTTTTGGCACGGCGTACCCGTCGATGGTCACCGTCGCGCTCGATGTCGTCGGCTTCGCGTAGAGGCCGATGCTCATTTCGCCATCACGGTACCAGTAGGTCGGCGCGGCATTGGCCGTCACCATCCAGTCGGGGTCGCTCCGCTCAAGCGCCGAGCGGTCACAGTAGCGCAGGCCAACGGTCTGACTGCCGTACTTGACGCCTCTCACGGTCCAGAGCACGTTTCCGGTGGTCGTCGGCGTGAAGTCGCTGATGAGATGCGTACGCTCGCCCGCTAGCCACGTATAGGTACCGGTTTCCGGCACTGGGTAGCACGTACGCGCCAGTTCCGCCGCCGCCTCATTCAGCAACGCCTTAGCCGTCGATGCGGTCGAGCCCGACGTCGTAATACCCGCAATCGTCGCACCACCCGCTGCGCCCGCGCGGAGGTCGAGGGCCGTGGTGTCGTAGGACTCCCCGAGCAGGTTTAAAAGCGACTTTTCAAGGTCAAGGAGTTGCAGGGCCATTTAATAACTCCAGTACGCCCACGCAGGCGACAGGGACGCGCGCACAACGTCCTGGTAGAACGTCGCAGCGGCGCTTTCGGCCGAACCGCGCAATCGGCGGTACCGGCCTTCGAGGACCGGCAACACGCGAATCGCCTTCTGCACCTCGCGGTCGTCGTCGCTCGTGAGCATCTGGTTCGCCATGTCGATAGCCGCGCCGTAGACGATGGCCTCGTGGCACCACGTCGGCAGCGGGCATTCCGTCGCATCCGCCGCCCATGTCGAGATGCCCGATACGTTCGTCTGCGCGTAGCCCTCGAACTTCAGGCCGCTCGATGTCGTGAAGTTCGGCGTCGGATAAAGCAGGAACCGATTCGCACCCTCAAAGACGATGTACTGCAACGTGGAATTTGACGGGTTGTTGCGCCAATTCGAAACGGTCAGGTCCATCTTTTGCGGCGTCGACGGGTAGAGCGGTTGCCAGTTGCTCGACGAGTCGAGCCAGTACGCGCCCTTGAGTTTGTACATGGTCGGTGCGCAGTACTCGGCCTGGTCGGTCGTCACGTCGCCGGTTTCGCTGGTCCAGTAGCAATCCATCCCCGGACCCGCGAACTCGTCCGTGACGCGGTTCAAGGCGCTGTCCGTGGCGAACGGATCGCCGTACGCGCTATCTCCGATCGACAGGCCGAGCAACTGCGCTATTCGGACCTTTATCGCGCCTCTAGTCAAGTATTTACTCCCTTTAGGCGACCGTGTAGTAAATGTACACGTTGCCGACGAGACCGGTCAGCGCGGAACCGCCTACCGACGAACCTGTCAGCCACTTCCCTGTTGCAAGTTTCTGTGACCCTCGACCATTCGTTCCATTGGCGACACCGCCGTCTAGCAACGACGCGTAACTGCCGTCGAAGCACCCGGTACCTTAATGCACATCCAGCCCATCGAGCATATTGTCTGATAATGTAGTCGCGTTGGTCGATGTCGTACCGATGTCGAGAGTTGCGGCACCTGTCGAAATGGTCGTCACGTCGACTATGACACGGTGAATAATGATGCTACCGGTTTCAGGATTGGGCCACGAGAAGCACCCACCAGCCGTGGCGACCGCTGCGAGTGCGACCTTTACAACGTGGATAAAACCGTTCTCAGTCGTTGCTGCCTTATGGACCGCTGCTAGGTCAGCCGCCGTGACCGTGGTCGACGTATCGTGCGCGCCGGCCCCGAGTATCTGGAGGATCTGGCTAAACGTCTCGTCGCCCTGATAAACACCTTGGTACATGGTGGCTCCTTACGCCTTTGCGAACGCGGTAACTGAGAGGTCGAACGATTCCGCTCCCGGTACTGCTCCGTCGACGTTGACTGTGCGGACACGTAGGCGGTCGCCAAACATGGACGGGCGAACCGTGTTAACCGCCGCATCGCTCGTAATGTTGATACAGGCGGTACCCGCCGCACCGGCCGGGTCGAGTGTCGCCATATACTTCTTGGCCCCGCCGTTCCCGAGGATCTGCGGGAAGTGAACGACGTTGAACCATGTCGTACCGTCGAATGAGGAGTCAATATAGACGTCCATCGTGTCGTCAACAGCGTTCGCGGCGGCAGTCACGTTCAGGAGAACTTGGACCTGCTTGTACTTACCGAGAGAAGTTACGGCTGTGTTGTTGACGGTACCCGGTGCCGTGATGGTTGTAGCGGCGAGCAGCGTCACCAAAGCGTTCGACACGCCGGTACCGATTGTAAACCCACCGCTCCCGTCAACCTGCAACGCGACCGTGTTACCGCTGCCGTCGAGCCCGCCGAACAGTATCGGGTTGCCCCCGGCACTGCCCGATCCGACCGGCCCCTCGACCGTGAAATTAGCGATTGTCGTCATTTAGCGTCTCCATGCTTCAGAGTCATTTCTGCGGCCGTGCCACAACCCATGCACACGCACCGTATCGCGCCTTCGGCTGTCATGCCTTCCATCCGGTATTCCGCGCGCCCACAGTTCGGAGCGAGGCAGTTGAACAGGCGCATTAGCTCACTGCGCTGGTGCCCGACGGCTGCGACCTTCTGCACGATGAACTCGACGTGCGCCTCGGCCCCTGTCTCCGTTTGGTCGCAAAGGTCGCCGAGGTCGTAGTCGTAGCCGGTGTCGATCGTACGCAGCGATACGAGGCGATGCCCCGGCAGCAGTCTAATCAGGTCGACGACGTTCTTGCTCACCATCGACCACGATTCGGACTTAGACGCCGTGTACGTAAACTTGTGGTCACCATTGAAGAGTGACGGCCATACGCCCTGCTCGTACAGGTCTTCATCTGGCACGGCCACGATGAGATAGCCACCCGGCTTGAGGACGCGCCACCAGTTGAGGAGCGCTTCGAGCGGGTCGCGCATGTGCTCAAGGCAATGGGAGGAGTAAACGGTGTCGTAAAAAGCAGAAGGGACGCTCTCAAGTTTCTGAGCGTCCCCATTGTCCAAGTCCCAACCGTCCGCATCGGGCGTTATCTTGTCGTCACCGCACCCGATGTCGAGTACCTTGCCACGTAGGAAGCGGTCGAAGCCTTCGGCCTCGCGGCGGGCGCGGCTCTTGCTAGTTTCCTGCATTCAGCGCCTCCGCAACTTCAGCGAGCACCGGCCCCCACCCTTCGCCGTACGACTTCTGCCGGAACAGGCGCGCCGACGGGTACCACGGCGACGTTGTCGGATGATTTAGGCACCACCGCCAGTCAGTCGCGTACCGTATCAGAATCCAGACCGGCTTACCCATGGCCCCGGCGAGGTGCGCGACGCTCGTGTCGACGGTGATGACGAGGTCGAGCGAGGCGATGAGCGCGGCCGTCTCCGTGAAGGTGGGAATGTCGAGGTTTACGAAGTTCGGTACTTCGGGCAGTCTAACGGCAGGGTTGATGCTATAGAACGAGCATGGCGACCCTAAAACAGTATCAAAAAAAACATCGTCAGTAATCGATCGTTTTGCGTCGTCAGTGTGTCCCGCATAACCTCGCCAGCAGACTCCAACTTTTTTACGCCCTGTTGACGGCAACTCCATCGGAGCTATGCTGATATACGGTTCGGGCGCGAACTGCGCTTCGTCGTTAAGACCCATGATGTAGGGTAGGCTCATGATCCCCGCGTGACGAAACGGCCCATCGATCGGGACGCTGTAGCCAACCGATGGCTGGTACACCTCGTCGGCTATGCCGAGGTCAAGGAACAGTGGCACGAGTTCGCGCTGCACTTCAAGCACAATGCGAGCGGCATGTGATCGTTCCCGCGCCAACTTCACGAACCGGACGAACTGTATCGTGTCGCCTAGCCCCTGCTCGGCCCACAGGAACAGCGTTTCGCCGGGGATCGGCTCACCGTTCCATCGCGGCATCACGGATCGGCCTCGCTGATGCTGCAAAAATCTGTATTCGTACTCGCGCCACCCGCCCGCGTAGTTGCCGTGCAGAAGGTTGTAGAGCGAGCGGTTGAAGCACACGGCGGGAGCGTGCGGTGCGAGCACGTCGGCGCGGTCGTAGCAGCGCTTCGCGTTCTCCTGCTGCCCGAGGTTGCCGTACGCGGCACCGGCGAGCAACCACCCTTCCGGGTTCGACGGCTCAAGCGCGCAGGCACGTAGTGAAAACTTTAAATCGTCCTCGTAGCGGCCCAAACGGGCGAGGCAGTCGGCGTATTCGCGTAGGTACGTCGGTTCGTCCGGTACAAGGGCGATGCATTCCGCCCACTTCGCAGACGCTTCTTCGTTCTTCTTCTGGTTGCGGAGTTCAACCGCCTCGCAGTGAAGTGCGTAGGCGGCATTCGACTTGTCGATATCAGTCGTTGCGGAAGTCATAAGAGTGGGCACCCTCCTACGATGCCCTGTTATGTTAAGCCCTGCCGCTGTAGGAGAGCGACAGGACATCTTTAGCCGGGGATTGCCGAGTCGATCTCGACCTTGTAGATCCCGACCGGTGTTCCTGTGCTAGCCGACAGCGTACCGACCACGCGAATATGCGTGTACGGGCGCTCGGCGTACATGTGCAGGTCGAGGACGCCTGCCGCCGCGACGGTCGTGTACGTCAGCGGGACCGCGTACACCGAATCGATGTAGGTCGTTCCGTCGGTCGATTTCTGCTGCTTGAACGTCATAACCGAACCGGCAGTGGTCGACGATACGCCGCTGTAGAGGATTCGGGCGGATAGACCGCGACGGGGTGTACCCGTTTTGGTGTCGTAATCCGGCCCGTTCGTCGCGCCCGTCGAGAGAGTGGATGTTGTGAGCAATGTCACATTGGCATCTGCTGGCATTTCGTTGTCCTTTCTCGCGGATTAGGCGACGACTTTGATATTGTAGAGTCGGCCGACCGCACGAGTGTGCGACTGCCAGAGGCCGACGCCCCAGTCGATCAGTGCGTTGACCATCACGCCATTCGACGGATCAACGCCCAGGTTCTGAGGCTTCAGCTCGCAGTCCTGCCAACCCGCAAACGTGTCCTTGCCGTAGCGCACGCCGAAAATAGACGCGTACTTGGAACCCGACACATAGTCGGTGCCGTCGATAGCCTCGTCTCCGAGCACCTGCGTGGTCTGGTCGACTTTGCGGCCCGCGCGGCGAATCTTGGCGTTGCGGTAGTACTCGATCTCACGGCCAAACGCATCCTTCTGCGTATTGAAACCGCCGCCCGCCCCCAGCGACCGGATCGCCCGCAGGAACTTAATACTCATGCGCTCGTTCATATACAGAACGACATTCGTCCCGTCGGGCGCGTTCATGTTGATAAGCAACTGGTTAACGCCGTCGATGACGTCGTTAGCCGTCGACGCGGTCACAGCCGATAGGTCAATCGTGGTGGTGGCGATTGTGTTGCCATTGATCGCCATATCGGACGCTACGCCGTACTGCTGGTAGTTCGCGATGCGCGTCTTGAGGCCGACGGGCGCGTTGTTATCGTGCCCGGTAGCTCCGTCGTGTGCGTTGTTGAAGAAGATGTTGTTCCACGTGTAGGCCCATGCCTCCATCCACGCGTTGAACTGAATCTCCATCGGGTCTTGGATTGCGTTCTTTTCGCGAAGGAACCGCTTCTCCATCTGGAACTGGCTGGAGACAATGTACAACTGCTCCTGCCACGGAGTCGGCTGACCCTTGGTGATGGTCGGCAACTGGTTAAGCTGACGCCACGCGGGGACCGGGAGGTTGTCGATGAACCGAATACCGTTCTGCATGAGCGTCTGTGACGTCACGAGAGGAATATCGTCCACAAGGTTGCCGACGTCGAACAGCGACATAACGATCTTGGTAACCAGAGGATCGTTCCGCATGTTCGCGTAGTCGACAAGTGTTAAGGCGTTTGAGTCAACGGCCATTTTTGTTGTCCTTTAAATGAAACAAGCCACCCGTAAAGGCGGCTCGGTAGGTTTCGATTCGGTTATATGGATCGGCTAGCCGTAGTTCTTACGCATGCCGAGTAGGTCACTAATAAGTGTGCCCTTGGCCTGTTGTGCAGACATCTTGGGCACCTGCACAGGCGGTGTTCCGCCCCCACGCCCTTCGGCTGGCGGTGCGCCGTTCCCGTTCGCGGCACGTCGCTCATTATTGGCGATGACGGCGTTCTTGCCTGCCGCCGAAGCGGTAAGCTTGAGGATCGGCGCGAAGTCGGCAATCGCCTGTGGATGACCGACCTTGCGGACGGTCTTTTCGAACTCCGTAATGGCGTTCGCGTCGACGCCTGCGGCGCGCAAGTCTGCCGAAGCGGTAGCGAGCGCAGTGTCAAGGTTGCGCGTGGTCTCGTAGCTTGCCTGCGTTCGGCGTATCTCCTGTAGCGCCTGGGCGCTTGCGTTGGAGATTGCCTGCGCACTAAGGGCGATACGCTTGCTCTCGACGAGCTGGTCACGAACCGACTCGCTGATTTCATCCATGGCGACGCGGGCGTTCTGTTCCGCTTCGTACTGGCTCAGTTCGTTGGTCGCGCGCAGGACGTTCTCAGCCGTGCCGTAATTGTTCGCCTCGGCCCAAGCCTGGGCCTGCTTGAACTCCTCGACACTGACACCGGCAGCGCGGGCGCGGTTGTAAATCGCAATCTCGCCCTGCTGCTCCTGCCACTCCTGTTCGCGCTTCGTATTGCGCTCACGCTCTTGGGCAAGTTCCTGCTCAAGCGTCTGAGCCTTAGCGTTCACCTGGTCGAAGCGGTCGCGCGGAATAAACTTCTCGCGCTCGGCCTTCTGTTCAGGTGTTTCATCCGCATCGGTCGTGTCGACATCCGCATTTTCCGTCTGCGCGGTGTCCTCGGCCTTCTCAGTGACGACCTGAGAGGCGTTCGCGTTGTCCGTTGCGTTTACGTCGACGACATCCCCGAAGGCGTTCTGAAACATCTCTTCGGCTGGTGTCTGCTGCTGTGTGCTATCCGTGGGCGGCACGGTAGCTATGTTTTCCGCCCCTTGAATCTCATCTGGCATGAAGTTTGGATTATTCTCCAGTGTTCGGTATCCAGCCCTGTTGCTTGGATAAACTTTGCGCCACTTTTACACGGTGCTCATTCGCGGCGGCTGTGTCAGGCCCGAAGTCGGCTAACGTGATTTCGCGCGGCTCCGATTCGGTCGTTACGAACGTCACGGCCCCGCCGTTAACGCAGAGTTGACCGACCATCTCACACGGGTACCACTTGCCGTCGACGGCGGCGACCCAACCCGGCACGTCGGTATCGGGCGCTACCGACGGCACGAACGCGTCGGGTTTCGGCGCGTCAGGATGCCAGGACGCAAGCGCTATGACTTCCTGCCGCTTGTTTCGCTCGTTCTGGCTGTCTGGGTCGTTCGTGTCCGACGCAAGGCGCATCGGCTGCCACATCTGGCGCGGCAACGCGGGCGATATCTGCCCCTCGCGCGGCCGACCAAGACGATCGTTGAGCGCATCGGACGATTCGCCCGACGCGACGCCGCTGATGTCGGCCTGGTTGTCACCGACGGCGAGTATGTCGGGGTCGATACGTCGCACCCCCGGTGTAGGCATTGCTGGCATACGGTTACATTCCCATCATTTTGCGGTACGGCGCGGCCTTTGCCTTCGCCCCCGACGTAGCGCCGGGGCTGGTGGCCTTTGCGGCCGGTCCACCACCGCTCGACATCTTCGACAGTTTCGAGGCGTTCGACTGCTGCGTGCCGCCCTTGGCGGTAAACAATCTGTGCTTCTTCATGACTTAGTTCCTTTCGATGCGCCACCGGGCGCGGTAGGCTTTGGCGCAGGCACCTTGCCCGTAAGCCCGTACTGTTGCTTCTCCAACTCAACGACGGCCGTCGGGTCCATCGTACCGGTCAATGTCGGCATAGTGCGCTCGACATGGTCCATAGCGGCCTCATGGTGGTGGTCCGCTTGCTGCTGGGCCAACGCTTCTTGGTGGTCCTGTGCCGACTTCGCCGCGTCCACTTGTGCGTTGAACTGTGCGGTCGCCTGAGCGAGTCGGATCTTGTTGTCGGTAGCGTGGTCGTCGATGGCATTGGCCTTCTGCTCGTCAATCGCCGCCATCATGCCGTAGTGCTCCTGGTCAGCCTGCTGCTTCATCTGCTCGGCCTGTTGCGCCTGTTGCTGTTGCTGCGCGGCGGCGACCTCGGGGGGCGGCGTGTTTGCCATGATCGTTGCGTACGCTTCGTCGATGCGGTCGGTGAACGTGTCCGACCGGGCGAGGCCGAGTTCGTCGGCAACCATCTTGAGCACAGGCAACATCTGAGGAGTAAAGAACCCCTTCGCCGCCATGTCGAGGATCTGCTGAGACTGCGCGGCAGGGGTCTTGGGCGTGGCCGAACCCGGCACCACCTCGATACGCACCTGCCCGCCCTTCGTCAGCCCCTCGAACACCTTGACGGCCGTCGCCACGTCGAGTGCGGCGTTATCATCCGTAGGCGCTTGCTGAGGTGCCTGTGCACCCATAGGAGGCGGTTGCGGCCCCTGCTGCGGCATTGGCGGTGCTTGGGGCGGCGTTAGCGCTTTCTCGGGCAGCGTGGACACGGCAACGAGGCGCGGCTCACTGTAGAACTGCGACACTAGCGCGATTTCCCATTCCGCTCGCTTCTTCTGTGCCGTCTCGATGCACGTGACGAACTCAGACATCTGCGTCTGGTCAGACTGCTGCAACAACTCGATAGCATTACCGGCCGTCACGCCCGCTGGCACCGACCCGTTCGATACCTCGTGAACGCCGCTGATGTCCTCCATCTGCGAGCGTATGAAGTTCGCATAGGACAGCAACGCTTCGTTGAACGGTGACGGCTGGAACACTTGCGGTATGAACCCCGGTTCGTGTTTGACCCGCCGTAGTGCCGATGGGGATTCGTAGTCGTTGTCCGCGCCCGTTTCCGCCCCGCGCGGCTCCAAGATCAGCACCTTGTCGTTGTCGATGCGGTCCTGCATTCGCGACACGGCCTTGTTGAAGGCCATCTGCGGCTTCACCAACCGGGTTACGGCGTTGAGCGACCACAGCCCGCGCGGGCGCTTCTCGTACGTCAGCGGCACGAACGGAAACTCGTCGTTCTTTTTGTACGGCCAATCGACCTGGTTCGGCTCGGTCAGCAGGACGTCGCCTGCGACACGGATCAGTCGGCCCTTTGGATAGCGCGGTGACGGCAGTTCCCAACACTCGTACACGGTCGCCATCTTGAGGTCGGACGACGCGGGGAGAATGCTGTCGCCGTTGATGTTGTCGAGTCGCTGCTCGGCCCAATTGTTCGACGCATCGCCCTTCGAGAGAGAGCCTTCGACGAGGTACCCGCGCTTGCCGTACTTCGACTGAATGTACGACAACGGCCGGTCCTTCGCATGGATCAGCCACGTGACCTCGTTCCAGTTTCGCGCGGCCGGGTCGGGGAACACCTCAAACGGCGGTACGACGATTTCGTCGATGTCGCCGAGTTCCTGGTACTCCGCTATCCCCTTCGTGGTAGGCGCGAGGATCTTAGCCGTCGAATCCCATATGACTTTGAGGAACGTGGTCGACGCAGATAGGACGCTATCGACCCATTCGAGGGACTGCTCCTGACGATTGAACAGGCCGTCGTAGTGTGCGAGTATGTCCCGCGCCTCGGCGGCGGCGAGGCGGTCGATGCGTGACGACGTCAGCGGCTTGACCGACGCATCGGGCTTCGACATCGTCGCCCGCGCTTTGAGCTTGCGCAAGAGGTGGTCGATGACGTCGATGGTCGCATAGTTGCGCTTGTTGTCGTCGGGGTCGCGCAGGTCGAACAGTTCACCGCGCCGCCACTCAACCCACTGATTGCCCATGCGGAACGCCTGACAAATCAGCCACTCGCGCACATGGATCTGCTTGACGGCAGACGCCGACGTAAAGCGGTTCTTGACCAGTTGCACGAGTTCGAACTCGTCCTCGACGAGTTCGGGCTTCTCGATGTGCAGGTCACCCGGCGAGACGTCCGAATCGACGTTGGACGGGTCGATCTGCGAGAACATCGCGCGTGCTGATTTAAAGGCGTTCTGGATCATTGGCTAAGGTGAGGCAACACGCACTCGGTAATATACTGGGCTGTCTTTGACCGAAATGCTTCGGCAGACTCGACGTCTGCTCCATAGTTTGCTAACGTGGTCGATGACATATCCATAAAGACCGCTTCTACGCGGCCCACCTTTAGGACTAACCGTGCGATACCGTCGGCGCGGTGCCACTCACCCTTTACATCGGACACCCAACCTTTAGCCGCTTGGGCGCTCGGCAATACAGGGGTAAACGGAACATCCATCATTACGCCCCCGTTATCGCATCGCACTGCGCTTCGATCGATTGCGCCGCCGCGTATTGCTGCGGGGTCGTGTACCCGTGCTTGGCCTCGTGGACCGTCGCCTTCAGCCACGGCACGCAATCGGGCGCGATGTAGATGACGGCGTTACCGTCCGCTTCGGCGGCAGTAATCTGCGCCATACGTTCACCCGTTAGCGCGATTGTCTCGTTGGCGGTTTTGAGTTGGGCGTTGGCGATTTGTAAATGTTCCCAGTAGGCTTCCTTTTCGGCCTTAATCTCGCCGATATTAGCCTCCATCTGAACAATCCGCGCGCCGAGTGCCGCAAACGACATGACCGCATCGGGCGCGGCCGTTTCGCCTTCGCGCAAGGCATCGGGTATAGGGCCGGGGTTAACGTTCGTCGCGTCCGTCACCTGCGCCTCGGGCGGCGTCGGCGTGACGGCGATTGTCTGCTCAGGCGCACGCATCGGGTTTATGCCTGACGGGTGGAATGTATCGTCTTTTTTCATAGGTTACGCGTACCACTTCTTTCTTCGGTGCAACAGGTCGACCGCGTCGAGCAGTCCCCGCTTCGTCGCCTCGCGGTTGAGGACGCGCGCAAGGGTCACCAGTACGGCGAGGAGGAGAATGTTCGCAAGGGTCAACAGGATGATGCAGATGACGAGGAGGGTCAGCAACATGGGTACATCAGCCTAACTCTAAACCTACCTAACGCTAAGTAGAACGAATCGCGCTTGAAGCATAGAAGCCTAAAACGCCGATTGCTACTCAGCCAAACACCAGATTCCCTGTGTTTCCCAAACATCAAAGATCAGCCGCCTCCAACACGGCTATGCGTATCCGCCTCGCCCGCCGCGCTTGTGACCGACGAGGTACTGTTGTATCGATGACGTCGCGGTCGTCACGGCTGGTTCCGGTCCCGCTGGCTTCGGCCTCGTCATGATGGCATACCTGTCGGCGTCGAACAGGTCGTCGTCCATGTCCTTCTTGAGCATGTCACCGGGGCGTACCGGGTCGTGCTTCATCTGAGGGAACAATTCTAACATCTTGGCGTTGTAGCCGAGCCACACATGGTACTTACCGGGCGCTTGCAACCATTCGTGGTACCGGCTCCAACCGTGCAGGCGGTTATTGTTGGCTTCGAAGCATATGAGGCCCGCACGCCAGTAACATTCGATGTCGGCCTCGCCGACAATGTCACGGCGGTTGTTGTCCGTGAACATCGCAGGGTCGGCGGCTATCGAGCAACGCTTACGATCGACACCCCACCGCGCAAGGCAGGCGCATACCTCGCCACAGAACAGCGTCGGTGTCATACCCTCACGGAAGATGCTTTCGACGGTATGCATGCCGCCGTCTTCATCCATAGCCTTGAGCACGAACGCCGCCTTGCTTATGCCGTTCGCGTCGAGACCGCCGAACACGATCCAGTTCGAGGGCAACGCGCCAACGTACGGGGCTGTGATAACGTGCTTGGGGTCGCTGCCGAACTCGGAGAAGAACGAGCCGCGACGGACGTTCCAGTCGCCACGAAGAAGCTGTGCGGCATTGACCGCGTCCTGCATGAGCAGGTTGGAAATATAGTCGGGGTCGGCTTCTTGCAGTTTGATATTGTCGTCAAGCTTCGACGGCACGAAGGTTATAGACTTAGGCTTAGGGCGGTTACCATTGCTCTCAGCCGGGTAACGCCAGTCCTCATCAACCCATATGACTCGCTTATCGTCGTCGTTTGGGTCGCGAGCGATGTACCGTATCTCACCGGGTTCTGGCACCTCGGCATGGTACGTCGATCCGTCGGCCCGGTATGTGACGCGGTTCCATTCCGAATCCACCCACGGGGCAATGATCCGCTTAACCCAACTCGCACCGTCCGGGTTCGTGCCTGCGCGTAGACGCTTCTTAACGCCTGCCATTGACCGCAGGCGGGAAATCATATACCAGAACTGGGCCTCGGTGAAATGCGTCAGCTCGTCGAAGTAAAACGCGTCGATTTCCGACGTCTGCCAGTCGAGGACATTCTTGTCATATTGCAGGCTTGCGAACTGCCCTTCAGCACCAGACGGGAACTTCCATTTGTAGTTCGTTAGGTTTGGCTGGGCACCATACAGCGGGTAGAACTGCATTGACTTATCAAACGGCCCACCGTTCTTGTTGATGTCTGTCTGCTGCCGCCGGAAGTAAACGAACCGGTACGCCTTGTTGTCGATATCCCTAACGCTGTCGAGGAATACACCGAAGGTCTTGCCGCCGCCAGCCGCGCCGCCGAAGATGACGATGTCGGCCTCGCTGTCGAGGAACATCTGTTGCGGATGCACCTCCCCGTAGCGCGGATGGTCGGGCGGGTACGTCTGCGGCTTTGGCAGTTGCGCTCCGCCCCCCATCACGGCCGCGTCGACCTCGGCGGGCGTGAACCCGACCGCGTACGCGTCCTCTAGCGTCCTTCCCGGCACGGTGAGGAACGCGCGGCACTCGTCGACGATGCGCGGATCGGGCGGCGCGGGCGCTACTGTCTTGACCGGCATTAGTCGAACTTAATCTGCTTCAACGGCACGAGCACCCATGAAGCCTCTAGCTTCACCCATGCCTTCTTGCCGCGCTTACTGAGAAGAACGCCGCGCTCGCCCGTCGTCAACGTCACCGGCTTGCGAGGAGGGGCAACCGCCTCCTCTATTTCGTTGAGCGTGAAGCCGATGCGCAGCCCATCATCGAGCGTCGTTCCCGGCTTTCTCATGAAGGTGCGGCAAGTATCGACCAGACGTTGGTCAATTGAGGTCACTGTCGACATTCGGTCGTTCCTTTCGGCGCGGGCGCTACGACGTTACGGGCGGTCGGCATTTAGTCCGCTTCAGTGAAGTCGATGTAGTACTGCTTGCCGAGCGTGAACGACTTCGCCGCCGTCTCGTTGATAGTGCCTAGCGACAGGCTACCGCTCGGGGACGCCTGCCAGAACTTGGTGTTCTCGTGGTTCGGGTCGCCGTTGCCGTACACGGGCGACATCTCGACCGTGTAGAGGGTGCACGGTTCATAGGTCGCGTGACCTCGCTCATCCTTGACGGGCGCGCCGTCGGCGTCGAGAACTGCCTTGCTACTCAGAGTGTGCTTGACAGCGTTACAGGTGAACTTTGCTCGTACGGTGGGCATGTTGATAGGTTCCTCTCATCGAAGGCGGTTGCGCAAACGGGTCCGACCTGGATTTATCCTGCTCGGCAGGGGTCATCTACACCATTTTCGTTTGACACCATTACCGTCGGTTTCGACCACCTTCTAGGTCATCCTTTGCGGGCGCGTCGACGGACACGCGAAATCGGCGTAACGGATTAGCGATTAGGGCTTGACATCGGGCGGTAGTGTGGTATAATATCTATGTTACTAAGAAGTTTTAACTAATTTAGGAGATTGAACAATGCAAATCGACTTCACCGAGCAGCGCGCGGACACCATGCGCAACACACTGACCTACGCGTTTGCTGCGTACCCGGACCTAATCGAAGACTTTATTAAGGACATGCTCTCTGGCGACTGGCGCGGCGATACATTCGCTGACGGGTACCCGCTCTACTCTGCGCATACCTGCCGTGCATGGCGGGCTTGGTGCCTTCACTACGGGCACGCCGTTGAGCCGACTTATCCACAACGCGCTGCCTAATCACCGATCCCGAGCCGCGCGGGTAAATCGCGGCAGGAGAAGGACACCATGGAGTTTCGCTACAAAACTATATTCCGGCCCATCGGCTTAAGTTGCCTACCGCAAGGAACCGAAGTCGTCTCTGTCGAACCTGCGGACAGCTACGCGCCTTATGGCTACTTCACTACCGCCGAACCAATCGAAGTCGCCGACATGAAGCACTTCGACGCATACGAGGCACCGAGAGTATTCGACCGGCCGTTCCCTGGGCAGTCGCGCCTTGAATACAATGGAGGCCCAATACTGTCGGACGGTGACACGAAACACGGTCACTTACTAGCTGACACCCGCGCTAATCGCCAAGCGAGAGGATTTTCATTAACGATATGAGCACCCAACCGGATAACGATAAGCCCGCGCCGAAAAAGCGCGGGCCGAAGAAGGGCACCGTCAAGCGCCCCGATGTGTCTCAGGCGAACCGCGAGAAGCCGAACGACCCACGGTTCGCTCAGAATCCCGATAACGAACGCACCGTCCTAATCAGCGGGCGCGTCTCTCAGCCCGTCGCCGACAGGCTCGCCGCCGAAGGTCGCGGTTTGAACAACGGCGAGCGCATCGAGCGCTTGGTACGTCGCGTTATTGACAGCGAGAACGGAGTAAACGAATGGTAACGTTTGGGCATCGCATCAGCGAACTACGACGCGAGTGCAAGTTGACTCAAAAGGCGCTCGCCAAAGCCGTCGGTAGATCAGGCGTCTACCGACGCAATCAACGCACTTGAGAGACAGTGGATTGAGCGTTATCGAGGACCGATGCTCCTAAACGGCGACTAACATCTTTGTTACGTTAACTATTCCGCCGCCGTATCGGCCGTCGCGCCCGCCTGCATGGCCGCGATGCGCGCGCGGAGTAGCGCCAGCCGTTCGTCGGACTCGGCGAGGCGTTCCGCATCGGGCGACGCCTGCTCGCGAAGGAGCCGCGCCTTGTCGATGAACGTGCCGACCGCCGTCGATATCTGCGATACGGTCGCATCGCCCACCTTATCGGGCGTGATGCCGTCGGTGAGGATCTCAACGAGCGAGTCGAGCTTGTCGGCTAGCGCAAGGGCTTTTTCGTCACCGACTTTCGTGACCGCCTCGTTGACGCCACGACCGTCTCGCCACCCCGCAACGGTCGACCACGGGATACCGAGAGCCAGCGCCGTCATCTGGACATTACCGTCATTCGCCTTCAGCAGCGTGAGTGCGGTCGCCTTCTCGTCCTCCGTGTATTGTCGGTACTCTGCCATCGTATTACCTACCCGCCGCCATTGACCGACCACGCCTGCCACAGCGCCCACAGCGCGAACGCCACGGCCAACGTCGCGCCGATGAAGATGAGGAGCGGTCGTGTCATCTATGTACGCTCGCTTCCGTGCGCCCCGCTTCGTACCGCCGCGTCCGTATCGGCCCGGTCGCCGTTGCCGCCGCAACATCCATGTCGACGTACAGACGCTCACCCGGTCGTAGCGGGCGTGTCGACAGTACCGGGTTCAGGCGAGGGCACGCGTCTACGGCGAACGCAGGGACCGCGCCGAGACTGGCCGCGAGAGCGTGAATGACGTCCTCGCGCGGCGCTTGCGGTATTCCCTCGCTGCGGTAGTACGCCTTCGACATCACCAATTGCCTCGCTGGTTGCGCACCGATCCGCTGCACCCGTCCACCTCGATAGCGCCGCTGCGACCGCTACGGACGACGTAGGAAGAGCGCACCGGAACCGTAACGGGTTCGACATCATCTAGTGGCTTCGGCGGCGTGATGCGGGCCTTGTGCCGCCACCCTGCGACCGTTTCGGTCGGTATCTGTAACGTCGTCGCGATCGCATCGTCCGGGACGCCCTCACGGGCCAGAGCGAGCGCACGGTCCTTGACGTCGGGTGTGTAACCTGAGCGGAACGGCATCGCGCTAACTCCCGTCGTTGAGCGTGTAGACGCCGCCGAGTTCGCGGTACGGGATACCCGCCGCCATGATACGGCGCATCCGCTCTTTATCGGGCGCGTCGATCGGCAACCGTGTTTGATTGGTCAGCGCATGGTTCAGGTCGACGAACGCAGCCGGATAGAACGACTCCTCGCTCTTCGGCCGGCACGCCCGCACCGCCATGTCGTGGGCGTCATCACGGCGTGGCGCGGTTGACTCGGCAGAACGAATCGCCCAACGGCGTTTTTGCGTTTCGGATTGCATAGGTATAAAGGGAAGCAGTAGCTATGACCGCGAGCCTACAGCGGGATACCGATAGGTTGAGGTCGTGCCCTTGCGGGCGGAAATGGAGTCGGGGAAGCGAGCGTTACCCACATCTCACGGGCTTTGGTGCACCTCTACCCGTGCGTTTTGTTTAAACTACTCCCCGGCACATCTGACCAACGGAGCCTTGCGGACGCTTACGCGGACTAGCCGCCGCCGTGGTCATTTTCTTGCGTCGCCCCGCTTCGAACGTCACGGGCGCGTCGACGATGCGGGCGGTTCGTGGTCCGGCTAGTATTCCCGAAGGTCGCCACCGCTGGGCGTGGTCTTTCGACCCGGTGCCTCGAACCGCCTCACACTTTCGCGTCGTTCAGTGCCGCACAATGTGCTCAAACGGCACCGAACCCAACGCTACGGTAATTATATCATGGCTCGGCAGTTTAGTCAACTATTTGCTAACTCTTTTGTACACTATGCTTAACCTTAGAACAAGTGTGCTCAATTGTTTGGTGCTCTAAAAAGGGCACAGCCGTTCTACACGGGCGCGACTAACTTTATCGAACGTGTCAGCCCCGGCGTCGACGAGATGAGTCCGCGCTGTTCGAGCTGGCGCACGACACGATGTACCGCGCTCGTGGACCGGTACCCCGTCGCGGTTTCGAGTTCACGTATGGTCGGCGGGATGCCCTCTGTTGCCCAATGCGCGGTGATGGCGGCTAGGACGCGCTCCTGCCCCCGCGTGAGGTCGGTGTCGATGGCGTGTGCGGTCATGATGATTCTCCTATGGCCCATGCGAGCACTGCGAACGCCAAGCCCGCTACGGCGTCACCGGCGAAGTAGACCGGTGCGCACGTGGTCGACCACAGCGTCATGGCGGCTGTCAGCGACGTAACAAGCACCCACGCCGCGAGTCCGTTCCGTATCGAGTGTTTCATGGCGTCGTCTCTCCTTTCGTCCCGAGCGCCTTCTCGGCGGCGGGTACCGGGCAGCCCCAAGCGTGCTCGTGCTTTTCGCGTACGGCTAAGTATTGCGGTGACGGTCGGCATGAGCACTGCATGGGAGGTGACTCCCACCGCGCCCACGACACCTCGTCGTCTTCGGGCATCACCGTGAACCGATCTGTCACCATCGCACTCAGCGCCGTCCTGAGCGCTTGCGCTTCGGCCTCGGCTTCGATACGCCCCTTACGCTCTCCAAATGCCATCTTGGCATTGGTGCGAAGGTCAGCCTGATAGCGAGAGATTAACGCCTCCGCGTCCCGTCACCGCGCTATGACGGCGAGCACGGTCGACGGATCGGCAGCGGCTGTGAAATCATCGACGATGGGCTTCCACTTCGCACAGTTCACCAACAACGAAATGTCCGTGTCGTCCCATTCGTCCATCGCGTCTTTGGCTGCTTTAGCCTTTGCCTCCAACTCGTCGAGGTCGACGGCCGCGACGTCGTTACGGTCGTTCATCTGTGTCGTCCTTTCGTTGCAATACTCGCTTGAAGAAGGCCATGGTCGCCTGTGAACCTACCAAGCAACCAAGTATAAAGGTGTCGAACGCCAGCATCAGGCTTTGCGGGTGCATGCAATCAGGATGGTTCACTGCGCACCGCCTTTCGCGAACGCTAGGGCGTCATCGGCCACTTGGACGTCCTCAGTGGCACGTGTACAGAGGCCGCACGGGCACGTTGGGAAATGCGCGCAGGCAATGTATTGCTTTGCGCGGCTGAGGGCATCAACAAGTGCCCGGTTCGCCATCACGAGGCGATCGCGCTCGTTGACGCACGTGACGATGTGCCGTCCGTTGGCTGCTGATGTCGAGTCGTCGGCATCGCAATCCACGTCTACGATCGCTAAGTCCTCGCTAATAATCAGTCTGTTCCGGTTGTTCCATATCCACGGCAACGGCGAATGCCCCGTCGCGTCCTCCGCGCTCGGGACCGCCGCCGCGTCCGTGTCGGGCGATTCGGCGTTGTCGTAAACGCCAGCATCGGCCATCGCGTTCGACAAGTCGTCAAGTTTGCTCATTCGGTTGGTCCTTTCCATCCTGTCGTCCCTCCCTCTTCCTCGCGGCCAACGTCGCGGTCGCTGCGTCCGTTGCGTCGACGCTATTCGACGTTCTCTTCTAGCGCCTGGGCGTACTCGTCGGCTTCGTCATCATGGGCCTGCTGCCGTTCGTTCCATCGCACCTTTGCCGCGTGTCGGCATTCGTCGCAAACGTCGTAGCCTGCCGTCGTTCGGCGCTTCGGCGTTCCGTGGACGCGACACAGTTTCGGCGCTGTCGGTGGAGCGGCCATCGCGCGGGTATAACCGGGCATTACTCTGTCCTCCTGCTCTTGACCATCGCCGGCAGTTCCCTAGCGAGGTAGTTTGCCGACCACTCTTCGAACTTGTGGTCATCCTTGAAGAACGGGTCGCGGGCGCACCGTATGTACCAAACCCACTTGATGAACGCTCGCTTGGACATTAGGCCCGCTTTGTGCATCCCGTATATCCACAGGTCGCGGTCGACAACCTCCGAAGTGGTTAGCACTCTACTCGCCATCGGTGACGCCCTCCACGGTCAGCAGTGGCCGAGCCTCGTCCTGTCGTAGCCGTTTGGCTTCTTGGTACTCAAGGCGCAATTCGTTGACGCTTTCGTCCCTAGACCCGGCGAGGATCTGTTCCGCCGCCCTCATGAGCTGCCCGCGCTGTACACCGATGGGCGTATCGTCCTCGCAGTACGCCACCCACCCGCCCATGACGGCCACCACGCGCCGTTTCACATCGTCGGTCCATTGCGGCTCACCGGGCTTCAAGAGGCGCGGAAAGTTCTCGTCCGGGACAACGTGAGAGCCATATTTGCTTCGGAGCGTCAGTATCTCGCCGACGACATCGGCCGCGCTCCGCTTGGCGGGTGCCACCACGTCACGCCACCGCTCCAGGATCTCGGCCGGCGTCGGTCGCTTCTTGCACTGGGTGCCGATGATTTCCGCAACGACGGCCGTGTCACAGTCCGGGATCGTCTGCAACTGCTGGAAATACCAGCGGATAGCCTTGTCGTTCCACGGCTGGTCATATTGCGGTGGCAGCATCTCAAGGGCAGTAGCCAAAATTGCGAACGCGGCGGTAGTCATTGGGTTCCTCGTAACATCGCATCGATTTCACGGGCACGGTCGGCAACGGACTGTTCGGGCTGATGGCCGTTAGTACCGTTGCGGGTCGGTGACGCCCTGCCTGTTGCTTTCGGTAGCCATCGGTCGACTTGCTGACTTGTGAGCGTGCCGACAGCAAAACCGGCAGGTGCAGCGAATGCCGTGTCGGAGAAAAACCCGGTAAGCGCCAACTCGTAGGTTTCGATCCCGCCGCCGTGGTCACGACACTTGACCGCGAATGCGCGCAGTTGACCTTTTTCCTTGTCACCGAGAATCGGGTCACGCCCCATTGCCTCACGGAACTTGTCAATGTACCGCCCGATGAAGTTGCTCGGTGGCGAAGTACGAGGTTCTTTCGGACTGGCGTCACCACCGTCAGTCCCCTTGGGGGTTTGGGGGGAGTCTTCTCTCCTCTGCTCTTCTCTCTTCTCCTCTTCTCTACTCTCCTCTACCGCGTTACCTCGCGTTTCTTCGCGATACTGCGCGTTACAATCGCTATCTTGGGCGTTACAAGGCGTGTCACCGGCGTTGCTTGGCGTTTCACTTTCTGCCTCTTTAGCCTTCTGTCGATGGCGCTGAACACGCTCGCGAACGGCCGTAGGTTTGTCCGATTCCTTGTCATACTGGCGGTCTTCGAAGTGGAGAAAAGTTATCTCGCTCTCGACGGTGGCACGAACGATTCTGAGGCGGTCAAGCTTTTTTAGCGTATCTACCAAAAGGTCGACGTCGCCGTTCGAAACCTCGATAGCGAGAAGGTCGCGGTCGTAGTCGAGGATCGCTCCGCGACTCCCTTTTTGGTCCGATGCATAGCAAAGGAGATTGAACCAGACTCGGTGCTCGGCGTCCGTGAGCGTAGCAAGCTTCTTATCATTGCGCGCCTCTGACCACATGCGGAACCATGGTAGATTGTTCATGCGCACCACTCCTCTACCGTCTTATCGTTTTTGGAGCTATTGCATGTACGGCAAGCAACAACAAGGTTCGAAATGTCGTGCGTACCCCCAAGAGATTGAGGTTTAATATGGTCTAGGGTGAGGTCTTCTACTGAACCGCAGTAAACACATTTAGCGTCCGGGGTTAATAAGACCACGGCGACCTGACGGCGCACTCTTGCCCAAGTCGCCTTGCGGTACTTTTTATCCCTCATGCGTACGGATTCAATAATTTCGGGTTGATGCTCTGCCCATTCGTGCACGACACATGCCCCCGCCTCGCCGTCGAGCCAGCCGGTTTCGCGCAGGATTTCGGCAAAGTTGCCGTCGTCATACTCGCAGATATCGGTTATCTTTTCGTCGGTGAGGCCCGATAGGTCGCCGGTCGGGCGATTGAGCGCGGTGTACTCAAACAGCGCATGAAGACCGAGAATACCGTCGACGCCAGCGCGTTTAGCGAGGCGGCGTGTCTTGCGGTTCTTTGCAAAGCCAATCTTCATTCGGTAGTCGGTATTCATTCCTGGCTGTCTCTCTTCTCGAAACGCTCAATCAAAGCCGCGCACTGGGCCACCTCCCTGGGCATGTGCACACTCTCATCACAAGCCGAAAGCTTCCTGCCTTCAGCACTATCGTCACCCGCAGGCTTCCTGCCTTTGGTCTTAGTCTTCGGCCCGAACCGTCGCCACGCCGCCACCGCCAATCTCGCCGCTGTGCACGCCTCGTCGACACGCCCGCCCCGGTAGTGCTCACGCGCCCGCAGCGCCCACGCGACGGCGATACGGTCCAACGGCGGGTGCGCTAGGATGTCTTTAGCCACGAGGCTTTATCATGGCGCGGCGAGCGTCGGCGTTCATTCGCACCTTGCCTTTAAGCGCGGCACCGGCAACCGTCGCGCGGTACAATAGTGGGCGATCGGGTACGAGTTCGACTAGCCCTCTGCGCATAAGCGCCTTCAATGTCGAATCCATGCAGATTGACTTGCCGTTGGCGTACACTTCGGAGTGGTCGTAAATCTGATGCGCTTGCCACCCCTTCGAGAACCACTCCATCGCCTGCGCCTGTCTTAGCGACAGTTTCATCGTTTCATCCTCCACGCCCGCCACGTCGACGCGGGCGCTACGGTCTACGCGCGTTTGGTCGTGTGCCACATCCCGCAGAGTGGGCACTGATAAGAGTTGCGGACGCCTGTGTGTGGCGCTCTGGCGGCAACTACGGCGTCGGCGGCTAGCTTATCTAGCAACGTGGTCTTGCCGCATTCACAGCGCGGCGGCTCCGGTATCCCTAACTCGGCCTTTTGCGACGTGGTCAGGTGCCAGCGCGGGCGCTTGGGGTTCGGCTTCGCAGGCGCTTTCGACGGTGCGGCGTTGCGACAGAACCGGTCGACCAATTCGCGCGTGTGCCGATCCGCTTCAGTCATCGGCTTCCACTGTTCGCGTATCTCGGCAATCAGAAGTAGTTCCGCGAGGATGTCCCGCTGCTCCTGGCTGGTCATTGCTTCGAACCCGGACGCGTAATCCTTGCGCAACCGCTTCGCCCGATTCTTCGCGAAGTCGCGGAACCGGTCGATAGCTTCGAGTTGTCTGCCGATGTCCGTGCCCTTGAGATACATCCTCGTCTCCTTCGTCACGTTCGCGTCACCGTCGCGGTCGACGCGCCGACGCCGCCGTGACGTTACGGGGCGGTCAGTCTCCACCATCGATATGACGCAGCACCTTTGTGCAAGTGCCGTCGGTACCTCCGACGTATTCGTTGCGCACCCAACCGGTGTAGTTGTCAATCCACGGATAGCCGCCGAAGCCCTTGCGAATCGTTTCGTCGTAATTGAACTGTTCATCGGGCGTGACCGGCCGCGTATTATCGCGGTCGAGTTCGACTTTGTCCCACCCGCCGTTCCAGTGGACGGTTGTAGTTTCAGGCTTCATCGTGCACCTGCCACATTCTGCCAGTCCTCATCGACCCGCTCAACGCAATCAGGATGGACGTGTATCCACCGCTTGCCCCAAAACCAGCCCGAGACTTTAGCCCATTTGCCGCCTACCATGCGCCTGAACCATTGGAAGTTTTGCATCGGTCTTTATCCTTGGCGCGGTTTCAGTCCCGCAATCTTCAACACGTCCTCGACATCGCGTTCTGATGCTTGCCGAAGGCTAACCCATTGACCGTCGGGGTGCTTGTAGAACAGCCACGGATTGCCGCCCCATGTCTTGAGAAGCGCAGGCCCGTTGTCGCCGTCAAACTCTATCCCCTGGTCGACATGAACATTGGTGGTCATTGGTTGCACTCCTCAGAGGTTGTTGGGCTTGCGCCGAAGGTCTCCGACGCACCGCAGAACGTGTCAGGCAGACTCTCATCCTGGTTGAGGGCGCTGTAAATCGGGTTGACACCTGATATATCGACTAGGCTGCCCGCCGTCCACACGTGCGGTCCTTTGCCGTCGTTCGAAGCAGTCAACGACAGGTCGTAATCAAGAATCACGTACCCGCACCATGAACATCGTTGACGTAGCCAGCGACCTTCGATGGTGATGTGCTCACCGGCGATGTGGGTAGTTTTTGCAGTAGTCATTAGGCTTTCCCCCATGGCTCGCCATCCTTCTTGTGAAGGCAGTAGCCGACTTCCGACAGAGCGTTCGCGATGTCCGTCATAGACACGAACACGCGGTTGATAATGCGGTGGTCGTCCGGGTCGTCCTCTCGCTGGTCGATGACGTCGACTTGCAACGCCAGCGCTTCGAGTTCGTTCATACCGTCCCAACTCGGGTCATCGCGGCCGTCAATTACTTCGACTTCACCGCGTAGGTCTTCATCATTCATGGTTTGCATTTACCTTTCATTCCGTGACGTTAAGGGTTCGCTTCATAGAACGCTTTGGCGAACCCGAGCGGCGTCATACTCCGAGCCGTCTTGGTACGCTCGCTCTTGCCGCCGTACTGGGTATGCATTTTCGAGCCTTCTGTCGGCGTAACTCGGCACGTCGGCGGGACTGTGAACTCACCCCATAGCGCCGTCTTTTTCGTGTACGGGTCGCCGTAGTCGCACGGGTCGAAGTACACTCGCGGCGGTCCTAGCCACCGAACTAGCTTCCCGACCGGGTTTTCTAGTGCCCAAAATACCGGTTTGTAGATTGCCACGGCACGCAGGCACGCGTCCACTATCGCGAGCGCTTCCGCATAGTCCTGTTCGGTGCGAGGCCAACGGGCACCGGACGCGGCGAACACGGTACATGGTGGCGCTGCAAGGATGCCATAAACCGAGCGGTCAACGTAGGGCATAAGTCGCACATCATGACCGAGTTTCAAGTCAATCTGCACCACGTCGTACCCGGCCTCGCGGTAGTACTGAGGCCAGTTCCCCGACAGGTCACAGAGACTTAATATGGTTTTCCCCCACGGCATAGTATCCAACGATATTCACCACGAACAAACGATTGTAACTTTATGAACTTCCGATACTATTATACCCCGGCGATTAAATCAACCGTGCGGACCTTTGCAACTTCCCAAAGATTCCAGTGTCACACTTAGTAGGGTATAGTTACAGGTGTGGACAACGAACAAAAAGGTACAACTGAAATGAGCGTCGACGAAGTCCTCAAAGCGTGCGGCATCACCCGGACCACGCTATATCGATGGAACGACGAAAAACGCCTCGTGCCGTTACCTAAACGGTTCCCGGCAAAACGCAACGAACGCCGGGTCTATGACAAGGCCGATGTCGACCGCCTGATCGAAGAGGGCCGCGCCGACGTCGAGGCGCTGCGCCGTGGCGACCGTGCCGACGCGGGCGGCTAGGACGATGTGACGGCATGCTTACGCTCGGCCCGCCGTGCCCTCAGCGGCGCGTACTGACACCATCTGCATTGATGGCGTCGGTTGCCGTTCGTCGTCGGCTGGAACTCGCCTATCGGCTTCTCGCGCCCGCATGTGCGGCACGTCCGGAACAAGCCGCTCGTGTCGGCATCGGTTCGAGGCCTGCCGCCTTTGCTTGTGTCCCGGTCTTCCGGTTCGTCGTCGACGATAACGATGACGCGGGTCGCCTCGCACATCCACAGCGCGGCGGCGGCGGCACAGAGCAGGCAGTTGTCATCGTCGCAGTCGTTGAGGCTGTGACCGGCCGTGTACGCGCGGATCTCGGCGGAGAGACGTTCCGAAGGCGTCTTCATTCCTCGTCCCTCTCTGCCCAGTCTTCGAGCGGCGGCGCGATGCAGATGGACGCCCCGCGCATGGGCACCGGCGAGGTACACCAGCGCCGTACGCGACCGGCCGCGCCGTGGTCACGGGCGATATCGGCGAGGCGACGTTTCTTCGCGGCGGCACGTGTCGTCGGGTTGTCGGTCGACGGGCTGTTGTGGGTCATTTGCGTCCTTTCCCGCCACGGTCGAGGTACATGTTCCAGAACCGGCAACTTAGCCGGTTGAGCACATCCATGCGCTCTGCATCTGTTAACTTGCGACCGTTCGGTAGTTTGGATGGGGCGCGTACGACCTTCCAAAATCTGTCGAGCACGACCACGCCGACCCATGATGGCAATGTGCTAACCGCAATCTCTCCGAGTTTGTCAGTAGGCACTACGACGGTGAACTCTTTGACCGGATGTGCAATGCGCGCATTGGCAACAGTAGCCCGCCCAGCGCGCTTGACGATGTACGGATCGGAGACCTGATTCGGAACGCGCTCAATGGTCGACAGGTCAATATCCTCGTCATAGAAAGTCTTAAGTCGAACCTCGACGCCGTTCTGAAGCTCATCGTACTTTTCTGGCTTCTTCGTGACGTCGGCGCGGATGTCGGCAGCGGAAATCTTAATCTCAAACTCGTACATCCACCCTGACCGCATAATACGTACGAGGTCCATTTCGTGGGTGTATCGGCCAAGCCCGCAAAGATTGAAGGCGAGGAGGTCGGTATATGGACTGAAAACCGACCGCACCATTCGGTCGCGTATTGTTCGCTCGGTGATTTTTGCATCGACTATTTCAGCGACTTCGTTCAAACTCCACTCCTTCCGGCAGCGTGAGCGCCGTATCGTCGTCGTTGCTGTCGAGCACAACCATGTCGGTACCGGCGTCGACCTGCGTGATGACGAACCGGTCGCGGGCCTCGGCGTCCGTCTCGCCGTCACGAATCGGGTCGACCGCGTAGGGCCGTGACGGGTATGGCGTCGCCTCGGTGCGCAGGACGATGCAGCGGCGACCGCGCCAGTGCTCGACGCGGATACGGCCGTCGGCATGGGTCGGCGCGTCGTAGGAGCGTACAGCCGCGCGTACGGTGGTGCCCTGGCGAGCGGCGGTACACGCGGCGAGGGCGGTAGTGAGCGCGTCGGTCATCGGGCCTCCGGTAGTTCGATTTCGAAACTAAAAGGCACCATGCCTAAGTTAGCGTCGAAAGTACCGATCTTGGATGACACCCACGAGTTGAGATAGACGGCAGTGTCCTCTACGTCTTCGTCTAAGTCGAAAGAAACGCATTCTTCTGAGACGTAAGGTTCTAAGTCAGGTCGCGCGGCTTTGATAGCGAGTGCAACGGGGCAGTTGCAAGGGTCGCACCGTTGACCGAGTTCGATGTGCTCGCGCGTTACTTCTACGGTAGTAGTCTTCATTAGTGGTCCTCCACGGACGGATCGGCCGTCACGGTGGCGTCGGCATCCTGGCGTACCGGCAGGTTCGCCCAGCCGGGAGCGAGCATGTCGACGGGCGGTAGGTCATCAAATGTCGGCTCGTAGACCGTGTCGGCTACTGATTGCAATGTGAGGCTTTCAAGTTCGACCGCAATCGGGTCGTCATTCACGGTACGACCGGTAAACCAGTACCGGGCGCACATCGGGGCGCGGTGTGCGCCGTAGGTGGATAACAGTGTTGGTAGCGGGTCGCCGCAATTCGAGCAGTTCATCGCCTGTCGTACTCCCATGTTCCGCCCTTTCCTTTCTTCACGACCACCACGGCAAAGAACGGGTACATCTCGCGAATAGCCCGAAGTTTTACCTGTGCGTCGTCTCTCATGAAGCCTTTCGTCTCGTGCAGTTCGATGTGCCCGTCGGCTAGGAGCACCATGAAATCGGTATGGTAAAAACACTTCTCGCCGATGCGTAGATTGAGCGCGCCGAACCGCCACCACGCCACCTCACCGCGTGCCTTGCGGGCGTCCAAAACGGCGCTGTACGCGGCCTCGGTCTTATTCATAGCCTGGTTGGCCAGCGCGTCAACATCGCCTATAGCGGCAGGCATCGGACGCCGCTGAGTTTCGGTCGGCATCGACGATACGACGTCGGCGATGGGCGGCGACGGCTCGCCGAGTTGAGCACGCGCCTGTGCACGGAGGTGCGGCGGTAGGTCGTCGACGGTGGCGTAGGTCATGGTATCCACCTCATCACCGGTTCGACGTTGGCGGGTCGGCTCTTATCCCAAACGAACCACGCGAACGCAATCATGCCAGAGCCGCCCGTGTCCATTCCGTTGCGGAACATCTGAATGCGGCGACTGAACTGGTAGATCCTCGCAATCGGCGTCGTGGTGAATAGGCGGTGACGTCCAGCCGACTCTAGGAAGTTCGTTCGCAGTAACATGCAGACTTTGCCGTCGACGATTTCAAGGGCGCGCCAGATGAATGCCTCGGCCTCGTTGTACGGCGGGTTGGTTACGATGTGATTGCACCCTGCATAGAGCGCGGCACTGGCTAGGAAGTCAACACCAACCTCACCGTAGCCACGATCGTACAGGTCGCCACTCACCACCTTGGTTGTCCCGACTCCGCGCTGTTCTATGACGCGGGACATTCGGCCGTCGCCACAGGCGCATTCACCGACGATGCCCGGTAGCTCCTCGCGTTCGCACAAGGCTATGGTCGCAGTCGGGTCCGTTGGGTAAAAGTCGTCATCGGTCGTACCGCGTCGACATTGGGCCAACCGCGCACCTCCGTTGACACCTGTTCGTCGCTCCAGTTCGGTCGGTTCGACTTCGAAAAGTCTCATACGGAATTCCGCAACCTTTCAGAACCTAGCGTGTCCTATAACCATGGACACTATCGCAATCGCCGCGACGCCGATGCCGATCGCGCAGCCAGTGACGTCGCCGCGACGATTAAGCCGCAATTCTTTCCTGTTCCGTTGTCGGCAGGCTAGTAGCCTCGAACTTGCGAGCCGCGAGAGGCAAAAAGTCGAGACGAGATTTATCAAGCAAGGGGCAGCCAGGCTCGTGCTCAATATCAGACTGAGCATAGATAGTATCGTCAACCGGGTTGCCGGAGGAATCGCGCTTTTCAACGACAACAGCCTCATAGGTCAAAATCGTCACGTGTCCGCAATAGACACAGGTGGTCCATGGACTCAGGTAGGGGGGGCAGTCGCAAAGATTGCGCGACTTCACAATCGTCAGTGTCGACGAAAAACTCTCTTGACCGCCCATAGCGGACATGTAGGTGGGCATTATGTTCTCTCCTTAATTGCGAATGCGCAGAACGACGGGCCGGGTCGGTGTCATCGCGCCACAGCCGACAGGTGCGCCGGGGCGTCGAGCGCTGCCGCCAACGACCACAGCGCGATACCGATGACGAGGACCGTCACGGCGACCACGACGTGCCCGAGCATGACGGCCTCGCGCGGCTGGTGCCGTCCGTACGTGGGCGGTACCGACTTCGGGCCGATGCCGTCGACGCGGCGCACCGTCCCTTGACGGCCGTCGTTGACCATGAGCGCGTCGATACTGCCGTTGCGGACAGGCGCGGTACCGTAGTCGCGGGCGGTTGTCCGTGCCGCCTTCGCCCGCTTCGTCAGCGTCGACCGGTGACGCGGATCGGGCGTACCGACCGGCGCGACGTCGTCCGGGTCAGTGGGGTGTGGTTGTGTATAGGTGTTCATGATGTGACTGTCTCCACTTCGAATAGCGTTTTGCCCTTGCGCTCAGTCCGATAGGCCAGCCGAATATGCAGCATTTCGGCCATTTCGCAGAGCATGTCGATTAGTGACTCGGCTGCATCCAAGTCCCCGCCTTCTACTTTTGACGCGCACTCTAAGATATCGCCGCCAATCTTGCGGCAGTCCCGCGCCGTCATTTCCTTGATGAACTGGAAGTCAACAAACGGGTTATAGTCATCTCTTGACGGTTGGGCTCCTGTTCGCTCGGCTACTGCCTTAGTGGCTTGGTTGATAATGTCGTTCGGCATCTCGTCTCCTTCGCCACGGCCGATACGACCGGGGCGGCGTGGCGTTCGCGGCGGCGGGTTAGGCTTGCATCGCACGCCAAAGTTTGTCTTGTTGCTGCCCAGTCAACTCATATGGGACCGCGCTACCGAAGTTCTTTTCCATGTATGTCTGCCACTGGCCGCGAACATCGGGCGGCATACTCATTAGCGCGTCTGTGATATCGTCGACGACCGACCGGTAGCCACCTCGGGCTGGTTGCGCCGATTCCTCATCACGCGACCCGGTAGGTGCGTGCGCTCCCGGCACGTCGCCGAAGTCATCGGCGGTAGCGACCGCAGCGCCCGTTCCGAACGGAGTGTCCTTGTAGCAAAACTGTAGAGCGCGAAGGCCAGGGGCGACACCTTTCGACTCGTTGTTGAACGCGTAAAAGTTGAGTTGCGCCTTAGCCCAATCACCAGACACCCACCCATCGACCGCGCGCGCTTCCGACTTATCGTGCGCGTTCATTAATCGCGGCGGCTTGTCTTCTTTGGCCGTGGCGTTCACAAACCAGTAGCCGGGATACTTAGGCACCCAATTACCTTTGCCGTCATCAGCGGTAACGACGTCGCCGTCTTTCAGACACATCTTGAACACGTTGTCAGGCGCGTTCATGTACTTGTCGACTTCCTTCGGGCCGAACTCGTCGGCGATAGCGGCACGTATCGCCGCGATGAGTTTGTCGTATTGCCCCGCGACGTAATATGGGTGTGCCGGGCCTTTCGGGAACAGCAGCGTCGCCTCGTACCAGCGCTTCAACGCGCCGTTCTGCATCTTTTCGCGCGGCTTGAAGACGTTCAGCCAGCTCAATCGGCACGGGCCGACGATAATCAGACAATCAGGATTTGCAGCCATGTTAGTAGGTTCCTTAAAGTTTTAGTAGTTCATTCGTCTAGTGGCTCAACGCCACCAATCCAGTCAAAGAGTGCGCGGTGCCGACACCGCCGATGACGGCTCAACGTGTCCATACAATCGCACTCAACGGCGTAGTACAGCCCGTCAGGTCGCGGTGCCGTTACGATCTGGTGCGGCTCGTGCGGAGTCGCCTTACCAGTGTCACAGTCCCGGTGCCAGACGCGCATCAAAATCACGTTCACGAAGTCGAAGCCGCTCCGGTCGCGCCAGGTCGGCAGGAACCCGCACGGCGCAAAGCAGTAGTTGTTCAGGTCGCGTTTCGCCCGTGCCAGATGCGGCGGTAGTTTACTCATCGTTTCGTCCTCGTCGCGAACCGCTCACGGAACTTGTTGAACTGCGCTCGCTCGACCTCGGTCAACTGCACCACGTGAACAACCGGGCGACCACGGAACCACAGGGCGCAATCTGCATGCTGAGTGCGCCAACCGTGACCGGGCCACCGCTCGAAGTGTCCTAGGCCCGGTTCGACCGTTTGACCGCATCGGTAGCAAGTGCCAGCGTACTTGTTTCTCACCTGTGCACCTCCGTGAACCCGAACGCTTCGGCGTTACGGTCGGCGCGCACGTCGGCGGCGGATCGGCGCGCCGTCTTGGAGCGGACACGCTCGGGAAAGTAACCGGCTTTGCGCCGTTCCGACAGCCACGCCGAAAGGTTCGATTCGGCGAACCGCCGTAACCGCGCCATGTCGTAGCCGCCCGGTATGTGCTCTAGATTAAGCGTCCCGGCGTCCATTGCCCGCATCCACAGCAACGGCGTCACGCACCGCCATAGCGCATCGTCTACCTGCGCCTGCGTCCACGTCCGAAGCTGCGCGCCATCTGCGCCAATCAGCAGGCTACCGTAGGCTGTACGCGCCCCGTACGGCTCGTTACGGCCGTCGACATAGGCGACTGTCTCAAGGCGCGCCTGCATGGCAATCTGCGCAAGGAACCACGGCGATGGCGATACGCTGTCCTGTGTCTTCCCGTCGATGAGCCACTGCCCCGAGTCGTCGACCAACTCACCGCCGTCGATATCGGGCGTACCGGCGTAACCGAGTGTCACATTCGCACCCGGCGTCTCGATGCGGCGGGCGCGGATGACGTGTTCGGCACACCAGTTTATGGCGCTCGTGACGTACGGCAGAACCCAGTCGATTTGCAGGCAGTAGCCGTTCCGTCCGATTTCCCATTCACACCACTCATCGATATAGGCGTCGCCGACAGTGCCCTCAATCTGCGCCTGCATCGCGAGGTGCACGAGGCTCCCGCGCTGCATGTAGCGCGGGTGTGGCGGGTACTCGGGCTTGATGGGTGCGAGCACCGACGTTATTGATGGAAGGCGAAGGTCGCCGACACGGTACGCGCCATCGATCCGTTGGGCGTAGGCGACGATCGTCATGTCCACATGCTCCCGTGAACAATCCGGGTCGATGACCGGCGTTTCATCTCCTTAGCGAGTTCACAAGCCGTATAGTCCGCATATCCGCCGCCTTGTTTAAGGCGCGTGATGGTGTTAGGCCGGTAGAGCATCTTGCCTGTCTCGTGGTCCTTGTAGGCGAAAATGCTCACGCCGTAGATTTCCTTGGTGTAGGTAATCTGTTTAATCTCAAGGGCCAACCGAGTCAGCCCTGGTAGCACGTTAGGTTTACGGTCCCACCTAAAGCGCTCTTCTTCGGGCGTCTGCCGACCGGGAACCGGCCTAATATCCCAGCCATCAGCCTTCAGCGCTTCGCACAAGAAAGCGAACCCGCAATTTGTTCCTAGCCACTGCACGATAGTGGCGGCGATAGTGGCGTCTCGCTGGTGAATGACGAACGCGGGTTTAAAACCGAACCGCCAGCTAAGTTGAGCTAAGTACCCACGCTTGCGGTCAGGAACCATAAGAAGGTTTTGCAGCAAACCGTAGCCGTGGTTGATGTAGTGGCACGGTTCGCATTCTTTAGCCCACTTCTCGGTGAATATCCGCTCCAGCCTGCTGAACTTATTGCGGTTAGGGAACAGCGGCACGTGCTTGATTTTCTTCTGTTGTCGCCGTGCCATCTACGCCTCCCCCGCGTCGAGCGCATCGGCCATAACGCCGGAACTGTCGAACCGTTCGTAGTCGGTGTCACGCGTCTGGAAGTACTCCGCGTCTTTGTCGACCACGGGCGCGCCGGACAGGAACGTGCGGTCGAACTCATCGAACGGGTTGAGCGTGCGCGCCGATACGTCGACCGGGCGCTGCGTCGTGGCGTGGTGGTGGTTCATTGGGTGGCCTCGCTTTCGTCCTCACCCTCGCGGTCTTCCGGTCCCATGAACTCGTCCCACGCTGCTGGTGAAATACCGGTCAGTAACCATTCGCGGTCACCGTCGCTCAGGTAGGGGAAAGCGTCCTGAACATACGCCCCCTGCCGATATCGAAACAGGTCTGGACCGTGCACTTTAACCGAGTGAAAACCGAAGCCGACATTGCCGGAAATGCAGTAGCAATGCCCGCGCTGTTCGTCGCCGGTACGAGGATTAACGCGAAAGTCAGGATGGTCGCCGTATTCGGTTATCGTCACCTTCGGATGGTCTATGATGCTCATCGTGCACCTCCCGTTCGGTCCCGCAACGGCCGCGCCATCGGCAGCAGGTTGTGCCGTAGTCGCTTCGACCGGCACATCGGCACGAACGCCTCGGCGTACCCGACGCCGCGAATCGTGCCGTCCGGTGCCTCCTCCGTCACAGTGTCGACGCTCCACGCCCGGCGATCGAAGCCCTCGACGACGTAGCCCTTCGCCGCCATCAGGTCAAGCGAGCGTTCCAGTTGGTCGGACACGGTCGCCGCCTCCAACTCCGCATCGGCCTTGCGCAGCGCGTTGGCGATGCCTCTGATGGCGAACGGGTTGGTGTTGCTGCCGATGCGCAGTAACGCCAGTGCCGCCGCTTCCGTCGATGCGACCCGTGCCCGCGCGATTTCGAGGCGCGACGGCCCGCCGAAGGTGCCACAGCAAGCGCCCTGTGTGGCGGTTGTCCCGTTGACGGTATTTAGTTTTGGTTGTATACTCAATAGCGTAAAGCCCTCAGAGTCGCCAGGAACCCAATTCCTAGGCGGCTCGCTTCATATCAGGTGCACCGCGTGCAAGATGGCCGCTGTCAAGCCGCCCGTTATCGCCTGCACGATTGCATCGATAAGCCGATTGTTGAACCGTCGTTTCCTTATCAATCCTCCCGTCATGGTGAACTCCTCTCTCGCCGTTCCATCGGCGGTCTTGCTGCCGTCCGTGCTCATCTATGGGCATCATGCCCGTCGTTCATTCCGTGAATGGACCGGGAGGGAATCGAACCCTCACACTCTAGCGCTGTACCAATCAGCTTCCGGCCCGTATCGTCGTTACGCCGTCTCGCACGGGGCGGGCTGTTGACGTCGCGCCCGCCCCGTGCTCTCTTCCAAACCAGCTATCTCAGAAATCCATATCAATTACGATAGGTCACCTGATGGTTGCCGGTGCCCCGCTTTCGTTGTAGGTCGGTGTCACCTCCGTTTGCTGATTGCCTCGGTGGGCGCAAAGTGAATGTGAGTGCATGGGATTTTCCGGCGCAAGGCGCGCGGTAATCGTCGACCCCTCGAACGAACATTAGCACTCACAAAGGGGACCGGTGGAATCGAACCACCCCGCAACTATCCCTAGTCCGCACTGCCACTGTGCTTAGTCCCCGGCAATCATGGGGCTGATCTCCACCCTAGCCCCGCCCTCCTTCCTGCGCTCCGATGTGCGCGGCTAGGCTGCAATCCTCTCCCGCGTCGCGTACCGCCGCGTCGGCGCGGGCGTCGTCACGACTTCGAACTGCTCGGCTACTTCCGCCATGTGCGCCCGTGACGGCGGCAGGATTTCGGCATCGTCGAACCAGACGCGGTGACCGCCATCAAGCCACGACTTAGCGTTCGCGTTCGCCGCCGCCGCGATGTGCGGGTTATTGTTGTCCGGGTAGCTGCCGCGCAACGCCTTGCGGCCGTCGATTTCAACGTAGAGGTTCATCGTCATTAACTCCCTAGAACATGCGGTTGATTAGTTCAAGCAGGTAATCGTTCGGAACCTGTCCGTCTTCAAACTTCTTGTTCAACGCTTCGATAAGCATGGTGAAGAACAGAGCGTCGACACCCACGAGTTGGTCTTCAAGGATGGAAATGTTGTGCAAGTCGAGTTGGCTGATTTGCAGGGCCATCTTGAGTATCTGCCCTGCATTGATGCGCCAGCCGCGTTCAATGAACTTGCGCACCCGGAACATGGAACACACTGGATACTTCGACCCAACGTATCGCAGTTCTCGCGCCATCAAACATTCGAGCGCGTGGACATTAAGCACGAGTTCGCCGTCCCAAGACGTCCAGTAATTGGTGCAGTGAATAAAGTCGAAGTTCTCGTGAATGGCCTCGGGTTCGCCGTAGAAGCGGATGACCAACTGAACCCGACCGTTCAAAGTAATCGCGTTGCTCGAAAGGAATACAGGCAGGTAAGCGCCTTCATCGTCGCCTTCAAGTACGGCCGGTTCGTCGACCACTTCGGTTTCGTCGGCGCTCTCGCCAGCAACGCCAGCCGATTTAATGAATATCCGCACCCTGCCCGACTCGTCGACTTTAACGGTCGAGTCTTTGACGGATTGACGCGTTGACTTGAACTTTTCAAGGTAGTAGTTGGCAACAGCCTCGGTGGTCGCCTTGTCCTTGAAGTAGATATCGAAGTCGTTGACTTCCTCGCCAAGAAGCATTGAGGCGATACAGCCACCGGTCACGATAGAGCTGCGCTCAACCCACTTGCGCACTTTCTCATCCTCGATACTGGCGACGAACTCGTTGAACTTTCGAGTAATCACGCCCTTGATTGTTTTGGTCGTTAAGCCTCGCGTCATGTCCATTATCGTTTCGCTCCTTCGGCCATAATCGCCGCGCCGACCGTTTCGAGCCGCGCGAGCGCCTCGTTCACCGCCGCCTGCATCGCCGTCACGTCCGAAACGCGGCCGGTGCCGTGGCACGTGCCGCAGCGGTCGTTACCGGCGCAGCCACCACAGAACAGGCACGGCACGGTTCGCGCCTCGCGGCGAGTGAACGCCGACGTCGCCGCGTCGTGCTCGGCCGGTGTGATGGTGTTCATGAGCGTGTCCTCAACACGAGCGGCTCGACCTGTTCGAGCGGGGTGACTATCTCGTCGTTTCGGATTTTACAAGTATGATCACTGGTAAGATTGACTGCATTCGGGCACGCGTCCATTTGCTTTTGGTAGACCTGACTTGTCGGCTGACTGCCGAGATTGAACAAGTCGCCCGGTTCAAGTTCACCGAACGTGCACGTCGCCGGTGTCGGCGGCTCGCACGGTTCGACGGGTACGCCACATTTCTTGAAATAGCACGTAGCGCCGGGGGCCTTGGTGAGCCATACGCAGAGATAGTAGTCGTTTCTTGTCTCCGCTGTCTTGAGGTAGCGATTCCCACTGAACACAAACTCTTTCCCCGGCGCGATGTCGTCGACCGTCACGGTTCGCGGCGTGTCGATAATCCTGATTTCCATGCTAGGCTGCTGCCTTTCTGTCCGTCACGGTCGCGTCGACCGTAACCGGCCTTTGCGGTACCTGGATACCGGCCGTGTTGTTGGCGTACCGCGCAAACTCCCCCGCGTCGACGACCTCGCTTGTGCCGCCGTCCATGCGCCAGACGTCTAGGCCGTCACGGGTCACGAACGTCGCGCGGATCGGGCGCTTACGGCGATGCGGGGCGGTGGTCATTGGTTACGCCTTCCCCGCGAACGTCAGTAGCCAGTTGCCGTAGTCGTCGCGGTCCATCGTCGACAGCGCGAACCCATGGTCACCCAGCGCCTCCGCGATGGCCGCTTCCTGCGACTGTCGGCTGTCGCCGTGCGTCCGGGCCGAGATGCGGCCGATGGCGTCGTACAGACCGGCGATGGCGTGACCGCCGGATCGGAGGACGCAGCGGCCCGATATGCGGTACTGCTTGATGACGATGTCGATCGCCGTGGTCGCGATGGTGGTCATGGTTGTCTCTCCTCGTTGCCCGCCAAGTTGATTGCTGATAATCTATTTTATCAAAAAGATAATACCATGTCAAGCCTTTTTAATCATATAGATAAATATTATTTTATCTTAGGCTTGGCGGCTTCTTCAATCTCGACAATGGGGCGGCTGTAGATCTCGGCGAGGGCGCGGATGTTGGCTGACTTGATGGTCCCGCGATATTCGATCAATCGTGCGTATTCCATGGAGATGGTACGGCCGAGTATATCGCCCATTTTTGCGGCGACGTCCTCATAGGACAAGCCTAGGCTTTCGCGTATGTTTTTGAGGGGGAGTTCGAGTTCGGCGGTTCTAGACATGCCTCTATTTTATCTGATGGATAACAGGCTGTCAAGCTATTTTATCAACTCGGTCATTGCGGTTTGTAACGAAATGATAAAAAATGTGTCGTATGCAGTATGCAAGTCTTAAGTATGAAAACGGTGGGTATGGGGCGTAGGTCGACAAGTCCAACAAGCGGGGTCGGCGAATGGCTCCGTAACGCGCGAACAGCGCGCGGGTGGACGCTCGAAGCACTTGCCGACGAGGCAGGTACGGCCGCGCCGGTCATATCTAACATTGAGCGCGGCAAACGTAATCCGTCCCGCGAGATGGTGCGTAAGCTAGGGGCGGCACTCTCGGCATCGCCGACGCTGGCTGGTAGATTAATAGACGAAGGGCTAATCGCAGCGGGGTTCGCACCCGAAGGTGACGCTTACAACGTGGTTAAGATTGAGGAAGTACCGACACCAACCGAAATGGTTGCCCTGTCGCCCGAGGAACGCGCCATCATTGAGCAGATCCGCGCGATGAAGACCGGTGCGCCCGCTCCATCGCCGCCGCCCGCCACGGACGACACGCGCACCGCCGGGGAGCGCAAGCAGGGCGTACCCGCGATGGCCGACAGGACGCTCCCGCCGAAGACCAGACGGGAGCGTGACTTCTAGAGGACGGTGAAACCGCTCGCGACGATTTCGACGATGTCGCCCTCGCGAACGCCATTGAGGAACCCGGTCACGTCCGGGTGGGCGCGTTCGAATGCCTCGATTTCGTCCGCTATCGCTCGTTTCCGTAACTGCATTGTTACCCAGTGGCTTAGGTTAGTGGCGAATTGGTTAGCAATGATAGCATGAGGTGCGTCCGAATCCATAATTACCTTGGCACTACAGGTAAATGCCACCATCTCGGCAGCAATGTTGAAATGAACCGGCTAATTATTATTCCATGATTAATCGATTCCATCATATTAATTTACTCTTAACACGCAATGTAACTTACACTATGCAACGGCTACGGTTGAGTTCTATTAGTCGTTAGCACGCTTGACCATGCGTCTACCCATTCTATCACATATAGAACCTTTGTGCTAGTAGACACGCACGATTGACCAGGGATTTGCCCGATTCTTTTAACGCTTCTCACTTGATGAGAATTACCGCCCATGCCCGACTTCTCCACCCTCACCCGCTTCGCCCTGTATCGTCGTGTCAGCTCGCAGGAGTCGTTCGAGAAAGACCTTTCGCTCCCCGAGCAGGCGGCACAGCAGCGCGACTACGTGACGCGTAACGGCGGCATCATCGTTGCGGAGTTCGAGGAGGGCAAGGGGATATCGGCGTCTCGGGAGGACCGCCCCGAGTTCCAGCGGATGATTAGCGCGGCGAAGTCGGGCGAGTTCGACGTACTCCTTATCCACCGCAGTAACCGCGTGTTCCGCTCCCGGATGCACGCCGTCACGTACAAGCACCTTCTAGGGCAGCACGGTATCCGGCTCGCCAGTGTCACCGAGTCCTTCATCGGCTCAGACGACCCGACAGACAAACTCCTTGAAGGCATCATGGAGTGCTTCAATGAATGGTTCCTTGAGAACCTCAAAGCTGAAATCGGCAAGGGTTTGCGGCAGGCAGCAGCCCAGGGCAGGCAGAGCGGGGCGGTCCCGTACGGGTACCAGTGGGACCGCGAAGGTGACGGCAATTGGGCGATAGATCCCGTGACGTCGCCCTGGGTCGCGCGGATCTTCGAAGCGTTCCTAACGCGCAGCCTTGCGTTCTCCGAAATCGCCCGTGAACTCAACTCGCTGGGTGCGCCGTCGCCGGGAAATCCGGGAAGCGCCAAGCAGCGCCAGAATTGGAGCAACACCGGTACCGACTGGTGGGGCGCGGCCGTCAAGCGCATCCTGTCGCTCAGGCAGTACGTCGGAGACGTCCACTACAAGGGCGAGTGGTACAAGGGCGTGCACTCGGCGCTCATCACCCGCGACGTGTTCGACGAAACGGCGCGGCGGTTATCCGGTAAGCGCGTTGGGCGGTCGTACAGTGCGCCGGCGCTGTTCGGGACGGGCTTACTCCTATGCCCTCACTGCGGGCAGGCGTTGACCGTTCGGCGGCACGTGCACAAAGCCGATGGCGTTCGCCGGGAATACACGAACTACGCCTGCTCTACGCACTCGGCGTACACGCAGAAGACCGCCCAAGGTGGCATAGCGGCAATGGACTGCCCAGGCTTCATGATATCAGAGGGCAAGGTACTGGACACGTTCCGCCCCGTGCTAGAGGCCGCGAGCGCCGACGTCGACCCGGCCGTCATCACCGTTACGGCACTACCGCCGATGAAGCCACCGACCGACAACTATGCGTTGATGACGGCTATGCGGACGGAACTGGCGACGATCCCGACCACACGCACGAACTACCTGCGCATTGCCGGTAAGGGGATGATGCCCGATGACGTGCTCGCGGAGGAGTTGGCGTCGCTTTCGGCGCGGGAGGTCGCGATAACGGCCGAAATCGAACGGTTGACCAATCAGGGTACAATCAGGGCCGAACCCGACCCGGTGGACGCGTACCGGCTTCTGCGTGCCCTTGACCGCGATGACCTCACGGTACCACAGAAGCGTGATGCGATACGAGCGGTTTTTGTGTCCATCACGCCCACTGCCGACAAGGTAGGGTTACGTTGTGTTTTGTGCTGAATCTAACGGTGTCTAATGTCCGTGTTCGTTACTGCATCACCCTGGCGACCGCCGCGCACAATTCACCGTGTCTACCTTGCGCCAACCTTCGAATCGTGCTAGACTCGGGTCATGAGCCTACCGCCGACACGCGCCGAATGGGTGCGGTACCTGCGCTGGCGCGTCCGTAACCGTCGACCCGAGCACCGGCCGATATCGTTCGGCAACCCGGCCGCGAAGTACCCGGAGCTGCACCGTCGACCCGTGAGCGGCGACGGTGCGACCGTGCGCGGCGTGGTGATCGATTCGGACGGTGCGGGAACCACGGTCGACGTCATTTGCCCGTACTGCGGCGAGCGACACGCCCATGTCGTGGCCGACGGGTGGAGCGGCCGTGTCGACGCGCCGTGCGGGTACGGCAGGTATCAGGTGGTGGTGGAGTGAGTGGTTTCTATGGTCCAGCCTGAGCACTCAGTCACGTCGACGCGCAACTCGTGCCCCCAGCACTTGGTTCGGTCGCTGTTTAGCCACACGTCACCGAGTCGACTTGCGCCGACCACGCGGTAAGTCTTGCCTTCGTACGTACACAACAGGATTCGGGCAGCTAGCCACATTTCCTTTTCTTGCAGCCATGCCGACATTTCGCGAATGGTCAGGTTGTCAGGGATACCAGAACGAAACCGCTCTAGCCATTCCTTAGCAGTGCGCTCCGATTCGTCCACTGGCGGAGTGTCGAGCCAATCGTCAACATGCGTCTCTGTCGTTTGCATTCCTCTACTCCTTCATTCCATCCATCCGAGTGCATCGACCGCCGCGCCGACAAGGGCCGTGGCGTTCCGGCCGCGCTCGAAGCCACGGACGGTGGCGGTTGACTCGTACCGTTCGCCATGTCGATGCTTGAATGTTCGCCAACCGCGCACCTCGTAGTCGCACGGCGTTCCGTCCGGTACGTCGGGGCCGACGTTGGCGATGGTCACGGACGCTATCGGCCGTGCGCGGGACTCATCGCCGTACGGGACGATTTCGACGGTTACTCTGAGCATGGCTGCAAACTCCCGTCCATTCCGATGACTGCGACCACCTCGCCGTTGATGTAGGCGTGTCCGTTGTCGATACCCCCAGTCATCGTGTCGCCGGTGCGGAAGCATTCGACCGAACAATAGCGAACCGCCGAATCGCGCGGGTCGACAAGGGCATAGATGTAGACGACGGGACTATTACTCATCAGCCTTTACCTTCGGTATACCGGCCGGGTTCGGCTGGACTTCGTACATGTCGCGACTGTCGACACCGAGCAATCTAGCAGCCTCAGCAATCACCTGAATGGACACGCCTGAAATGTCGGCGTCCTTATCAGCAAGCACGCGGCGGATCGTCGCCCTCGCCATGTTCGTCTGTTCAACCAGAGACTCAAGCGAGATTTTCTGACCCGTCTCAAGTTGTCGTCTCAACAATACGTCATATCCCTTAGATATGACTTTGACTCCAAGTTCACTCATCGGTGGCATCCCTCATTGTAGCACGGCGCTACACCATAAGCATACACTCTGTACCGTAATCTGTCAAGACTATATCGTAAATTAGAAAATATTATCGTTAACTAGTTGAAAAGGCTTGTATTGTGACTAAAGCCGTGATATAATGTATCCATAGACGAGCCGAGAGGGAGACGCGACCGATGACCACCATCACAAGCATTGAAGACATCAAGGTAGGCACCGAGTTATTCTGCAATGGCTACCCTGGCACCGTCACCAAGATTTGCGACGGGCAGTTGAAGGGAATGGCTGAGATTCGGCTTTCGCGCGGTGGAGTTTGCGTTAGCCTGAGCGAGCTTTTCCGGTTTCGCAATCAGGACAACCGAATCGGCAAGTAGCCCCGAAACGACGAAAGCGCCCTAGACTGCGGCAAACAGTCCAGGGCGCACGACAAAGAAAGGTTGAGTCTTTCAATGTACATAAGCACTTTATCAAACCGAGTCGGATCTGTCAAGCGTGCACCCACCCCGGCATACGTCCCGGTCGCCGCTCGCGTCGGCCTCGGGTTCCGCTCTGCCTACGTCGTCCCGTCGCCGCGCCCGAACATGGCCGTGCTGTTCGCGTACGAGGCGATGAGGAACGTGCTCGCGTGGTGGACGGCGACGTATCAGGCGGTAGGCGTCCACGGTCGGAACGGCGGTGTCGTCGTGAGCGCGTATGCGCGAAGGCGGGCAGTGCGGGGTGAAAAATGAGCGTAGACCACAGCAGGTGCTGGGAGATCGACATGACTTACGAAGAAGTGGCATACGAAAGCGTACTGAAACGCTCTGTGCTCAGTAACCAGGCGTACTTCGCTAAGGGGCGAGGCGAATCACCCACCCCGTTTTATGACGCGATGGCAGAGCGACAACGCGCCCAGTCAGTCGCCCAGTCGTTCCAACCTTTTAGAGGAACTATCAAAGATGTCGAGTGACAGAGCGTACACGGTGCCGACGCGCTCGCCGCTGCGGAGCGCCGCTGCGGAGCGCCGGATCGACCGGGACGCGCGACGGACGCAGGAGGATGTATGATAACGCTCTACTCAAACTGGAATAACCGCTGGAAGACCTTGCAGCGCATTAATAAAGCAAGGGTCTATGACCACGACTTCTGTGTCTACTTTGCTACGTACTCTGACCCGAATTGCAATCTATGGCCGTACACGCTTAGCGACGGTTGGGGAATTGGAGACAACTCTTGAGCGAACAATCGATGACGACCGAGACACCGCGCCGTTCAGTGCGCGATATACTGACGAGAATAATGGAGATTGCTGGGCTCAATTACGGCAGTAAAAATTGGAAATATGAGTACCGGCTCCGCACAATTCACGGCATGATAGCCGAAGCCCTCGCGGCCATCGACGCCGCCGCGCCCGCACCGGTCGAGTCGCCGTGGGTGCGCGTAACGACAGGCGAGCCAATCCCCGATGTTCGTGACGGATGGTACCTTCAGCGCCTCAACGTACCTGCCTACAGAGGTCATTACCCGGCTCATTACAGGTACAGATCGGTTGAAGTTGTTGGTAACGAACACCATATCGGATTGTCGCCAAAGGTTGCCATTACGCACTTTCGGAGAATAGTCGACCCGCCCGCTTCGCCCGTGGACGGCGCGGCGGCGAAGGGATATGTACCTTGCGGTTGTGACCACCATGGCGACCATGCCGCTTGTGATGCGAACTGCGAATGCGGAGGACTCAGCCGATGACCGATACCACTGACGCCCCGCGCAACGTCGACGCGGGCGTGACGGACGATGAATTGAATGAGTGGTGGATTATCCCCTCGTCTATAGACGCAAAGAGTTTGCGCCGCCTAATCGCCGCCCTCCGCTCCGAACGTGACGGTCGCGCAGCCGATGCGCGGACGATAGTGGCGTTGGCCGACGAGATACATCATGGCGGGTTCGCGTGGTTACAGGCGTTCATGGAGAACAACAGGGTGGTTGAGGCAGCGGTGAAGTCCGCAAGGGGGAGGGTGGGGAAATGAGCGAACCAGCAATATGCGCCGACTGCGCACAGTACGGGAAATGCATGGCAGGTCAAGGGATTTGCGTCTTAGAAGACACTCGGTACCTTTCTATTCAGAGGCAACTCGCCGCCGCGAATCGTCGTCTCGCAACCTACGCGGAGGCCAGAGCGTCCGCGTAGGTCGAAGCGGTGATGCGAGACATCGACAGTTTACTCGCAGAGGTCACTGACGGCCACGTAAGCTTGTCTGGATATCTTGATGATAATGAGCAGGCACTTGTCAACGCCATTCGTACCGAGATAATCGCCCTCGTCGCCAAGACGGAACGGGCCGATGCGGTCGTCACGGCAGCAAAATCATTCCAAAAAGTCTATAAAGGCTTCGATACTGAAGACGCCTCGATTGCGACCTCTGCTTTATTTTCAGCGCTCGACGCCTACGACGAAGGGAGCACCACATGAGCACCACCGTAACAGACAACGGCGACGGCACGATTACGGTCGACCGCGCCGAACTCAAGCGGCAAGTCGCCGCGCTGACCGCCGCGTACCGGCACGACGCGGACGACGGCAAGCGCCTGACCGCCGCGTATGAGGCGTGGCACGAGTTCTTGGGAGAGGTGAAGGTGAAGGGCGATGACAAGTGAATAAGAAAGAGCAGGAGAGATTCGAGGAATTGTTGACACGCGCGGCACTGAGGTCGACGTCGCCGACCCTGCCGGATGTCGACGTGCCAAACGACGGCCTATCGACAGGCTTTCTCTACGCCGGGGAGAACAGCGTCGATCCGCGCGTCGATGTCGCGTGCAGTTCGTCGGTTCACCACGCGTTCGGGCGCAACGACAAGACTACATCACAGCGACCACGGCGGCTGTACTCGACGCGGCTACTCGCGCTCAAGGGACTGCGCTACGCCGTCGAACAGCGGTGCGCGGCGATCCTGCGCGGTATCGATCGGCAGATTGAGGAAGAAGAGGTGAAGAATGGCACTAACGGACGATGAGGCGGCGAGACCATTAATAGCGTGCCCTATATGCGGCACCTTATTTAAGGCTAGGTCAAACAAGGGCAAATTGAACCAGCGATGCTCACGACCTTGTAGTATTAAAGCAAGGAACGCCGACAAAGCTCGTAAAGACGCAAACCCATTAGACGCTAATGCGATTGAACGCTTCTTTGCCTCGGTTGACAAGAGCGAAGAATGCTGGATCTGGCGAGGCAATAAGAATCAGCGCGGGTATGGACTTTTTCATCTTCGTGATCTTAATGTCTCGGCCCATCGAGTATCATGGCGGATTGTTCACGGGGACATACCGGAGGGACTTTACATATGTCACAGGTGTGATAATCCGTCATGTGTAAATCCTGACCATCTCTTTCCTGGGACGCCACTGGAGAACGCGCAAGATATGGTTCGCAAAGGGAGGCATGCCCACCCGAACCCGTCAAAAGATTATCGCCCAAAATACCAGAAGAATTATATGCGTGGGTCTGAGCACGTGCATTCCAAGCTTAACGAATCGCTGGTCTGGGACATGAGAATACGCCACGTTCAAGGTGAGAGATACGCCGATATTGCACGATCAATAGGGATACGCGAAACAACGTGCAGGCAGGCCATCGTAGGGGAGAGGTGGGCACATGTGCCATTTCCGGACAAGTAGCATACTGACCATCTGCCGCGCCTACCTCGCCGTGACGGGAAGGACGGAGGAGCGAGCGTGAGCGAACTCAAGAAAATCAGGGTTCAGGTCGACATCATACTGAGCGTGCGGCGATGCGAGACATGCGGCACCATATTTGCGGTCCAGTCGGAGATTATCGAGAAGTACGCCGACGAGGGCGGCTTTTGGTCGTGTCCTAACGGACATCAGCGTGGGTACGCACAGGCCCGTAAGGACCGGGCCGAAACGAAGCTAGCCGCCCAACTCGAAGAGGCAAGGAAAGCGGCGAGAATAGCCGAACAACAAGCCGCCGGCTTACGCGCCGAGAACGAACGGCTAAAGTCAACACCAGTTCAGCGACGGTCAACAAGGGAACCGGTCGAGTGCCCACATTGCGGTCGTAGGGTCAAGGGCCTGGTGATGCACATCCGGTCGGCGCACCCGGAATGCGTCGAGGTTGCCGCGTAGCCGCCACGCCCGGATCGGCGCGACGGCGGTACGTCCGTGGCTAGGATGGCTTCCAACCACCTGCGTGGCCGTGACTAAGGTCACCGTCGACATCGAGGACTAGTACGGTACCTTCGGGCAACTGCACGATATCGGCCGTTTCGAGCGCGGCGGCGTGACCGGCGAATCCGGTCGACTGTGACAGCCAGCCATGCGTCACGAGGCCGAGCGCCTTCAGGTGCGCAATCGTTACGCCGTTGCCGTAGATACCCGGCGTGTACCCGGCGTTCCGCACAATGACCGACACGGCGCGGAAGTAGTCATCGACGGCCTTCGGCGCGGAATCGTAGTCGACGGCGAAGTATATCGGAGTACCGTGCGGTTGTCCCGCGTGCTGCGCGCACAGGACCGCATCAGCGGCGTCTACGTGGCCCTGCGCGGCCGTGAAGTACGACGCGGTGGTCGGAAACCCGTTCTCGTAGACGGCCACGACCCACAGGCCGGCGGCGGCGAGCGCCTTCGCTTCGGCGGCGGTCAACACGTCCTTAAAATGCGAACTTCTGAAATAATACCGGGCGACCCATGAATAGCCCTTGGCTACCAGTTGGGCCGCGACGTGGGCGAGTGACTTTGCGGAGTCAAGCCCCTTGTTTGTTGGTTGGGTGGGCATAGTGCCTCCTTGAAAGGGAAAAGAAAATGAAACATCCGATACAGCCGCTAGTGATGGACGATCACGGCGTTCTGAGGTTTCAAGAAAACAAGATAGTAAGCTTTTTGCTTGAGTTTGCGCGGGCGCACGGTACTACGCTGAACGAACTCGCCATGATGCAGTTCAGCAAAGAGGACTGGCAACAGTTCTCCCAACTTCACGGCTACAGTTTAAGCGGGTACGGCGGTCTATCGTACGTCGATGATGTGTCGTATGCAACTGCTGAGAGGATGCACGACGACCCAGAGCTGAGCGATAAGGACGCGCGTATTCAGTCACTAGAGTCCGTGCTTGCGAACATTAAGGACGGACTGCGAGAGCCTGTAGCGGAGTTGTTCGGGGTTCATCCTGACGACCTGTCCTAGCCGCGACGTCACGCCGCTTCGTCCGTCGCGGTCGTCACAGGCTCGCTCACCTTGACCGGAGTGCGCCCACTTTCGAGGTCGTCGAGGCGGGCGCGTGTTTCCTCGTGGTTCGTGTCGGCGGTTGACTGTGCCTTGTTCGCCTTGATGATGGCGACGGCTTGACCGCCAACCGCCGTGATGATGGCGACGATGGCGGTTGCGTACGCGCCGATAAGTTGCTCAGTCATTCCCCTGCCCTCCCGTCTTGACAATGGCGGCGTTGACGGCCTTTTCGAGAATGGCGTCGAGTTCCGGTTCGGTCGCCTGCAACCCACGCTCAACTAGCACCTTGTGCAAGTCGGCCTCGACGGTCGCGATAACGGTCGGCGCGGCGATACTGATGACGGCGGCACCGACGGGTCGTTCGAGCGGGCGAAGGGCGCTCGCGACGTTTCGGGCGAGATTAGATAGCCAAGACATGATGTGTTTCCTTTTCGGTTCGGACGTTGACAAATCCGTCGCGACCCCACATCTATTTCATTGGAGGGCAACGAGATGAAGCGAATAGTAACGGTCAAGTTTACGGCCGAAGATGCGAAGGTGATTGGCGACGTTCTGAATATGGGCTTTGTCACCCTTGGCGATACTGCCGACAATGGCGACACTTCCGATGACGAAATGACCACGGCAAACGACGCCATTGAAAAGTTCTATGCCGCTTGCCGAGTGGCAGAAATCGAGTTCTGACGTTAAAGGTCAATCGGGCGGTAGCTCGATACCGTCCGTGAGGATGCGGAGCGCTTCGGCCGCGTCGACGGCTCGCCGGTGCGCCTCGCACAGTTCGAGCCGGTACGCGAGGCCCGCTGCGGTCCCTTCGGCCTCAGAGGCGCGTACGTCGGCCTCGTCGGCCCGGATGTGCGCCACGTCGGCGGCGACCTCGGCGAGCCGTATACGCTCCTCGCAGGCGACATGCGCCGTCTTTGCCCGCTCGATGGCGTCGTGTATCTCCTGGCTGGCGAGCCGTTCACGCTCGGTCGTGTTCGATGCGGCGGCGTTACGCGCAGTCGCCTTCACGCCCGCGTAGACGAGGACGGCCGTTACGATGGCACTGACGAACGAGGACGCTACGGTGAGTTCGGCGGTGGTCATGTGCGGCTCGTGACCGCGTCACGGCGCGGCGTCTGGGTGCTCGGGGTCGATGGCGTGGATGATGGCGCGAAGACGGAGCGCTTCGGCGTGAGCAGCGTCACGCTGGGTAACGACTTCGGCGATATCAGCCTTGAGTTTGTCAATGACCTCAAGGTGTATCTTGCTGAGTTCCTTTTCACGAGCGAGCGCCCCGATACAGTGGTCGCGGTCGAGTTCGGCCTTTTTGCGAACCGCTACCTCGACCTCAAGTTTCGCCTCAAGTTCGGCATGCTTCGTGCGAAGGTCAGTGATTTCGTCGATACGCCTACCCATCTCTTCTTGCAGTGCTTCGACCAAGGCGCGAAGGTCCGCGCTCGCGTCGGCCTTTCTACTGCCGTAGTAGGCGATAACTGATTGAGCGACGAGGAACGCCCCTGCGATGATGGCGACCCAGTACGAACCAGGGAGGTGTAAGTCGAATGGCGGCATAGTGCAGGCTCCTATTCTATTGGGAGCAACGGCGGGAAGGAATCGGCGTCGGCGTGGCGAATGTTCCCTAGCTCGCGTTGCGGCACGACGTAACGGGAGTGTTCGGCCCTGGCGGTAGCTAGTAACTGCCGCCAGTGGCCGAGTAGTGTCAGAATGGCCCGCGCGGCATTTTCGGGCCTACGTTCGGTATCGATGGGAAGAGTGATCGCGAACGGCTACTGCCGCCTGATTTCGTTTGAAATGTATTGACGCTTAGGCCCAAGAAGTTGCCGAGCGCTTGGCCGACGGCCGTCGGCACGCCGTTCTGCTTGGCGACTTGCGGAAAGTCAGCCCACGTCATCGGCAGCGCGTTCTTGGACAGGACGTAATCGGCGGTTGCGGCCGGTCCACCCGGCTTAATGACGCCAAGCCCCTGCGTGAGTAAGCCGCCCTGAGTTACCGGGTTGCCGACGACGTCCTTACCGGCCATGAGGTCCATTGCGGTCCCGGGCAACGGTGCCGCCTTGCCTCTCGCGAAGCTCGTGGCGACGTCGAGTCGGCTTTTGTTCATCCCAACCCCGTTAAGCGGGCGCACGATACCAGTCGTAGACGTCGTTTGACCGGTCGCCATGCGAGCCGCCAATGTCGCCCATTGCGCCAATCCAGCCATCAGGTCAACGCGAGTATTGCCGTACCGAAGCTTGAGGAAGTCACTGCTTCTCGGGTCCGTCGTAACGTGAGCGCCACCGAGTTTTGCCAGTCCGATCATGGCAATTGCTGCTGTACCGAACTGCAAATACGTGCGGGCAATTAGGCGACGGGTCGCTGCCGTGCCGCCAATCAACGGCTGCCCGCTGATGAGTTGCAAACGGCTCGCGGCGAAGCGCGGTGAAAAGAACGCCATGGATAACGCCTCTGACGCATTGCTGAGTTTGCCAAGGTCGCCGCGTCCGGTCGCCGCGTTGACGAAGTTCGCCATCGCCTTAGCCTCAGCGTCGGTCATTGCCCGACCGTTGGCCTTCTCCAATTGCTCCTTGAACATGTCAAAGGAATCGGCACGCATTTTGTTGAGGAACGTCACATACGCGCGCTCCGATGCTCGGTATCCCTTACCGATACCTGGTATCTTTTCCGCGAGGTTTGTCATGAACGCTTCCTCGCGGCCGGTTAGGTTAGGTGTGCCCTCAAGCGGGCTGATGTACAGGCCTGAATCCTCGTACAGTTGAGCGTTTGGCCGAGTCTGTATCGCCGCGTCGATCGTGTTGGCGACTTCCTCGGATGCCGCCGCCTTCAACATCGTTCCGAACGCCTTGCCGCCCATGATCGGGTTCGCGTAGAACAGGAACGCCCCCTGCCGGAACGGTGCGGACAGGTCCATCGACGCCACTAGTCCACGGCCGGCACCTACGACGTTCAGGACCGTATCACCCACCTTGACGAACAACGGCCGGTTCTGTGCGGCCTCGTGCGCGATCGTGTCGGCTATCTCGCGCTTTACCGATTCCAGTGCCTTGTAGTCCGTGCGGTAGCGTTGGGCCGCTTTGGTTAACGCGGCCTGCATCACGTCGTCAGGCACCTTTCCGCCAAACTGCTTCTGCATCCGCTTGGCGAACGTTTCGAGGTCACGCGCGCCCTTGGCATACTCGTTCGCCGCCACTTCAACCACATCGCAGGCTGTTGCCATTACTTACACCCTTTCAGCGCGTCGGCCTTGATCTTGCTGAAGTCGAAGCTTTCGAGGCGCTTCAACGCGGCGTCGGCCGATGCTTGCGATCGTTCCGATAGCGTCTTCTCGATGACCTTCGCTTTGGCGACGGTGCGAATAATGCTCGTCTGGGCCGCACCCGACAGTTTGCCGTTCGCCGCCGCCTGTGCCTTGCGCAGTATCGACGCGGAATCGAGCGGGCCGTCGACCACGGCCTTTTGGAACGCGAGACGACGACCGGCACTCGACGCCGATCGGTAGAGCGTGTTGCTCAACTTGTCGGCGTCGGCCATGGCGACACTGAGCCGCCCTTGTAGCCGTGCGTGCGCTTCGGGGTTGGCTTTCGGGTCCACGGACTCAATTTTCGTGAGAAGGTCAGGGATCGTCTTTTCGGTCAGTTGCCTGAGTGCAGTATGCCCGACGTATGTTTCCTCGTTCGTGAGGTTCGGATTGCGCTCGGCGTTGTAGAGTTTCAGACTGTCTTTGATGTCGATGTAGTTGGCGTTCGCTCGGGCCTTGACCTGGTCCCATGTTTCGGAGAACGTCGACCTGTCGGGCAGTCGGATACCGATCTTCTTCGCTGCGTCCTCAAGGTCGGACATACGCATGCCGTGTACGTCCACTGGTGAGCCACCGGTCGACGCAGGGGCTTCGACCGGTGCAACTTTCGGCGCGGCTTCGGCCGTTGCCATCGGTACCGATATGGTCGGTTTGACGGCTGGCGGCTTGGGCACCGCCTTGACCTTTTCAGGAGGATGTATCGCCTCGGTTCCGTCGTCGAACTTGACCTTGACCTTGCCGAAGGGATTGCCTATGACTTTGCCCGGTCTGCCATCGACTGTTACGGACTTGCCGACATAGTTTGTCGCCTCCCGGTCAGATATCGCCTTTGCTTCTGTCGGTGTGAGTAACCCGCTAATTTGGCGACGGTTCGCGGCGTTCTGCATTGCTGCCGCTTTTTGGGCAGCGTCAAACTTCTGTTGGTCTTTGTGAATAGCGAACTGACGCTTGTTGAACTCCTGAGTGTCGGCGTAGCGCTGTTGCTCTTTGTCCCATTCCTTCGCCTGGTAGGCAGTCAAGACGGCCTGTTTCGTCTCGCCCTGCACCTGCATGGTGACGACTTTACCGTCGTCTTTGACAGTTGGCTTTGACGGCAGAGGTGTCGGTGTTTCGGGCTTACCCTCGACGAACGTACCGTCTGTATCGCGCGGTTGAGTGGTTGAGTGGTGCGGCGTCTCGGCTGGCTTTGCATCTGGCGCTGTCCATATGACATTACCGTCGGCGTCCTTTACTTTCGCGATGTCGCCGTGGTGATACTGCTTACCATCGGAACCAGTGACATGCCCGTCGTCGCTGATTTTCGAATCAGGCGAAAGATTGACTTCTCTCCCGTCTTTTAGCACGATGGACGGTGTCCCTTTCGGCTCGGTTGCCCCGAACGTCTTACCTCTCGACACTTCGGGCGCTTTCGTCTGTAACGTCTTAATCGTCGGCTTGCCGTTCGCCCCGATCTTGGGCGCGTACGGCGCGACGGGCGCGGCGTCAACAGGTTGACCGGCCGGTGCCGTTATCGCGTCCGGTGCGCCCTTGTACCCGGTCGTCTCGGCGATGGTCTTGCCGGTGGTTAGGTCCGGCCCCTTGTAACCGAGCGCAAACTGAGCGGCACCGAGCGGCTTACCCGATTTGAGCGCTGCGGCGATCTGGTGGTACTGGTAGCCCTTCGCGGTCAGTGCCGAAGCGGTCGCCGCGTCCGTGGTCTTCGCCGCTTGCGCGAGCACCGAGTCTCCGAGTCGCGCCATGCCGTCGGTACCTATGCGTGACGCAACGCGAGCACCAACCGTAGACAGCTTGCCGACACCCTCAGCGACAGGTAAGACGTTCAGTATCGCAATCAGCGGGTTGTCACCGGCGTAGTCAATCTCACCCTTAATTACCTTCTGTAGGTTCTTAACGTTGGGGTTGCCGCCGTTGTAAAGCTTTGTGACAAGATCGGTCGGGATAAGACCCTTGATATCCTCATGGAAGGCTTGCTGTTGCTGTTGACCAATGGTGTTAGTGAATGCAATATTCGCCTGCATTTGCGCAGGATCAATCGAGAGCCTCAGAACGTTCATCGGCTGCCCAAGCCCTGCGTCCTGAGCGAACTTAGCTGTACCCTGTACAACGCTCGGCACGCCTTTGAGTAACCCGCCAAGTAGGTACTGGTCGAAGGTGCCGCCAAGTGACGCCATCTTGTTTTTGACGGCATTGGACTGCATTCGCGCTCCAATGTCCTCTATCTGCTGTGCGCCAACGTCGCCCACCGACGGGTGAACGGCACCTATGGTCGCCGCGACGCGCGAGTCACTTGACGCCAGCCGCTTGCCGTAATCAGCGTCGCCCGGTTTGCCACCACCGTAGAAGATCGGGGCCATCGGCTGACCATTCGCCTTGTAGAACGTCACCATACTTATGCCGTTGACCATCTGGCGGGACGGCTTTGCATTCGCCGGGTTGACGGCCGAGAAGCGCCTGATGTCGTCCGTGAGC
>Ga0207661_10000086_pt1 | contig 64501 bp, 70 predicted proteins | sample KBSC713LmetaG_FD_184337 | JGI IMG/M metagenome (GOLD analysis project Ga0207661, IMG submission 184337) | Corn rhizosphere microbial communities from Kellogg Biological Station, Michigan, USA - KBS C7.1-3L metaG (SPAdes) (version 2) | ecosystem: Host-associated > Plants > Roots > Rhizosphere ...
GGGCAGGAGCGGCGCGACGATCACGCAGCGGTTGGGCTCGTCGCCCTCGCTGTAGGTCTCGATCCCGGCGCGCTCCTTCAGCCGCTCGTGGACGATGCGGCGTTCCTGCGCGCTCATCGGGTCCATCTCGACCACGCTGTTGTTCGAGAGGGCCTGGTCGGCGGCGCGATCGGCGCGTCCCTCGAGCGTCTCCCGGCGGCGGTCGCGGTAGCCGGCGGCATCGACGACTACGCGCTTGCGCTCCCGGAGGCCGCGGAAGGCGGCCTGGTAACAGAGCAGCTGCAGGGCGTCGATCGTCTGCCCGCGCTTGCCGATCAGGAGGCCGTAGTCGTCCTCCCCCTCGACCGTGAGCAGGATCCGCTCGTCGTTCTCCTCGACGACGACGTCGCCGTCGAGGTCGAGCTCGTCCAGCACGCCCTCGACCAGCTCCTGCGCGCGCTCGGCCGGGTTCTCGGGCCAATCGAAGGTCTCGGACACGGGCAGGAGGCTATCCCACCACCGATCGATGCGTGGAAAGAACGCGGGAGAAGGTGCCGGCGGCGCGTTGACTAGGCTGGACCGCGATGGGCAAGGTCTACGCGGTGGCGAACCAGAAGGGCGGGGTCGGGAAGACGACGACCGCCGTCAATCTGGCCTCCTGCGCGGCTGCGGAGGGCAACCAGACCCTGCTGGTCGACCTCGATCCCCAGTGCAACGCCACCGTCGCCCTGGGTGGCGGTCGCGACCTACATCCCTCCTCCTACGACTGCCTGACCGGCGAGACCTCGGTTGCCGAGGCCGCCCGCCCGGCGGGTCCGGACAACCTCTGGATCGTCCCCGCCAACAAAGATCTCGCCGGCGCCGCGGTGGAGCTGCCGCGGATGCAGGACTCGGAGACGCGACTGCGGGAACGGCTGGGCCCGTTGCGCGAGCGCTTCGCCGTCACCCTCCTCGACTGCCCGCCCGCCCTCGGCCCGGTCAGCGTCAACGCCTTGACCGCCGCCGATCGCGTCATCGTCCCGGTCCAGGCCGAGTACCTGGCGCTCGAGGGCCTCGTCCAGTTCCTCGAAACCCTGAGCCTGATCAGGCGTGAGCTTAACCCTCGACTCGAGGTTTCGGGTCTGCTCATAACCATGCACGACGAGCGCACCCGGCTGGCCCAGGACGTCGAGGCGGAGCTGCGCGACCATTTCGACGGCATGGTCTTCGAGACGGTGATCCCCCGCAGCGTCCGAGTCGCCGAGTCGCCTAGCTATGGTCTCCCCGTGACCGAGCACGCACCGGCCTCCCACGGCGCCGTCGCCTATCGGGCCCTGGCGAAGGAGCTGGCGAGCCGTGGCTAGTACCCGTCGGGGAATCGGCCGCGGGCTCTCGGCGATCCTGCCCGAGGCGGAGGCCTCGGCTGCCGGGGAGCTGCGCGAGCTGCCGGTCTCGCTGATCAAGCCCAACCCTTCGCAGCCGCGGACCAAGTTCGACCCCGAGGCGCTCGCCGCGCTCGCCTCCTCGATCGAGGCGAGCGGCGTCGTCCAGCCGCTCCTCGTCCGCCCCCTCCCGGACGGCAGCTACGAGCTGGTCGCCGGCGAGCGCCGCTGGCGCGCCGCCCAGCAGGCGGGGATCGAGAAGGTGCCGGCGGTCGTCCGCGACCAAGAGGAGGCCGAGCGACTGCAGGCGGCGCTGATCGAGAACATGGTCCGCGAGGACCTCAACCCGGTCGAGGAGGCGAAGGCCTGTGACGCGCTGGTGCGCGAGCTCGGCCTGACCAAAGAGGAGCTGGCCCGCCGCGTCGGCCGCAGTCGCCCCGCCGTCTCCAACCTGATCCGTCTGCTGGAGCTCCCCGACGAGGCGCTGGCGCTGCTCGAGGCCGGCGACCTCAGCGAGGGGCACGGCAAGGCGCTCCTCGCCGTGCCCGGCAACGACGTCCGCCGCCGCCTCGCGCGCGACGCGGCCCGCGGCGGCTGGTCGGTCCGCGAAACCGAGGAGAGGGTTCGGCTGGCCAGCCAGCCAAAAGCTGGGCCAAGGCGAGCGACGGTCGACCCCGATGCCCAAGCCGCTCTCCGCGACGTCGCCGACGCCCTCGAGGAGGCGCTCGGCCACGAAGTCAGCACCCGCGCCAAAGGGGAGAGCATCGTCGCCGAGCTGCGCTTCGACGACCTCCGTCAAGCCCATGCCCTCGCCCGCCGCCTGCGCAAGGGCGCCGGCTCCTGAGCGATCACCGCCTCGCCGCTATCATCGCCGTCCCCGGGCGATTAGCTCAGTTGGTTAGAGCGCGTCTCTGATAAGGACGAGGTCCCTGGTTCGAATCCAGGATCGCCCATCGGGTCCTCTTTGCGTCCGCGTTCTCGCTTCCTCCGGAGCGGGTAGAAGCCGGACCTATACTTTCGGCTTCCAACCACGGTCTGGAGTCCTCTTGCAGCAGATGCAGATTTACGGCGTCAGCTTCGACATGGTCGGCAAGCAGCCGATCGTGTTGCTGAAGACCGTGGACGGAAACCGCTTCCTGCCGATCTGGATCGGCCACCCGGAGGCGGCTGCGATCCTGATGAAGCTGCAGGGCGCCTCGACGCCGCGGCCGATGACCCACGACCTGCTCTCCGACATGCTTGACAACCTCGACGCCAAGTGCGAGCGGGTGGCGGTGACCGAGCTGCGGGACAACACCTTCTACGCCTCGATCACGGTCTCAGTGAACGGTTCCGAAGTCGAGATCGACTCCCGTCCCTCCGACGCCCTCGCGCTCGCCGTCCGCGTCTCGGCCCCGATCTTCGCGGCCGAGGAGGTGATCGAAGAGTCGGCGATCGAGTTCGAGCACGAGGTCGAGGACACCGAGGAGGTCGTCGACAAATTCAAGGAGTTCTTGGATGAAGTGACGCCCGAGGACTTCGCCCAGGGCGACTCTTAAAGCGCCGCTACGCGGCAGCGGGCTCGAGCGCCAGGTCGAGGATCCGCTCGACCAGTTGCTCGAAGGAGAGTCCCGCGGCCTCGGCGGCTTGGGGGAGGAGGCTGGTGTCGGTGAGGCCGGGGATCGCGTTGGCCTCCAGCAGCCAGGGGCCGTCCTCGCCGAGGATCAGGTCGATGCGGGCGAAGCCGGTGCAGCCGAGGGCGCGGTATGTGCCGAGCGCCGCCTCGGTGACGGCGCGGTGCTCCTCGGCCGTGAGGTCGGCCGGGACGTCGAAGCGGGTGCGGCCGATCTCGTAGCGGGCCTCGAAGTCGTAGCGGTCGCCTTCGAGCAGGATCGCCTCGACCACCGGCAGTGGCTCGTCGCCGAGGATGCTGACCGCGAGCTCGCGGCCGTCGACGAAGCGCTCGAGCAGGACCCGGTCGTCGTAGCTGAAGGCCGACACCAAGGCCTGTGGAACCTCGCCGGCGCTGCGGGCGAACCTGACCCCGAGCGAGGAGCCGCCGCGGCTCGGCTTCACCACCAGCGGGAAGCCCAGCGTCTCCTCCAGCCGCCCGAGCGCGTCGGCGGCGCCGAACTCGCGGAAGGCGGTCTGGTTGAAGGCGAACCAGTGGGGGGTGGGTAGTCCCGCATCCTCGATCGCGTCCTTCGCCTGCACCTTGTCCATGCAGCGCGCGCAGGCCGCCGCGCTCGGGCCGGTGAAGGGGATGCCGAGGATCTCCAGCAGCTCCTGCACGGTGCCGTCCTCGCCGCCGACCCCGTGCATGGCGACGAAGGCGAGGTCGGGCTGCTCGCCGACCAGGCGCTTGACCAGGTCGGGGCCGACGTCGATCGGCAGCACCTCGTGTCCCAACCGCTCCAGCGCGTCCTCGACCCGCGCCCCCGAGCGCAGGGAGACGCCGCGCTCCAGCGACCGCCCGCCTTTCAGCACCGCGACCTTCATCCCGCCTCACCCGCCTTGCGGAAGGGAAGGACGTTCGGAGCCGTCTCCTGCCGCGGCTCGGGAAGCGGCTGTTCCCCGGTCAGCGCTCCGTAGAGCTCGACCTGCTCGGCGATCACCTTGCCGATCCGCCGCACCCCCTCGCGGATCTCGTCCTCGTTGACCCCGGAGAAGTTGAGCCGCATCGAGTGGCTGCCGCGACCGTCGACGTAGGCGGCCTGGCCGGGGACGAAGGCGACGTCGGCGCGCAGCGCCTTCGCCAGCAGGTCGCTGGTGTCGATGTAGTCGGGCAGCGTCGCCCAGATGAAGAGTCCGCCCTCGGGCTCGGTCCAGGTCGCCTCGGCGGGGAAGTTGTCGCGCAGCGACTCGAGCATCGTGTCGCGCCGACGGCGGTAGATCTCGACCAGGTCGTCGACGTAGCGCTGCCAGCGCCGTTCGGCGAAGTACTCGCGGACGAAGTACTGGGTCAGGGTCGAGGTGCAGAGGTCGGCGGCCTGCTTGCCGAGGACGATCTTCTCCATCACCGGCGGCGGCGCCACTGCCCAGCCCAGCCGGATCCCGGGGGAGAGGATCTTCGAGAACGTCCCCAGGTAGATGACGAAGTCGCCGCCGTCGAGCTGGTAGAGCGGCGGCATCGGCTCGCCGCCGTAGCGCAGCAGCCCGTAGGGGTTGTCCTCGACGACCAGCAGCTCCTGCGCCCGCGCCAGCTCGACCAGGCGCCGCCGCCGCTCCAGGGACATCGTCACCCCGGCCGGGTTCTGGAAGCTCGGGACCGAGTAGATGAACTTCGGCCGCCGCCCCTCCGCCCGCAGGTCGGCCAGCAGCTGCTCCAGCACCTCGACCTGCATCCCGTCCTCGTCGCATTCGACCTGGACGACGTCGGCCTGGTAGCTGCAGAGGGTGGGGATCGCGCCCGGGTAGGTCGGCGCCTCGCAGATGACGACGTCGCCGGGGTCGATCAGCGTCTTGCAGACGAGGTCGATCGCCTGCTGCCCGCCGGTGGTGACGATGATGTCGTCGGGGTCGGGCAGCATCCCCTCCGCGCCCATCACCTCGAGGATGCAGTCCTTGGTCTCCTCGAAGCCCTCGGTCGGTCCGTACTGCAACGCCTTCGCCGCCGACTCCTGGGCGATCCGGGTCATCTGCGCGGCGAAGCTCTGCGGCGGGAAGGTCGAGGTGTCGGGGAGGCCGCCGGCGAGGGAGATCACTTCCGGTCGCGCCGTGATCGCCATCAGGTCGCGCATCGCCGAGGAGCGCATCACCCCGGTCCGCTCGGCGAAGAGGCCGGCGTAGCGCTCGAGGTCGCGGGTGCCGGCGTGGGAGCGGCGGCGGTGAGTCGGCTCGGGGACTTCTGCCATCGCTGAAGTGTGGCGGATCGACGCCGGGCCATCGCGGTTTGGTTAGGTTTGGGGCGTGGACGTTCTAACCGAGCTTGGAATCGGGCTGGCGATCGGCATGCTCGCCGGCACCACCGGCACCCACGGCTCGGCCCGCGGCCGGATGACGATTCTCGCCGCCGTGATCGGCTTCGTCGTCGGCTTCCTGCTGGAAGGGATCGTCGGAGCGGTGCTCGGCCTGGCCGGCGCCGCCCTCGCCTGCATCGTCATCAGCGACCTCGTCTACGGCGCCAGCCGCCGCGAGGGCAGCGGCGGCGGAGCGCTCGCCTTCATCGTCAGCCTCGCGGCCCTGGTCGTGATCGCGATCGCGCTGTTGCTCGAACCGCTGGTCGTGATCGTCGTCCTCGCCCTGATCTGGCTCGGGGTCAGCCGCCACCGCCGCGCCCAGCGCAAACACGCCGGGCTCCGCGTCCTGCGTTAACGGCGGAACAGCGCCGTCGGGCTGCGCCCTGCGGCAAGGCATCATTCGATCAATGCCGCCCCGCAAGAAGCTCGTCCTCACCTACGTCGACTCGCTGCGCACCGACATGCTCGAACGGGCGATCGCCGAGGAGCGGGCGCCGACCTTCGCCGCCCTGGTCGAGCGCGGCGTCCTCATCCCCGACTGCGTCTCCAGCTTCCCCTCGGTGACCCCCGTCGCCAGCGCCGAGATGGTCACCGGCGCCGGTGCCGACGGCCACTGGATCAGCGGCATGAACTGGTACCACCGATTGGAGCGGCGCTACGTCGAGTACGGCTCCTCGCTGGAGGCGACCCGCGCCTTCGGGGTCTTCCTCGCCCTCTACGACCTCGTCTACAACATGAACCTGGCCCACCTCAGCCCCGAGGTCGAGACGGTCTTCGAGAGCCTCGAAGACGCCGGCGAGCGCACCGCCTGCACTCCGTTCCTCATCTACCGCGGGCGGCAGCGGCACGAGGTCTCGCTGGAGGGGCTGCTGAAACGCGCGGTCGACGTGACGAAATTGAAGTTCCACCACCACACCTGGGGACCGTCCGACCTCTTCTACGGCGATCTCTACGCGAGCCGCGAGGTTCCTTGCAAATCGACCTCGATCCCCGGCGTCCGCGACGGCTACGCAGCCTGCTGCGCCGCCGAGCTGCTGAAGGAGGACCTCTACGACTTCCTCCTGCTCTCGCTGCCCGACAACGACAACTACTCCCATCAGCATGGACCGGAGGCGACCGTCGAGTCGATCGCCAAGGCCGACCGCGCCTTCGCCACCTACGCCGAGGAAGCGGGCGGGCTGGACGAGTTCCTCGAGACGCACGCGGTGATCCTGCTCGCCGACCACGCCCAGACCGACGTCCACCGGGGCTTGCCGCTGGCCGAGCTGCTGAGCGCCGAGTGGTCGGTCCTGCAGCCCTCCGAGGAGCGGCCGGAGCTGGCCCAGCTCGCGGTCAGCCCCACCGGCCGGGCGGCGCACGTCTACCTGCTGCCGGGGGAGGGGGAGCGGGCGGAGCCGCTCGCGGTGGCGGCGCGGCTGGGCGTGCTCGAGGGCGTCGACCTGGTCTGCCGGCTCGAGGACGAGGACGGGATGCCGCTGCGGCGCGAGGCCCCGGGGATCCCGGCCGGCGCGGTCTGGGCGGTGGTCGAGCGCGGGGGGGAGGCGATGCGCTTCCGCCCCGGCGGCGAGGTCGGCGACCTGCGCGGCGGCAGCTGGGAGGTGGAGGGCGAGCTCGACGCGCTGGAAGCCTCGGTCGAGGACGGGCGGTTGCGCAGCGAGACCTACCCCGACCCGCTGGGCCGCGTCTGGTCGGCGCTGAGCGCGCCGCACGCCGGCGACTTCGTCCTCTCCCTGCAGCCCGGCTTCGAGGCGGTCGACTGGGGCGGCGTCAGCCACGCCGGCGGCGGCAGCCACGGCGCGCTCCACGCCGGCGACTCGCTCGGGCCGCTGCTCTTCGTCGGCTGCGGACCGGACTCGGCCGGGGAGCGCGAGCAGTGGGCGCTGCGCGACGTGGCCCCGATCATCCGCGAGCACTTCGGGGTGCGCGACGGATGAGGGATGGGGCGTTGTTGGATGCGGGGAAGGGGTGGGGGTGCCCTCTACCGGACCCGCTCGCTTCGCTCGCTCCAAGTGTCCGTACGAGGACACCCCCACCCCTCCTCGCAGTGGTCCTGGCATCCCTATTTGTTGCGCTTTTGGTCTCAGTTGGTTTCCCAGCCTCGACGAGCGCGGCCGAGAAGCTCACCCGGGGCGAGGCGATCTCCGCTGCCGACCAGGACCCGAAGGTCGTCGAATCCGAACGCGAGCACGGTGCGCTCGGGCCGACGGCAACGCTGGACGACGACAAGACCCACTGGGAAGTTGCCTACTTCGAGGGCGGTGAGGAGCGGGTCCTCGTCCTCGTCGACGCCCACAGCGGCGAGGTGACCGAGTCCTGGACCGGTTACCAGGTCGCTTGGAAGATGGCCCGCGGCTACTCCGGCGCCTTCGGCCACAAGCTCAACGCGCCCTACGTCTTCCTCCCCCTCTGCGCGATCTTCCTCCTCGGCCTGGTCGACTGGCGGCGGCTCTGGCGGGTCGCCAACCTCGACCTCCTGGTCCTCCTCGGCTTCGGCGTCTCCCACTACTTCTTCAACCGGGCACAGATCGGCGTCTCCGTCCCGCTCGTCTATCCGGTCCTCCTCTACCTGCTCGGCCGCTCGCTCTGGATCGGGCTGCGAGGGTGCGGTTCGGGGCTGCGCCCGGTCTGGCCGGTCGCCTGGATGCTGATCGCCGCCCTCTTCCTGATGGGGTTCCGGGTCGGCCTCAACGTCGCCGATTCCGGCGCGATCGACGTCGGTTACGCCGGCGTGGTCGGCGCCGACCGGATCGCCCACGGGGAACCGATCTACGACAACTTCCCCGACGACGTCTCCACCGGCGACACCTACGGCCCCGTCAACTACCTCGCCTACCTTCCCTTCGAGCGGATCTGGCCCTGGTCGGGCGCATGGGACGACCTCCCCGCCGCCCACGCCGCCGCGATCCTCTTCGACGTCGCCGCCTTCACCTTCCTCATCCTCCTCGGCCTCCGCATCCGCCCAGGACCCGAAGGCCAGCGCCTGGCCGCGACCCTCGCCTTCGGCTGGGCCGCCTACCCCTACACCGCCTACACGTTGGAGTCCAACTCCAACGACTCCCTGGTCGCCGCGCTCCTCCTAGCGACCCTGCTCTTAGCTGCTCGTCCCCTGGCGCGCGGCGCTGCTCTCGCCACCGCCACCTGGGCCAAGTTCGTAGCCGCCCCGCTGGCCCCCATGTACCTGACCTATAGACCCTCGGCCCAGGAGTCCGGACGCACTTCTTCCCGGTATGCGGGAACAACTGCGCTACGTCGTTCGGCGCCACTCTTCGCACTCGGTTTCGTCGCCGTAACGATCGCCGTCCTCCTCTGGCCCGCCATCGACCCCGGTCTGAAGACCTTCTACGACCGCACCATCGCCAGCCAAGCCGGCCGCGAATCCCCCTTCAGCATCTGGGGACAGACCAACCTAGAACCCCTCCGCATCGCCCTGCTCGCCCTGACCGGCTTGCTGGCAATCGCCTTCGCATTCATCCCGAAAGCCAAGTCCCTCGTTCAGCTCGCCGCCCTCTCAGCAGCGCTGCTGATCCTGCTCCAACTAACCCTCCACCACTGGTTCTACCTCTACATAGTGTGGTTCTACCCACTGCTGCTCATCGCACTGGCAGCATCACCTGCTCGAACGAATCGGCCAGACCCCGGTCGTTCACCTCGACAAGAGCCCCCATCACCCAGACGTCTTCCTCCGCCGTCTTGAACCGCGTCGGCATCTGCGTAATCAGCGACCGCAAAGCCTGCTCCGGCTTCACCCCCAGCACACTCGTCCGCGACCCGGTCATCCCCACGTCGGAAACATGCGCCGTTCCCCCGGGCAGCACCCGCCCGTCGGCGGTAGGCACGTGCGTATGCGTCCCGAAGACGGCGGCAACGCGGCCGTCGAGGTGCCACCCCATCGCCACCTTCTCGCTCGACACTTCGGCATGGAAGTCGACGATCACCGCGTCCTGCTCGTGGTGGCTGAGGATCGAGTCGATCGTGTCGAAGGGCGAGCGGGCGACGCGGAGACCGACGCCGCCGCTGAGGTTGACCACCCGCACCCGCATCCCGCCGACCTCGACCACGGTGTGGCCGCGCCCCGGATTCGCCTGCGGGTAGTTGGCCGGCCGCACCACCCGCTCCTCGGTGTCCAGCCACTCGTAGGCCTCGCGGTGGCGGTAGACGTGGTTGCCGCTGGTGATTACGTCGGCACCGGCGCCGAAGATGTCGTTGGCGGTGCGTTCGGTGATCCCCATCCCGCCGGCCGAGTTCTCGCCGTTGACGATCACCAGGTCCGGCCGGTGCCGCTCGCGCAGCACCGGCATCGCCTCGCGCAGCCCCTGTCGACCCGGGCTGCCGACCACGTCGCCGATGAAGAGGACCTTCATGTCGACCCGACCCTATTCGAGGCCGGCGGGGTCAGACCGTCGCGAAGCGGCGCAGGGCCAGTCGCGCGATCAGCGCGTAGGCGGCGGCGAGGATCGTCAGGTGGAGCAGTGGTCCACCGATCCCGGCGCCGGCCTCGTCCAGCGCGGCGGTGATCGCTTCCAGCCCCGGCTTGAAGGGGAAGAGCGCGGTCAGGTAGCGGATCAGGTCGAAGACGGTGGGGCTGACGGCGCCGGAAGGGACGAGCGAGAGGAAGGCGATCGGCAGCGTCACCATGAAGGCCAGCAGGGAGACCGCGCGCACCTCGCGGGCCGCCGCCCCCAGCGCCGCCCCGGCCGCCCCGAGCGCCGCCGCCGTGAAGAGGATCGCGACCACCCACAGCCAGACGCGCCCGAGTTCCAGCGGCACGAAGATCCTCATCCCGAACAGCGTCAGCAGCGTCACGACCAGCCCGACTGCGATCCCCAGCAGCACCTTCTCGGCGAGCAGGCCGCCACCCGAGACGAGCCCGCGGGTCAGCCGCGGGAAGGCGTTCTCCTCCCGCTCCAGCGCCAGCGACCCGGCGACCAGGAGGACGACGACGAAGGCGAGGGTGAGGGTGGCGGCGACGGCGATCGCGAAGATTTCCAGCGGCGGGCTCTCGCCGCCGACCACCACCTTGTTGACCTCGATCGGCTGCGCCAGCCGGTCGATCAGCGGTTTGGCGACGTCGAGGTTGTCGCGCGCCTGGTTGGCGAATTCGTCGACTTCCGCCAGCGCCGGCCGCAGCGATTTCGGCACTGCCGGCGTCACCGCGTGGAGGATCCGCGCACTCGCCCGCAGGCCGAGGATCGGGATCGCTTCGCCGAGCACGTGGAACTCGCCGCCGTTGACGATCAGCCCCAGGTAGCGGCTGCCTTCGGAGCCGATCCGCCGCGCGATCCGCAGGTTCGCCTGGGCCAGCAGGCTGGTGATCCGGTCGTCGACGAGTTCGGCCTTGACCGCGTTTTCCTCGTTGACGAGGACTTCGACTTCCGGCACTCCCGGGGTCAGCGTCGAGAGCGAGTTGATCTGGTTGACGAGGTTGGCGGGGAGGATCAGCGCCGCCAGCACGTCGCCAGACGCGACCTTGCTCCGCGCTTCCTCGCGGTCGTGAACGAACACGCACTCGACCCGTTCGCAGATCTGCTCGCGGACGTTCGCCTTCGGCAGCTCGGCGCCGCCGACGTTGATCCGCGTGTTCGCCGGGACTTCGTTGAGGAAGGCGACCCGCGGGTCTTCCGGCCCGCGCGAGATCGCGAACCCGACCAGGACCGCGATCAGGATCGGATAGGCGACCAGCAGCACCGCCTGCAGGGGGGAGCGCCGCAGGATCTGCAGGTCCTTCAGCAGCAGCCAGCGGACGCCGCGCATCAGTGGCCCCGGTGCTGCAGGTAGGCGACGAAGGCGGTCTCGAAGTCGCGGCCGGCGTCCTCCGGCGCCTCCCGCCGCACCGCCTCGCGCAGCTCCCCGGCGGAGCCGTCGAAGAGGGACTCGCCGTCGGCGAGCACCAGCACCCGGCCCCCGTAGCGCTCGGCCTCCTGGATGTCGTGGGTGGAGAAGATCACCGTCGTCCCTCGTCCCGCCAGCCCCGAGACGAACTCCCACAACCGCGCCCGCTGCCGCGGATCCAACCCCACGCTCGGCTCGTCCAGCAACAACACCGCCGGCCGCGACAACAGCCCGACCGCAATATTGATCCGCTGCTGGTTCCCCCCCGACAACCGAGCCACCACCTCCCCCCGCCGCTCCCGCAACCCGGTCAGCTCCAACATCTCCTCCACCGACCCCCGCGGATCCCCATGCCCCTCCAGCCGAGCAAACAACAACAAGTTCTCCTCGACAGTCAGCCGCCTATACAGAGCCGCCTGCTGAGGAACCCACCCAACCGCCCCACCGGCACTCTCCACCTCACCCTCGTCCGGCTTGGAGATCCCAGCGAGGATCGAGAGCAAGGTCGTCTTACCCGCTCCGTTGGGCCCGATGATCGCGACCAATTCCCCAGCAGCTGCTTTTAAAGAGACGCCGCGAAGAGCCTCCCTGCTCCCGAACCGCTTGACAACGTCTTTGGCCTCCACGGGTGGCACAACCTACTCCGCCCGCTAGGAGGACCGGGGGTGTCTTCGTACGGACACTTGGAGCGAGCGAAGCGAGCGGGTCCGGTAGAAGGCACCCCCGGTCCCCGCCCGACGTCGGAACAACCCCCGTCCTTCCCTAGACTCAAAAAGCGATGCCGTTCCCAAGCACCCGTCTGCGCCGCCTCCGGCGCACCGACACCCTCCGCGGCCTAGTCCGAGAGACCGAGCTGTCCCCCGCGCACCTGATCCAGCCCGCCTTCGTAGTAGCAGGCGAGGGCGTTCGCGAGGAGGTCTCCTCGATGCCCGGCATCGAACGCTTCTCGATCAACAACCTGGTCGAAGAGGCCGGCGAGATCGCCGCCGCCGGGATCGCCGCCCTGATGCTCTTCGGAATTCCCGCCGCCAAGGACGACTTCGGCACCGGCGCCTACGACGACGAGGGGATCGTGCAGATGGCGGTGCGGGCGCTGAAGGAGGCGCACCCCGACCTCGTCGTGATCACCGACGTCTGCCTCTGCGAGTACACCTCGCACGGCCACTGCGGCGTCATCCGCGAGGGCAGCCGCGAGGTCGAGAACGACCTCACCGTCGAGCTGCTGGCAAAAACCGCGATCTCCCACGCCGAGGCCGGCGCCGACGCGGTCGCCCCCAGCGACATGATGGACGGGCGGGTCGGCTCGATCCGCCACCAGCTCGACGAGGAGGGACACCCCGGCGTTCCGATCGTCGCCTACTCGGCCAAGTACGCCTCCGCCTTCTACGGCCCCTTCCGCGACGCCGCCGACTCGACGCCCGAGTTCGGCGACCGCCGCGGCTACCAGATGGATCCGGCCAACGCCGCCGAAGCGGTGCGCGAGGCCGAGCTCGACCTCGAGGAGGGCGCCGACATGCTGATGGTCAAGCCCGCGCTCCCGTACCTCGACGTCGTGCGGCGGGTCAAAGAGGCGACCGGTGCCCCCGTCGCCGCCTACCACGTCTCCGGCGAGTACTCGATGCTGAAGGCCGCCGCCGCCAACGGCTGGATCGACGAGCGCGCCGCCGTGGTCGAGACGCTGACCTCGATCCGCCGCGCCGGCGCCGACGCGATCGTCACCTACTACGCGAAGGAGGCCGCCCCGTGGCTTCGGTGAAGCTCCCGCAGTCGAAGGCCCGCAGCCGCAAGGACGGCGCCGCGATCCCGCTCGACGAGACCGACAAGCGGCTGATGAACCTCCTGCAGTCGAGCTTCCCGCTCGACCCCGAGCCGTTCGCGCTCGTTGCCGCCGAGGCCGACCTCGAGCTCGACGACGTCCTCGCCCGCACCCAGCGCCTGCTCGACGGCCGCATCATCCGCGAGATCACGCCGATCTTCGACACCCGCGCGCTCGGCTACGAGTCGATGCTGGTGGCGGCGAAAGTCGACTCCGAGCACCCCCAGCGGGCCGCCCGCCTCGTCAACGCCCACCCCGGCGTCTCCCACAACTACCTCCGCACCCACGACTTCAACCTCTGGTTCACGATCGCCACCCCGCCGGACTCGGAGCTCGGCCTGAAGGGGACGATCGAAGCGCTGATGGAGGAGACCGGGGCGGAGTCGATGCGGGAACTTCCGACCCTCACCCTGTTCAAGATCAACATGAACCTGGAGATGGAGAAGGGGACCGAGGCGCTCGCCGCGCCGGTCGAAGCGGTGCCGCCGCGCGAGCTGGAACCGCAGCCCTACGACGCGGACGACATCGCCCTGATCAAGGCCCTGCAGGGGCCGATGGAAGCGGTCGCCCGCCCCTACGACGCCGCCGCGCAGGAGCTCGGGATCTCGACCGAGGAGCTGCTCGACCGCCTGCGGGCGATGGTCGACCGCAAGATCCTCCGCCGAGTCGCCGCGATCCTCTTCCACCGCCGCGCCGGCTTCTCCGCCAACGGGATGGGCGTCTGGAAGGTCCCCGACGACGAGATCCTCACCACCGGCGCGAAGATGGCCTCCTTCCGCGGCATCTCCCACTGCTACCAGCGGCCCACCTACGCCGACTGGCCCTACAGCGTCTTCACGATGGCCCACGGCCGCTCGAAGGAGGAGTGCGACGCCGTCCTCGACGCGATCGCCGAGCAGTGCGGGATGGGGCCCGACGATCGCGCCACCCTCTACTCCTCGACCGAGTACAAGAAGATCCGCCTCCACTACTTCACCGACGACTACGCCCGCTGGGAGGCCGAGCATTCGTAGCGACGCGTTCGCCCGCGCGCAGGAGGTCCTGCCCGGGGGAGTGAACTCGCCGGTCCGGGCGATGCGGCAGATCGGCCGCGACCCGATCTTCGTCGACCGCGCCGAAGGCTGCTGGATCTTCGACGTCGAGGGCAACCGCTACGTCGACTGGATCGGCTCTTGGGGCCCGATGATCCTCGGCCACGCCGAGCCGGGCGTCCTCGCGGCGGTGATCGAAGCTGCCAAGCGGGGGACCAGCTTCGGCGCCGCGACCATGGCGGAGGTGCGGCTCGCCGAGGAGGTCGTGGCACGGATGCCCTCGGTGGAGATGTTGCGGATGACCAGCTCCGGGACCGAGGCGGCGATGAGCGCGGTGCGCCTGGCGCGCGCCGTCACCGGTCGCGAGGTCGCCGTCAAGTTCGCCGGCGCCTACCACGGCCACTCCGACGGTCTCCTCGCCGAGGCCGGCTCCGGCCTGGCGACCCTGGGGGTGCCGAGCAGCCCGGGAGTGACCGCGGCGCAGGCGAAGACGACGGTGGTGGTGCCGTGGAACGACCGCGAGGCGGTGACGCGGGCACTGCGCGAGCACGATGTGGCGGCGCTCCTGGCCGAGCCGATCGCGGCGAACATGGGCGTCGTCCCGCCGGCTGCCGGCTTCCTCGAGTTCCTCCGCGAGGCGACCCGCGAGGCCGGCGCGCTGCTCGTCTTCGACGAGGTGATCACCGGCTTCCGCGTCGCCCGCGGCGGCGCCCAGGAACTGCTCGGGGTCGAACCGGACCTGACCGTGATGGGCAAGGTGATCGGCGGCGGCCTCCCGGCCGCGGCCTACGGCGGCCGGCGCGAGCTGATGGAGCGGATCGCCCCCGCCGGCGACGTCTACCAGGCGGGAACCCTCTCCGGGAATCCGCTTGCAGTTGCCGCCGGCCTGGCGACCCTGGAGCAGCTCGACACCGCCGCCTACGAGCGCCTCGGCGCGCTTACCGATCGACTCGCCGCGGGCTTCGAAAGCCTCGCGCAGAACCGCCCCCTCCAGGTGGCCGCCGCGCCGGGCCTCGTCACCCTCTTCTTCAGCGAGGTCCCCGTCGTCGACTTCGCCACCGCGACCGCCTGCGACGTCGCGGCCCACGCCGCCTTCTGCCGCGCCCTGCTCGAGCGCGGCGTCTACCCGCCGCCGGCCCAGTTCGAGGCCTGGTTCGTCTCCCTCGCCCACGACGAGGCGAGGATCGACCAGACGCTGGAAGCCGCCGCCGAGTCCCTCGAAGAGGTGCTGGGATGAACGCCCTGCAGGCCCTCGCCGACCAGCTGCGCGCCGAGGACACCCCGATCTCCCCCCACGTGGTCGACCCGACCGAGCCGCCGACCCTGGGCGAGCTGGCCGGCGGAGGCGAATACGCTCTCGTCATGGAGGCCGTCCGTGAGGGCTACCTCCTCCACTACGAGCAGCCCCGCCTCCTCGCCGGCCACGACCCCGACCTCGCCCTCCTCGCCGGCGACTACCTCTACGCCCTCGGCCTCGACCGCCTCGCCACCCTCGGCGACACCCGCGCCGTCGCCCTCCTCGCCGACCTGATCAGCGAGTGCGCCCGGCGCCAGGCGGAGGGAGACGTCGGTTCGATTTCGGAGCTTTGGCGCGAGACGGCAGAGAGCATCTCCGTTCGTCCGTCGTCGCGCTAGCGCCGTCGCGCAGATTCGCGCAGCCTCTGAAACGCCAGCGCCGTAGTGATCGTGCGAATAGGGGCTTCGCGATCGAACCACTGGATAAAGGCGTCGGCTCTCTCGATGGCCGCACGATTCTCCGCTTCCGCCCTCTCGATTTTCTTGTCCAGTTCTTCTTGAGTCATGACTCCCTCACTTCACGAAGACAAAAGCATTCTAGCGGCTCCGAAGATCCTTAATGATTTCCTTGGATCGGTCGAGTCGACTTCGGAGCCTCACGACTTCCTCTCGGCTCCCCATCGCAGCTCGACGCCAAAACCCGGCTTCGTCCTCGGCGTCTGCCGTCTTGTCCTCGGAGATCTCAAACGGCCCAGCCCGCCGCAGCCACTCCCCATTCCTCATCCGGATGCCGATCGACACGACGATGAACACGCCGCCGACCGCGAGAACCCCAGCCGCCGATACCAGCAACAACCGGGCCGCCCACAGGACCCCGCGGTTGTCGAAGACGTTGTCGATGAAGTCGGGACTCGGGCTCTGGGGAAGGACTGCCGGATAGAGACCCCTGACGAGGAGTACGACTGCGACAGCCCCGACCGCAATGGACACCGCAGCACTCGCCCTCCCCGCATCCCGAGCCTTCCTCATAAAGGTCTAAGCCCTCAGCCCGTCGAACTCGCCCCCCACGCAGGAGGGCTTCTGCGGATTTTGCTTCTCTGTGACGCAGGTCACACCGCCTAAGCAATAGACTCCGAAGCCCTACGCGAACCGACCTGTGGCAGACGACGCGAACAAGGTAAACGGGGCCGAGGAGGCGCCCATCAAGGAGCGGGCGAAGCCCGACCCCCCCGGCTATTTCGAGGGGGAGTCGATGACGCGCCGCCACGTCTTCACGGTCGCGTCTCAGGCGCTCGGCGGCCTCGCCGCCGCCGGAATCGTCCTTCCCGCCGTCGGCTTCGCCGTCGCCCCGATCTTCCACCGCGGCAAGGAGCGCTGGGAGGCGGTCGGGCCGGTCTCCGACTTCGTCGAAGACACCTATCGCCAAGTCGTCTTCACCGAAACCGAGGGGATCGGCGACGCCGGCAAGACCACCGCCTACGTGCGCCGCAGCTCCGAAGACCTGGGCGAAGAAGCCGGCAAGTTCGTCGCTGTCTCCAACCGCTGCGCGCACCTCGGCTGCCCGGTTCGCTTCGTCGAGGCCGCCGGCAACTTCATCTGCCCCTGCCACGGCGGCGTCTACGACTTCCAGGGCAAGCGGATCGGCGGTCCGCCGGTGCGCCCGCTCGACCAGTTCCAGACCCGCGTCCGCAAGGGCCAGGTCGAGCTCGGCCCGCGCTACAGCGTCACCTCGCAGATGGAACCGGTCCGCGCCCGCGACCCCGGCGAGTTCACGGGCGGGATCTGGGAATACCTCTATCCGCCCCGACCCTCTACCTTCCCACCGCCCTGATGCCGAGCTTCCCGAAACCGAAGATCCCGGACGCCGTCGTCCCGCCGCCGCTGCGCAAACCGGGCAAGCCCGGCGTCGGCGGCACGCCCAAGGGCCAGGCGCCGTCGGATCTGAAGACCTCGCCGCCCGAGCGCAAAAGCCACGGCGACAAGCTCCTCGAGCGCGGTAAAGACGCCCCGATCGACGCCCTCGGCTGGGTCGACCAGCGGCTTGCCGCCAGCGGCTTCCTCACCGGGATGCTCTTCCGCAAGGTGCCGAAGGGGACCAACTGGTTCTACACGCTCGGCTCCGCGACCCTCTTCGCCTTCATCGTCCAGGCAACCACCGGGGTCTTCCTGGCGATGTTCTACACCCCCTCGGCGACCCAGGCCTACCACTCGATCTCCCACATCAACAACGAGGTCCCGCTCGGCCAGCTCGTCCATGGGATGCACAAGTGGGGCTCGAGCGTGATGGTGATCCTGATCTTCCTCCACATGGGGAGGACCTTCTTCTTCGGCGCCTACAAGTACCCGCGGGAGCTGAACTGGGTGATCGGCGTGGTGCTGCTGATCCTGACCATGACGATGGCCTTCACCGGCTACCTGCTCCCCTTCGACCAGCGCTCCTTCTGGGCCTCGATCGTCGGCATCAACATCAACGGCACCGGCCCCGTCGTCGGCCCGTACCTGAGCGACTTCCTCCGAGCCGGGCCCGAGCTCGGCGCGACCACGCTGTCGCGCTTCTACGCGATCCACATGCTGCTCGTGCCCGGGGCGATCATCGCCCTGATCGGCGCCCACATGTACCTGGTGGTCAAGCTCGGGACCACGGCGCCCCCGTGGGTCAAAGCGGAGCGGCCGAAAGTCGCCTCCCCGGTCTCCGAGCTCGACGCCGGTGCCAACGGCCGCGTCAACGGCAACCGCGTCAACGGCAACCGCGTCAACGGATCGCCCGTCAGCGGCGAGGGGAACGGAGCCCTATGAAGCCGCAGGACAAGCAGGCCTACCTCGAGGAGTACGAGCTCCTGAAGAAGAAGGGGAAGCCGTTTTTCCCCTACGCGGTGATGAAGGACTCGGTAATGGCGCTGATCGTCGTCGCCGTGATCATCGCGATGTCGATCATCCTCGGCGCCGAGCAGGGTCCGAAGGCGGACCCGACCTCGACCACCTACGTGCCGCGCCCCGAGTGGTACTTCTTCTTCCTCTTCGAGCTCCTGCGCGTGATCAAGCCGCCGGAGCTGGTTCCGATCGCGACGATCGGCATCCCCACCGTCTGCATGGTCCTATTGCTCCTGCTGCCGTTCTACGACCGCGGGCCGGAGCGCCGCCCCGAGCGCCGCCCGATCGCGACCACGGCCGGGATCATCACGATCATCGCGATGGCCTACCTGACCTACCTGGGCGCCACCGGCGGCGCGCCGACCGAGATCGACATGAAGGTCTCCAAGCAGTACGAGCCCGGCAAGGAGGTCGTCGCCGGCTCCGGCTGCCTGGCCTGCCACAAGCTCGGCGAGAACGGCAACAACGGCCCGGGTCCGGAACTCACCCACATCGCCTCGCGGATCCCGCGGGCTGCGATCATTCGCTCGGTCGAAATCGGCCCGGGCATCATGCCCTCGTTCCGAGAACTGCCGCCGCAGAAGATCGAACAGCTCGCGGACTTCCTCTCCTCGCTGGACTAGCCGGGCGGTGGGGACGGGCCCCGGCGGCCTGAATCCCATGGACACCATCAACGACAACCGCCAATCGCCGGACTTCGCCGGCCAGGTCAACCGTATGTTCGACCGGGTCGCCGGGCGCTACGACGCGCTCAACTCGCTGATGACCGCCGGCCTCCACCACCGCTGGCGCGAGCGCGCCGCGGCGCAGACGGGGCTGGAGCCAGGGGACTCGGCGCTGGACGTCTGCTGCGGGACCGGGGACCTGGCACTGGAGCTCTCCCGCCGCGTCAGCCCGGGAGGACACGTCGTCGGCTGCGACTTCTCCGAGCCGATGCTCGACCTGGCGCGGGAGAAGGCCGTCGAGCGCAGCGCCCCCGGCGTCCGCTTCGAGTGGGCCGACGCGCTGGAGCTTCCCTACGACGGCGAGCGCTTTGACGCCGTCACCGTCGGCTTCGGGGTCCGCAACCTCGCCGACCTCGACCGCGGCCTGCGCGAGATGGCTCGCGTCCTCAAGCCCGGCGGCCGCGCCGTCATCCTCGAGATCACCCAGCCGACCCGGCCGCCGCTCTCGCTCTTCTACTCGCTCTGGTTCGACCGCATCGTGCCGCTGCTCGGCGCCCTCTCCAGCAACCCAGAGGCCTACTCCTATCTGCCGGAGTCGGTCCGCAGCTTCCCCAGCCCCCGCGGCCTGGCGAAGAAGATGGATGCCGCCGGCTTCGAGGGCATCCGCTACACGGTGCTGGCGGGCGGGATCATCGCGATCCACAGCGGCACCCGCGGGTGACCCGCCCCTCCTCGGTCCCGCCTCCGGTAACGGCGGTCCTCGACGCCTCCAGCCGCTGGCTGCCGACGCGGCTGGGCGAGGTGGAGGGGCTGCTGCGGAAGGCGATCGCCGGCCACGGCGAGCTGCTCGGCGCCGACGCGAGCGCCACCCTCGACGCCGGCGGCAAGCGGCTGCGCCCGATGCTCGTCCTCCTCTGCGCGGGACCCGAGCGCGACGGCGAGGCGGTCCGCGCCGCGGCCGCGATCGAGCTGGTCCATATGGCCACGCTCGTGCACGACGACGTCCTCGATGCCGCGCCGCTGCGCCGCGGGCTGCCGACCGTCGCCGCCACCTCCGGGCGCGAGCGCGCCGTCGCCATCGGCGATCTCCTCTTCTCCCGCGCCTTCGCCCTCCTCGCCGACGTCGGCGACGCCCGCTCCGTCGCGCTCCTCGCCGACGCCTCCGTCGCCCTCGCCCGCGGCGAGCTCGCCCAGCGCCGCGACGCCTTCGACTTCGGGATCGACGAGGAGCGCTACCTGCACCGCTGCCGGCTGAAGACTGCCCGCCTCTTCGAGTGCGCCTGCCTGCTCGGCCGCGAGGAGGAGCGGTTGCGCGAGTTCGGCTCCGGCATCGGCCTCGCCTTCCAGCTGCTCGACGACGTCCTCGACGTCAGCGGCCCGCCCGAGCGGACCGGCAAGACGCGCGGCACCGACCTCCTCGACGGCACCGTCACCCTGCCGCTGATCGAGGCGGCGAAGAGCGACCCGAGCATCCGCGATGTCGACCTCCGGTCCCTCGAGGGCGCCGGCGCCGAGGCGCTCTGCGACCGCGTCGCCGCCACCGGCGCCCTCGAGCGCGTCCGCGCCCGGGCGATCGAGATGGTCGCGGACGCCAAGGCGGCGCTAGCGAAGGCGGAGTTCGACGCCGAGCAACGCCACCTCCTCGCCCTCGTCGCCGACGGCGTCGTCCAGCGCTACAGCTGAGACTGCCGGCTGATCACTGCTCCTGCTGGGTCGGCCGCACGAGGATCTCGTTGACGGCGACGTGCCGGGGCCGCGTCACCACGTAGGCGATCGCGCCGGCGATGTCCTCGGACTGGAGGATGTCCATGTCCTCGAAGCGGCCGCGGATCTCCTGCTCGATCTCCGGCCGGTTGTGGCTCTGCAGCTCGGTGTCGACCGCGCCCGGCTCGACCAGGGATACCCGCACGTAGCGGCCGCTCACCTCTTGGCGCAGGGACTCGCTGAAGGCGCCGACCCCGTGCTTGGTCGCGTTGTAGACGCCGCTGCCTTTGCGCGCCATCCTCCCCGCAACCGAGGAGATGTTGACCATGTCGGCGACCCGTCGTGGCTCCTCTTCGGCGGCGGCAAGCAGGTGGGGGAGGGCGGCGTGCGCCGTGTAGAGGAGGCCGAGCAGGTTGACCTGGACCATCCGCTCCCATTCCTCCGTCGGCGCCTCGACGATCGGTCCCAGCAGCATCACCCCGGCGTTGTTGACGAGGACGTCGAGCCGGCCCAGCTCCTCGACCGCCCGCTCGACCGCCGAGCGCGCCTGCTCCTGCTCGCTGACGTCGGCCTCGAGCGGCAGCGCCGTGCCGCCGGCGTCGGCGATCTCGCCCGCCAGTTGCTCCAGCCGCTCGGCCCGTCGTGCCACCAGCGCCACCCCTGCTCCGCGCTCGGCCAGCGTGCGGGCTGCCGCGGCGCCGATCCCGCTCGAGGCGCCCGTCACCAGGGCAACGGTTCGATCCAGGTCCCGGGCAGCGGTCACCGCCCGCCTATACCCAGCCGCGGCCGGGCTCACTCAGCGGGCGAAGTCGTCGGCGCCGATCAGGTCCCGGTGCAGGGCGCTGATGAAGGGGCCCGCCGAATCGTTCATATTCGCGTGCTCCATCGCGCGCAGCTGGTCCGTCAGCTCCTGGGCGCCGAGGTCGAGCTGCTCGTCGAAGGCGTCGATCTCGACCTCGTTGTGGACGCTCTCGCCGGCCCAGCCGCACTCCGGGCAGCGACGCGAGACCAACCAGGCGGGGCGATCCCCGTCCTGCTCCCAGGCAACCGGCTGCACCAGCGCCGAGCTGCAGGCGGGGCAGACGTGGAGCGTCAGGTCCAGGGTCTCGTCGGGGCTGTGGTCGGCCACGCTCTCAATATCGACCATCGAGCGCGTCGTCGCTATCCGTATTTCGCCCCATCCTCGCGCCAGAAAGCCCAAGGGCGAACCGGAACCCGGACGAAAGTGATCCGGACGGCGAGCCACCCCGTTACCATGGGCAAGATGCCAGGAAACATCGGACTTCCAGAGATCGCGATCGTCCTCGTTATCGCCCTCCTCGTCTTCGGCCCGAAACGGCTCCCGGAGCTCGGCCAGAGCCTCGGCCGCGGGATCCGCGAGTTCAAAGGCTCGATCAGCGGCGAGAACGACAAGGACCACGACGACGAGGACGAGAAGCCGAGCCTCCCGCAGTCGGAGTCGGCGAAGGTTCACGGCGACCCGGCCGACGCGGAGATCGTCCGCAACAAGACCAGCTAAGGCGGCACCAGGATGGCCCGCCGCGTCAGGGCGGTCTCCCACGAAGATCGCCTCACCCTCGTAGAGCACCTGGACGAGCTGCGGACCCGGCTGTTCGTCTGCCTCGCCGCCCTCGGCGTCGCCCTCGCGCTCTGCTTCTGGCAGAACCACCTGCTGCTGGAAATCGCCCAGGGGCCGCTGCCCTCCGACCACGACCAGCTGCTCACCCTCGGTCCCACCGAGCCCTTCACGACCACCCTCACCGTCTCCGCCTACGGCGCCCTCGTCCTCTCGCTGCCGGTCGTCCTCTGGCAGCTCTACGCCTACGTGCTTCCGGCCTTCAGCGAGACCGAGCGGAAGACGATCCTGCCGATCCTGCTGCTCTTCCCGTTCCTCTTCATCGCCGGCATCGCCTTCGCCTACTTCGTCGTCATGCCGGCCGCGCTCAACTTCCTCCTCGACTTCAACCAAGGCCAGTTCAACATCCAGCTGCGGGCCCGCGACTACTACAGCTTCTTCTCGATGACCATGCTCGCCTGCGGCCTGATCTTCCAGCTGCCCCTGGCGATCATCGCCGTCACCAGACTGGGAATCGTGCGGGTCGAGCAACTCACCGAGAACCGCCGTTACGCCTATCTCGTGATCTCGATCGTCGCCGCCGCCCTGCCCGGAGTGGACCCCGTGACCATGCTCATTGAGATGGTTCCGCTGCTTGTTCTGTATGAGCTGAGTATCCTCCTCGCTCGGGTCCTGGGACGTCCGGGACACAGCGGAGGCGTGGCACAGCCCTCTCCGCAGGAGTAGAGGGAGAGACGTAGTGGCTTCAGGCAAGCAAGAGCACAAGATGCTGTTCGACCTGCGAAGCGGTCGCCGCCGCGGCATGGTCAAAGTGGTCTACGGCGTCCTCGCGGTCCTGATGGGCGCCAGCCTCTTCCTCACCGTCGGCCCCGTCAACATCGGCGAAATCTTCGGCAACAACAGCGGCAGCTCCACCAGCGCCGCCCAGATCTACGAAGAACAGGCGGAACGGCTCGAAGTCAAGCTGAAGAAAGATCCGGAAAACCCGAAGCTGCTGCAGTCGTTGACCCGCGCCAACGTCAACGCCGGCAACGCCGGGGTGAAAGTGGAACCGAACGGCGCCAAAGCGGCCACGACCGAAGCGATCGAGTCCTACCAGAAAGCCGACCAGGCCTGGACCGAATACCTCAAAGCCACGGACGAACCGAGTTCCGGCCTCGCCCAGGTGGTGGCGCCGATGCTGTTCCAGCTGGCCGAACTCTCGACCAGCTTCCCGGAGGCCGAAACGCGCCTGCAGGCCGCGACCGAAGCCCAGAAGATCGCTGCCGAAGGCCAGCCGAACCTCAACTCTCTCGCCACCCTCGCCCGCTACACCTATTTCAGCGGGGACTTCAAGCAGGCCGAAAAGGTCGGCGCTGAAGCAAAACAAGAGGCCCACAGCGAATCCGAACGCGAATCCCTCGAAAAATTCCTCAACGAAGCGAAGAAACTCGCCGCCAGCTTCGAAAAAACTGCGAAGGCCGCGGAAAAGGCCGAAAAAGCCAACGGGGGCAAACCGTCCGAAACGCTGGAAAACCCCCTCAGCGGCGGCTTGACCGGCGGCGGGCTGGGCGAATAGGGCCGAACCCGGCTCAGCCCTTCTTTCGCTTCACCTTGCCACCGGCATGCTCCAGAAGCAGTGGGTGGTCGTCACCGAAGAATCGAACTCTCGAAAGGAGGCCCGTCGGCGGGTGACCTACAGCCAGTCTTTGGGCTGGGACCGCTGAAGAGACTCCTGGCCTAGCGCCCCACCGCACTTCAACCCGCTGCCCAAACAGGGTGAGGTTGGTGCTCCCTGGAAGGGCGGCAGAGGGGGTGAGCACGCCTCGCGCGCCTAAGTTCATCAGCCGCCGAGCCTCTCTCTGGCACCGCTCGTAATCGTCGTCGACGAGCGCCTCAGCTGGGAAGCCTGCTTCTTCGGCTTTCTCGAACGTTCCGTAGTCGACCACGAAGCCCTCATTCACCTCGAGCTCCCAGAGGGCGACGGTGTAGGTGCCGATTTCGTGTTCGGTTCGCAGATCCTCATGACGGATCTTCTCGGCGTAGGGGGCTTCAGCGTCGAGGCAGAGGTACTGCACAGTTCCCGCTCCCGCGATGTTCCAGCGGCCGGATCGCCGATTTGCGGCAACCCTTAGTGGGACGTCATAACTAGTCGCTCGGTAAACGCGGGCCTGCAGCGAAAGATGAGGGGGAAGGGCAGCCCTAGGCATCCTGCGATCGCCCTCCCCGCGCCTCTGAGAGGAGTCTCTCCTCAGCCGCCGCGTCATCGAGGAGCACGAAGGGCTTTTTTCCCTCCAATCCGCGCCGCGGGCGGTCGAACCACGAGACGATGCCCTCTTCCGTCCAGTTGTGGCGCAGGATGGCGACCAGATGCGCGACGAGCTGAAGGCGGCGCGGCGGCTCCCTGTGTTCGGTGGCCCACCTCGTCAGCGTGCGCCGATCCACCCCGACGAGGCGCGCAATCGCTTCGTTGGAGGTCTTCGGGACCCACCTCTTCAGCTCGCCGACAACCAGCCCGGCATCGTTGGGAAGCCCGACGACATGCTCGTCGAGGGCATCGCGGATTACGTGGCGTACCCGCTCGATAGCTACGAGAAGTTGGTCGACCACATTGAGGTCAGATGGCGCACCCTTCTCGCCGTGAAGAAGCCGATTGATCTCCCAGAGAGCCCCGTGGAACTCGAACAGCTGCGCCTTATCAAGGTCCTCCAGACGCAGCGAATCGCGCAGAGCCGCAAGCCGCTCGTCGATGGCCTCCAAGCGCTCACGGAAGGAACCGTCTACCTCCGGATGATCTTGGAGCTGCGTTATGGCCTCTACGAACCCGTTCTTCAACTCCTGAAGTTCTTCGTCCGCTTGTCCCAGCCGCTGCTCCGGGGTCAGAGTCGCTGCCACCCATGCCCTCCTTTCGTCACACAAAAGCGCGCTACTTGGGACATTATAGGGACACGCACAGACGACCCCGGGCGGGCGCACTCTCGAAGCGATAAGCCGGGCTCCGCGATGGGCCGTGTAGGGCTCGAACCTACGACCTTGAGATTAAGAGTCTCCTGCTCTACCAACTGAGCTAACGGCCCGGGGACGGGCAAGTATAGGAAGCTCGGCTGCTCGGGGTGGGCCAGCGGGGGCTACTTGGAGCGGCAGTATTTTTCGACCGAGCCGTCGATGATCGTGCCGTCTTCGAAGCTGAAGCGGCCGTGGGTCTGGAGGATGTGGTCGCTGCAGCGGGCGGAGACGTAGCTGCGCCGGTCGCCGGCGGCGCCGTAGCGGCGGCCGATCCGGACGTCGAGGCGGGTGATCGCGCCGAGGCCGCCGGCGATCGGGGGGACGTCGATGCGAGCGCGGTAGCGGAAGGCGCCGCGGCGCTGTTCGATCGGCACGACGATCGCGTAGGTCTGGGTCCCGGGGACGGTGGTCTGGGCGTGCAGGACCGCGGTCGGCAGCCCGTCCTGTCGCGGGCCGTTGAAGACCGTCAGCGGTGCCCGCGCCTGCACCGGCCCGCTCTCGAGCGAGATCAGCGCTTCGACATGGCCGGTGCCGACGATCGCACTGCGGCAGGTTCGTCGCGCTTCTTCGGTGCTCTCCGCGGCGATCGATTCCGGTGCGCAGGTCGGCAGCCCGGCGACGCTGAGGCGCCCGTCGCGGTCGAAGTCGATCAGCGCCTGCCGCAGCTTCGGCGGCCCGGTCCCGTTGCGGCCGGAGATTTCGACGTGGCCCTGGAAGTCGATCGGGGCGAAGCGGTGCCGCGGCAGCGTCTGCGGCGTGAAGCCGCCGTCGGCCTGGAGGACGACGTCGTCGACTTCGACCAGCGCGGCGCTGGCGCAGGCGGCGCCAAGCGCGGCGGCGACAAGCACTACGGCCAGGGCGATGTGTCGCTTTTGTCCTCTTATGGGAGACAAAAGCGACATGACCGCCTCAGCGCGGCAGGTGACATGGCGAGGTCAGGGTGGCCGGGAAGAAGTCGCCGTTGGTGAAGCTGAGGTCCCCCTCGACCTGGAGCCGGCCGCCGGAGCAGTAGGCCTCGACGAAGCCGATCTTCTTGCCGCCCCGCTTACGCGTCGCGCCGACGTGCGCTTCGGCCAGCGTCGGAGCGCCGAAGCCGCCGGCGATCTCCGGCATCTTCACGTCGACCTGGTAGCCGTAGCGTCCCTTCGCGACCCGCTTGACCACGATCGGGACCAGCAGCGCCTGCGGCGAGGGAACGGTCTCGTAGGCGTGGGCGATCAGGGTCGGCTTGCCGCCGGTCGGGGCGGCGTTGAAGAACGAGATCGGCGAGGTGATCGTGAACGGGTCCCGGCCCGGCATCGTCACCAGCGCCTTCCCCGTCCCCTTGCCAACCAGCGCCGCCGCGCAGCGCTTGCGCGCCTGCGCCGGCGTCGCCCCTTCCAGCTTCGAGATCGGACAGGTCGGGAACGCCTTGCTGTTGACCCGGCCGTGTTTGTCGATCAGGAAGCTGATCTCCGCCAGGGTCGGCGGGGTCGAGCCGTCCTTGGTCTTGACCCGGGTGATGCTGCTGAGGGTGATCGGGGCGCCGCCGCTCCTCGGCAGCTCCCGCGGCTGGATCGTCGCCGTCGTGCTGACGCAGAGGGCGCCGATGCAGCTGTCGATGCCGGAGGCGCTCGTGGCGAGGCCCAGGACCAGCAGCCCCGCCAGCAATATCGCTCTCCGCATCGGCTTCCTCAATCAGCTCCCCTTACACGTCTTGAACACGGAACCCTGAAGAAAGGTGCCGTCTTTGAACTGGAACTGTCCTTTCGCCTGCAGGCGCCCGTCCGGGCAGCCGGCGTTGGCGTAGCTCAGCGTCTTCCCCTTGTACTTCCATTCGCGCCCGATCGTCAGGCGCGCGTAGAGGGGGATGCCGTAGCCGCCGGCGATCCTGGGGATTTTCCCCACGGTCTTGAAGCCGTAGCGGCCGTCGTGGACCCGCTGGATCTCGACCGGGACGACGAAGGTGGTCGGGCCCGGCACCGTCAAGTGGGCGTGGATCAGCACCGCGGGGTTGCCGTGGATCGGCGCCGCGTTGAAGATCGTCAGCGGCGAGGAGGCCGGGATCGGCCCCTGTTCGGGGAAGATGACGACGGCCTTGCCGAAGCCTTTGCCGACGATCGCGCCGGGGCAGAGCTTGCGCGCCTGCGCCGTCGTCGTCGCGGCCAGTTTCTGCGGCGTGCAGATCGGCAGCCCCTTCGTCTCGACCTTGCCGTGCTTGTCGAACCAGATCGTCACGGTTTCCAGGATCGGCGGCGGCTTCCCGTCAGCCGTCCCGATTTTCCCGAACCCGTGCAGCTTGATCGGGGCGAACCCCTTCTTCGGCAGCGTCGTCGGCGTGAACCCGCCATCGGTCGTGACGACGATGTTCCCCGCCGTCAGCTTGATCGCCAGCGCCGAGCCGGCCGCGACCAGCAGCAGCGCCAGCCCAAGTACATGTGCTCTTAACAGAGTCTTCCGCACCAAATCCCCCTCCCGTAGTCCTCTACCGCCAAACTACCACCCGTGGGAAGGAGGATCGGCAGGGAACCCAGAGGGTCCTCGCGGAAAGGGCCGAATCGAGACCAGCCGTTTTTGCTGCGCCATCCGCGCGCGGTCCTGGCCATCGCCGCCGTCCTGCTGGCAACCCTCGCGGTGATCGGGACCGGCACCAACAGCCGTCTCGACCCGAGCACGATCGACGTCGCCGGGACCGAATCCTTCCGCGGCAACCAGCTCCTGCGCGAACACTTCGGCGAGACCGCGCCGTTCGCGATTCTCCTCCGCGGCCCCGCCGCGGCGATCGACCGCCAGGGCCCGAAGCTGATCGACGCCCTCCGCCAGGACCCGCGGGTGACGACGCTCTCGCCCTGGGACACCGGCGCGGTGCAGCGCCTGCGGCCGAGCCCCGAAAAGGCGCTGATCCTCGCCGACTTCCACGTCGACACCCGCACCGCGGTCAACGAGACCGTGCCGCACCTCAACCGCGTGCTCGAAGAGCAGGTCCACGCGCCGGTCGACGCCACCCAGACCGGCTACGCCAGCCTCTCCCGGGCGCTGCAGGAAGAAAACCTCGCCGCCAGCCACCGCGGCGAGCTGATCGCCTTCCCCTTCCTGCTGATCATCCTCCTGCTCGTCTTCCGCTCGCCGATCGCCGCCGCGATCCCGCTCGCCTTCGGCGCGGTCACCGTCGTCGCCTCGCGCGGGATCCTCTACTTCTTCACCGGCTGGTTCGAGATCGACGCCTTCGCGGTGACGGTCTGCTCGATGATGGGCTTGGCCCTCGGCGTCGACTACGCGCTGCTGATGGTCTCCCGCTTCCGCGAGGAGCTCGCCGAGGGGCACGAGCCGGTGGAGGCGGCGCGGCTGACCCGCCACCACGCCGGCCGCACGGTGATGTTCGCCGGCAGCACCCTGCTGCTCTCGATGATCGTCTCCCTCTTCATCCTCCCCGGTTCCCTGCTCGCGTCGTTGGCCGGGACCGTCTGCATGGTCGTCATCCTCAGTGTCACGGTGGCGACGGTCGCCGGCCCGGCGATCCTCACCCTGCTCGGCCCCAACGTCGACCGCTGGCGCCTCGGCGCCACCGCCCCGGCCGGCGGTCGCTCGCGACTGATGGTCCTGGTCAGCGCGGCGCTGCGCAAGCCGGCGCTGGCGGCGGTCCTGATCGGCGGCCTGCTGCTGCTGCTGGCGACCCCGGCGGTCGGGCTGAAGACCGGGCCGCCGAGCACCGAGCAGCTCCCCCGCGACTCGACCGCCCGCGAGGACGCGGAACTGATCGGCAGGCAGTTCGGCCCCGGCTACGAAGCGCCGTTCCAGGTCGTCGCCGTCTCCAACTCGGGGCCGATCACCGACGCCAAGAACCTCGCCGCGATCGAAAACTTCCAGCGCAAGGTGGCGAAGATCCCCGGGGTGCGGACGGTGATCGGGCCGGGCCCGGCGGTGAAGCAGGTGGAACCGCTGCGGGACCTCGGCAACTCCTTCCTCTCCAGCGAAGGCAACATCGCCCAGGTCAAACAGCTCGGCCGGCTCGGACGCAGCCTCACCGTCGCCGCCGGCGGGGTCGGGCAGCTGCGGGAAGGGATCTCCGAAGCCAGCGATGGCGCCGGCCTGCTCGCGCTCGGCTCCGACCGCGCCGGCGAAGGCGCGCAGAAGATCGCCGGCGGGTTGACCCGTGCGCTCGACGGCAGCGGCGAAGCGATCGACGCGCTGAACAAGTTCGCCAAGGGCTCACGGCAGCTCGAGCAGGGCCTGAAGAAGTCGCTCAACGGCCCGCTCCGGATCAAGCTGCTGGTGCGGGACACGCTGATCCCCGGCATCCGACCCAACATCCAAAACCGGGCCCACGCCCTCCGCAAGTCGCTGAACAGCGACGGCAACGAAAAGCTGCCGCAGCTGATCGCCCCGGCGCAGGTCGCCGAAGCGGAACTGAAGGCCGCGCTGGCACGACTCGGAGAAATGACTGTCGGTAAAACCGACCCCCAGTACCAGGCGACCCTCGAAGCCGTGCGGAAGGCGTCGGCGGCGGTGAGCGGGACCGATCCGGTCACCGGCGCCCCCTACGACCCGCTGCCCTCGACTCCCGAGGTCGAGCCGTACGCAGGCCTGGCGACCGAACTGACCGCGCTGAACGAACGGTTGCTCGTCGACCTCGCCGAAGCGAAGCAGATCGAAGCCTGGGCGATCACCTTCAGGAACTACCTCAAGACTCTCCTCAAAGGCACCGAAAAACTCGAAGAAGGACTGCAGGAACTGCACGCCGGCAGCAGCCGCCTCGCCGCCGGCTCGGCCCGGCTCGCCCGCGAATCGAAGCGGCTCGGCGACGGGATCACGGCGCTCAGCGGCGGCGCGGTGCGGCTGGTCGGCGGCCTCGACCAGCTCGGCAACGGAGCCGAAGCGCTGCAGGTCGCGCTCTCCCACGGTGTCGACGAAAGCGCGCCGCTGGAAAGCGGCCTGGAAGAAGCGAGCGTGCAGGTGCTGACCGGCCGCAAACGGATCCGCGACCAGGCCGGCCGCATCGCTGACTCCTCGCCGGGTATCTTCAACTCCGGCTACTTCGTCCTCTCGGCGCTCGACGGGACGCCGCCGACGACCCGCCAGGCAATCGACGAAACGATCGACCTCGACGGCGGCGGCCAGGCAGCCTCGGTCCTGGTCATCTCCAGCCACAGCCTCAACTCGCCCGGCTCGATCCGCCTCAACGAACAGCTCGCCGGCGACGCCGCCGACCTGGCCGACAAAGCCGACCTGACGACGGGGGTCGCCGGCGGCGCCGCGCAGCTGAACGACTACAGCCGCGTCACCCGCGAACGCATCCCCTGGGTGGTCCTGGCGATCACGATCGCCACCTTCCTCGTGCTGATGGTCGTCCTGCGAGCGATCCCGCTGGCGGCGATCGCGGTCGGTCTCAACCTCGCCACCGTGGCGGTCGCCTTCGGCGTCCTTACCCTCCTCTTTCACATCCCCGACAACTGGCCCCTCGGCGGCCACAGCTACGTCGACGCGGTCGGGGCGACGATGATCTTCGGCCTCGTCTTCGGCCTCTCGATCGACTACGCCGTCTTCCTCCTCAGCCGCATGCGCGAGCACTACGACGCCCACGGCGACAACGCCGCCGCGGTCGAGTTCGGCCTCGCCCGCACCGCCGGCGTCATCACCGGCGCCGCCCTGATCATGATGGCCGTCTTCATCGCCTTCGCCGGCGCCTCCATAGCCACCGTCAGCCAGCTCGGCATCGGACTCACCGTCGCCGTCATCCTCGACGCCACCATCGTCCGCATCGTCCTGCTTCCGGCCCTGATGCTCCTCCTCGGCGACCGCGTCTGGTGGCTCCCGAAGTCGCTGCGGCGCGTCATCCCGAAGCTCAGCGTCTAGCCGCCCAGGCGGCGCTGCATCCTTGCAAAACTAAACCTAGCCTTCAAGATTGCATGGATCCTGTGCGGGGAGCTTGCAGTCTTGCCAATCGCCGGTGATGCAAGCCAGGTCTCGCATCCAGAGGCGACCGTTTCCTCCCAAATTCAGCGTTTCCCTAGAAGTGAGGGGGGAGAGATCCGGGCCTCCAATCCCTTAAGCTCGTAGCGATGCGGAAACGTTTCAGCTTCAAGAGAACCTTCCACCACTTCTTGATGGGATCGGGTGCCGTGCTGCACCCGATCCTTGTCCCGCGCCCAGAGGATCCGGCCCGCCACGATGCGCGTGCGCTTCAGCGGGACCTATCAGTCGTCGGGCAAGACCTGTGGGATGCAGTTGCTGCTCTTGACGCAGCGCCCAGACCGTCATCGCGTTCGAGCCAGCCACCAGAGGCGACCCGGAACGACGATGACGCAGACGGCCAAGCCTGAAGAAAAGAAGGTCGAGCAGGCCCTTAGTCAGCAGGGGACCATTGAGATCAGCGGAGCGGTTCCACATCCGCAACTCCTGCGTCAGTACAACGAGGTCATGTCAGCTGGCGCTGAGCGCATCGTCAGGCTGGCAGAAGGTCAGGTTCGCCACCGCCAGTCGATGGAAAGCCGGGGTCAGATCTTCACGTTCGTGCTGGCAGCGATCACCCTTCTGGGCGGAATGATTCTCGTCGCCATAGGAAGAGGTCCGCAAGGTCTCGTTCCCCTGGTAGTCGCCGTCGCCGGCCTCGGGGGCCTCTTCGTTTACCGCGAGCTGCGTTCCGATCAACGGTAGGCATCCCCGGGCGTTCGCAGACAAAACATTTCGCCAGGATCGCGCAATGGCATCAAGTGAGCAGTACATCGACGAACGCCTCGATCGTCTTGCCGGTGACATCAGAGATGAGGCCGCCAGCCGCCGCGGGGAAATTTCGAGACTACGAAGTGAGATAAGCCAGCAGAGAATTTGGACGGATGAGCGAATTGACCGACTGAGAACCACGATGAACGAACGGATCGATTGGCTACGGGAAACCGTGAACGAATCCATCGGTTTGTTGAGAGAGTCGACGTCCGAGCGCATCTCGCAGCTATGGCAACGTCGCTCTTGAACTTAACGTTTGACAGATTCCATTGAAGGGCTGGCCGAGGGGAGGCCTCTCCCCTCGGCTCCGAATCTTCATAGCGGACCTTGTTGCTTAGCTCCCCCAGCCCACCGCCTGCACGCTTCGAAGGCAGCAGCTCGACCAAGTCACCGCACCGAACAGCTGCTCCCAAATTCCACGTTTGGCCCAAGCTCAGGGGGAGACTTCCGCCCTCTCGTCCCTCAGCTCATCGTGTATCGACCCCACTTGCAGACGAAAGGTTGCGCTACAATCATGATCACGATGGTGGAGAACGAGAAATCAAGGGGCCAGCAGCCGGACAAACCCAGCATCGAGATCGACGCAGGTTTCGGCTCAGCTGCCGCCCGCTTCGACAAGGTGGAAGCAGACATGCGAGAAGGATTCGCGCGCGTCGACCGAAGCATTAACGGCCTTCGCGGGGAAGTGAACCAGCTTGGAGAGGGCCTTCGGACTGAAATGAACATCCGCTTCCTAGCGCTCGAGGGGGACTTCAAAAGCCTTCAGCGGACCCTGATCGGCTCGCTCGTCGGTTCAGCCGGCGCCATCGTTGCCGCCCTGATCTTCCTCTAGCTCCCCCAGCACCCGCCCCGCGCACAGCGGCTCCCAAATTCCACGTTTGGCCCCAGCTCAGGGGGGGAGACTTCCGCCCTCTCGTCCCTTAGTTCATCGTGTATCGACCCACTTGCAGACGAAAGGTTGCGCTACAATCATGATCACGATGGTGGAGAACGAGAAATCAAGCGGCCAGCAGCTCGATCAGCCTGACGGGCAGGAGGACAAAGGCTTTAGCTCCGTCAACGCCCGCTTCGACAAGGTGGAAGCGGACATGCGGGAAGGGTTTGCTCGCGTTGACCAGGGCATCAACGGCCTCCGCGGCGAAACGAACAAGCGGGGAGCCAGCCTTCGTACCGAAATGAACCAGCATGGCAACGGCCTCCGCGGAGAAATGAAGGACCTCGGCAATGATCTCCGCGGGGAGATGAAAGAGCTCGGCAACGGCCTCCGCGGAGAAATGAAGGACCTCGGCAATGATCTCCGCGGGGAGATGAAAGAGCTCGGCAACGGCCTCCGCGGGGAAATGAACACCCGCTTCCTAGCCCTCGAGGGAAACATCCACAGCCTGCAGCGCACCATCGTCGGCGCGACCGTTGCGACTATCGCCGCCCTGATCGGCGTCGTCGGCGCGATCGTCGCCGCGTCCATCGGCGGCATCATCGCCCTAGTGGTTCTCCTCTAGCTCCCTCAGCACCCGCCGGCAGGCCTCGAGCAGCTGCTCGGTTCGCTCTTCGCGGCGCCGGCTCTCCTCGCGCTCTTCCACTTCCTCGCGCCGCCGCTCCTGCGCCGCCGTCTGCACGCGGGTGAACACGCGGCGCAGCACCTCGGGCGGGCTGCTCAGCTCCACCGCCTCGCCGCGCTCGTCCCAGCCCAGGTCGTCGAGGATCAGGCGCAGGTCGTCGGAGAACTGGCGCGCCACCTTTTCGGCGCTCTCGCGGTCGCGCTCCGCGGCCGAGGTCCAGACCTCGTCGATCCCGCTCAGCCGCGCGTAGAGCTGCTCGAAGAGCGCGTCGCGCTCGCCGGCGGTGATCCTCACGCTCACTCGCCCGAGAGGGAGGGGCTCGTGGCTTCCTTCGCCGACAGCGCGTAAAAGGTCTGCAGCGCCCCCCGCACCGGCTGCTGCCCCACCTTTTCCACCACACCTACTTCCGCCAGCGTCCGCATGTGGTAGGCGACCAGCGACACACCAAACTCCTCGTCGAAGATCCGGTCGAGCTCCCGCGGCGAGAGCGGCACGTCCACCCACTCCATCGCCTCGATGATCGCCACCTTGACCGGGTGGACGAGGTAGGGGACGAGGGTGTCCCAGTTGAAGTGATCGTTGTTGGAGGTCATCACGCTAGGAATGAACGGGCCGCGCCCTGCTTCCGCACACCGATGTGCGGAAGTCGAGTGGTCCGAAGCTTCCTGCGCTTGCCTAGGGCTCGTCAATCGCTAACTGGATTTCATTTTCCATTCCGTGACCAATGGCCGCGAGCGCGTGCTGCCCTTACGTGGGCGCTCAAAGAACGTGATGTCCAAGAGCATGGAGGTCGTTTCCTCCCCCGAGACTGCCGCTCGATTGGTCGACTGGACCTCAATCTCGCGCAGATCTTCGAGGTACCGCTCGGTAAGTGCGTCCGCATCCGAGCGGCCCTGCTCGTCCAGGTTGTACCAGTCCCAATAAACGCAAGCCCGCGGATCAGCAAGCTTTCCCGCGTAGAGACCTGCCATCACCTCGGCGGTTCCGGACTGCACGATCGCCCCGACAATGTTCTGTCGGTATAGGTGGGGAAGCTGTTCGAACTCCTCGACCGTGTAAGTCTGGGTTTCGACCGCCCGGTACCAGTATTGGACCATGTTTCCCTTTTTCTCTTCACGGGCGATTTCGATCGAGCCGTCGTCCAGCATCCGGCGAAGATGATTGTGCAGCGTGTTTAGAGGGACACCGATGATCTCGGCTATCTCTCCGGCGGTGTAGGTCCCCTCATTCAGAACTATCAAGACATGGACTCGGATTCGATGGCCGAGGGCGTACTGGACCACCTCCTCGATTCCCTTCCTTGCTCGTCTGGCGATCGTCTTGACCATGTCCCCTCCGCTCAGTTGCTGGCTTGCACTAGATCACTCAATGGACTTCCGAGCATAAAGATCCCCTTGCCGTACTTGAAGAGAATTTCATTCACGGAATAGAAGTCGTTCACGCGAGCGTGAAAACCGTAAGAAATCCTTAGCATCGGCCCTTCCTTCCCGGCGATGGGACGCCGGGAGCGACTCGTGGAAGGGGGTGAGGGCCGATGAAGGTTGCGAAGATCGCTTCTGCCAGCGCGCACTCGATTAAGAAGGGCGCGTAACTGCTGCGACGCCTGGAAGCCCAGTCGCTTCAGGCACCGGGGGCCGGTCCCGGTGTCAATTGGCAGTGGGATCGGCCTCATCAATCGGATCGCTCCCACATTTGTGGCCTCCCCTATGGCGAACCCCCGCGTCAGGCTTAACGATCCTCGCCGTGGGCAAGCTGGGGCCAAACCTGCGGGCTGCCCGCCTCAAGTTGGAACTCAGTCAGGAGCAGGTGGCGGACCGGAGCGGGGTCCATGCGACGGAGGTCAGCCGGATCGAGGCGGGGAAACGGGACCCGCGGGTCTCGACGGTGGAACGGCTTGCCAGAGCGGTTGAGTTGAGGCCGGGTCAGCTGCTCGAATAGCAGCTGAGGGCGTAGAAGGTCTGGACGGCGCCGCGGACGGTGTCCTTGCGGACGGGCACGAGGATGCCGAGCTCGACCAGCTTGCGCAGGTGGTAGGAGATCAGGGAGACGCCGACTTGGCCTGTGAGGAGGCGGTCGAGGTCGGTGGCCGAGAGGGGCTCGCCGATCCACTCCATCGCTTCGATGATCGCGACTTTGACCGGGTGGACGAGCAGGGCGACGAGCGCTTCCCAGTCGAAGCTCCGGGTGTGGGCAGGATGAACGGTGGATGCCTCCATGGGGGCGAGCAACGCTTCCAGAGGACGCCGCGGGCGTCCATACCGATTTCTAGAACGGGATTTCCCTGACGGTCACGGCACCGAGGGCGCGCCCGGGGGCCGCTCGGCGGTGCGGGAGCGCTTGTAGCCGAGGGAGGAGACGAGGACCGAGAACGGCTGCTCCGCCGAGGCCTCGCAGCGGGCCTGCGATTCCCGCTCGATCTCCTGCATCCGCCTCCACGAGCGCAGCTGCTCCTCGGCGATGTCCGCCCGCCCGCGATCGTCGACGTTGAACCAGGACCAGGAGACGCAGACCTGGGGATCCGAGGTGAGGTGGCCGGCCCAGAAGGAGGAGAAAGCCTCGGCGACGAGCTGCTGCAGCGTCAGCCCGACGAGTTCCTCGCGCTCCTCCGCTCCCATCGCCGCCATCTCCTCGTCGGTCACGTAGATCGGGTCGATCGCCGTGTAGAAACGCTGCTCGACGCTGCGCACCTTCTCGGTCCTCTCGACCCGGATCGAGCCCGCCTCGAGCAGCTGGCCGATGTGGTGGGTGACGGTGCTGAGCGGCTGGTGCACGACCCGCGCCAGCTCGATCGCGCTGGCGCTCCTGAGGTCGTTCAGCGCCGCCAGCAGTTCGACCCGGATGCGATGGCCGACGGCGTAGCTGACGGCTCCCGGAATCTCGCGCCCGAACTCGCGCTTCTCGCTAACGGTCGTGGTCATGGTGCCTCCCTTCGAAAAGGGGACCGCCTGCCACGGTCCCCTTCAGGCCGATTTGATCCGACGCGCTATTTCGCCTGCTTACAGCTCTGCTTCGTGTAGGCGGTGAGCGATTCGCCGTCGCGGAAGGTGAATTTGCCCCGCGCCTTCAGCTGCTTCTTGTTGGGGCATTTGGATGCGATGAAGCTGCGCTGTTCGCCCTTGTAGCGCCATTTTTTTTCGATCTTGACGTTGAATTCCTTCAGCGCGCCGGTGCCACCGGCGATCAGCGGGACGTCGAGGTCGAGGCGTGGCCCGTAGCCTTCCTTGGCGTAGTTGGTGACGGTGCCTTCGAGGACCAGGCTGACCTGCAGCGGCGTCGTCCCGTAGGTGTGGAGAAGGACCACCGGCTTGCCGCCCTTGGGAACGCCGTTGAAGGCGGTCACTTCCTGCGGCACTTCGTAGACCTTGCCGGCCCGCAGGTAGGCGGTCGCGTGGCCGCTCCCGATCACCGCCTTCGCGCAGACCCGTCTCGCGACTTCGGTCGACTGGTTCTGCAGCTTCCCGGCGCTGCAGGTCGCGAGGCCCTTCGTGTAGATCCGGGCGTTGCGGTCGAAGTCGAGGGTTGCGTGGATCGCGGGGACGGGGACGCCGGACGGGTCCGTCGTCGAGGTCGTCAGCGTCGTCACTTCGAGGCTGCCCGGGGTGAACGTCTTTTTAGAAAGCTTTTTCGGTCTTATTTTCGCTTCGACCGACTGGGTGTTGCCGTCGGGGCCGCTCACGGTGGGTCCGGCCCACGCGGCGGTTGCTGCGATCGCGGCCGCCAGAACGGCGACGGTGGCGATCAGAAATGGACGTCTGCGCATTGCTTGCTCCTAGGGTCGGATTTAGCGGCGCCTCTCCCATCTCCCTCAACCGCTCCCAAGGCTCAGAGTAGCGCGTTGATTTCCAGTTAAGTCCCTACTTGCAGGGGACTTGCCGGGGGACCCCTCGGATACGATCTTCCAGCCGTTCTACCGGGTTGGAGGGGCCGGGGAACATGAAAGCAAGCGACGATCCGTGGCTGCCAAACCATTAGGCGAGGAGAAGGGCCCGGCAGCGAGCCGGGGAACTACCCCAGCCCGCATCGCGGTGATCGTTGCCCTGGCCGCCGCGGTGATCGTCCTCGCGGTCGTCCTCTTCAGCGGCGGCGGCGGCCACAAGTACACCCTCGTCTTCCAGAACGCCGGCCAGCTGGTCCCCGACAACCAGGTCCTGATCGGCGGCTCCCCGGTCGGGAAGGTGGAAAGCATCGGCCTCACCGATGACAACCTCGCCGAAGTCAAGGTCTCGGTCGACCAGCAGCTGCACGAAGGCACGACCGCGGTCATCCGCGCCACCTCGCTCTCCGGCGTCGCCAACCACTACGTCTCGATCAGCCCCGGGCCGAACAGCAACCCGGCCCTCGACGAAGGCGCCGAACTCGGCCTCGCCTCGACGACGACGCCGGTCGACATCGACCAGCTCTTCAACACCTTCCCGCCGCGGGTGCGGCAGGGGCTCAGCGACTTCATCCGCGGCAACGCGGAGCTCTACTCCGGCCAGGGCAAGAACGCGAACCAGGCCTACAAATACTTCGGCAGCGCTCTCAACCGCGCCGGCGCCTTCGCCCACGAACTGAACGCCGACCAGCGCCTGCTCTCCCGCTTCGTCGTCAGCTCCTCGCGCCTGACGACCGCGGTGGCCGGGCGCGGCGAAGAGCTCTCGAGCGCGATCGGCAACGCCAGCACCGCCTTCGACGCGATCGCCGGCGAAACCGCCGCCTTCGACGCCACCCTGCGGCGGCTGCCGCCGGTGCTGCGGCAGTCGAACACGACCTTCGTCAACCTGCGGGCCGCGCTCGACGACCTCGAACCGCTGGTCAACACGGCGAAGCCGGCGACCAAGGAACTGGCGCCCTTCCTCGCCGAACTGCGCCCGGTCTTCCAGAAACTGGTGCCGTTCGTGCACAACCTGCGGCTCGTCGTCAACCGGCCCGGCAAGGCCAACGACGCGGCCGAACTGCTCGCGGTCCTGCCCAAGGTCCAGAACCTCACCTCGAGCACCTTCCCGCACGCCGAACAAGCGATCTCCGACTTCCAGCCGAACCTAAACTTCATCCGCGCCTACACGCCGGACCTCTTCAACGCCTTCAGCAAGCTCGGCCAGGTCACCGGCTACTACGACGGCAACGGCCACTACCTGCGCGCCACCACCGCCGGGCAGAACCTCTTCCGCTACAACGCCGGCAGCTCCGAACTCGAACCGATTCACAAATCGGAACAGTTCGAGCCCTTCGGCTCGACCGAAGTCAACCGCCGCTGTCCCGGCGGCGCCACCCAGCCCGCTGCCGACGGCTCCAACCCCTGGGTCGGCGGCGGCAGCGTCGACTCCTCTGAATGCGACCCCGGCGACGTGCCCCCCGGCCCATGAGCAAACGACTCCTACTCGTGCTCGGGCTGGTGGCCGCGGTCGCGGTGGTGGTGCTGATCGCCTCCGGCGGCGGCTCCTCCGACGGCTACCGGGTGCGGGCGATCTTCGACAACGGCGGCTTCATGGTCAAAGGCGAGCAGGTGCGGGTCGCCGGCGCCAATGTCGGCGAAATCGAATCGGTCAACGTGACGATGCCCGGCGACGTCGTCGCCTACAAGGGCGGCGAAAAGGTCGAAAAGCCCGGCAAGGCGGTGATCGTCATGAAGATCACCGACCCCGGCTTCCAGGACTTTCGCCAGGACGCCACCTGCCTGATCCGGCCGCAGTCGCTGATCGGCGAGAAGTTCGTCGACTGCCGGACGACGCTGCCGCGGGCGCCGGGCAGCGAACCGCCGCCGCCGCTGAAGAAGATCCCCGACGGCGAAGCCGGGGCCGGCGAGTACCTGCTGCCGCTCGGCAACAACGGCACCAGCGTCGACCCGGACCTGATCAACGACATCCAGTCGCTGCCCTACGCGCAGCGCTTCCGGCTGATCTTCAACGAACTCGGCGCCGGCCTCGCCGGTCGCGGCGAAGACATCGAGGTCCTGGTCAAGCGCGCCAACCCCGTCCTCCGCGACGTCGACCGCCTCTTCGGCATCCTCTCCGCCCAGCGCAAGCAGCTGGCGCAGCTGGCCAGCGACTCCGATGAAATCCTCGGCCCGCTCGCGCGCGAGCGAAAGGCCGTCGCCGGCTTCTTCTCCAACGCCGGCGCGGCGGCCGAAGCGAGCGCCGAAAAGGGTCCGGAACTGGAAGAGGCGCTGCAGAAATTCCCCACCTTCCTGGTCGAGTTCCGCAAGACGATGCGGAGCCTGCAGACCTTCTCCGACGCGGGGACGCCGGTCTTCGAAGACTTCGGCACCGCGGCGCCGTCCTTGACCGACGCGACCAAGACCCTGACCCCGTTCTCCGAAGCGCTGACCGTCTCGCTGAAGAGCCTCGGCAACGCCGGTGAAGCGTCGGGGCCGTACTTCCGCAAAGCCGATCCGGTGATCAAGAAGGCGCGCGACCTTGCGAAGTCGGGGGTGAAGCCGACGGGTGACCTGGCGAAGCTGCTGGTGAACATCAAGCAGACCGGGGGTTGGGACGGGCTTGTCCGACTGATCTACAACACGGCCGCGACGACCAATGGGTTTGATCAGTATGGACACTTTGGAAGGGCGCGGGTCACCCTCTCCAACTGCGTTGAATACATTGCAGATGCTGCTGGGACCTCAGGCTGTGTAGCAAGGTTCAATGGAACGAATGCTCCAGAAGCGAATGCTGCAAGCACGAGCACTGCTGAGCTTCTAAACCTGCTGCGAAAGCGACTTCGCGACAGCAACAACGGTGGCTCCGCTGCAGAAGACGGGTCCGCCATCGGGGTTGGTCAGGGCGGCCCCACCGACCAGCCCGAAGGTGAAGCCGGCGTCGCCCAGTCTTCGAAAACCGAAGGGACCGAACCCCTTCTCGACTACCTCCTGGGCCCATGAGGAACCGCAGCGGAATCAGCGGCGTCGCCAGCAGCCCGATCCTCGTCGGCGCGGTCACGGTCCTCGTCGTCATCGTCGCGGTTTTCCTCGCCTACAACGCCAACAACGGCCTCCCCTTCGTCTCCACCTACAACCTCAAGGCCCGCGTACCCAACGCCGACGCCCTCGTCAAAGGCAACGAGGTCCGGATCGGCGGCGTCCGCGTCGGGATCGTCAAGAAGGTGGTCCCGGTCCAGCTCGCGAACGGCAACGTCGCCGCCGAACTCACCCTCAGCCTCGACAAGAGCGCCGAACCGCTGCCGGTCGATTCGACCCTCACCGTCCGGCCCAAGTCGGCCCTCGGCCTCAAGTTCCTCCAGGTCACCCCGGGCAGCTCGGAAAAGGGATTTGAAGCCGGCGAAACGATCCCCGTCACCGCCGCCAAGCCGGAACCGGTCGACATCGACCAGTTCTTCGACATGTTCGACGAAAAAACCCGCGACGCGATCCGCCAGAACCTCGCCGGCTTCGGCAACGCCCTCGCCGGCCGCGGCCCGCAGCTGAACGAAGCCTTCGGCGCCCTCCGCCGCGCCGCCGTCAACGGCCAGCCCATCCTCCGCAAGATCGTCGAACCCAGTTCCAATTTCGCCGGCTTCTGGCGCTCGCTCGAGGCCCTCTCCGCCACCGTCGCTCCCGTCGCCGAGACCCAGGCACAGATGTTCGTCGCCCTCGACCGCACCTTCGCCGCCTTCGCCCGCGTCTCCCGCCCCTACATCCAGGAAACGATCGAAAAGAGCCCGCCGACCCTGGACGAGGTCAACGCCGACCTCCCGGCGATCCGCCCCTTCCTCAACGACACCGGCCGCTTCTTCACCGCCCTCCGTCCGGGTGTCAAAGCCCTCGCTGAGACCTCACCGGTGATCGCCGAATCGCTTCACGCCGGAATCCCAGTCCTGAACGCCTCGCCGGTGCTGAACAACCAACTGCAGCCGACGGCGGAAGCCCTTGTGGACTTCCAGGAAGCGCCTGGCGTGTTCAACGGTCTTGAACTATTGACGGATACCAACAACCTCCTCAAGCCGTCGCTGTCGTACATAACTCCCAGTCAGACCATCTGTAACTACTGGTCCCTCACCTTTAAGAACCTCGCCGATGCCACCGGCGAAGGGAACAGCAACGGGCATTGGCTCGAATTTTATTCCTATGGTCCTCCAGAAGGAGAAAACAGCGAGAGTTCAATCGCTGCAGCACCTGCCGACGAACAAGATAATCCTATAAACCACCTTCACTACAACCCTAACCCTCAAACTGCGGCACCCGGCCAAGGCAAAGTCTGTGAAGCCGGCAATGAGAAATATGTGAAGGGCGAGACGATCATCGGTCATTCACCGGAGCTGTGGGGAACGACTACGCGCGGGCAGGTGGAAAAGTGAGCCGTCTCCCCGAGCGCGATCGCCGCGCGGCCGCCGCCGGCACCGGCCGCATCAAGTGGCGCCCCAGCAACGTCACCATCGCCATCATCTTCATCCTCATCTTCACGATCGGCCCGTACCTGGCCTTCACCAAACACGTGCCGTTCACCAGCCGTGGCTACGAGGTCAACGCGACCTTCTCCAACTCCGCCAACGTCGCCCTCAACTCACCGGTGCGGATCGCCGGCGTCGACGTCGGCAAAGTCGTCAAGACCGAGCGCGACGGCGACAACACCAGGGTCACCTTCACCGTCGACTCCTCCGGCCGGCCGATCCACGACGACGCCTTCGCCGCGATCCGTCCCCGCATCTTCCTCGAGGGCAACTTCTTCATCGAACTCGACCCCGGCAGCCCCAGCGCGCCGGAGATGGACAGCGGCGGCACGATCCCCGTCAGCCGTACCTCCACCGCGGTCCAGCTCGACGAAATCCTCACCGCCCTGCAGTCGCCCGTCCGGGCCGACCTCAGCCGCCTGCTCGAGAGCTACGGCACCGCCCTCACCCACAAACCGACCGCCGAAGAAGACCAGACCCAGCTTCCCGAGGTCAAAGGCAAGTCGGGGGCCGAAGCCCTCAACGGCGCCTTCAAATACGGCGGCGACGCCGGCCGCTACAGCGCCCAGGTCACCAACGCCCTCCTCGGCACCCAGCAGAAGGACCTCTCCCGCCTCGTCTCCAGCGCCGGCCGGGCCTTCGGGGCCTTCGCCAACCAGCAGCGGGATCTGCAGGGCCTGATCGTCAATTTCGACGTCTTCACCGGCGCTCTCGCCAACCAGTCGACCAACCTCTCCGCCACGATCCACCTCCTCGCCCCGACCCTCCGCATCACCCACGCCTCCTTAGTCAGCCTTAACCGCACCCTGCCGCCGCTCCGCACCTACGCGATCGAGTTCCGCCCCGCCGTCGCCGAACTCCCGGGCCTGATCGCCGCCTCAAAACCCTTCCTCGCCCAGATCCGGCCGCTCCTCTCCGCCAAGGAGGCGGGCGGCGACGTCAAGCTCCTGCGCGAATCCACGCCGCCCCTCGCCGCCGCTGCCCAGGCGAGCAAGAAGACCACGCTGCCCCAGCTCAACCGGCTCAGCCTCTGCACCTCGAAGGTGATGGTTCCGACCGGCAACCAGGTGATCAATGACCGCTTCAGCACCGGGGGCCCCAACTACCGCGAGTTCCTCTACAACCTCGTCAACTTCGCCGGAGTGGCACAGAACTTCGACGGCAACGGTCCCTACGCCCGCGCTCAGATTGGCGGCGGACCCGTTTTGGTTGGCGAACCCAACCCACAGGCCAACGCCGGAACCCTCAGCGACAAAATCAACTACGCGCACACGATCGAAGACCCGGTCGGCACCCAGCCGCGGATCGCCACCGCACCGCCGCTGAAGCCCGAAGTCCGTTGCTACACGAACCCGGTTCCTGACGTCAACGGCCCGCTCGGGCAGCCGGGTCCGCCCTCTCCCTCGGTTGCAGGGGTGAACCCATGAGCGCCCCGGAACCGAAGGTGAGCCGTTCGGCTCACTTCCGTGCCTGGCTGGGGCGGCAGGCACGCGGCCATCGCAAGGACACGATCGCGATCGTCGTTCTCGCCATCGCCGGCATCGTGATGATGCTCGGGATATTCACCCAGCAGAAAGCCTCGCTGCCCGCCTGGCTGCCGCTGGTCGGGGAAGAATTCGAACACATCACCGCCGAGTTCTCGACCGCCCAGGCGGTGACGCCAGGGCAGGGCCAGGCGGTCGACATCGCCGGCATCCAGATCGGCAAGGTCACCTCGGTCGACCTCGAAGAGGGCCACGCAGTCGTCGGCATGGACATCGAGCCGAAGTACATGAAGCTGATCCACCCCGACGCCAGCTTCCTCCTGCGGCCGAAAACCAACCTCAACGACATGATCGTCGAGATCGAACCGGGCAGCGCCAAGGGCCACGCCGAAGACGGCGACAACTTCACCCAGGCCCAGACCGAACCCAACACCAACCTCGACGCCTTCCTCGCCACTCTCGACACCGATACGCGCCAGTACATCCAGCTCCTCGTCGCCGGCGGCGCCCAGGGCATCGGCGGCCGCGGCAAGCAGCTTGGGAACGCCCTCCGCCGCTTCCAGCCCTTCGTCCACTACACCGCGAAGCTGAACAAGGCGGTTGCCGCCCGCCACGTCGCCCTCTCCCACGTCATCCACAACTTCGGCCAGCTCACGGACGAACTTGCCCGGCACGACGCCGCCCTCGAACGCTTCGTCACTTCATCGAAGGACGCCCTCGGCAACTTCGCCAATCAGCAGCAGTCGGTCCAGGCGGCGTTCGAAGAGTTCCCCTCCTCGCTCGCCGCCGCCCGCGCCGGGCTCGCTAGCTCCAACCGCTTTTCGCAGGCGGCCTATCCGGCCTTGATCAAGTTGATCCCGCAGGCCCAGGCGCTGACGCCGGCCTTCAAGGCGACCGAGCGCCTGTTCAAGGAAACGACTCCCCCGATTCGGGACCAGATCCGACCCTTCAGTCGTGAAGTCCACCCGGTTCTCACGCACAGCGCTGAAGCCGCGAAGCCGTTCGAAAAGACGGTCAGGAGCTTCGGCAACTCCCTCGGCGGCTTCAACTCCTTCCTCAACGAGCTCAGCTACAAGCCGAAAGGGTCGCGCCAGAGCTACCTCTTCTACCTCCCGTGGCTCAACCATGACTTCAATGCGTCCTTCAACCTTGAAGATGCTGGCGGTCCGATCCTGCGCAGCCTGACGATGATCTCGTGTACGGGGTCTGTTCTTGCCTACGGCTTTGCAGGACGCGTAACGGAAAGTGGGAAACCTTACCTGCAGACGCTGATCGAACTCATAGGACTCCCCCGGGCTGAAGAAATCCCCGTGTCATTCCCGGTCGAAAACCCCAATGGCACTTGTGAAGAAAAGCGGGCGAAATGAGTAAGCGCGCACCGAGCACCACCCAACTCTTGGTCATCACCGGGTTCGCTCTTTCCTGCTTTGGGATCCTGCTCTTCCTCTGGGTCACCTTCGGTGGGCCGACCCCGTTTCGTGCCAAGACCTACGAGATCAAGGTTCCCTTCAACGAGGCCACCCAGCTGGCCGAACAGTCCGACGTCCGCATCTCCGGCGTCAACGTGGGGAAAGTCCAGAAGATCGAGCTGGCGCCTAACGGGAAGCAGGCCTTGGCGACGGCGGCGATCGACGATCGCTACGCACCGCTGCCCGCATCGACCCGCGCGATCCTCCGCACCAAGACCCTCCTCGGTGAGACCTACATCGAACTCACGCCGGGCTCCCGCGAAGGGCCCGAACTCAAGGATGGCGCCACCCTGCCCGAGGCCAACGTCGCCGAATCCGTCCAGCTCGACGAGATTTTCCGCACCTTCAACGCCCAGACCCGCGCCGCCTTCCAAGAATGGATGCAGGAAGCCGCGGTTGCGATCAACGGCCAGGGTCAGAGCTTGTCCTATGCCCTTGGGGGGCTCGAGCCGACCTTCACCGAATTCGACAAGCTCTTCCGCGTCCTCGACAGCCAGCGCCTGGCGGTGGGGCAGCTCTTCCGCAATGGTGCCACCACCTTCCAGGCCCTGAGCGGCCGCGAAGGTCAGCTCGCCGATCTGATCCAGAGCTCCGATGCCGTCTTCCAGACCACGGCTCAGCGTGACCGCGACATCGAAGCCCTCTTCCGTGCTTTCCCCACCTTCTTGGACGAGTCGCGGACGACCTTCGCCCGCCTCAAATCCTTCTCGCTCAACGCCGATCCCCTGATGCGCCAGTTGGTGCCGGCGGCCGAAGAACTCTCACCGACGCTGATCGCCCTCTCGAAGCTCGCCCCGGAATCCAAAGCCTTCTTCGAAGGTCTTGGCCCCGTGATCAAACGCGCTCCGTCGGGTTTCTCGGCGCTTCGCACGATCTTCCGCGACGAATTCCCACCGCTCCTCAGGGCGGTCGATCCCTTTATCCGCAACCTCAACCCCATTCTTGTGGGCTTGAAGCTGTACCGGGTGGACCTTGCCTCCTTCTTCGGCAACGTCGCGGCAACCTTCGAGGCACTGGTTACTACCGGGGAAGAAAGGCCAAATGCACCCCATGGTCTGCGAGCTGTGGGCGGGATGACGCCAGAAACGGTCACCACTTATCCGAGCCGCCTTGCGATCAATCGCAATAGCCCCTATAGCCCGCCAAGGTGGGCAGAAGGGCTCGTGTCTGGCTTGCCCAGCTTCGATACCGGCCATTGCACCACCGGAATAGTCGCCACCCTGGATCCGAGTGACTGGGAAGACCCAGCCTTCAAAGAGAACACCGCCGACAGCTATAACCAGGAAACGGGAGAGCTCACCAGAACCCGGGACGAAAACGCCAAGCTTCTCTTCGAACGGATCCAGCAATACGCCTTCGTCGGCAAGACCAGCACCTCCGAAATAGCCGCCCCGCCCTGCAAGCAGCAGGCCCCCTTCAACCCGATCTACGGCAGCGGCCCCGCCACGCAGTACCAGCACACGTTCGAACAGCCATAAAACTACCGACCACTAACGCCGAACGAACCCCTTAACAAGAACAGGCTTGTGACCGGAAGAGGAGAAAAGATTGTCGTGCACACGCACATTCCCTTTGCGTCTGCCGATCAACATCCTAGCTTCTCTAACTCTATCCGGCGCAAGACCTACTAGCAAAAATGAGTGAGGCTTAGGATTCCGCTTGGTGGGGGCTACAAACATTCCAAGGGTTAACCCCATAGACATCACTCGGTTCACCGTGGAGCAGGCCACTGATCCACGGCCGGCGTGAGCGATACATACAGCACGTCTATCTAAAAATGCCCAGACCACACCGTCAGCAGTAGACCCGCGTTGGACCAGAGTGGGATGAAATGAAGCGGTCGCCTTTCTTCTTAGCAGTGCGGCTAGGTGAGACCGAAGTCCTGGCGGGAGTTCCTCCGAAGGCCCTCGGAAGAGGGCAAAGTTCTGCCTAAGCGCGGGGGATCTGGGGGAGGAAGAAAGGGTGCGAGGATACGCAAGCTCTTGATGCTTCAGGGAACATCCCGAGATCAGCCCGGTGGCTGCAAGTAAGATCACCGCCTGCCGAAGGAAAATAAAAATGTGGGGTCGAACCACCGACCCCACATATCTCTCACTCACCCGGGGCCGAGCGCAACGCCATGCACGGTATTTGAACCGGCAGCATGGTTCTCGATGTGCGCGTACGAATTCAATGCTTCATTAGTTTTTCCACTGTATACACCTTCTTCAGGACCTGATGAGCACCGCTTAATGGCAAATTCAAGGCCAGGCATGCCAACACAGACTGAGTGCTGGTCTCCCCAGCCATAGACCTGGTTGATGTAGTAGGCCCGGGAACTATTGCACCCCTGCCAGCCCCCCAAAGTAACTGGACTGCAGAAGTTGTACCAAGCCGCATTCGCCGCCTTGGGGCCGGTCAGGCTGATGCACATAGTGGCGATACTGACCAAGAGGACGATCAAGAGCTTAGAACGGCGTACCTCATAGGACATATGTCTCCCTTCGGAATCCGTGCGCCGGGACTATTCCCCGCGCGGACAGCTCAATGTGCCCGGGTAGCGTGTCTTTGACACCTGCGATGTGTCAAAGGACCGGCATGTAGATTGGACATCGGCTAGGAACTGCTGTTTGCCGTCAGCAGGCAAGCCCTCCCGGAAGCGCTTGAGCTTCAATTCCCCCGCGTTCAGACCATGCGAACTACGAGAAGTGGCTCACGAGTAGCGTGCAGATGATGCTGAGGGCGCCGCCCAGGAGCCACCGCGGCAACTTGCCGAAGGCCGCTTACATTGTCTCCCGCTAGGCGAACCACGAGATGAGGCTGTGGATGAAGGTGCCGACGCTGCTGGCGCCGATCGGAACCAGACCGTAGATCAACCATTTGATCTCGCCACGAAGTTCCCGAATGTCGGCATCGATCCTGGCGAAGCCGGCCTCCATCTTCTTGTCCGCCTTCTCGATCACGGCGTCGAAGGCTTCACCCCTCGCTGCGGGTAGCTAGCTGCTAGCCACCGTGGATGGCGAGCGCGTGGATCAGGGTGGCGCTGCTGCTGGCGGCGATAGCCAGGAAGCCCCACAGCAACCGATCGAACTTCTTGTCGAACTTGTCGAAACCACTTCTCATCTCCCCCCGGAGTTCGCGAACGTCAGCATCAACCCTGGCGAACCCTGCCTTCATCTTCGCGTCGGCTTCGGTGAATCCCGCCTCCATCTTCTTGTCCGCCTTCTCGAACCCGGCGTCCATCTTCTTGTCGAGGGCGTCCATGCGCTTGTCCGCCTTCTCGAACCCGGCGTCGACCTTCTTGCTGAGGTCATCGATCCGGGGGTCGGTCCATGTTTCCCTGGGAGTCGTCACAGCCATGATTCTAGCGGAACCTTTCGTCTACATGCTTCTCGGTTCGGAGTCTTGGAACCGAGCCTAGGAGGGCGCGACGCACGCGTGGTGCGCAAAAAGCAAAAAGTCAGGAACGAATGATGCGCGTCTTCTCGAGCAAACTAGGCGGGGTGGGCCCCGAGCAGGGCGGCGATGATGCCCCCGGCGGCAGCTAGAAGGGTGAAGATCAACAGGTAGAACCTCGTATCGGCCCGAGCGAACCCTTCGGTCACCTTCCTGTCCGCTTGAGCAAACCCGGCATCCATCTTGGCGTTCACCTGAGCAAACCCGGCGTCCATCTTCTCGAAGCCGGCGTCGACCTTCTTGCTGAGGTCATCGATCCGGGGGTCGGTCCACGTTTCCCTTGGAGTCGTCACAGCCATGATCGTAGCGCAACCTTTCGTCTTCATACTGCTCGGCTCGAAATGTGAAAGCGAGCCTAGAAAGGCCGGACGCACGCGTGGCGCGCAGAAAGTAAAAAGTCAGGAACGAAAGCCATGAGTCTCCCGGCACACCCCGCTTGAGCTACAAGGCGGCGTCAGTTCGTCGACGCCTGTCTCATGTCTCGCGCTAGGCGAACCACGAGATGAGGCTGTGGATGAAGGTGGCGCCGATCGGAACCAGACCGTAGATCAACCATTTGATCTCGCCACGAAGTTCCCGAATGTCGGCATCGACCCTGGCGAACCCGGCGTCCATCTTCGCGTCGGCTTTCTCGAATAGGCCTTCCATCTTCTTGTCGGCCTTCTCGAACCCGGCTTTCATCTCGCCACGGAGCTCGCCGGCAACGGTGTCGATCTTCTTGTCAACCTTCTCGAGCCGCTCGTCCACCTTGGTGAAGCCGGCGTCGACCGGTTTGCCGAATTCATTCAGGCGGGGGTCGGTCCACGTTTCCTTTGGAGCGGTCAACTAGAAGGCGTGGGTACCGATCAGGCCGAGTAAGGCGGCGATGACGATGACCGCCGCGACCAGCAGCTCCTTGCGGAGGCCACTCAGGTCGCCCCGGAGTTCGCGGATGTCGGAGTCCACCCTGGCGAACCCGGCGTCCATCCTTTCATCGGCTCTCTTGAACCCGGCATCCATCTTCTTGTCCGCCTTCTCGAAGCCCGCCTTCATCTCGCTGCGGACCTCCCGGAAGCCGGCCTCCATCTTCTCGTCTGCCGTTTTGAAGCCGGCATCGACCCTCTCACTGAGGTCATCGATCCGGGGGTCGGTCCAGGCAGTTCTTTTAGGAGCCTCCACGGTCATGATTGTAGCGCAACCTTTCGTCTACACAGGCTTTCTGGCGAATCTCTGCAGACGACCCTAGGCCGGGTCGACGCACGGGTGGCGCGCACAATGCAAAAAGTGTGGAACGAAACCCATGAGGCTCCCGGCACAGCTCCCTCGAGCTACAAGACCTGGGTCTTGGTGAGCACAACCAGGAGATCAGGCGGAGCTGACCCCGATCATCGTGCCGATGATGCTCAGGGCGGCTACCAGGAGGATGCCGATTAACCAGTTGAACCTCGTCTCCGCGCGGGCAAACCCCGCGTCCAGCTTCTTGTCGAGCCTGTCGTAGCCGGCCCTCATCTCCCCCCGCAGGTCGCGAATGTCAGCATCGACCCTGGCGAAGCCGCCGTCGACCTTCTTGTTGAGGTCGTCAAGTCGGCCGTCGGTCCACCTTCCCCCTCTCGTCGTCACAGCCGGGGATTCTAGAGCAATCTTTCGTCTGCATACTGCCCGGTTCGAAATCGTGGACCCGAGCCTAGGAGGCCGCGACGCACGCGTGGCGCGTAGAAAGCAAGAAAACGGGAACGGAAGGCGCGCTAACTAGAAGACGTGGGTAAGGATGGCAGTGAGGGTGGCGCCCAGCAGGATTCTGATCGGCCAGTCGAACTTCTTATCGAGCCTGTCGAACCCGGCCTGCATCTTCTCGTCCGCCCGAGCGAACTTCTCGTCCACCTTGTCGAAGCCGGCTTTCATGTCCCGCCGGAGTTCGCGAATATCGGCATCCACCATCGCGAACCTCTCGTCCACCTTTTCGAAGCCGGCGTCGACCCTCTTGCTGAGCTCGGCGATGGGGGAGTCGGTGGGCGTTTCCCTCGGAGTCGTCACAGCCATGATTCTAGCGCAACCTTTCGTCTACACACTGCCCGGTTTCAAATCGTCGAACCGAGCCTAGGAGGCCGCGTCGCACGCGTGGCGCGCAGAAAGCAAAAAGCCAGGAACGAATAATGCGCGTCTTGGAGAAGTAGACAGTCGCCGGCTCTTTACTAGCCAGGGTGGACCCCGAGCAGAGCGGCGATGATGCCCCCTGCGGCGGCTAGGAGGGTGAAGATCAACCTGTAGAACCTCGTGTCGGCTCGAGCGAACCCCTCGGCCATCTTCCCGTCGAGTTTCTCGATCTTCTCGTCGGACCTTTCGAAGCCCGCTTTCGTATCCCGACGGAGCTCGCTGATGTCGGAATCCACCCGAGCGAGCCCCTCGTCCACTTTCTTGTTGAGTTCGCGGATGTCGGAATCCACCCGGGCGAACCCCTCGTCCACCTTCTTGTTGAGCTCGCGGATGTCGGAATCCACCCGGGCGAACCCCTCGTCGACCTTCTTGATGAGTTCGCTGATTTCGGGCTCGGTCCCGGTGTCCCCTGGAGTCATCACGACCATGATTCTAGCGCAACCTTTCGTCTACATGTGCTTTGAGCGAAGTCCTCGCCCGCGACCCTAGGAGGCCGCGGCGCACGCGTGGCGCGCAGAAAGTCAAATGTCAGGAACGAGAGTCGGGCGGATCTGGGAAGTGGCCCAGCTCCTCGAGCCTTAGAGCCACCTGGAGGTCGCCGGCGCACTTGGCCAAGGGGCACTGGAGACGTTCCTCCACCGTCAGCAGGCGGTTGGCGACCGTCTGGCGGCTGACCCCGAGGGCCGAGCAGGCCGAGCTGGCGTTGCCGCCGGCGGCGAAGTAGGCGCGGAGGGTCTCGCGCAGCGGCACGTCGCGGTGGCTCCCCTCGGCCAACGGCGCCAGGTACATCTCCTGCAGGGAGGCGACCAGCAGCGGGTCTTTGGCGGCGGCGACGGCGACCGCCACGTCGCGGTACCGCAGGGCAGCGCCCGAGCCCGACCGGTCGAGGACAGCGGCGGCGTGGGCCTGCCGGTGGGTCCGCCGCCACCCGGAGGGGCCGGCGGCGAGCTCGCCGATGCCGAGTGGCGTGGTGTCCGGCCAGGCGTCCTTCACCCACCGCAGGACGGCGTCGACGTCGATCGGGCCGCGGGCGCCGATCCAGGCCCATGTCTCGGTTTCGTCGGGGGTGACGGCCAGGACCCGGCCGTCGACCGCGGCGCCGAGCTGCCGCAGGAGGGGTTGGGCTGCCGGGGCGCGGGCGACGAGAGCGAGGTGGTGCCCGGAGAGGTCGTATTCGAGCAGGGAGGCATCGACGTGCTCGCCGTCGAGCAGGCGCCGGACCCGCTCGGCGATGCGGGCCTCCATGGTGGAGGCGGGGGCCGAGGTCTCCCGCTGGTGCTCCTCCGTCGCGGCGGCGATCAGCTGCTGGAGAACGCACTCCTGGGCGGTCAAGGTTTCGGTCAGCTGGGCCAGCGCGAGGTCCGGCATCGCCGCCGCTTCTTCCAGCACGAACTGCTGGAAGCTGCCTTTGGCGACGGTGAAGCGACGGATGACGAGGGCCAGGGAGATTCGGTGGCGGGCAGCCAGGCGGACCTGGGCGGACAGCGCCAGCGGCGCGAGTTCGGCGCGCTCGGCCCCGAGGGCGACCACTTCGATTCCGTACTCCACTCCCTTGCGAACGGCCTCGTTGAGACCGTGCAGGTAATCTGGCTCGCGGACCGGAGTGTCACCCTCCAGCCCGTCGAGACGATCGAGAATGGCCTGCCGGATCTCCGGCGCCCGCGCCCGCAGACACTCGGCCAACTGTGACCGTTGGTCCCGCGCCCCCCGTGAGTTCCCTTTCGATGACCCCGTGCCGCCGATGGCGGACATACTAGGGAAATCACCAAGTGCCGCCAAACTGTCCGATCCAAACAGTTAGCCCAAGTTAAGCGGTACCCGGCGACACTCGGGTACGTAAACGGACGAGCCCGGCGGGGCCGACGAGGGCTAGAGCGGGCCGGCTTCCCAGCCGGAGAAGTTGGAGGTGTCGGGTTCGATCGCCTCGCGGACCCTGGCCAGGGCCTCGTTCTCGGAGGCGGCTTCGACGGCGACGGTGTAGATCGGGCGACCGGTGCGGACGGTCCCGGTCTCTGGGTCGCCGGCGATCATCGAGGAGCGGCTGCCCTCCAGCTTGATCCCAGCCGCCCCGAGCCGCTCGCGCTCCTGCCCCGTCATCAATCCCTTGAAGCGGACGGCGAAGGTCGGCATCGGACCAGCCTACTACCGGTCAGGAATCCTTAGCCGGTCGTTCTAGTTGCTAATCCGCAACGAAGAATTTCCACAAGCGGCATACCCAGGTCTTGTTCGGTCACAGCTTCCTCGGGAGGTTGCCGCCGTGCCCACCCGCAGAGCCATCAGAGGCCGGATCCTCAAAGTCGACGCGCCCGAATGGGAGCCGCTGCTGAACCTCGCGCCCGACCACGTCGTCGACTTCATGTGGATGGGGACCGTTCAGCTCACCGACGGCACCCGCATCCAGGCCTACAAGCACTACTGGACCCGCGACTACCTCCACCTCGCCGACGACGGCCGTGCCTTCGTCTTCGTCCCGAAGACCAGATACGAAGAGGTCAACCCACCCTGGCTGCTGATGCGGGTCTTGCGGAAGGAGCTGGACCCAAGCCTCCGCTATTCTGTCCGACAGAATGCTTGGCCAGAGGAAGCCAGAATCACCTTCGCGCGATCGGCGACGAAGCATCGAATCTCGCGAGAGAGGTCTCGATACGTCATCGATCATTGTGGGCTTCAGCTTGTCGACCGGTTCTGGAATCCGGCCACCGATGACCTCGACCGCAGGGTCTATTTCCTCGGAGACGACTTGGAGGAAGTCGCGCTTGAGGTGGTCGCGGCTGAATCGTGGGAGGAGGACTTCAGGGTGATCCACGCGATGGAGCTGCGGGAGAAGTTTGGTGCTCTCTATGAGGAGGCGCGCGCATGGGCAGAGTAGAGAAGCCACGCAAGAAGGTCAGGAGGGAAGAGGACGAGTTCGTCACGCGGTCGGGCATGGTGCTCACCGAGGAGATCGCCGAACAGTGGGCGGAGGAAATCGAGAAGAACCCGCCTGACCCCTCTTCGCTCGAGCGTCGCTACGTCGGCCGCCCGTCGCTTGGTCCCAACGGGCTCTCGCCCCGGGTCAGCTTCCGGGTTCCGCCGGAGCTGCACAAAGCCGCCTGGGCCCGGGCTGACAAGGAAGGCAAGTCGCTCAGCGAACTCGCGCGCGAGGCGTTCAACCGCTACATGGATTCCTAGCCGGCGCTACGGTTGTCGCATGGAGAGGGACGCGGCGGTCGAGGCTGTGTTCATGCCGGTGCGGCCGGCGAGCACTTTCGAGGAGACGGTCGAGCGGCTGGGGAGCGCGATCCGGCTGGGGCTGCTGGCGCCCGGGGACAAGCTGCCGCCGGAGCGGGAGCTGGCGCAGCGGCTGCGGATCTCCCGCTCGACCCTGCGGCAGGCGCTGACGGCGCTGGTCCAGAGCGGGCACCTGGTCTCCCAGCGGGGGCGGACCGGGGGGACCTTCGTCGCCGAGCGGCCGCCGCTGGCCGAAAGCGCGGGGGAGCCGCTGGGGCAGGGCGCCTGGGCGGTGCTCGACTACCGCGTGGCGATCGAGTCGGGCGCCGCGGTGCTGGCCGCCGAGCGCGGGGAGGAGGCCGAGTTCGACCGGCTGGCGGAGCTGGTCGAGAGGATGGCCGGCGAGCTCGAGGACTTCGGCGAGTACCGGCGGATCGACATCCGCTTCCACATCGGCATCGCCGAGGCCGCCCACTCGCCGCGGCTGCTGAGCGCGATGACCGACGTGCAGGCGCAGATGAGCGACCTGATCGCGCTGATCGCCCACCCGCCCGAGGTCCTCGCGATCTCCAACGAGCAGCACGCGACGCTGCTGAAAGCGCTGCGCAAGGGCGACGGCGCCCGGGCCGCGAAGCTGATGCGCGAGCACACCGAGGGGACCGAGCTGATCCTGGCCGGCCTGCTGCCGGTGCCGGTCGCGGTCTAGGCGCCTTAGTGAACCAGGGGTCGACTAAAGCGCCTTAGGCGCGGACGCGCTCGCCCTCCCGGTCGAAGAGCGGCTCGGTCGCGACCTCGCCCCCGACCCAGCGGCCGAAGATCTCGACCTCGACCGCGGTCCCCGGCTCGGAGCGCTCCGGCGGCAAGTAGGCGTAGGCGATCGAGCGCTCGACGGTGTAGCCGTAGCCGCCGCTGGTAACCCGCCCGCCGACCTCGCCGCCGACCCGCACCGGCTCGTTGCCGAGCGCGATCGAGCGCGGGTCGGCGAGGGTGAGGCAGCACAGGCGCTTGCGCGGCCCGCGCTCCTTCGCCTCCCGCAGCGCCCCTTCGCCGACGAACCCCGTCGGCTTGTCGAGCTTGACGCAGAAGCCGACGCCGCCCTCGTAGGGGGTCTCGTCCGGGGTGATGTCGGCGCCCCAGACGCGGTAGCCCTTCTCCAGGCGCAGGCTGTCGATCGCCCGGTAGCCGCCGGCGAGCATCCCGTGCGGCTGCCCCGCCTCCCACAGCGCCCGCCAGAGCCCGAGCCCGTACTCGGCCGGGCAGTAGATCTCCCAGCCGAGCTCACCGACGTAGGTCACCCGCAGCATCCGCACCGGCACGTTGCCGACCGTCGTCTCCCGCAGCGACATGTAAGGGAAGGCCTCGTTGCCGAGGTCCTGCGGGGTCAGCGGCTGCAGCGCCGCGCGCGCCCGCGGCCCCCAGACGCCGAAGCAGGCCCACGCCGAGGTGACGTCGCGGATCCGCACCTCGTCCGCGTCGGGGAGGTGGCGCCACATCCACTCGCGGTCGTGGTTGCCGAAGGCGGTGCCGGTGACGATCGAGAAGCGGTCCTCGGCCAGCCGCGCAACGGTGAAGTCGCACTCGATCCCGCCGCGCCCGTTCAGCATCTGGCTGTAGGTGATCTGCCCGACCCCGCGGCCGACCCGGTTGTCGCAGAGGATTTCCAGGAACGACTCCGCCCCAGGGCCCTCGATCTCGAGCTTGGCGAAGGAGCTCTCGTCGAAGAGCGCGACCGCCTCGCGGGCGGCCCGGTGCTCGGCCCCGATCGCCGGCGACCAGTGCTGGCCGGCCCAGCCGCGCGGCCGCAGCCCCTCGTCCCCGGCGGCGGCGTTCGAGTCGTACCAGTTGACCCGCTCCCAGCCGGACTTCTCGCCAAAGGCGGCGCCGTGCTCGCGGTGCCAGGGGTTGGCCGGGGACATCCGCAGCGGCCGACCCGCCTGGCGCTCGTGGTTGGGGTAGCGGATGTCGTAATAGGTCTCGTAGGTCTCCTCGATCCGCGCGTGGGTGTAGGCGGGGGAGCGGTACTGGGCGCCGAAGCGGCGGACGTCCATGTGCCAGAGGTCGAGGCTCGGTTCGCCCTCGACGATCCACTCGGCCATGACTTTGCCGACACCGCCCGCGCCGGCGAGGCCGTGGGCGCAGAAGCCGGCGCAGACGAAGAAGCCGGCGACCTCGGTTTCGCCGAGGCAGAACTCGTTGTCGGGCGTGAAGGCCTCCGGTCCGTTGATCAGCTTCGTCACCGTGATCTCCTCCATCGCCGGTACCCGCCGCTTCGAGTTCTCGGTGATCTCCTCAAAGCGCTCCCAGTCCTCTTCCAGCAGCCGCCCGTTGAAGTCGGCCGGGATCGCCTCCACCCGCGCCGTCCCCTGCGGCAGGAACGCCGGCTCGCTGCACCGCTCGTATCCGCCCATCACCAGCCCGTCCCCGTCCTCGCGGTAGTAGACGAGCAGGTCGGGATCCCGCAAAGTCGGGAGGTGCCCCCGAGTGCGCCTGCCCTTTTGCCCGCTATCCGGGGCAAAGGTCCGGCGGACCTCTTGCTGTTCGCGCGCCTCGCGGACGGCTTCCAGCGGCTGGGTGACGAGGTACTGGTGGGACATCGGGATCACCGGGACGCGGACGCCGGCCATGCGGGCGATCTCGGCCGCGTACATGCCGCCGGCGTCGACGACGACTTCGGCCTCGACGTCGCCCTTGTCGGTCTGCACGCCCCAGACCCGGCCGCCGCTGACCTCGATCCCGGTCACCCGGGTGTTGGTGAAGATCCGGCAGCCGCCCTGGCGGGCGCCGTCGGCGAGGGCGTAGGTCAGCTGCGCCGGGTCGATGTAGCCGTCGGTCGGCAGCCAGGCGGCGCCGAGCACGCCCTCGGTCGACATCAGCGGGAACAGCTCCTGCGCCTCCTCGGCGGAGATCAGCTCCAGCGGCAGGCCGAAGGTCTTCGCCCAGCCGGCCTGGCGCCGCAGCTCCTCCATCCGCTCCTCGCTGGAGGCGAGGCGGATGCCGCCGCACTCGACCCAGCCGGGGTCGAACTCGGACTCCTCGCCCAACCGCCGGTAGAGCTCGACCGAATGCATCATCATCTTCGTCAGCGAGACCGAGCCGCGCAGCTGCCCGACCAGCCCCGCCGAGTGGAAGGTCGAGCCCGAGGTCAGCTGCGAGCGCTCCAGCAGGACGACGTCCTCCCAGCCCAGCTTCGCCAGGTGGTAGGCGAGCGAGGCACCGCCGACGCCGCCGCCGACGATTACGCAGCGGGCGCGGTCGGGCAGCTCAGCCCGCGGCACCGGCGGCCTCCTCCAGCAGCGCCTCCAGCCGTCCGTCGGCGGCGGACTCGCGCATCCGTTCGAAGTGCTTCGCGCAGTAGTCGGTGAAGTCGAAGTCGAGGTCGGAGATCGTGCTCTGCACCGCCCCCCACATCGCCTCGCGGAAGTCGGACATGAAGCGCATCAGCCGCAGCGCGGCGAGCCGGCGCTCGCTCGCGGGCGCCTCGAAGTAGGCGGCCAGCAACACCGCCTCCTGCTCGGAGTCGAGCCCGTTGTTGACGGCGAAGTTGCCGAGGTCGAAGTAGCGGTCGTTCATCCCCGCGTACTCCCAGTCGACGATCCGCACCCCCTGCGGCGAGCGGATGAAGTTGGCGGCGAGGAGGTCGTCGTGACAGGGGACCGGCTCGTGCTCGGGGCCGACGAGGGCGGCTTCGATCCGGTGCGCCGCCGCCAGCGCCCACTCGTACGAGCTCGGGACCTCGGCGCCGCGGTCGGCCATCCGCGCCGCGTAGATCTCGACGATGCGGAAGCTCGAGAACGCCACCGGCAGCCGCTCCTCGCAGCCGTGCAGGGTCCGCAGCGCCGCCGCCACCTCGGCCAGCGCCGCCGCCTCCCGCAGCTCCTCGGCCTCCATCGCCTCGCCGGGGACGAACTCGGTGACGAGGCAGGGCGGGTCGTCGAGCATCGCCAGCACCGCCGGGCCGACCCCCGCCCGGGCCGCCAGCTCCCCCGCCGCCTTCTCGGCGCCGCGGTCGATCTCCAGCAGGCCGGTGTCCTTCCCCGGCAGCCGCACGACCACGTCCTCGCCGGCGAACCGGACCCGGTAGTTGCGGTTGGTGATCCCGCCCTCGAGCGGGACCGGGTCCCCTTCGAGCTCGCCCAGCCGCGCCGAGATCGGTCCAAGGGTGTCTGCGAGAGAGGCCATGGAGGCGGGTACGAGAAGCCCGGAAGCCGGGTAGAAGATTCTCCACCGGCCCATTGACACGGGTCAAGTGCAGGATCTAGGCTCGCATTCACCGTATAGGTCGGTTCGTTGAACCTTTTATCCACGAGCTTGGGAAGGCTCAGGGAAGGGAGAAGGTCGATGGAGAGCAGTGTGTCGTCCCCGAATCGTGACGAACAGCGTCTCGCGGAACTCGGTTACAAACAGACCCTGAATCGAGCCTGGAGCGGTTTCTCCAACTTCGCGATCAGCTTCACGATCATCTCGATCCTCGCCGGCTGCTTCACCACCTACGGGCAGGCCTGGAACAACGGCGGCCCGATCGCGATCTCGATCGGCTGGCCGCTGATCTCGATCCCGATCCTGATCATCGGCTTCTGCATGTCGGAGCTGGTCTCCGCCTACCCGACCGCGGGCGGGATCTACTGGTGGTCCGGGCGCCTCGGCGGCCCGATTTGGGCCTGGTTCACCGGCTGGTTCAACCTGATCGGCCTGGTCGCCGTCCTCGCCTCCGTCGACTACGCCTGCGCGACCTTCCTCAACGTCGTCCTCGGCCTCTACGAAGTGAACATCCTGGGGATCAACTTCGGGGACGAAGTCCACATCCTCGAGGAGGTGTTCCTCCTCTTCGCGCTGATCCTGATCGTCCACACCGCGGTCAACATCAGGCGAACGCACATGCTCTCGCTGGTCAACAGCATCTCGGTCTGGTGGCACGTGATCGGCGTCGCCGCGATCGTCATCGTCCTCGTCGTCGTCCCCGACGGCCACCAGAGCTTCAGCTTCGTCTTCGGCCACCGGATCAACAACAGCGGCTTCAGCGACGGCATGTACTGGTTCTATGTGCTGCCGCTCGGGTTCCTCCTGACCCAGTACACGATCACCGGCTTCGACGCCTCCGCCCACATCTCCGAGGAGACGCACGGCGCTTCCGAAGCGGCGGCAAAGGGGGTCTGGCGCTCGATCTTCTACTCGGCGCTGATCGGCTGGATCGTGCTGCTGGCGATCACCTTCGCGGTCACCAACGTCGACGGCGCCAACGAAGCGCTCGGCTTCGCGCCGACCCTGCTGACCGAAGCGCTCGGGACCGGCTGGGGCAAGTTCGTCCTCATCATCTCCGTCGTCGGCCAGCTCTTCTGCGGCGCCGCCTGCCTGACCAGCGCCTCCCGCATGTGTTACGCCTTCTCGCGCGACAAAGGGTTCGGCGCGCGCGCCTCGGCGAAAATCTCCACCGTCAACACCGAGCGGGTTCCGATCTACGCGGTGCTGGCGATGGCGACCGCGGCGCTGCTGATCACCCTGCCGGCGCTGAAGGGGAACGGCGAAAACGTGCCCTTCGCCTTCTTCGCTGTCGTCTCGATCGCCGTCATCGGCCTCTACATCGCCTACGTGATCCCGGTCTTCCTGCGCTGGCGGAAGGGCGACGATTTCGAGCCCGGACCCTGGAACAACGGCCGCAAGTACAAGTGGATGAACAGCTTCGCGACCTTCTGGGTAGCGCTGATCACCGTCATCTTCTGCCTCCCGTTCACGCCGCTGGCGGTGCCGTGGAACGACGAATTCAGCTGGGAGGCGTTCAACTACGCGCCGCTGACGGTCGGCGTCGTGATCGCGCTCGCCGGGATCGCCTGGCTCGTCTCCGCCCGCAAGCACTTCACCGGGCAGGTGCGGGAGATCGAAATCGAGGAAGCGCTCGGGCCCGAACCCGAGGTCGGCCCGGCCCGTCCCTGAGCGGGTCGCCCACGACGCTGGCGTAACGTTTCCGACATGACCGTCGAGGAGCTGAAGAAGGCGGTCGCGGACGGCGCGGTGGACACCGTGCTGCTCGCGATCGCCGACATGGAGGGGCGGCTGCAGGGTAAGCGGCTGACCGCGAGCCACTTCCTCGGCGACGTGCTCGAGCACGGGGCGGAGGGGTGCAACTACCTGCTCGCGGTCGACGTCGAGATGGAAACCGTCGGCGGCTACGCGATGTCCTCCTGGGACACCGGCTACGGCGACTTCGAGATGGTTCCCGACCTCGAGACGCTGCGGATGATCCCCTGGCTGCCGGGGACGGTGATGGTGATGGCCGACGTGCAGTGGAGCGACGGGCGCGAAGTCGCCGCCTCGCCGCGGCAGATCCTGCGCCGGCAGCTGCGGCGGCTGGAAGAGCGCGGCTTTTCCGCCAAGGCCGCGACCGAGCTCGAGTTCATCGTCTTTCGCAACACCTACGAGGAGGCCTGGCGCAAGGGGTTCCACGAGCTCGAGCCGGCCAACCTCTACAACATCGACTACTCGCTGCTGGGGACCTCGCGGGTGGAGCCGCTGATCCGGCGGATCCGCAACGAGATGGCCGGGGCGGGGATGGGAGTCGAGAACTCCAAGGGCGAGTGCAACCTCGGCCAGCACGAGATCAACTTCCGCTACGACGGCGCCCTGCGGAGTGCCGACAACCACGCGATCTACAAGAACGGGGCCAAGGAGATCGCCGCCCAGGAGGGGCACGCGATCACCTTCATGGCGAAGTTCAACGAGCGCGAGGGCAACTCGTGCCACATCCACTGCTCGCTGGCGGGGGAGGACGGGGGCAACGCGTTCGCCGCCGACCAGCAGCTGTTCGAGCGCTTCGTCGCCGGGCAGCTGGCCTGCATGGAGGAGCTGACGCTGCTCTATGCGCCGCACGTCAACAGCTACAAGCGCTTCGCCAAGGGCTCATTCGCGCCGACCGCGATCGCCTGGGGGCGGGACAACCGCACCTGCTCGCTGCGGGTGGTCGGCGAGGGCGAGGGGCTGCGGGTGGAGAACCGGCTGCCGGGGGCCGACGTCAATCCCTACCTGGCGCTGAGCGCGATGATCGCCGCGGGACTGCACGGGATCGACGCCGAGCTGCCGCTGGAGGAGGTCTTCGAGGGCAACGCGTACGAGTCCGACAAGCCGCGGGTGCCGTCGAACATCTACGCGGCGCGGGACGCCTTCGCGGCCAGCGAGGTGGCGCGCGAGGCCTTCGGCGAGGAGGTCGTCGACCACTACCTGAACCGCGCCGGCGTCGAGATCGAGGCCTTCGAGGCGGCCGTCACCGACTGGGAGCGCTACCGGGGCTTCGAGCGGCTATGAGCGGCGCGGCGGGCGGGCGCGCGCCGGCGGTCGGGATCTGCGCGGCGGTCGAGCGGGTCAGCTGGGGCGTCTGGGACGGCTACGAGGTGACGCTGGCGCCGCGCGCCTACGTCAACGCGGTGCAGCGGGCGGGCGGGATCGCGATCGTGCTGCCGCCGGACTCCTCCGCCGTCGAGGACCCGGACCTGCTGCTCGACCGCGTCGACGCGCTGATGCTGGCCGGCGGCGCCGATATCGACCCGAGCAGCTACGGGGCCGAGCCGCACCCCGAGACCCGGGGCACCTGGCCCGACCGCGACGCCTTCGAGCTGGCGCTGGCGCGGCGGGCGCTGGAGCGCGATCTGCCGGTGCTGGGGATCTGCCGCGGCATGCAGCTGCTGAACGTGGCGCTGGGCGGGACGCTGGTCCAGCACCTGCCGGAGACGCTGGGGAACGAGGCGCACCGCACCGTCGCCGGCACCTTCAGCAAGCACCACATCCGGCTCGATCCCGAATCGCTGGCCTGCACCGCGGCCGGGGTCGAGGGCTTCGTCGTCTGGTCCCATCACCACCAGGGCGTCGACCGGCTCGGCGAGGGGCTGCGGGTGACGGGATGGTCGGCCGAGGACGACCTCCCCGAGGCGATCGAGCTCCCCGGCAAGCGCTTCGCCCTCGGCGTCATCTGGCACCCCGAGGAAGACGAGGACTCGCAACTGATCGGCGCGCTGGTGGACGCGGCCCGCACGGCGGTGGCGCGATGATCGAGGTCGTCGAGCCGGCGACGGAGCGGGTGATGGCCGAGGTGCCGCGCGGCGCTGTTCCGGAGGTCGACGCGGCGGTGGCGCGGGCGAAGGCGGCGTTCCCGGCCTGGCGGGCGGTGGCGCCGGCGGACCGGGCGAAGCTGCTGCGCGACCTCGCCGACGCGATCGAGGCGCGGCACGAGGACCTGGCGACGCTGGAGGCGCGGAACGCCGGCAAGCCGATCGGCGACGCGCGGGGAGAGATCGGGATGGTGGTCGAGACCTTCCGCTACTACGCGGGCGCACCGGAGCGGCTGCTGGGGCAGACGATCCCGGTCGCCGGCGGCGTCGACATGACCTTCCGCGAGCCACTCGGGGTCGTCGGCCTGATCGTCCCCTGGAACTTCCCGTTGACGATCGCCTCGTGGAAGGTTGCGCCGGCGCTCGCGGCCGGCAACTGCGTCGTCTTGAAGCCGGCGGAGCTGACGCCGCTGACCGCGCTGGAGCTGGAGGTGCTCGCCCTCGACGCTGGGTTCCCGGAGGGCGTGCTGAACGTCGTCGCCGGTCCCGGCAGCGTCTGCGGGAAGCGGCTGGTCGAGCACCCCGACGTCGCCAAGATCGCCTTCACCGGCTCGACCGAGGTCGGCCGCGGGATCGCCGCCGGCGCCGCGCAGACGATCAAGCGGGTGACGCTGGAGCTGGGCGGCAAGTCGGCCAACGTCGTCTTCGCCGACGCCGACCTGCAGGCCGCGGCCGCGGCCGCTCCGATGGCGGTCTTCGGCAACGCCGGCCAGGACTGCTGCGCCCGCTCGCGGATCCTCGTCGAGCGCAGCGCGGTCGACGACTTCCTCGCGGCCCTGCAGCCGGCGGTGGAGGGGATCGCGGTCGGCGACCCGCTGGAGGAGAGCACGCAGATGGGGCCGCTGATCTCCGCCGGCCAGCGAGAGACCGTCGCCTCCTTCGTCCCCGACGACGCTCCCGTCGCGATCCGCGGCAGCGCCCCCGACGGTCCCGGCTACTGGTTCCCGCCGACCGTGCTGGCGCCGGTCGCCAACGACGACCGCGCCGCCGCCGAGGAGATCTTCGGGCCGGTCGCCTGCGTCGTCCCCTTCGACGACGAGGCCGACGCGATCCGGATCGCCAACGAGACGATCTACGGCCTCTCGGGATCGATCTGGACCGGGAACGGAGCGCGGGCGCTGCGGGTGGCGCGGGCGATCGACACTGGCGTCGTCTCGATCAACTCCAACACCTCGGTCCGGGTCTCCACGCCATTCGGCGGCTTCAAGCAGTCCGGCGTCGGGCGGGAGCTCGGGCCCGATGCGCTCGAGCACTACACCGACGTCAAGAACGTCTACTACGCGACGGAAGAGGGGGGCTGATCGTGAGCGGCAGGCTGGCGGGGAAGGTGTGTGTGATTACGGGGACCGCGAGCGGGATCGGCGCCGAGTCGGCGCGGCTGTTCGCCGCCGAGGGGGCGACCGTGGTCGGCATCGACCTCGACGCCGAGCAGGCGACCGGGGCGCTGACGATCGCCGCCGACGTCTCCGACGAGGAGCAGGTGCGCAGCGCCTTGGCGGAGGCCGCCGAGCAGTTCGGCCGCATCGATGTGCTGATGAACAACGCCGGCATCAACCCGACCGACGACGGCTCGGTCCTCGAGACCTCGGTCGAGTCCTGGCAGCGGGTCCAGGACGTCAACCTGCGCAGCGTCTTCCTCTGCTGCAAGCACGGGATCCCGCACCTGCTGGAGAACGGCGGCGGCTCGGTCGTCAACGTCGCCTCCTTCGTCGCCACCATGGGAGCGGCGGTCTCCCAGATCTCCTACACCGCCTCGAAGGGCGGCGTCCTTGCCCTCAGCCGCGAGCTCGGGGTGGAGTTCGCCGACCGCAACATCCGCGTCAACGCCCTCTGCCCGGGCCCGGTCAACACCCCCCTCCTCAAGGAGCTCTTCGCCAAGGACCCCGAGCGCGCCGCCAAGCGCCTCGTCCACATCCCGATGGGCCGCTTCGGCGAGCCCGAGGAGATCGCCAAAGCCGCCCTCTTCCTCGCCAGCGACGACTCCACCTTCGTCACTGCCAGCACCTTCCTGGTCGACGGCGGCCTCTCCGCCGCCTACCTGACCCCGATCCAGGTCGACTAGATCGTCGCCAGCCAGCGGCGGCAGAGCTCGCGGCCGAGGTCGTTGAACGCGCCGATCTTCGCTTCGGTCTCCGGCCCCAGCACGGCCGGGTCGATGCCGATGCGGACGGCGTCGGGGTCGGCCTCGTAGTCGTCGACCCAGTGGAGGGCGTCGACGCGGCTGACCTCGGGGTGGAACTGCAGCGCCCAGGCGCGCTCGCCGAGGCGGGCGGCCTGGAGGCAGACCTCGCTGCGGGCGAGCGGGACGGCGCCGGCGGGCAGCGGGAACTCGTAGCTGTGCCACTGGAAGGCCTCGAAGCTCGGGGCGAGGGGGCCGAGGAGGGGGTCGTCCGCTCCCTCCGGCGTCACCTCGACCTGGTGCCAGCCGATCTCCGGTCGCGACGCGCGGCGCGGCTTCGCCCCGGCCGCCGCGGCCAGCAGCTGCCCGCCGAGGCAAAGCCCGAGCAGCGGCACCTCATGCGTGAGCAGCTCCCGCAGCAGCGCCTCCTCCTCGGCGATCCACCCGTGCCGTTCCCCTTCGTCCACGTGCATCGCCCCGCCGAGGACAAAGACCGCGTCGTAGCCGAGCGGGTCGGCCGGCGGCTCCGGCCGCTCCGCCAGCGTCCACTCGTCAAGCACGCCCCCGGCCCCGGCGATCGCCTCGGCAAACACGCCCGGCCCGGCGTCGCGCTGGTGGACGATCGCGAGGACTTTCAAGCTGGGATCATCTTCATCGATGGGAGGACGGGTGGCAAGCATCGTCGCGGCGACGGCCCTGGCAGTCGGCGTCGCGGCTGCGACCGCCGGCGGCGTCGACGTCGGCATGCCGGTCTCGTGGTCGCCTCGATTCGCGATCAGCCCGACGAAGCTCTCGCGCACGCACCCCACCCACGTGACGATGTCCGCGTCGGGGCAGTACCGCACCACCGACGGCTCCCACGTCCCGGCGCTGCGGGAACTCGTGTTGGAAGGGGACCGACACCTCGCGCTCGATCTGAAGGACGTGCCGGTGTGCAAGGGCCGT
>Ga0207661_10000088_pt1 | contig 63097 bp, 57 predicted proteins | sample KBSC713LmetaG_FD_184337 | JGI IMG/M metagenome (GOLD analysis project Ga0207661, IMG submission 184337) | Corn rhizosphere microbial communities from Kellogg Biological Station, Michigan, USA - KBS C7.1-3L metaG (SPAdes) (version 2) | ecosystem: Host-associated > Plants > Roots > Rhizosphere ...
GACACGTGGAGCAAACGTATATCCGCCCTTGCGGTCGAACCGCTCGAGGTCGCGATCGTATTTCGCCAGCATCTGGGGGGTCGCCGATTCGCCCGCTTCGGAAAGAAGCTGAGCCTGATCAGCCAGCGAGCGCTCGAGCGCGAGCAGCTCCGAGAACTCGCCTGCGCCCGCTTCCCACACGGTGGTGGCGTTGCCGAAATCGCGGTGCTGCTCCAACAGCGTAATGCTCAGCCCCGGTTGACGGGTTACTGTCCCTTCGCTGGGCTCGAGTGCGCCCGTGATCAGGCGGAAGAGAGTCGTCTTACCGGTGCCGTTTCGCCCGAGAATCCCCCAACGGTCGCCCTTCCCGACGGTAAAAGTGATTCCGGAGAAGATTCTCGACGCACCGAATTCCACACCGGCGTTCGATACCGAGATTTGAGTCAAGAACGCAGTACACTCGAGCAGGCGGCAAGGCAGCGACCGATCGTTTCGAGGTTGTGATCACCCATGTGTCCGATGCGGAAGGTCGTGCTCTTCATTTTGCCGTAGCCGTTCCCGACGATTATGCCCTTCTTCGCGACCGCGCCCGTGAAAGCTTCGGCGCCAAGGTCGGCGGGCAGCCGGATCGTCGACACGGTTGGTGACTGTGAGCCGAGCGGCGCGATGTTGACGAGCTTCTTGCCTGTTTCGTCGCTGATCTGGGCGATCCATTCCTGAGTGCGCGCCGCCATCACTCTGTGACGGGCCCATCGCGCTTCCATGCCCTCGTCGAGGATCGCTTTCAACTGCGCCTCGAGGGCATAAAAGAGAGTGAGCGCGGGTGTGCTGGGTGTCTGATTCCGACGCGCGTAGGCGTCCAGCTCGACGATGTCGAAGTAGACCCCGCGATCGCGGTTATTACTCGCCTGGTCGACGAATGCGGCAGATGCGACGGCGAAAGACAGGCCGGGCGGTAGAGCCAGCGCCTTTTGCGATCCGGTCAGAACATAATCGAGGTTCCATTCGTCGAAGCGCAGCTCTGCGCCGCCAAGCCCGCTGACGCTGTCGATGAGGCACGCGACACCGTGGCGATGCGCGCAGTCCGAAATCGATCTCACGTCATTCAGCGCGCCGGTCGATGTCTCGGAATGAACGACAGTAATCGCGGCGTATTTTCGCATCGCCAGCCGCTCTTCGAGCTGCCGTATTGCGTGAATCTGGCCCCACGCAACTTCATATCGATCGACGTCGCGCGCACACATCGAAGCGATGTGCGCAAATCGCTCAGAGAATGCCCCGTTGACCAGGCAAAGGATTCGCCCCGGCGGCGCCGCACGAATCGCAGCCTCCATCATTCCGGTTGCGGACGACGAGCTGACATAGACCGGCCTGTCCGTCAGGAATACCGGCTTGAGCCCTCTCTGCACGCGCTCGAAAAGGGCCTCGAACTGTGGTCCACGGTGCGGGAGCATGGGCTGGATCATCGCCGCCATGATCTCGTCACGGACCTCGGTCGGGCCCGGCAGAAAGAAAGTGCCGAAAGGTTTTGCGCCAATCATGTCAGTACGAGTGCTCTGAGTTGATCAAAATTCTCAATGACGAAGTCGGCACGCTCGACTACGGGCGGCCGGTTCGTGAACTCCGTGAAAGCGGCGAAACCGTCTACTGCTGACTTCATCTCTGAATCGGTCATGCCGTCGCCGACGGCCAGTACCGGAGCCTCGAGACCCATGCTCCCCACTAGCAGCCTCTTGCCATTCTGTCGAGTCATCGGAGAGGACTCCTCGAACCCCGCATAGGACCCGTCGGTGTCGAAATAAATCGAGACGGCATGAACATGCTGAAGATCCACGCCGAGCTCCGCTGCGAGCGGTGTGATCGCTTCACGTAATCCTCCACTCACCATTACGATCTCGATCCCATGCGCGTGAAGATCAGCAAAGAGCTCACGTGCCCCGTGAGCCATGCGATCAATGTAAATGCCTCCCAGCGCCTCGATCTCGGCTCGGTCCGGCCTGATCGCGTGCATCCGCTCACCGTAGACCGCTTCGATCGGAATTTGGCCGCTCATCGCGCGCTCAGTCAGCGCCGCGCTCCATGCTTGCATTTCCGGTCCACGCTGCGCTGCCAGCCAGTCTATTCCTTCGATGTCGCTGAGCGTGGAATCGACATCGAATATGATGGACTTGAAACGAGTCACAGTATGTTACCCGGCGCGAGAATTCCCCGCGGATCGAGCTCTTTTTTCACCGCCGTCATCATTGCGATCTGGAGAGGATTCATCTGAAGCGGAAGCCATTTCCGCTTGATCTTGCCAATGCCGTGCTCGGCAGCGACGGTCCCCCCGAGCAGGACTACCTCGCGAAGCGTCTGCTCGACGACGCTCTCTATAGTAGCAAGCTCGCCACGATCCCGGGCAATGAAATTCTGATGTGGGTGGCCATTACCGGCGTGTCCGTAAATGACCGCCTGATCGATGCCGGCTTTGTCAGCGAGCCTGCGCGCGGTCTCGATCGCATCCAGAAGCCTGCGATACGGCACGGCCCAATCCGTCGAAACCTTCCTGCCTCCTTCCTCGCGATACGCAGAGCCGCGCTCGTTCATCGTCGACGGAATGCTGTGTCGAAGCCGGCGCGCGTCCTTCAGTCTCGCTTCTCCGTCGAAAACGATCGGCTCGAAATCCGTTGTGACGGATTCGATCAGCCCGCTCCAGTTGCCGAGTGTCGCATCGAGATCGCGCTCGATTTCTTCCTCGACGTACACCATTGCCGCGGCTGTGCGTGGCAGAGAACCGCCATGGGTGGTGGCACGGGCAATCTCTACCGCCCTGTGGTCGAAGTACTCGATGCATCGTGGTGTGACGGCTGCGGATTCGCGCGCACTGACCACGAATTCCAGGGCTTCCGTCTCGCTGTCGAAAAAGACCGCAATGCCTGCGACCTCCCGCGGCAACGGCAAGAGGGCGAGCTCTGCTTCGACTATTACTCCGAGAGTGCCTTCACTACCGATGAACCAATCGATCGGATCGTGCGCAAATGCATAGCCGACGGTGTTCTTCTCGAGATTCGTGCGCTGCAGGTCGACGAGCTCGCCGCCCGCCAACGCTACTTTCAGGCGGGTGACATGTCTTCGGGTGGCGCCATACTTGAAAGTGCGCGCACCCGACGCGTTGCACGCAATCGCTCCACCAATCGTCGACTCCTCTTCGCTGGTGGGGTCCGGGGCAAACAGAAATCCCCTGGCTGCAGCGGTCCTCTTTATCTCTCCAACCAGTGCGCCGGGTCCGACCGTGATAGTGCGACTCTCCTCGTCGACAGGCGCGATTCCGTCGAGTGCCCGCAGCGACAAAAGAATCCCTTTGTCGCTGATCGAAGCTGCTGTCGTGCTGGTTTGAGCACCGGCACAAGTAACGGGCATCGCGTCCGCCGACGCTCGTTTGAGAAGCTCCGCGACTTCTTCGATCGACCCAGGGCGAGCGACGAAATCAGGAACCAGCTGGAGTCCCGAAGCGTCCGCCGCGTACGCCTTCCGGACATCGGGGTCGCTGCTCAGGTTGGTTGTCACCCCGGGTTGAAGCAGACAACCGAAGCCGATGAAACGTCGGGCAGCTGCAGCAGTGACTCGCGGATGGCCTCGCTCACATCGCCGTCCACCGATACAGCGGCCAGCGCCTGACCTCCCTGCGCCAGCCGGGCCTGATGGTACTCCGCGATGTTGACTCCCGCCTCGCCGAGCAGTGTACCCACCCGCCCGATCACACCCGGGACATCGTTATTGGTGAGAATCAAGAGCGTATCCCGCGGCTGGACGTCCACGTGGAAAGCGCCGATGCGCGTGAGCCGGGGCGCAAGACCGGGCTGGGCATTCCCGGCAATGGCGATCTCCTGCATTCCGCCACTCAGTCTGACTTCGATGCTGTACTGGCCGTCCTCGAGCGCCGTCTCGGTGATCGACAGATTGATGCCGCGCGCCTCGGCCACGGCGCGTGCATTGATCAGATTCAACCGCTCCTGTTCGACGGTCCCTTCGAGAAGTCCCCGCGCGGCAGATGCGAGCAAAGCGCTCCGCGCGGCAGCGAGTGCCGCGCCCGATCGCACATCGACGCGCTGCACGACGCGCATTCCCTGCGTCGCGAGTATTGCGCGCCCGACGGCCGCGGCTCTTCTCGCTAGAGTAAGCGCTGGCTCGATCTCTCTCCACTGCCCGCCGACATCAGCGACATTGATCGAGCGGGAAAGCTCACCGCTCAGCAGAGCATCCCGAACAGCGACGCAGACATCCAGCGCAACGTTGCGCTGCGCCTCCATCGTCGAAGCCCCGATGTGCGGCGTCAGCAGGATGTTGGGCATCGACCGCAGCGGGTGATCAGGCGCCAGCGGCTCTTTCTCATAGGCATCGATCACAGCGCCGAAGAGATGCCTGCTCGCCAGCGCATCGATGAGCGCCTTCTCATCGACGATTCCACCGCGCGCCATGTTGACGACGATTGCCTGTTGGGGCAAACGGGCGAGCTCACGCTTCCCGATCATGCCTTTGGTTTCGTCGGTAAGCGGAGTGTGAACAGTCAGAATGTTCGCGTGCTCGAGAACGTCGTCGAGCATTGGCGCCTGCTGAACCCGCAGAGCCTCGAAGCGCGACTGCGCGATGTATGGATCGTAGGCCACCACTTTCATCCCGAACGCGCGGGCACGAGTGGCGACTTCTCCCCCGATGCGTCCGAGTCCGACGATGCCGAGTGTGCGGTCCTTGAGCTCGGATCCGAGTAACGCGGATCGATCCCACTTGCCGGCGTGCATTGTTGTGTCGGCACGCGGAAGGTGTCGCAGCAGCGATATCACCGCGCCGAAAAAGAGCTCGGCGACAGCGATGGTATTTCCGGCCGGCGCGTTAATGACCGCAATGCCGAGCGAAGTCGCTGTATCGAGATCGACGTTGTCTACTCCGACGCCGGCTCGCCCCACCACGCGTAGCTTGCGTCCCTTACGCAGCAGGTCGGTGGAGATCCGGGTGGCGCTACGGCCGACGATCGCATCGTAGTCTGCGATCCGCGCGAGGAGCTCGTCCTTGGGCAGAGTCGGCACTTCATCGACGGCGATCTGGGGCTCGGCTGCGAGTAGCGCTACGCCTTCGGCATCGATCTCATCGGTGACGAGAACGCGATAGGTCAAGGTCGTGGCGTGAGTGTGAGCTGTTCGCTGAGGTGGGGAAAGACGAAGCTGCAATTTGCGCTCGTTGACTTCGAGCCACAAGCGATCTCGCCCGAACCATTCGAGGGGATAGATCGCTGGCCAATCAATGCCCAGTCCACGCCTTCCAGGTTTTTTCTTCCGCGCCCACCGTAAGGTGGTTGGCGTTGCGAACCAACGGCATCCGTAGCAACAGTGGCTCATCGACGAGTTTCTCCAGCCATCGCTCGTCCGAAAGTTGCGCGTAGCGAAGGCCGAGCTCGTCAAAACGACGCGAATCCCGGTCGACCAGCGCCGTGACGCCAAATTTCTGTGCAAACCTTCTCAGCTCGCCCAGCGATGCCGAACGTTCCATCAGGTCAACGAAATGAGTCTTGATCCTTCGCTCGGAGAAAAACCGGAGGGCTTTGCGGGTATCGGCGCTCTTTTTCACCCCGAAGATCTGAACTTCCAATACGACCCTCCCTCATCGTTTCTGGCACTCGGCGACGAACTGGCATGTCGCGTGAAATAATCTATTCACCCGCCTGGTGGGTACCGGGCGCGCACCTCCAGACCCTTTGGGGTAAGCTTTTCCGCCGGCAGCGACCTGCGCCGACGACAGTCGAGCGTTGGGACACCCCGGACGGCGATTTTCTCGACATCCATCGACTGACCGGCCGGCGCGATTCGCCGCGGCTTCTCATTTTGCACGGACTCGAGGGTACCGTGCGATCTCACTACGCGCAGGCCCTGCTCAACGAGGCCGGCCGCCGTGGCTGGAGCGCGGATCTGCTCATTTTCCGGTCTTGCGGGTCCGAACTGAATCGGACCCGCCGCTTCTACCATTCCGGCGAAACCTCCGACACGGCATTTGTGCTCGATCGGATTGTGACCGAATTTCCAGATTCGACGCTTGCGGTAGCGGGCGTCTCGCTTGGCGGGAATGTACTGCTACGGTTTCTCGGCGAACGTGGCGACGATCTACCACCACAACTGGTGGCAGCCGCTGCCATTTCGGTACCCTTCGACCTGCAGCGCTCATCGCGACGCATCAACCGCGGATTCTCGCGTCTCTACCAACGGTACTTTCTTGCCTCACTGCGTCGGAAGGCGATCGAGAAACAGCGCTCCTTCCCCGATCTGGCGCCGCCGGCAGATATCGCCAGACTGCGTACCCTGGAGGATTTCGACAATCTCATAACCGGACCGTTGCACGGATATCAGGACGCACAGGATTATTATCGGAGGGCCAGCTCGTTGCCGGTCCTCGAACGTATTAGGCTCAATACGCTACTATTGAGCGCGGTGGACGACCCGATGCTGCCCCGCGAGGTGCTGGACGAGGTCCGCGAAATCGCGCGCCGCAACCCAAGGCTCCATCTCGAGTTCGTCGACCGCGGCGGCCATGCCGGATTTATTGCTGGCTCTTCTCCGTGGCGGCCATTTTATTATGCGGAGTATCGCGTTGGTGAATTCTTCGCTGCGCAATTCGCAGCCGCCGGCATTCCAGAATCCCGTCCACGTGCGGAGATCATAAAATGAAACCTGATTCGGCTGCAATCCTTTCCGCTTCGATCATTTCTCTTTTCGCCGCTGCGTGCACAACGAATCAGGTCGTTCCAGCGGGCGACACCCATGACCACGGAGCGTCGTCTTCGGCTGCGGTGCCGGCCGGTACCGCCAGCCAGCAGCTTCCGCCCGACGCGGCGGGTGCGCCGTCCCGACTTAGTGCCTCCTCCCGACACGGCGAGTGGGCGATGCTTCGGACCGGTGACGGCGACAGCGTGCGGGCCTGGGTCGTCTATCCGGAACGGAGCACCAAAGCGCCGGTGGTGCTCGTAGTCCACGAGATCTTCGGTCTATCGTCCTGGGTCCGCAGTGTCGCCGACCAGTTGGCGGCGGACGGATTCATTGCGATTGCGCCGGACCTCCTTACCATGAAGAACCTGCCCGACGGTCCGGACAGCGTACTGGCACCGCTGGCTACTGCCGCGATCAGGACCCTCGATCCGGAGTGGGTGCAGAAGCAGCTGGATGCGGTCGCGCAATACGGCATGTCACTCCCCGCAGCGCAGAAGCGATACGGAATTGTGGGGTTCTGCTGGGGAGGCGGTATCTCTTTCGCGCACGCCGTCCATTCGCCGACGCTGGGAGCTGCGGTGGTCTACTACGGAGTTTCGCCGAAGACGAGCGATTTGAGCTCCGTCCGCGCTCCAGTTCTTGGTCTGTACGGAGGAAATGATGCGCGCGTGGACGCCACCATCCCGGCAGCCGATTCCGCGCTGCACGCACTCGGCCGTACTTACACCTATACGATTTTTCCAGGCGCGGGCCACGGCTTTTTGCGTCAGCAGGCGGGAATGAACGGAGCAAATATGGCCGCGGCCAAGGGCGCTTGGCCCGCAACGATTGCGTGGTTCCGGAAGTATCTGGACTCTTGACGCCGTAATCCCGCAGGGAAGACTCGAGTGAGCGCGTTAGCGATTCTTTTCGTCGCCGCTTTCATTGCGGGGTTGCTGCTCGCTGTCTTTGCAATGCTGCACGGCGTCGAGCATCTGCGCCGCAACCGGACACGAGCGCCGTCGCCGTTCTTCAACCTCCCGGCGATTGCCGCCTTCGCGATCGGCTTCGGCGCTGTCGGGTACCCGCTTGCTTCCCGCACGCGCCTGCCGCCCTGGAGCATTCTGCTGATTGCGATCGCATCCGGCCTGCTGGCCACCAGCGGGATGATCACGCTGCTGGCAACCTGGGCTCTTGCTGGAGCCGAGGGCTCATCGTCGGATGAACACGAGATCCAGGGACAGTTCGCCACGGTTACGCGGGAGATCAAGCCATCGGTTGCGGGCGAGATCTCCTACGAGCATTCGGGTCAGACGGTACGCGTTCCAGCGCGTCTGATCGGAGATGCGTCCGCCGCGGTGGGGAGCGACGTCGTCATCGACCGTATAGAAGATGGCGTGGCGTTTGTCGAGGAATGGGCGACCGTAGAGCAGCGACTTTAGCTCTGGCTGCGTTTGGAGCTACGGCCGTAGAGAACCAGCCACTGAGGCCAGTTTCCGCTCAGCTCGAAGAAATCATCGAAGTAAACCAGACCACTTGCCTCGAATTCCTCGATCATCTGCGACAACATTTCGTCATTGGGCAAAGGCCCAAGGGCGACGAGACCTTCTTCGACGCGAAATTCATCGTCCGTAAGGTTGTACCGCTCATCGATCGCTTGCCGCGTCAACCCGCTGTGCTCGAACGCCTGTTGCCTGATGAGCACTACGGTCCGGTTGTGAGCTAGCTCGAGCGGCATGAATTAGGTTCGATAAGGGACTAACTCGGCGTTCTGCCGGCTTGACCTTCTATCTTTAATGTATGCACTCCCCGACATTCGAAAGCGAATTTGACGTCGTCGTTGTTGGCGCCGGCCACGCTGGTACCGAAGCGGCAGTGGCGGCAGCACGGCTTGGAGTCCGAGTCGGGTTAATCACCAGCGCCCTCGAGACAATCGGGCAGATGTCGTGCAATCCCGCTATCGGAGGCGTGGCGAAGGGAACCGTCGTGCGTGAGGTCGACGCCCTTGGCGGAATCATGGGCAAGGCAACCGACCTGGCGATGATTCAGTTTCGCATGCTCAATCGCAGTAAGGGGCCTGCGGTCTGGGCGCCACGCGCTCAGTGCGACAGGGGCCTGTATCGCCGCGCAGTCCGGTCACTCATCGAGCGCCAGCCAAACGTGCAGACCGTTCAGGGCACGGTCGCCAGACTGCTATTCTCCGAGGCTGAGAGCCGGCTCATTGGGGTCGAGACCCTGGAGCGTCGGCGTTTCGGCGCTGCCAAAGTCGTGATTACGACGGGCACCTTCCTGCGCGGTCGGATTCACATTGGAACGGAGACAAGCATTCCCGGCGGGAGGGCCGGTGAAAACGCGACCACTCACCTCGCCGAACAGCTGGTACGGGCCGGATTGACTGTCGCACGGTTCAAGACCGGTACTCCGCCGCGGATCGATGGCCGCTCGGTGCAGTTCGATCAGCTGGAAATTCAGGACAGCGAGATAGAACAGTTCGACTACTCGTGGTCGCACTTCTGGGGCACGCCGCGGCAGGTGGAATCAGCGGCCCCTCGTCATCCTCCACAGCTACCCTGCTGGATCACCTATCTGGAAGCAGAGGGAAAGCGAGTCATCGAGGAGAACATCGGCAAGTCGGCGATGTATGGTGGTGCCATCGCCTCTCGAGGACCACGCTATTGTCCATCGGTTGAGGACAAGATCGTAAAGTTTCCGGAAGCAGAGCGACACCAGATTTTCCTCGAGCCCGAAGGCCACGACACAGCCGAGCTCTATGTCAACGGGCTTTCGACTTCTTTGCCTGCCGATGTCCAGCTCGCTACGCTGCGCACCGTTCGCGGCTTGTCTAACGTAAGAATGAATCGGGCTGGCTACGCCATCGAGTACGACTACTATCCGCCGACCCAACTCGATTCAACGCTCCAGGTAAAAGCGCTCCCCGGTCTCTACTTCGCGGGGCAAATCAACGGAACTACCGGCTACGAAGAAGCTGCGGGCCAGGGAGTGGTCGCGGGCATCAACGCGGCGCTTTCATCTCTGAGTAAAGCGCCTCTGATCCTCGGCCGCGAGACATCGTATATCGGCGTCCTCATCGATGATCTCGTGACGCGCGGCGTCGACGAGCCTTACAGGCTTTTCACATCCCGATCTGAATTCCGGCTCACCGTGCGACAGGACAATGCGCTGCGCAGACTCGGCCCAATAGGGACCCGGCTCGGTCTCTATCACCCTGAGGAGCTCGCAACCATTGAAGGCAGACTGGCGCACGAAGATTCCGCTGTCGAAATCGCCAAAGGCACCAATATCACACCGACCGAGGCAGCTCCGATTCTTGCCCTCGCCGGGAGTGCGCCACTTTCGCATCCTCTACGGATAAGCGACGTCGCAAAACGCCAGGGAATCGCGCTCGCAGATCTTTTTCGCGCTGCCGGGGTCGGAGCCGATCTCGAAAGGGAGGCTGTCGTCACAGCCGATCTCGAGATCAAATACGCTGGCTACTTCGATCGCGAACGATCCCAGGCAGATCGGATGCGGCGCATGGGCGACTTCGTCCTCGATGCCGATATTCACTACTCGGAGATGCGATCGCTTTCCCTCGAGGCTCGGCAAAAACTTTCCAGTCTTCGCCCGCATTCGCTGGCACAGGCTTCGCGGATTCCGGGCGTGAGCCCGAGCGACTTGCAAAATCTCGTCATCGAGATCGAGCGTCGCCGACGTCTCGCAACTGCGACCTGAGCTCCCGCCTTCCCGAGCTCCACTCGATCGTCAGGATTGCGGCGGCAATCAACACACCACCCGTGAGAGTCGAAGAGCGGAATCCATTTCCGAGAACGACGACCCCCAGCACCGCGGTAAAAAAAGGCTCAACGGTGGCAATGATCGCTGTTCTAACCGGCCCCAGAATCGCAAGGCCTGCTATTAGAAACGAAAAAGCAATTACAGTCGAAGCGAATGCAAGAAGAAGAATATTCGCCCAGACCTGTTTCCCCATCGGGAGAAAAAGCTCGCCGCTGGCGATCGCAGCAACGACGAAAGCGATCGCGGCACCCACAACAAGGACAAACGTAGACACGACAGCAGATGTGCCCTGCTGGACGCGCTCGAGCGCCGGAAGATAGCCCGAGTAGAGTAGCGCTGACGCGAGCGCAAGCGTTACTCCGATTGGATTGAGCCTGTCGGTGGGAGCACCCACCATGATCGTTACTCCGCTCAACGCGAGCATCAGCGCAGCAATACGCGGAAGATTCAGCGGCTCGGTACGCCTTATTGCCGCGAGAATCGCAACCCAGGCCGGGTATGTGTAGAAGAGAAAAGCGAGCGGAGCGACCCGGATGTACTGAAGAGCGTGAAGGCTGAGATAAGTGATCAGCGCCTGCCCGCATCCTCCAATCAGCAGTAGCTGGATCAATTTCGGGCGCGGCACGTGCCGGATCTCTCTCACCTGCGGCGCGAGACCGAGCAATGCCGCTGCTATCACGTATCGCCACGCCATTGCTGTTAGCAGGGGCACCCCGGCGGTGGTGGTGAGAACGGTGAGCACCGAGATCGATCCGAAGCAAATCGCCGACAGAACGATCAGGAGTGTTGCGCGCCCAACTGATACGCTGGGTGATGACATCGGACGAATGTAGCTTTACGGAACATCCGGGGCCATTTTCCCGTCACCGTAACCACTCCAACATCGATGACCACTCCTTCTCTTCTCGGGAGCCGCGATGCTTCTGCATCTGCATCGGGCCAGGAGGAATTTCGCGATCTCGGATTCGGCGCCGAGGTTGCACGGGGGACACGGCGACGTCTCCTGAACCGCGATGGAAGCTTCAACGTCGCGCTGGAAGGCCTCGATCCTCTATCGTCGCTTAGCCTTTATCACTGGCTGCTCACCATATCGTGGCCAAAGTTTCTCGCTTTCATATCCGGCACTTATCTGGTGCTCAACGCGTTGTTTGCGTTGGCATATCTCGCTTGCGGCCCCGATGTGTTGCAGTCCGCGAGCGGCAGTTTTGCGAATGAGCCGTTCTACCGCGCGTTCTTTTTCAGCGTCGATACCTTCGCCACCATCGGTTATGGAAACATTACCCCGGTCGGCGTCCTAGCGAACTCCCTCGTTACCATCGAGGCGCTGCTCAACATCGTCGGAGTTGCACTTGCGACGGGAGTTATCTTCGCGCGGTTCTCACGACCGTCGGCGCGCATCGTCTACAGCCGGAACGCAATCATAGCGCCTTACCAGGGCGCACATGCATTGGAGTTTCGCATTGCCAATGCCCGCAGGTCACAGCTCATTGAAGTCCAGGTCCAGGCTATTCTCACCAAACTCGAACGCGTTGGCGGGACGACAGTGCGCAAATTTCACGATCTCCCTCTCGAACGAAACCGCGTCGTGTTCTTCCCATTGAGCTGGACCGTTGTACATCCGATCGATGCGGCCAGCCCAATGTCGGGCCTCACTCCCGCAGATCTGGTAGCGGCAAATGCGGAGCTGCTCGTGCTTTTGACGGGAACCGACGAGACCGTTTCCCAGACGGTGCATTCACGCTCCTCATACCAGGCGAAGGAGATTATCTGGGGCGCAAAATTCGCGAACATGTTCATGAGAGACGAGGTCGAAGGGATCATGGGCATGGACCTCAACCGAATTCATGACATCGAACCTGTGCTTTAGTGTGCACCCCAACCGGTTGAGAGCGTCTCCAGTAAGCCAGCATGACTAACTTTAATCGCAAACTTCTATGAAACTCTCCTCATTAGCAGCATTTGGCGCCCTTATAGCGCCATTAACCCTACAGTCACAGGACACTCAGGCCTATTCTACCGCGGTCCCGCAGATTATGGTCGTGGGCCGTGGGGAGGTGAAGGTCACTCCCGACCGAGCGACCATTCAGATCAGCGTACAGACCAGGGCGGCTACCGCTGCGGCTGCTGCCACCGAGAATGCCGCCAAGCAGCAGTCGGTGCTGAACGCCCTCCGAGCGCTTGGGCTTGGCAGTGATCAGCTGTCCACCGTGAATTACAACGTCTACCCGGAGCAGCGGTACCAGGAGGGCAAAGATCCAGAAATTGTCGGCTACAACGTGACGAACACCGTTCTGGTCGAGGTGCGAAAGCTCAACCAGGTTGGTTCAGTCATCGACGCCGCCCTCTCGCATGGCGCGAACATGATCACGTCACTGCAATTCTCGGCCTCGAACACCGAAGCCGCACGGCGTTCCGCGATTGCGATGGCAATTGAGAAAGCACGCGCCGACGCGGATGCCGCTGCGCGAGCTGCCCGCGGTACACTGGGCACGCTCCTGGAAATCAACATCGGCGCTTACTCGCCCGTGCCGCCTCGCCCGGTCGTGATGATGAGAGTCGCGGCGTCAGCCCCGGAAACTCCAATCAATCCCGGAGAAGATAGTGTCACTGTCGAGGTAACGACTCGCTGGAGATTCAATCCGGGGCCGTAGCACAACGTTTCCACGTGGAACAAACATTCGGAGGTTCCACGTGGAAACGCTGGTGTATGCCGGGTAGATTACGGCCGAATCTCTCATCGGCATACAGTGGCCCGCATAATCGCAATCGCAAATCAAAAGGGCGGAGTTGGGAAGACAACTACCGCCGTAAACCTTGCCGCGAGCCTCGCGGCCGCCGAACAACACACCCTGCTCGTTGACGCGGACCCCCAAGGGAATGCCACCAGCGGCGTCGGCCTGCAGAAAGAAAATGTGCCGCTCACGCTATACGATGTTTTGGTAGGGAACGCCGACCTGCGTTCTTCGCGGCAATCCTCTGTCCAATTCGATAAGCTCGACGTTATAGGAGCGACCCCGGACCTTGCGGCCGCCGAGGTCGAGCTGGTTGACAAGGAAGACCGCGATCACGTGATGCGGAGCGCGGTAATGCCGGTTGGGGAGGACTACGACTTTGTGATAATCGACTGCCCACCCTCACTCGGGCTCATCACGATCAACATGCTGGTGGCCGCCGATGCATTGTTGATCCCTCTGCAGTGCGAGTACTACGCTCTCGAAGGACTATCTCAGCTGCTCAACACTGTCCACCGAGTCCAGCATAGCGCAAATGAGAAACTGGGGATCGATGGTGTCCTTTTGACCATGTACGACTCGCGGTTGAATCTTTCGCGACAAGTTGCTGAGGATGCGCGTGAATACTTCGGACCGAAGGTCTTCAAAAGCATCGTTCCACGAAATGTGCGCTTGGCTGAGGCTCCAAGTTTCGGCAAGCCAATCATTCTGTACGATGTCGCATCCGTCGGGGCCCAGGCGTACATGAACGTCGCCAAGGAGCTGATCCAAAGAACCGTTCAAGGAGACGACGGTGGCAACTGAGAAAACCCCACGCCGACTCGGCCGCGGATTGGAGGCCCTCCTTGGCAGCTCGACAGGGTTGGCCACCAGTGACGATGGCGCTTTCAAGTCCATTCCGATTCGCCAGATCGTACCGAATCCTTTTCAGCCACGACAGGAGTTCGATCCCGCTGACCTTGCAGAGCTCGAGGAAAGCCTGAAGGCCACCGGCTTGCTCCAGCCGATCACCGTCCGCCGTCGCCAAGGGAAGGACGGCTTCGAGTTGATCGCTGGCGAACGGCGGTTGCGCGCAGCAAGCAAGCTCGGATGGAAGGAGATTCCTGCCATCATCAAGGACATCGACGACAGAACTATACTGACACTGGCTCTGGTCGAAAATCTTCAACGGACAGATCTCAACCCGATCGAAGAGGCCGAAGGCTATCATCAGCTCTCGCACGAATTCGGGCTCACCCAACAGCAGATCGCCGAAACGGTGGGGAAGGACCGGACTACTGTCGCCAATATGGTCCGGTTGCTTCAACTTTCGGCGCCGGTCCGCAAGTTGGTTCAGGAAGGCCATCTCTCTATGGGGCACGCGAAGGTTCTGCTTGGCCTAGACGACTCAACGAAGATTGCCGATCTCGCGAGAGAGATCGTTGCCGAAGGCCTGACTGTGCGCGAAGTAGAGCGCCGGCTGCGTGGCGTCGCTGTTACCAGGACCGGGAAGAAGGCAGGTCGCCCTCGAGCGGTTGATCGCCAGGCGCCCGAAGCACGGCGGATCGAGGAGCGTCTCAGGCGCGCTCTTCAGACAGACGTTGCTCTCAAGACGGGACCCAATAATCGCGGGACAATTACCATGCACTTCTACTCGGCCGACGACCTCGAGCGTTTACTAGAGCTCATGGGCATCCCGGATTAATCAACAGAGTTACGCACCTCTCCAGTAACTCCTGATGCCATAAGGGGTTAACGGTGTGGATATCACACTTATGCCCGAGTTGTCCACACAAATATGCACCAGAATATGCCCACCATTCACGAGATATCGGCTTACCTTGATGAACTGCTGCAGACGTCGGCCGCCCCGGATTACCCAAGTGCGGTGAATGGACTACAGCTGGAGAACACAGCTCCCATTCGCGGTATCACCGCCGCGGTTGATTTCTCCAGCCGTGCTATCGATGCCGTGATCGAAGCGAACACAAACCTTCTTGTTGTCCACCACGGCATGTTTTGGGGCGGAACGACGCCTCACGTCGGCGCGTCGTATCGTCGGCTCCGCACGCTGTTCGAGCACGACATTGCTGTTTACTCATCTCATCTGCCGCTGGATCGGCATCCGAGCTTTGGCAACAATGTTTTGTTGGCAAAGCGGCTTGGCCTTGAGCCGACATCCGATTTCGCGCAATATGAGGGTCATTCGATCGGAGTCCGTGGCAGCTCTGATATCGACACGAGGTCAATCCTGGAGAGAGCAGCACAGTTCTCGAGCGAACACGGCACCGTAGTGCGATCCACGAAGGTCTCCGACCGTAGACGAACCTCACACTGGGCAATCTGCACTGGAGCAGGCGCCTCGGCTGACACTTTGAGAGAAGCTCGCGAGCTTGGTATCGACACCCTGATTGTTGGCGAGGGACCACATTGGACCGCGGTAGAAGCCGAGGAGCAGGGACTCACAATCATCTACGCCGGCCACTACGCGACGGAGACTCTGGGTGTGCGAGCGATCACTGAGCACCTGGCCGCAAAGTACGGCATCCCATCCAGGTTCGCGCCTGCATCGACTGGGCTATAGGCCGAGCTGAGTCAGCAATCGGTGTAAGCGCTCGTCCACACCAGGGTCCACCGACCAGGCGATACACGCTCGATCAATCCAACTCTCCCTCCATCCTCCGTTTCAATTCCCACCACGACGACTGGCCGTTTTTCCCGCCCGATCTCCACGATGGCGAGAATGTCGGTGACTTGGGTGGCTTCTTCCGCGCCGGCTGATCTCTTAGAGTACGCGGCATCGAATTTTCCTCGACTTCCAGCAGCACGCTCGCCGATAATCGTCAGATGCTCTATGCGCGGATTTGCCTCCTCGTTTACAGAGCGCACTACGTCGGCGATGACAACAGCAACGGAATCGAGCGTGAAGCTGTACGCTGATCGAACCCTGAACGGAAGCCCGCGAAACGCAGGATCAGCGGCGGCTGGAAGCGTAGCTGCGGTTTGGGTGATCGCCGCGGCGAGACTCGCCGAGTCAGGGCTGGAAAGCGATTCGATCGAATCCACTTTCACAGCAACGACCTTGTTTGACACGAATCCGACGCGCCAACTGGCAGTAGTGTGAACTTTTGCGCGGGGCCACGAATAACAATCCGCAGTGGAATCGGCTCCGGGAAGAGCGGACAGACTTACCGATGATTCCATCTTGCCGCGTCGGTCAAATAGATCGAAGGTGAGCCCCGCGATCGGCGGTGATATACCCTGAAATGAGGTAATGCTGCTGTCCGTAGCTTCGGGGAGAACGACAGCTGCCGTATCGCCGCCGGTCGTTGCAACGATCATCAAGGGTCCGGCTTCGCGATCCCAGCTCGTGCTGGCAAGAGGACTCGCCGGAAACACGGGCGGAAGTGAACCACGGGTGGAGTCGGTTCGGCTGGCGCCGTTATCACGGCAGCTACCAAGCGTCAGTATCGCTATCGCGACGACACATCCACGCGGTCTCATCGAGGATAATCTGCCCGCAACACGCGCCAGCGTCGAGTACTCGGCAATGCTACGTCAAGGTACGTATTTGTGCCGCTGCACTGCTCGTGTAGAGTTACGCGAGCAGTTAAACGCCACGAGGGATTGAATGGCATCCATAACCGCGGCTTCAGCAGGGAATGACATCGGATCCGGTACATCGACGAATAGCCTGATGGTGGGTGATTTCAATCCGCCGCTCGCGCCTTTCAGGGAGCGACTGAGCTGGGCTCTTTACGATTTCGCAAACACGGTGTTCTCGATGAACATCGCGACGCTGTACTTCGCAGCGTGGCTTGTCGCGGACCTCGGACATTCCAACACATTGTACGCGTTGGTAAACGGAATTGCTTCGGCCCTCGTCGTCGTCTCGATTCCGGTTTTCGGGGCAATCTCCGACGCCACGCAACGCCGGAAGCCGTGGGTCGTCGGATTTACCGTGATAGCCTGCATATGCACGGTGCTCATCGCGGTTCTCGGTCAAACAGGCCTGCCGTTGATCGGCGAAGGGGTTGCTTCGATCAGCACGAGCACGCTGATACATCCCGGGTTGTCGCTTTTCGGTGTATTGGCCGCCTTCACCATCGCCAATTACACGTACCAAGGCGCCCAACCGTTTTACAACGCGATGATGGCGGAGCTTGTGCCCGTAGATCGCCGCGGACGGATCTCCGGCATGGGTGCGGCACTCGGATATGTCGGCTCGATCACGGGCGTGCTGCTGACATTCCCCTTCTTTACCGGCGAATTGCCGATCCTTGGAGCACTCCCGGATCGGGTCGTGGGTTTTTTGCGCAGTGTCGTGCCGTTCACCGCGCATGGCGGTCGCGTGTCGACCTTTGTACCGACCGCCCTGATCTTCTTCCTGTTCTCGCTACCGCTGATCCTGTTCTGCCGGGATCACAATGCACTGCCGGGAAAAAAGCGGATAGCGTGGCGTGAGGCATTCAGTGACGTGAAGAATACTCTGAACGAGTCCAAGAAATATCCGGGAACCATGCGCTTCATTCTCACATCCTTTCTGTATCAGGATGCGATGGGGACGATCATCGCCAACATGGCGCTCTACGCGATTTTTGCGATGGGTTTCGTCAAGGGAACCGAGGCAACCTTGTTCGTGATTCTGACCGTGCCGGCTGTCATCGGCAGTTATCTGATCGGCAGACTCGTCGATCGGATCGGCCCGAAGCGAACACTTTCGTGGGTTCTAGCAGGCTGGATCGTGCTGCTCGTCGCAATGATTGCCGCACCATCACGAAGTGTATTCTGGATTGTCGGAGCGGGTATTGGACTGATTTACGGCGGTGTGTCGACCGCAGAGCGACCGCTGCTTCTGAGCCTGGTTCCTGACGTCGAAGCGGGTCGATTCTTCAGCTTGATGGTTCTGTCATCGCGCGCAGCTGCCGTGCTTGGTCCTTTCGTTTGGGCGCTGGCAGTGGATGGGCTGAGACCCTCGATGGGCGTAGGTTTCGCCTACCGGGCGGGTGTCTTCACGGTTGCCATCGGAATGACGCTCGCATTCTGGATGCTGCGGGGCGTTCCCGACAATTTCGTTCGTCCCGCGGCGGCACAACAATGATCTATCGGCTGCTGCGGTGGATATCAGGCATTGCCATCCACTGGTTCTATCGCGACATCCGCGTCACTAATCGCAGCGCGATTCCTGACCGCGGACCGCTCTTGATCGCCGTCAATCACCAGAACGCCCTCGTCGATTCACTTATGATAGGCTGGATAGTCGAGCGGCATGTCACGATGACGGCAAAGGCCACCCTTATAAATAATCCGCTGGTCGCTCTGCTTTTCCGTACGCTTCACGTGGTACCGCTCCGACGCGCGAGTGATGAGCTCCCAAGGGCTGACATTAATGTTCCCGATCGTTCACGTAACAGTGAGGCATTCAGCGCGATACTCGACGTCCTGGAGACGGACGGAGCGGTACTCATTTTTCCCGAGGGCAAGAGCCATAACGAGTCGAAGCTCGAGCCTCTCAAGACTGGCTTGGCGCGACTCGCGCTCGAGGCGAGAGACGATCGCCGAATATCGGGCGTGAGAATCCTTCCCATTGGCCTTGTATTCGAGGACAAGGGAGCACCCGGATCCGTCGCAGCTGTAAATGTCGGCGACGCAGTCGAGATGGATTCGTGGTCAGGCTCCGATCCGTCGGATCTGACAACAGAAGTCACGAATCGGCTTAAGAGCGTGTCGGAGTGGTGCGAGATCCCTGATCGAGATGATTCGCGGCTGGAATCAGATAAGGGCGCCCTGACCTCGTTGTTCATCCGCATCGCGGCGGGCTGGGGACGCCTCACCCACGAGCTTCCAATCCGACTGGCCCGCCGAATCGCGCTGCGACAAAGCCGGGATCCCGACCAGCCTGCAATGCGAACGATTGTACTTGGGACCGGTCTGGTATTGCTGACCTATGCAGCCTCGTTCGCGCTGATCGATGCAATCGTCCACTCTTTCTGGCTCAGCGCTTTGGCTGTGACGAGTCTCGGAGTGGGCGCCTATTGGGCTGCGTTCGAAGGGCACGCTCGCAAGCGCTGACCTCAGGCAAGCTTGGTCTCGAGCCAGTTCGGGCCGACTCCGAGGTCCACAACGAGCGGTACGGAAAGCTGCGCGGCATGCTCCATCTGGTACTTCACCAGCTGCTGCACCGCTTCCAGCTCCTCGGCCGGCACTTCGAAGACGAGCTCGTCGTGCACCTGAAGCAGCATTTTGCTCTGCAGGCCTTCATTGCGAAGCGCATCATCGATTCTGATCATTGCGATTTTGATCAGGTCCGCTGCCGAGCCCTGGATGGGGGAATTCGCCGCAGTGCGCTCCCCGAATGCGCGGATATTGAAGTTGCGCTCACGCAGCTCGGGAATGTACCGGCGCCGGCCGAAGATTGTCTGCACATATCCATTCTCACGCGCAAACGCGACCATTGCGTCCAGATAGTTCCGCACACCCTGAAAGCGCTGGAAATACCTTGCTATGAATTCCTTCGCCTCGGCATGCTCGATACCCAGTTGTCGCGATAACGCGTGCGGACCCTGACCGTAGATGGTGGCGAAGTTGATCGTCTTGGCGCGACTGCGCATCGTGCTCGTGACTTCTGGCAGTGGCACCTCGAAGATCAGGGCGGCGGTTTGCCGGTGAATGTCTCCGCCTGCCTGAAACGCTTCCACAAACGCCGGATCGTGCGACAGGTGCGCGAGAAGTCGCAGCTCGATCTGAGAGTAATCGGCGGCCAGAAGCTGCCATCCTTTGCGAGGAATGAATCCGCGTCGGATGTCACGACCAAGCTCTCGCCGAATTGGAATGTTCTGGAGATTCGGATCGCTCGAGGACAGCCGGCCAGTTGATGCAACGGTCTGGTTGAACGAGGTGTGCAGCCGGCCAGTCTTGGGGTTCACGAGTCGTGGCAGCGCGTCGAGGTATGTATTCTCGAGCTTCGACAGCTCGCGATACTCCATCAGCAACGTCGGGAGCGCATGGCCTTCTTCGGCGAGCTCCATCAGAACGCTGGCATCGGTTGAGGGGCCGGTGCTCGTGCGCTTCAATACCGGCAGGCTCAATTTGTCGAACAGGATCTCGCGCAACTGCGGGTTGGAATTGATGTTAAACTCCATCCCTGCAACCTCGTAGATCTGGGCCTCGACGCCTTCCCGCTCGGCCTGGAAACGCTGCTTGAGAGATGCAAACCACGGCAGGTCGATCGCGATGCCGGTCCACTCCATCTCGCCAAGGACGTCAATAAGCGGCAACTCGACACCGTCGAGGAGACGCATTAGCTCGTGGGACTCGAGCTGGGGCTCGAAGACCCGACGCAGCCGCAGAGTCATGTCCGCGTCCTCACACGAATAGTCCCGCGCGGCTTCGACGGGACACTCGTCAAAGGGAATTGCAGTCCGCCCCTTTCCACACAGATCCGTGTAAGACGTCATGGTGTGATCGAGAAACTCCAGCGCCAGGACATCCAGGCCGTGGGATCGGCGGCTCGGGTCAAGAACGTAGCTTGCCACCATCGTATCGAAATCGAGACCGGCCAGCTGAATGCCCATCGAGCGAAGCAACAACATGTCGAACTTCGCGTTCTGCGCTGTCTTCTTGACCGAAGGATCTTCGATAAGATCACGCAGCGGTTTCATTTCCGGCGAATCAAGTGCTGGCAGATTGCGGATTCGCTCCGGCGGACTCTGACGCAGCATCCGCGCAGCGATGCTTGTTGGCTCGCCATTGCTGGTTTTCCGCTTCCTCGGCGTCGGCTCGAAGGTTACCTCATCACCGCCCCGTATCAGGCCGCGCTCTTCCGGAGCATCGGTGGCAGACCGATCTCCGGCTACATCGACAAGCAGCTCCACCTGGCCTGCTCGGGGCAGCCGATGCCGGAACGGGAAGTAGTAAGCGTCCCCTTCACCTATGGCGATGGAGATGGATACCAGCGTGGAGCGTAGCGGGTCAGCAGGCTGCGGACTATTCGCCTCGGCCAGGGCCTCGGTGGCAAATCCGACGACGCCCGCGTCCCTCGCTCGCCGCACGGCTTCGGCAACAGCCGCAGATGAATCAGCGGTGACGTACGTGACAGGCTTCTGCTCTTTCTGCTCGATCGGAGCCTGAAGTGCGGCATCTTTTGCGAGATTGTGAAACTCGAGCTCGATGAACAAATCACGGAGCCGCGGCTGATCCGGGGTTTTAACCTTTAGTGCTTCGAGGTCGAGGCCGATTGGTAAATCGTCGCGAATTGTGACTAATTCCTTGGAAAGACGCGCGTTCTCCGCATGCTCCAGTAGCGCTTCGCGCGGCCGTTTCTTGGTGATATCAGCGGCATGGGCCAGGATGGACTCGAGGTGTCCGTACTGTCGCACGAGCTCCGAAGCCGTTTTATCGCCAATCCCTCTCACGCCAGGGACGTTGTCGGATGAGTCACCGACGAGAGCGAGGTAGTCAGTGACGAATTGCGGTGGGACGCCGAGGCGCTCTTCCGCGTTGTCAACTCCGACCCAGTGTTCCTCGACGTTGGCCGGTCCGCCTCGGCCGGGATTGAGGAGCCAGACACCGGGTCTCACCAGCTGCTGAAAGTCCTTGTCACCAGACACTACCACGACATTTACGCCTTGCTCGATGCTCCGCGCCACCAACGTGCCGATTACATCGTCAGCCTCATACCCAGGCAGAGTCATGATCGGGATCCGATATGCGTCCAACATCTCACAGATGCGGTCCATGCCACGATCGAAGTCCGATTGCAGCTCCTCGGTCAGCTTCTCTCGGGTCGCCTTGTAGGCAGGATAGCGTTCATGCCGGAAGGACAAGCCGGAGTCGTGTACCCAGCCGAGGTAATCAGGCTGGTGCTTGGTAATAAGGCGCTGCAGGAAGTTCGCGATGCCCCAGCTCGCAGACGTGTTCTCACCCTTGCTCGTCGTCAGCGGACGGGATATGAGGGCAAAGAAGGCGCGATAAATGAGCGCGTACCCGTCGACAAGAAACAATCGCGGGCTGCCAGGACCTGTCATGAATTCAATATAAATCGGCCAGAGTCAGCGTATTCCGAGCGCGGGGCCGACAAACGCGGCGATTATCGCTGGCGCCTCGAAAGGAGCGACAGAAATTCCGTTTCGCTCGGACGCGTGAGCCTCCACCTGCCGGTCTCGTCGTAGAAGACGAGTTGGGTATTGTAGTTCCGGTACTGCCAGATCTGGAGTCGCGTGGAGCCGGACATCTGGGTAGGGCTGATCGCCTGATTGACATTGCGCTCGAAGATCTGATCGGGCTCACCGAGCCCGACAAAAACCATCCCGCGATCCGATAGCCAGCCGGGATTGCGATCTATCCGAAACTGAGCATTGGCGAGCTGAATGCGGCTGAAGTACGCCTGCATGTCCTCGTTGATCGGAGTTTCAGGAATAGGATCCGTCTCGCGAAGGAATCTTGCCCAGACTGTCGCGCGCGCTTCGAGAGGCGCGGTACGCAAAGCGTTCAGGCGGCCCGCGTTGGCAAAAAAGCGCAGAAATCCGAGCATGTCCTCGAAGGACATGAGAGGGATGTCTTCACCGAAGCTCACAAACAGCGGCGCGTTTACCGTATCCGAACCATCCCGCCGAGTGAACGACACCTGGCCGACGCCAGCGCCAACGGTGGAGATCGGCACATTCACGATTCCACTGAACAGTGCACCCCGACGTGCGAGCGCAGTCGAATCCCGCCAGACCTGAACACCTTTATCGTTCCGGATCACAAATTCCACCGGAAGTCGTGTCCCTGGTCCGTATCCCTCGACGTAGATGGCAACCGTGCTATCCCGGCCGAAGACCGCACTCGACCGCGGACTGGCAAGCAAAGAAGGAGATGAGTCGAGGGTCGTTCTGCCAGTCGCTTCGTAGACAAGAAGCGGAGTGGAAAGCTTTCCTGAGCCCAGAACAGGCACCGTGACCGGAGCCTCCTGACTCGCCGACCGCGATCCGCCGACATCGCGCACCATCGCCGTCAGGGTGTAGGTGCCGGGCGGGACGTGAAAATAGTGCTGAAAGATGACGCTCTCGTCGGTTCGATTGATCTCCCGGAATGAACCGACACGCACGATCTCCATCACGTTAACGCTCGCAGCCTCGGCCCCCCCACGATTCAAAGTCAGCTTCACCTCATACGGTGCCCGGTAACGCTCGCCCTCGCGCGCAAAAGTGAGAGCCCGATTCGGTATGGAGATGCTTACCAGCACGAGTGTGGTATCCGGCGATGCGCTCGCGAATGAAGAGACTTTGCCTACGAATGAGACGGCCCCCGGCGCGGCTATGAGGCCGATCCGCCGGTACAACTCACTGATATCCGGTACCGGGGCGCCCGCCGCGGGAATCAGCCGCGGATCTGGCTCGCGGTTCACCCGTGTCGTGGAGGCAGAGCTACAGGCTACGGCTGTAACCGAGCCGAGGATAAGGGAATAGCGGCGGTATGTCGCAGAAGTCAGCATGAGTGGTCTAGTACCCTATCCGGTCTTACTGGTTTCTATTAGCTTCGCGGCGTGTCTCGAGAGCAGATGGTCGGCACGGTCGTCGCTGGCTACTCAGTCAAGAAAGAGGTGGGTGAAGGCGGCACTTCCGCTGTCTACCTGGCCGAGCATCAGAATCATGGCACCGTCGCGCTCAAAGTGCTACGGGAAAAGTTGCGCCAGGACCGGACTGCAGTAACCCGATTCGTCCGCGAAGCGAAATATGGCGCGCGGGTCAGGCATCCAAACGTGGTCGAGACCATCGAGATCGGGCAGGCCGAAAACGGCCTGCACTTCCTTGCTATCGAATGGGCCGAGGGAGAGATCCTCGAGCGCTATGCGAAGCAGAACGCGCCACTCCCTCGAGACGAAGTTGCAACGATCGTCTCGCAGATAGCCGCGGGTGTTCAAGCTGCCCATGATGCCGGTATCGTGCATCGCGATCTGAAGCCCGAAAACGTGATGTACGATTCCCAGACCCGTCGGGTTAAGCTTCTCGACTTCGGTATTGCCACCGACACCCAGGCCTCGGGTGATGAACGCCTGACACGCGCCGGGTTCTTCGTCGGAACTCTCATGTATATCGCCCCCGAAGCGTTGTCGGGGGAGATCGTGACAACAGCGGCGGATCAATACAGCCTGGCCACTATAGCGTACTTCCTTTTGACCCGGTGTCTGCCCTACACCGCCAAGGCTCCACGCGAGATGTTCACCCAACTGTTGACGATGCCGCCGATACCGCTCCGCAACGCGGGGGGCGAGGATAGCAATCTCGTTTTCAGCCCGGAGCTGGACGCCGTGGTGATGCGGGCACTGTCACGATCGCCGGCGAGTCGCTATCCCAGCGTCCTGGCATTCGCGGAGGCTTTCGAGGAAGCAGCGAAGATCACACCCGAGCCGCCACGAATGCTGGACAAGTTCAAAGGCTTACTTCGACGTCGTTAAATCACTCGGGTCAACAGGGAGCCAGAGCGTAAATGTCGAGCCTTTGCCGGGCTCACTTTCGAGCTCGACCATTCCACCGATCAACGCTGCCAGCCGGCGCGATATGGCAAGACCGAGCCCGGTGCCACGCTCGGCGGAGTTGCCGCGTGGTCCGGCATCGATCTGCTCGAACTCCTCGAAGATGCGACTTTGATCCGCCTTATCGATTCCAATTCCGGTATCGATGACCTGGATGCCGATCCAGGGAGTTGAAGAAAAGGCGTGGCGTTCGGTAGACGGGGGACCGCTATCCGGAAGTGAATCAACGAGCCGTGTACGAATGACGATGCCACCCTCATAAGTGTATTTGACGGCGTTCCCGAGCAGGTTCACCAGAATCTGCCGAAGGTGCGTAGGGTCGGTTCTAATCCGGGGAAGCGCGGCTCCCATCACGAGCGAAAGGCTCAGGCCCTTCTCGCTGACCAGCGATTCTATCTCACTGGCGACATCGAGCACGAATGGACGAAGGTCGATCGTCTCTGTATGTATCTCAAGGCGACCGGCAGCCATTTTCGCGAGATCCAGAACCTGGTCGACTAGGTGACGCAAATGATTTGCAGATGCTTCAATGCGTTCGACGGGCTTCGCCTGCCGGGGTGTCAGCTCACCGTAGACTCCTTCGCGCAACAGGTCTACGAAACCGACGATGGCGTTGAGAGGGGTGCGCAGCTCGTGAGAAACATTCGCGAGGAACTCGCTCTTCATACGATTGACGCGGAGGAGCTCCGACGAAAGTCTCTCCAGCTCCTTTGACCGCTCCACGAGGCTGCGTGCCTGGCGACGCTCATGGCGAAGGACAAGAGCGAGACCCAATACGGTTGCCAGTGATACGACCCAGCCTACCAGCCCGGTCCAGTGACCAAAGCCGAACTGCGAAAGCAAATGCATTGACTCCAATCATAAGAATCAATAACCTCTCGCACCATGACCGACCATAGAACACTCGTGCGTCTGCTCGCTGAGCGTTCGGTAAAACAGGGCATTTTCACTCTGGCTTCGGGCAAGCAGTCACACTGGTACATCGATGCCCGACTGACGACGATGAGTCCAGAGGGCCTCTCGCTGATTGGGCCGCTGGGTCTCGCAAGATTGCATGAATCCGGCTGGATGGTCGACGCAGTCGGCGGCCTTACACTTGGTGCCGACCCCATTTCATACGCGATCAGCTATGCGAGCGCGGTATCACCGAAGCCGCTGCGTGCATTCACCGTCAGAAAGGAGCCGAAAGCCCACGGCACTGGCAGACGGATCGAAGGGCCGTTCAACGAAGGTGATCAGGTTGCGGTAATCGAAGATGTCATCACCACCGGTGGTTCTGCGCTGAGAGCCATCGAGGCAGTGCGCGCTGCGAATGGCACCGTCGTCGGGGTTCTGGCGCTCGTCGACCGTGACGAGGGCGGACGAGAGGCAATCGAAAAAACCGGGACACCCGTCATCAGCCTCGTCACAGCACACGATCTACTCAGCTCTCTCTCGGCTCACTGACGGCCGCTTTGGGCATCCAGCCCGGATACGCGGACGCCGGCCGAAAGGAGCAAAGCACATCGACGTACGGAAGGACAAGCTCAGTCCGGAAATACTGGAGCATCCCCTGCCCATCGTAAGTCGAGCGAAATTCGACCGGTGACATCTTCATCATCGTTCTGACGTGACGGCCGAAGCTTTGGGGCGAAGAGTAGTCGAGATGGTTTGCGACACGAGCAACCGAGAGCCCCGGATTCTCGAACAGCCGTGCGGCACGAATGAGCCTCGCTAGAGAGAGATACCGCTTCGGCGCTGGGAGCTTGGCGCGGAAGAACCGGCTCATCAAGGTGCTGGGAAGAATATTGAGCTGACGCGCCAGTTGCCGAACAGTCGATATTCTCGGCGAAGTCTCGAAGAGTAGCTCGAAGAATCGCCAGCAATCCTTCGACGCTCCCGGAAGGTCGAAGCTTATCTGGGTCAGCGCCGATCGCTGCAGGTCTGCACCTCCCTGGGTCGCGAGAAGATTGCGCAACGTCTGCCAACCGGTGGGAGCTCTTGCGTCGACGAGTGTGCGAATCCCGAGCTGACCAAGTGCGAGAGTCGTATGCGGAGTGGAATTCTGAGTTTCCGTAAGCAGCGCCACTGCCGGAATTCGCGGAAACTCACGCACCATTGCAGCGACGTGACTCGAGCTTTGCGGTCCGTATCGTGTGACCGAAATCAAAACGAGTTTGGCGCGTTGCTGCCGGAGATCGGAGATAACTTCGTCGAGAGATTCACGATGGAGCGGATCGCAGAGACCTTGCGCCGCAGCATCCACCCTCGCGCGCTCGATTGGGGTAAGGATCGTAGTGACAGGAGTGCGGGTTGCGCCACGCTTGGCATCGATCGGCATGGGTTCCTCCTTAAGTGGGTGAGCACTGGTTGAGGAAATGCTACGCACACTCGTCAGAAAATCGTCATGGTCGAATGGTTGCGACACGTCCTGGGGCAACGTCTCGTCATTCCCGCTATATTTGGAGCACGCAGGCGATCGGGCGATCGCGAGTAGGTATCCTTATGATACTTATTCGAGGAAAGTCCGGGCTCCAGTGGACAGGTCGCCAGGTAACGCCTGGGCGCGGACAGCGAGAGCTGGACGTGACGGAAAGTGCCACAGAAAACAGACCGCCATCTTCGGGTGGCAAGGGTGAAATGGTGGGGTAAGAGCCCACCGCGCGCGTGGTAACACGTGCGGCACGGCAAACCCCGGCTGGAGCAAGGCCAAATATGCGGCGAGAGGCGTCCACCTCGATCAAGACACCGCGGGTAGGCTGCTAGAGGACATGGGCGACCGTGTCCGGAGAGAAATGATCGTCCGGAGTGCGCAAGCGCTCCGCCAGAACCCGGCTTATAGATCGCCTGCCAACAAATCAAACAGCCTCCGACATCTACTTGCCGGAGGTTGTTTGATTTTTCCCGCAGTGGAGTAGCACAACACAATGCGCGTTGCAGACACCCGGATTTTCATCCCGCTGGTCGTTGCCCTTGGCTGTTCGCGGCCGCCCCGAACGAATCCGGTACCGGAGCTGCCGGTACCCGTGACACCCTCGCCTGCCCCACGAGTCCAGGCACCGCAATCATGGAACTTCAGCTATCAGGCCGGGATCGCGAGTTATCGGATCCTCAGGAACGCGACAATCGTGTCTCTTACGGATTCCCTTCCGTCCACAACGATTGACAGTTCCACCAACGCTACCCATGAAATGCTTTCGCTCGAGCGAATTGGCGACACGATTCACTTTGCGCTTGCAGTCGATACATTCGCGACAACAATTCCTGAAAGAGCCGGGACTCAACAGCCCATCGATCTGCCCGTTCAGATAAATGGCTGGATGACACGAGATTCGCTCGTCGTGGCACTTGATTCAGTGAATGTAAGGTGCAGTCCGATCGCATCCACCGCTGTCGCCGATCTTCAGAACTTACTCGTGCGGTTCCCCGCACAGTTGACTCCCGGTATGACCTGGCATCACTCGGTTGAGCTCAACGGCTGTCAGGCCGCCATCCCGAGTGTCATCCATGCTACACGATTCTTCCGGGTAGCCGGACAGAGTCCTGCCGAAGAAGCGGGAGTAGTTGTCATCGAGCGCAGGGACTCTGTCAGCGCGCACGGCGAAGGCGCCCAGCAGCAGCACCACATCATCCTGGATGCCATAGGAAATGGCACCGCTGTCTACTATCTAAGCACTTCGGATGGACTGTTGCTACGTACGACCAGCGAACAGAGTCTCGATATCACGATCACAACTTCTGAAAAAGCTGGCCGCTTCAGGCAGACTCTGAAGCAGGAATTGACTCTTATTCGCTAGTCGACGAGCCGAAGCGGCATCACCAGGCACATGTAGGACGCCGCGTCCTTCCAGCCTTCCGGTTCGATCGTAGCTGCACGCTCGGGTGCCTTAAAGGTCAGCTGGACTTCGTCAGTGGGGATGTACCGAAGGATCTCGAGCAAGTAGCTGGCATTGAAGCCGATATCCAGCTGATCTCCCGTATAGCGGATCGGTAATTCATCCTGGGCTTCGCCGAGATCCGGAGTTTGCACGCTGAATTTCAGCATACCCGCGTTGAACGATAAGCGGATCCGGTGTGTTTGATCCGAAGCGATAACCGACATTCTCTTGAGTGCACTCGCGAGTGCGACTTTGTCGGCAACGGCAACCCTGTCATTGTCCTTCGGAATGACCTGCTCGTAATTCGGATAAGGTCCTTCGATCAGCCGTGTAAAGACAGCTGTAAATGGAGACCGGAAGCCGATGTGATTATCGCCCCGTGCGATCTCGAGCTCCTCTTCGGCAGGAAAGAGTCTCCTTACCTGCTCGAGCGCTTTCGGTGGAACGATGAGATCGCTTGCCGGCGCGGTTGCGGAGTCAATCGGTATTTCCATTTTGGCAAGCCGATGGCCATTGGTGGCAACCATACGCATCCGATCCGGACGAAGCTCCCATAGCACCCCATTCAGAATCGGCCGACTCTCCTCGGTCGAAACAGCAAAGGAGGTATGGGAGATGAGCTGCTGAAGATCTCCCGAACGAATTCTCCAGCTCTCGTTGAAGCGCACGGATGGAAATGTCGGAAATTCATCACGCGGTAGACCAAGCAGCTTGAATCGCGATCTCCCGCAGTCGAGTGTGACTCGCTGTTCTCCAACCGCTGCAATCTTCACCGGTGCCGGTGGAAGCTCTCTCGCAATTTCACTCAGCTTCTTCGCCGGTATGGTCACAGCACCACTCGCATCTACATCAGCCATCACTTCCGTGCTGACGGCAATGTCGAGGTCCGTGCCAGAGAGCTTTATCCCTTTATCCGTGGTCTCGAGAAGGATGTTAGCCAGGACCGGCAGGGTGGTCTTTGCCGGGATGCTGGCAGCGACTGCGGCTAGTCCTTCCTGGAGCTTTTCCCGGGAGATCGTGAAACGCATTCCTTCCCCTGTGGAGTTCCGGTGACGTTCTAAATAGTCTCTTTATAGAGACTTAACCTAGTAGTGGTAGCAGGTTCTGTGGACTCTCGTGGAATGGCTCTAACTTACGAGCGGACCAGACTTTCCGCTATGCTGGGTGATGTGGTATCCGATGTTGGTAACAAGCTGGAGTGGGAGCTTCAGTCGATAGGGCTACGATGCTTTGATCGTTTCCACACGTGAAGTCAACCGGAAGCTAAAGTTTTCCAGATTAGTACGCAGACGATTGATGCGATTCTTCAGTGCAGGATCCTCAGTGATCGTCTGCTGCACCTTCTCGAGACTGTGGATGACAGTAGAGTGATCGCGACCACCGAATGCATTTCCGATTTCCACAAGTTGGGTGGAAAGCAGCTCGCGGGTGAGGTACATGGCGATCTGGCGAGGAGTGGTGAGGGTTTTGGTTCTGGTCTTTGACCGGAGACCATCAACTGTCACGCCCCACTCCTTAGCCACTGCCTGCTGGATTGTAAGGATCGTAAGTGATGCACCGTTTCCCTGCTCAATCCCTTCGATGGTGCGCAACTTGTCGCGGAGTGCTTCGCGGGCGACGTCGACGGTGATGTCCTTGTGCTTCAGGGAAGCATAGGCGAGCAACTTGATTATCGATCCTTCGAGCTCGCGGACGTTGGAGCGTACATGTTCCGCGATGAAGTGAATGACATCGTCGGGAATTGTGAGCTCGAGGCGATCCAGTTGTGCCTTTTGCTTGAGTATCGCGACCCGATGCTCAAAATCCGGGAGTCCAATATCGGCAACCATACCCCACTGAAAGCGACTGATGAGGCGTGCTTCAAGCCCGGCAATCTCGGATGGCGGTCGGTCGCTGGTGAGCACTATCTGTCGTCCCGCCTCGTACAATGCATTGAAGGTGTGGAAGAACTCCTCCTGGGTTGTTTCCTTCCGACCTTTGAGAAAATGAACGTCATCGATCAACAACAAGTCGGTTTCCCGGTAACGTCGGCGGAATTCCGCACCGGAACGATCCATAATCGAGCTGATCAGCTCGTTCATGAACTGCTCAGTTCCCACATAAGTGATCCGAGTACTTGGACTCCGCTGCAGAGTCTCGTGGGCGACGGCCTGCATCAGGTGCGTCTTGCCGAGACCGGTGTCTCCATAAATGAAGAGCGGATTGTAGACCTTTCCTGGCGCCTGACTGACGGCGTGTGCTGCTGCAGCCGCTAGCTCATTGGACTTCCCAATCACGAAGAGGTCGAACGTGTATCGCTCGCTTAATGGCGGCGAACTGGTCCCATTCTGTATCGGAAGTGGCTTCGATGGAGTGGCAGGAGGGCTGACAAAGAAGTCCATTTGGGTCCGCTTCTTCCGCTCCTCATGGACTCTGAAAGCGACATTTAGTGGGTGACCGAGCACGATTGGCGCATAGCTCGACAGCAGCTCAGCATGCTTCGAGTCGTTCCAATCAGCGGTAAACTGATCTGGGGCGCCTACGAAGATGGTTCCGCCCTCGAGGGACAGTGCTTCCGTAGGTTCCAGCCATGCCTGGAAAGTTTGGTATGGAAGCTCCTGGCGAGCGCGATCGAGGAGACGTTTCCAAACTTCCGCAGGACTCAAGGACATGACGCGCTACCCTAGCCGATTTATGTGGAAAAGTCAAACGACAGCATCTATGAAGCAGTTCATCTGCCTTGAAGTATCTTCAATGGTGGAATAGTTTTAGCGGCTCGATAACAGCTGCAGGTTTCTTTGGTTTCTGGAGTACTGTAATGGGTAAGCCGACGTACCGTCCCCGCAACAAGCGCCGCATTCGCACCCACGGTTTCAGGTTGCGTATGGCTACTAAATGGGGACGTGAAGTTCTTAGCCGTCGCCGCAAGAAGGGGCGGAAGCGGCTCACGGTCCAACTACCGACGAAATACGCCGGCGCATAGCACCCTGAGTTTCCCTCGTCGGCTGCGGCTGACAAGCGAAACCGACTTCGAAGTTGTCAGACGTACAGGGAAGCGGATTCAAACCGAGCACCTCGAGGCTCGGGCGTCTGCTTCCCTGTTGCCGCATCCGCGGGTGGGAATTGTCGTCCCCAAGCACCGGCGGAGAATCGTCGACCGGAATCGCGTGAAACGGCGGCTGCGTGAGCTGGTTCGGACCAGGGTGCTTCCGAATTTGAATCGGCACGTTGACCTTCTGATTCGTGCCAAACCCGACGCGTACAACGCAACTTTTCAGGACCTTGCAGTCGATATCGTTTTCATCGGTCAGTGGGCAGCGACCGTTTCGAGTTAGGCGATGCGATCTCTCTGCGTCCTGTTGATACGAGGCTACCAGGTCGGTATTTCCCCGCTGCTGCCGGCCAGCTGTCGTTACTATCCGACCTGCTCTGCCTACGCGCTCGAAGCATTCGAGCGATACGGCGTAATTAAGGGATTCCGTCTGAGCATCATGCGAATCCTGCGCTGCCACCCATTCCGGGCCGGCGGCTACGATCCGGTACCCTGATGGATAAGCGTTTCTTTCTCGCACTATTTCTGTCGCTGATCGTCATAGCGCTCTCGCAGCTGCTTTTTCCTCCACAGAAGCCAAAGCCAAATGTCGGGCAGACTGTGGCTGATTCGACGGCGGGGGAATCAGCAACTGCATCGTCGACGAAGGCTTCGATGCAGTCCTCGTCGTCGCCGGGTTTGGCGTCTCCACTGCCGATAGCGGACACCAGCACGTCACGCAATCATACGCGCCTTACTTCGGTCGCCGCCGAGACAACGGTCGTCACGACGCCGAAAGCGACCTATCGCTTCAGTAATGTCGGAGCGGCGCCGATCTCCGCGGTGATCAGCGACTACAGAAATCGATCTACCATGAATGACCTGGTAGACCTCGGGATGCCCAACTCTCACTTACTCGGATACCGGCTCATAACGCCGAGTGATACTATCGAGCTGTCGAAGATCCCTTTCACGCTGCGGAGAAGCGTTAACGCGAAAGGCGATCAAGTGCTGACTTATTCAGCTGTCGTTGGGAATGTCGGTGCCGAGATCGCGTATTCGATTTCAGTGGATACGGCTTCCAGCTATGTACTAAGCGTGGCGGGTCAGGTCACGGGCAGCCAGTCGCCCACGTATCTGATTACAGAGCTGCCAAGAACCCTTCGGCCGACCGAAGCCGATACCGCTGGTGATCGTCACACCCTCGCCTACAGCTTCAAACCAGAGCGCGATCACGCGAAGAGTGTGTTGTTCGGGAGTCTCGATCCGGGAGAAAAGGCCCTGGAGACGGGCCCGCTAAGCTGGGTCGCCATCAAAAACAAATACTTCGTCGTCGGGATCCTGGCACCGACCAATGGAACGCCATTTACTGAAGCGACCCTTACCGGGGGACCGCGAACATCGAAGATTGCCACGATTGCATCGGCGAGCGTCGTTGAGGAGCTACGCAACGGCAAATTTGCCTTCGATGTCTACACCGGGCCGCAGGAATCCCAGCGGATGATACGGCTGGGCAGAGACTTCGACCACGTGAACCCCTATGGATGGCGCTTTCTCCAGGGGATCGTGCACCCGATCGCCTCGAAGGTGATTCAGGTCGTGCTGTGGATGCACCATCGGCTCAACCTGAGCTACGGCTGGGTGCTGGTCATTCTAGGCGTGTTAGTGCGACTGGCGCTGTGGCCCATTAATCAGAGCACGATGCGCTCGAGCTTACGAATGCAGGAGCTACAGCCAAAGCTCGCGGCGGCGCAGAAGAAATACAAAGACCCGGTCCAGCAGCGTGAAGCAATCATGAAGGTCTACCACGAAGCGGGCGTGAGCCCCTTCGCCGGCCTCACCGGGTGCCTGCCAGCGCTGTTGCCAATGCCGATCCTGTTCGCGCTGTTCTTCGTCTTTCAGAACACCATCGAATTCCGAGGTGTGTCATTCCTTTGGCTGCACGACATCTCGATCAAGGATCCGTATTACATCTTGCCGCTGCTAATGGGCGCGTCAATGTACGTTCTGTCGTGGATTGGAATGCGTAATGCTCCTCCAAATCCGCAGGCGAAGATGATGGGCTACATGTTTCCCGTAATGATGACGGTGGTGCTGCTCAACCTGGCGTCCGGACTGAATCTCTACTACACGGCGCAGAACATCGCGGCACTACCGCAGCAATGGATGCTGGCGAAGGAGCGGGCCAAAGCACGGCCAGCGGGCTGAGGGGGGAGAGGATGCTGCGTGTCACTTATATTGGTCACGCAACGCTACTAATTGAGATCGGCGGCCGGCGCATTCTTACCGACCCCAATTTCGATGAGGCGCTGGGCAAGTTCCTGCCGAGAGTGAGCGCTCCCGGGATTGCCCTGTCGGAGCTCCCGAAGCTGGACGCAATACTGCTGACTCACGCGCACGCCGACCATCTCTCTTTCCGGTCTCTGGACGAACTACCGGCGGATGTTCCGCTGTTTGCGCCTCCGGCCATTGCCAAGTGGCTTGGCAAGCAAGGCTACGACCATGCCGTGGGTGTTGCCCCAGGAGATAAAGTCTCCGTCGACGGTGTAAATATATACACCGCCTCAGCGACCCATAAAGGAAATCGATACGGCGTTGATCGATGGAGGAGCGACGCCAATATGTATCTACTGGATACTAATAAAGTATCGTGCTTCTTTGCCGGTGATACCGCGCTCACGCCGACGACGACGCACCTCGTTGATCGCCAGGTACGGCTCGATGGACGAGAGCTGGACCTCGCACTGCTGCCAATCGGTCATGCGCCGTGGTGGAAACCGGGGTTTCGCAAAGGGCATCTCACGAGCAACGATGCGCTGACGCTGTTCGACCGCCTCAAGGCGAAGTATTTCATCCCCTACCACTGGGGCACATTCAACCACGTGACGTCGACGGCGTTCGATGCGATCGAGAGGTTGCGGGCCACCCTCGAGAACCATCCGCTGCATCCGGCGGTGAAGATACTGGAGCCGGGAAGCGCATTTGCGCTTCCAACCAAGGGCGAGTGACCGTACCCGGTTTGATTGCCGGAGATGGCGCTAACGACACGATTGTAGCGCTGGCGACGCCGCCAGGTCGTGGCGCGATTGCGGTGGTTAGGCTCAGTGGGCCGGAGGCCTTCGAAATAGCAGCCCGGCACGTGCGGAATTGGCCCCCGGAGCCACGGCAGCCGCACCTCTCTGACATCATCAGTGCCGACAAAAAGCTCGATCAGGCACTGGTGACGCTTTTTCCTTCGCCAGGCTCGTTTACCGGGGAAGACACCGTGGAGATTTCCACTCACGGCGGGCACCTGGTTCCGGCCACGATCGCAGCGGCGCTGACTTTGTCAGGAGCGAGACAGGCGTTGCCTGGGGAGTTCACGCGCCGGGCTGTTCTAAACGGGAAGCTCGATGTGCTGCAAGCGGAAGCGATAGGTGATCTCATCGATGCGCGGTCCCATGCGATGCAGGCGGCGGCACTGGGTCAGCTGGATGGCGGTCTGTCGAATCGGCTGGCGGAGCTCAGGACCCAGCTCATCGATCTCGAAGCCCTGCTTGCTTACGACGTCGACTTCCCGGAGGAGGACGACGGCCCCGTCCCACCTGCGAGGATCGAGCGTGCAGCGGCAGTCATTCTCCAGTCTCTGTCGTCGCTCCTCGCCACCGCACCAACTGGCGAGCTCATTCGAGAAGGGGCAATCGTGGTAATCGCAGGACCGCCCAACGTTGGAAAATCATCACTTTTCAACGCTCTTTTGGGTCGCTCCCGAGCGATCGTGACCGAGATCCCCGGTACTACACGCGACGCCCTGGAAGCGGTAATTGATACGGGGAAATGGCCGATACGATTGGTGGACACCGCTGGTCTCCGCGATACCGACGATCAACTGGAAAAGCTTGGGATCCAGACGAGCGAGCGCTACCTCTCCGCCGCCGATCTGGTGTTGGCGTGTGCCGACGATGCGAACACCCTGGACGGTGTCAGAGAGGCAATCGGCCGCCATACCGCAGTACCCGTTCTCGCGGTTCGCACCAAGGCAGATTTAGTAGCAGATAAGCACAAAACCGAGCGGGCAGGGATATCGTGGGTCAGCGCACGCACCGGGGCCGGCCTTTCCTCTCTGACAGGTGCAATCGACCACGCCATCGACGTTCGGCAGTCATTCACCGCTGACGCTCCGATGCTCACCAGCGCTCGGCACCGCCATGCTATCGAGACGGCCTATGCCGAAACCACCGAGTTCGAGCGTGTCTGGCGTGGGCAGAAACTTCCAGCGACCGTCGCGGCTATCCACCTTCGGACCGCTGTCGTTGCGCTGGAGGAACTGATCGGTACTGTCGAGATCGAGAACGTCCTCGATCGCGTGTTCAGCTCCTTCTGTGTCGGTAAGTGATTCTACGCTGAGGCAGCGGCAGAATCGGCGATCGAGGTGATTTCAGCGGCAGTTGCCCGTACCGCCCACGGCAGCCCGCGCGCGCTCACCGCGGGCTCGACCATTTTCGTGCCGAGGAAATAACCACTCCGCTCCGGGAAGACGTGCCGATCGACGGTGCGTGCGTCGTCGCTCATTCCACCAGAGAGGTACCTGAGGCGCAGGCCGAGCCCGGCGCGATCGAGATCATTCCCCAGGGCGCGTGTCATTATCGGCTCGAGCTCTCTGACGCTCGCATACTCACGGCGTGTGTATCCGTAGTACTCCCAAGCGGCGTGGCCGGGGCTCACGGCGCGTGATGCGATGGTTGCCAGGCCTTCGTTGATCATGAGCTCGCGCAGAGTCGCACGCCGGCCGGTTTCCCAGTAGGAATAGTACCCGCCTGCATCATCGATCAGCTGTTTCATCTCACTGCGGCTCGTGGGCGAGGTATAGCGTACGCAGTGCGCTATCTCATGACCCAGCCAGAGCGGAATCAATTCGGGATCGAGACCAAGTCCCTGGGTCTCGGGATTGGTGACGCTCGTGAAATGCTCGAGGCAGACGAAGGCGATGCCTTTTCCGTCGACGACGAGCTCGCCGGCATTGGCCGCTCCGACCCCGACCATGAGAACGACGTCAATGTCGGTGTCAGTTTCGAGAAGGGAGCGACATTGCTCTTCGGTGTTTCTTGCCAGAGAGACGACGTCGATTCTCTCGAGCATTGTTCGCAGGTCGACGCGACTCGCAAGTGCGGCAGAGCGAACGACTTCCAGAAAATGTGGTCCTGCAGGATCCAGGACGTAGTTGTGCCAGTAGGCTTCTAGGAAGCGGCGGTGGGTTTCGAAGTAGCGGAGATAGGCGGCGACACGGTCTGTACTGTTATGAACTGCGAAGAAGTCAGGCAGTAGGTTGATGAGCATCAACGACCAGGTCGCGGGGTGGGGAGCCAGTCGCGTTTTTGCGATGCGAGAAGATACAATCGACCCAAACTCACAACAAGACCGATCTCCTTCAGGAGATTTTTAAAATCATGGCACAAATATTCCCTATCACTTTTCGCGGGTTCGAAAGAGCGACAGGGGGGGTAGCCATGACTACGCTGCGTCAGATCGAGCTTCGTTGTCCCGTGTGTGACAACGAGTTCAAGTCTCAGAGCGTCGTCTCGACGAATGCGTTCGGTGGCAAGCGAACGGATTTCCACGAGCGCGCCGCTGGGACGCAGCCCCTCGCGTATCTCATCCACATGTGCAGCGAGTGTGGGTACTCGGGCGGAGAGGCCGACTTCACTGCTCCCACCGATGTGAGCCCTGTCCTCAAGCAGCACGTTCTGACGGAGCTCGCTCCGGTGCGGCCTTCGCTTGTCTCCGGCTCCGAAAAGTACGAAGCAGCCGCCAAGGTAGCTCAGTGGCAGGGCATGGACGCGCGGCACGTTGCCGACCTCCTGCTGCGAGCCGCGTGGTGCTGTGTCGACGAAGGGGACGTGGAGGCTGAGCGCTATTTCCGCCGACTGGCGGCGTGGAAATTCGAGGAGTCTCTTGCTTCCTACGACACGGTTCCGCGCGAGGAGAGGGCGATTCTCACCTATCTCGTCGGTGAGCTATGGCGCAGAGTAGGCGATCTCAGGAAGGCCGCAACGTGGTTCGACGTCGTCGAGGGAGAGATCACCGATCCACCGAACCAGCAGTGGGTGATCGACGCAGCCGAGCAGCAGAGACTCAACCCGCGGGAGTGGTTCGGCTGATCTCAGCGGGTTCCGAAAAGCCTATCACCGGCGTCGCCGAGGCCCGGAAGAATATATCCCTGAAGGTTGAGCTCCCGATCCAATGCCGCGCAGTAGATCTGCACATCCGGATGCGCGGTGGTGAGATGGCGTACGCCTTCGGGTGCCGCGACCAGACACAAAAATCGAATTCGTGTCGCCCCTGCCCTCTTGAGCGATGATACGGCCGCAGCCGCGCTTCCACCGGTAGCGAGCATCGGATCGAGAAGAAAAAAGTCCCGCTCGGCAGTGTCACCCGGAACCTTGAAGTAGTAATCGACGGGCTGCAGGGTCCCGTGATCGCGATACAAGCCGATGTGTCCTACGCGCGCCGACGGCACAAGACGAAGAATTCCTTCGACCATTCCGAGTCCCGCGCGAAGGATCGGGACCAAAGTGAGCTTCTTTCCGCTGATGTGCCAGCCCGTTGTCGTTTCAAGGGGAGTCTCGACGCTCCGAGGCTCGAGGCTCAGCTCGCTGGTTGCCTCGTACGCCATGAGCATTGCGATCTCGTCGACCAGCTCCTTGAAATGTTTGGTTTCGGTCTGTTTGTCGCGCAGGATGGTCAGCTTGTGCTGAACAAGCGGATGCCGGATAATAGTCAGTGAAGGGAATTCCTCGACTCGCTCGATCATTTCGCTCCAGGAATTCCGCGATCGGCACGATTAGCGCTCACGGGCTCATAATCTCTAATCCCTGATGAAAGAATACCAGGCTGTGGTGGTCAAGCTCACGCGGCACACGCGTGAAGACGAAGACACCCTAACGGATCTGCTGAACGAGCGTAGCAGAGGGGGCTGGGAGCCGGCGCTAATGTCGCAGGACGGAGACCGTCTCACGATTCTGTTTCAGCGTGACGCCGTAGCAGAAGGTTAACAGTTTTGGAGATAACCTTTGTCGGGGCCGCGCGGGAGGTAACGGGCTCATGCCACCTTCTGCGTGTGAACGGTCACACCGTCGCGCTCGACTGCGGGATGTTTCAGGGTCGCAGGCAGGAGTCGGCGGAGAAGAATCGTGAGCTGCCACTGCCGATTGCCGAGCTCGATGCCGTCGTGCTTTCGCATGCGCACATCGACCATTCCGGCCGCCTTCCTTACCTGATTGCGCAGGGCTACTCGAAAACGATCTGGGCGACCGCTGCGACAAGGGATCTCTGCGCGATCATGCTGGCTGACTCGGCACACATTCAGGAAAAGGATGCCGAGTTCCTGGCAAAACGACACAAAGACTTCATCGAGCCCCTCTACGGAATGCGTCACGCGGTACGAACGATGGAGCTGATGAATGGCGTACCCTATAACAGGTTCTTTGACGTCGTCCCCGGAGTGCGGGCGAGCTATGTCGACGCCGGCCACATCCTCGGCTCAGCGTCTGTCCTGGTGGATTGCACGGAGAATGGCAAAACCAAACGGCTGGCTTTTTCTGGCGATATCGGACGCAGCGGCCTGGCGATCGTGCGGGAGCCAAGTCCTCCAGAGGGCGCGGATGCCCTGATCATGGAGTCAACGTACGGTAACCGCGATCACGAGTCAGTCGATGGAGCACGGGCGCAGCTTGCGAAGGTGGTACGCGAGACCGCCGCAAGAGGGGGCAGAGTTCTGATCCCGGCATTCGCGGTTGGTCGCACCCAGGAAATGATCTACGTGCTGCACGGCCTGGCCAGGGAGGGAGCGATTCCGGCGATTCCGATCTACGTCGACAGCCCGCTCGCGATCGATGCTACCACTGTGTTCGAGATGCATCCGGAGAGCTTCGATCGTTCCGAGGAAATGGTGCAGAGGGTGAAGGACCTGTTTCAGTTCGAGCTGGTCCACTATACGCGTGACGTCGAGGAATCGAAGGCGTTGTCGCGCGCTCGGGGGCCGATGATAATCATCGCGGCGTCAGGCATGATGGAGAACGGCCGCATCCTTCACCATCTGGCGCAGGGAGCCAGTGATCCGAAGAACACGATCCTTGTCGTCGGCTTCCAGGCTGAGCATACGCTCGGCCGCCGGGTCGTGGAGCGAGCGCCGATCCTTCACATCTTCGGAGAGGATGTACCCCTGCATGCACGGGTGGAGGTCATCGACGGATACAGTGCGCACGCCGACCGCACCGAAATGACGAACTGGCTTGGCCGGGTGAAAGAGAAATCACCGGGATTGGGCCCGATCTGGCTGGTTCACGGCGAGGCGGAAGTCCAGGACGAGTTCAGGGCCAGTCTGATCTCGAAAGGCTATTCGGTAGAATGTCCCGAGCCACGCACGACGCATGCGTTCTGACGTAGTTTCCCATCAATGGCGCGGATTGCGAAAGCGAAAGCAAAAGCACAGCGAGCTGTAAAGTTCATTCGACGTCTGCTCACCGTTCTGGTGGCGTTGTGCTTTGGGGTCTGGCTGGTATCTGCAGCCGCCGTGCTGGTGTGGAGCTCCAGGGACGAGGCGAGACCGGCGGAGGCAATAGTAGTACTCGGTGCAGCCCAGTATGCGGGAAGACCCTCGCCCGTGTTGCGCGCCCGACTCGATCACGCGCTCGAATTATGGGATCGGCACCTGTCATCTTTGCTCATTCTCACGGGCGGAACAGGTGCTGGCGACACTACCAGCGAGGCAGCGGTGGGTCGCAAATACGCAAGGAAGCACGGGGTCCCCGACAGCTCTATCCTGGAGGAGAATGCCGGCCGCACAACGAGCGAATCGATGCGCGCCGTAGCGGGAATGCTCGAGGTAAGGGGGCTTCAAACGGCGCTTCTCGTCAGCGACCCCTTCCACATGCTGCGGCTGCGGATCCTGGCGCGCCGGTTTGGTTTTACGCCCTACACATCACCCACTCGGACGAGCCCTATTTCCCCGAATCGGGAAGCACGCTGGAAGTATATCTTTAGCGAGTCGATCAAAGCACCGCTCGCCTTCTTTTTCGAGAGGAAGTTGTGAAGAGGATCCATCCTTTAGTAGCGCTGTGCTACTTAATAGTGGCCGCCGGCGCATCGGTGTCCGTTGTGCAGGCGCAGGGGACACCCAAGATCAAGTTCGAGAAGTACACGCTGCCCAATGGCCTGGAAGTCATTCTCCATGAGGACCACTCCACTCCAATAGTGGCAGTCGACACATGGTATCACGTCGGCTCGGGTGACGAACAGGTCGGCCGCACGGGCTTCGCCCATCTTTTTGAGCACATCATGTTCATGGGCTCGCAGCACGTGCCGGTGGGTGCCTTCGATCAGATGCTGGAAGCGGCGGGCGCCGACAACAACGGCTCAACAACCGAGGACCGGACCAACTACTACGAGACGCTGCCGTCAAACGCACTGCCACTGGCGCTGTGGCTCGACTCCGATCGGATGGGGTTCCTTTTGCCAACGATGGATCTGGCCAAAGTGAACCTGCAGCGCGACGTGGTCAAGAATGAGCGCAGGCAGCGGGTCGACAATCAGCCGTATGGAAGGGCAGACGAAGTGATCCTCGCCGCGCTGTATCCGAAGTCGCACCCGTACTCGTGGCCTGTCATAGGCTCGATGACGGATTTGAGCGCGGCATCGCTGACCGATGTACAGAATTTCTTCAAGACGTACTACGCCCCCAACAACGCGACGCTCGCCATTGCGGGTGACTTCAACCCGGATTCGGTCAAGAAGATGGTGGCGCAGTACTTCGGCAGCATTCCTCGCGGACCGACGGTCAAACGGAGAATGACCGTACCACCGGTTGTCATTCCGCGCGATACGTTCCTCGTGCTCGAAGACAGGGTTCAGCTGCCGCGGCTTTTCTACACCTGGCACTCGGTGAAGGGCTTTGCTCCCGACGATGCCGCGCTGGACATCCTGGCGCAGGTAGTGGCCAACGACAAGAACTCCCGTCTCTACAAGAAGCTCGTTTACGAGATGCAGATCGCCCAGAACGTGAGGGCGTATCAGGATGGCTCGAGGCTGGACGGAAAGTTCCAGATCGACGTCACGCCAAAGCCGGGGCAGAAAGTCTCCGATATCGATCGCATCGTGGAGTCGGAGATCAGCAACGTCATCAAGAACGGTGTCACCCAGCGGGAGCTGCAGCGTGCTCAGAATCTTTACAAGGCGAGCTTTCTCAATCGCCTCGCGAGTGTGCTTGGCAAGGCGGAAGTTCTCAACTCGTACAACTACTTCGTCGGGAACCCGGACTACGTACAGCAGGATGCCGCTCGCTACGAACGCGTGACTGCCGCTGATGTACAGCGTGTCGCGAAGACCTATCTCGGACGCCCGAAAATCGTATTAACAGTCGTTCCAGAGGGAAAGAAAGACATGATGTTGACTGCAAGCGGAGGTGGGCGATGAAAGCGCTCGCAATTGCCGGCATGATCGGCCTGGCAGCCGTATCCGTCGTTCAACCGGCCACGGCGCAGCAGGGAACCTTCGACCGGAGCAAGCCACCAGAGCTGGGTCCGCCACCTCGTGTATCGCTGCCGCCAATCATTACCAGACAGCTGGCGAACGGTCTCAAGCTTTTGATCGTGGAGCAACACGAGCTCCCGCTCGCCGATTTCGTGCTGCTGGTGGGGAGTGGAAGCACCGCTGATCCCGCCGGGAAGCCGGGCATCGCGAACCTGACCTCCCAGATGCTTCGGGAAGGAACCACCACGAGAAAAAGTCTCGAGATCGCAGATCAGATCGCGTTCCTCGGCATCAACCTGTCGCCCAACAGCAGCTGGGAATCCAGCACGCTGTCGCTCCATACTCCGACTGCACAGCTGGATAGTGCGTTGGCGCTTTTCGCCGACGTAGCGTTGCACCCGTCGTTTCCGGCCAACGAGTTCGATCGGATCAAGAAGACGCGCCTGACGGAGCTGCTGCAGCTGCGCGATCAGGGACCCGCCATTGCCAACCTTGCGTTCCCTGCAATCATTTACGGCAGCGCGCATCCGTACGGCATTCCTTCGATCGGGACGGAGGCTTCGGTGCAGTCGCTGACGCCAACCGATCTGCAGACGTATTACCAGACGAACTTCAAGCCGAACAACTCAACGCTGATCATCGTCGGTGACGTAAATGCGGGACAGATCGAACAGAAGATCAATGCCCTTTTCGGAGCGTGGCAGGCGGGTACGGTCCCGGCAGTAAACTACGGGGAACCTGCCAAGGCAGCAGCGACAACCATCTACCTGATCGACAAGCCGGGAGCGGCGCAGTCTTCCTTCCGGATTGGAGCCGTCGGTGTTCCTCGCTCGACCAAGGACTACTTCGCCCTCACGGTCATGAACACAATCCTGGGTGGGTCGTTTAGCAGCAGACTCAACCAGAACCTGCGTGAGGCCCGCGGCTTTACTTATGGCGCCGGCTCACGCTTCGACATGCGTCGCCAGGCAGGCCCGTTCCTGGCAAGCGCCGAGATAGTGACGGCGAAGAGTGATTCAGCGCTGATCGAGTTTATGAAAGAGCTCAACGGAATACGACAGGACGTCCCGACGAATGAGCTATCGCGCGCGAAGCGATACTTACAGCTGCAACTACCCGGCAACTTCGAAACTACCCAGGAAATTGCAGCAGCACTGGTCCCAGTGGCGCAGTATGGTCTGCCACTCGACTATTACAACAATTATGTGCAGAACATCGAGGACGTCACCCAGGCCGACGTAGCTCGAGTTGCGCAACAATACATCAATCCCGGATCACTGGCAGTAGTTATCGTCGGTGACCGGAAGACAATCGAGCAAGGTCTGAAAGCGCTGAACGTGGGACCGATCTCGATCAGGGATATCACCGGCAAGCCTATTCAGTAGGTAATCCGGCCGATGGAAAAGACGCGACTGTCATGGTCGCGTCTTTTTTTATGCTACTGTCCGGCGGCGCAACGGCTGCAGACAGCCGCCCAACCACTGCCAGTACTTTGCACCGGCGACTTGGGGCACGTCATTGTGGCCGGCGCCATCTACCATCAACAGCTCGCCCTTGTTCTTCGCGGCCTGGTAGACCTCCAGGCCCATTTTGAACGGAACGATCCGATCGCGGCGACCATGAGCAACGGACACCGGCACATCCAGCTCCGCGACCGCCCTCCGGGTGTCGAAATGAATCCGGGAGATTGCACGCCAAACGACCGTAACAGCCGGTGTCGCAATCAACCTCGCCATCGCTCTGGCCGATGTGAACGGAGACTGAAGTACCAACGCCGCCGGCGGATGGACCTCGGCGAGCTCGGTCGCGATGGCACTGCCAAGCGAATGGCCAAAATAAGCCAGCCGTGACCTGTCTACGCCGACTACGATTCGCAGATAATCGTACGCGGCACGGGCGTCGAGCTTCGTGGTCTCGTAGGTCGGAATACCGCCAAGGGACATGTATCCCCTGTACTCGGCGAGAAAAACCGCGAACTCGGTATGACGCTGGACGAGACGTGCCCAATCGATCTGCCACGCAGAAAGATCTGCATTTCCGTGAAAGCAGAGCAAAACGCCGGGCGCGGATTTCGGATCGCCGATCATATAGCCCATCAGGCGCTGTCCATCGAGTGCGTCGTACGCTGCCCGGCCCGTTTCGGGCGCAGTCTCGATGAGTCGTGGCGGCTGAAACAGAATTCGCTCCTGGAGCCGCCAGAGCAGTAAGAGAGCGGTGGAAACACCAGCCCCAGCGATCAGTGCGGCGATCATGCGTGGAACGCGAGGGGGTTCCAGTGGGTTTGCATGGCGGGCAATTTACGACAATGCGGATTCCTGTTGAAACGTTCGTCCTCGATAACGGCCTGTTTGTTACGCTCTCGGAAGATCACACCGCGCCCATCGTGGCGGTCAATCTCTGGTACCACGTCGGGTCGGCGAACGAGAAAACAGGGAGGACGGGGTTCGCGCACCTTTTCGAGCACATGCTATTCCAGGGCTCGGCGCATGTCGGATCGAATGAGCATTTCGAGCTGATCCAGCGTGCGGGCGGAACGCTCAACGGCTCGACGTGGCTGGAGCGCACGAACTATTTCGAGACTGTTCCCTCCAACGAGCTGGCCCTTGCCCTCTGGCTCGAGGCGGACCGAATGGGCGAGCTCCTGCCAGCTATGACACAGGAGAAGCTCGACACCCAACGGGATGTCGTGAAGAATGAACGGCGTTGGGCGGTCGATAATCAGCCCTACGGCACGATGCTCGAAAAACTGCAGGAGCTCGTTTTCCCGCCATCGCATCCTTTCCATCACTCGCTCATCGGCTCGATGGAGGATCTCTCGGCATCGTCGCTCGACGACATAGCGCAGTTCTTTTCCACCTACTACAGCCCGGACAATGCGGTGCTTTCAATCGCTGGTGACTTTGATCCACGTGAAGCCCGCCGGTTGGTGGATGAGTATTTCGGCCCAATTTCGCGGGGGGCCGGTAGGCCACCTCTTCCGACGATGACGCTACCACCGGTATTCGGGCGCCGATTGCGGGAGGTGGTTTATGACAACGTCAGCCTGCCGAGACTATTCGTGGCATTCCGGTCACCGGTGTTCGGAGCTGATGCGTATTACGATGCCAGCGTTGCGGGAGCAGTGCTCGGGATGCGCAAGGGAAGTCGTCTCCAGCGTTCTCTGGTCAGAGACAGACAGATTGCCGCGGACGCCGGGGCGTTCACATTCGATCTCGCGAAGGGAACTGATCTCCTCGTGGTCGATGTAACTGCCCGGCCGGAAATACCGGTTCCGCAACTGGAAGAGGAAGTCGAACAGGAGATCGATCTCTTCTATCGCGATGGCGTGACGACGACCGAAGTATCGCGGGCAATAGCGCTCATCGAAACCGATCTCGTAACATCACTCCAGTCAGCTGGTGAAAAGGCGGATCGACTCTCGATGTTCGCGACATTCTTCAGGCGGCCGGAATTGATCAATGAGCAAGTAGATCGCTATCACGCGGTAAGCGCTGACACCGTCAATGCTCTGATCGCCAAGCGATTCGGTGAAGACAATCGCGCCAGCCTTCTTTACGTTCCGCGGGACGAAGTCGAATCGGAAGCAGCTCTGGCAGTTGCGGCGGGGGCTGTCTGATGGTCGCCACGCTGCGTCCGGTGGCGGGACCCCCGCGCCGCTACCGATTCCCCGAGTTCCATCAGGAAGTTTTGCCGAGCGGCCTTAGACTCGTGACCGCTCCAGTGACCAAGCTTCCCATCGCGACCGTCCTGGTGATCGTCGACGCCGGATCGGTTAACGACCCTCAGGGGAAGGAAGGCGTCGCGGCTCTTACCGCGGGAGCGCTACTCGAGGGCGGTGAAGGGATGGATGGTGCTGCAATCGCCGAAAGGTTCGAACAGCTCGGAACATCGGTGGAATCCGGTGCCGACTGGGACAGCGCATTCATCAAAATCACGACCCTGGCGGATCGGCTGGATGCTGCGACGACTCTGCTCGGTGAAACGATCAGCACGCCCGTGTTCCCGGAGCGCGAGGTCGAAAGATTGAGAGCCGAGCGGCTCGCCGAGATTCTGCAGCTGGAGACAGAGCCGCGCGGACTGGCGGACGAAAAGTTCAGCGAGTTTCTCTATTCACCGGATTCCCGTTACTCGAGGCCGGAAGAAGGCAGCAGCAAATCCGTTGGCGGGTTGACGCGGACAGACGTTGAGGATTTTTATGCGGCGAGGTATCGGGCGGGGGCGACTACGGTCGTCGTCGCAGGGGATGTCTCGACGGACCGGGCTCGCGATCTTGTTGCGCATGCCTTCGAGGGCTGGCACCCAGGCAGCGCGCCCGGATCCAGTCTGGTTACGACTCCGAGATCGCTGAGCCGTAGTCTCCACATCGTGAACAAGATCGACGCGCCGCAATCGGAGGTAAGGGTCGGCCACGTCGGACTGGCCAGAAAGAATCCGGATTTCTTTCCGGTTCTCGTAATGAACGCAGTTCTGGGCGGATTGTTCGGGTCACGGATCAACCTCAACTTGCGGGAGGCTCACGGATACACGTACGGCGCTTCATCCTACTTCGACTGGCGGCGCGGGAAGGGCCCTTTTGTCGTATCAACCGCCGTACAGAGCGAGGTGACAGCACCTGCACTGCGGGAGATTCTCCACGAGGTCGATCGGATTCGCGGGGAACGGATAACTGATAGTGAGCTATCACTCGCGCGGGACTATCTGGAAGGAGTTTTTCCGATTCGATACGAGACGACCGCGGCAATTGCATCAGCGCTGGCGACACTCGTCGTCTACGATCTACCCGACGACTACTACGAATCGTATCGCAGAAACGTGCACGCAGTTTCGGCCGAGGACGTTCTTCGGGCTGCGCAGCAACACCTTCATCCGGACCAGCTCCAGACGGTGGTGGTTGGCGATGCACGTGTCATAAGGCAGACGGTGGGTGATCTCCCGCTCGGCAATCCCCTGGTTCACAGCGCCTGAGCGTGTCGACCAAGAAATCGGAACCCGGACAGATCGCTTCGAAACGCGTTTACACGGGGCGTATCATCTCGCTCGACGTGGACACCGTTCGATTCCCGGATGGCTCGACGGGCGAGCTGGAGATGATCCGGCATCCGGGTGCAAGCGCGGTAGTCCCGTTTCTCAGCGATCCGACCGGCGATGATCCGCAGGTTCTGATGATCCGCCAATATCGATACGCAACCGACGGATATCTGTACGAGATTCCCGCTGGCAGACTCGACAAAGGCGAACATCCGCGGGATTGCGCGATCCGGGAGCTAAAGGAAGAAACGGGATGCACGGCTGAGCGGATGGAGCAGTTGATCTCCATCTACACGACGCCCGGCTTCACCGACGAGAAAATCCACATTTTCATGGCAACCGGTTTGGTCGCCGGTGAGACTAAACACGAGTCGGATGAATTTCTCGATCTCGAACCGATGCTTCTTTCGCGGGCGCTCGGAATGGTTCAGGCGGGGGAGATCACGGACGCCAAGACTGCTCTCGGGCTGCTCTACGCCGCAGGGTTCCGCGCCGGCCATTAACCCTTCGAGCCAAATTGGCGTCTAATCAACAGAAGACGCTGACATGTCATGTAAATAGGACAGAAGGCCAGAATCTGGACAAGCTCCGGCTGGGTTTACAAAGCTCTAAGTCCTTATATCGCAGCTAGTTAGCTCAAGTGGCAGTTGGGCATAGGGCGTGCAATACATGATTCTGGGAAAGGTTCCAAGGGAGATGTGCACGATCCTATGTCGTGTCCGTCTCTCCTATATAAGGAGATAGATATGGCTGACATCGTCCGTAAGCGCGTCGTAGCGGTCGAAGGACCGACAATCAGGGAACGTCTGCAGGCGATGGATGACTCAGCCGTCGTTACAGCATTTCTTGGCGGCGAAGAGCGTGCTTTCTCGGAACTGGTCACAAGGTACCAGACCCGCCTGCTGAACTTCGTCTATCGGACCATCGGGGACCGCGAAAAAGCCGAAGATCTCGTGCAGGAAGTTTTCATCCGCGTGTACCGTCACCTGCATCGTTTCGACCGGTCGAAGAAGTTCTCGACCTGGGTCTATACGATTGCTTCGAACCTCGCCAAGAACGAGCTGCGGAATCGCTCGCGCAATCCGCTGGTTCTCTTTCAGACGGTTCAGAAGAATTTCCAGGACGAGGACCGTCCGCTCCAGTTCGAGGACACTACCGCGCGTCCCGACGACATGTACCGGAAGCGGCATCTCCGGGAAATTGTTGAGGAAAGCGTCGCAAAGCTGCCCGAGCACCATCGGAACGTATTCATTCTGCGCGAACTCGAAGGCAAGTCCTACGAGGAGATCGCGGAGATCACCGAGTGCAACCTCGGCACAGTCAAGTCGAGGCTGAACCGCGCCCGGAACTCGTTCGCGGAAATCATCGCACCATACGTAGATTAGGTTCGCGGAATCGGGAACAGGTGCCCAGCTGGTGGGTACCTGTTACCGAACCCCCAGCCTATCTCAATGGATTGTCGCGAGTTTTGTGAGCAGCATGTTGCGTACGTAGACGATACCCTCGCTGGTATCGAGCTCGTTCGCATGCAACGTCACATTGCCGAGTGTGAGAGCTGCGCCAAGCACGACGCGAAAATCCGTCGGGCGCTCCTCCTCTTCAGAAACCTTCCTTCCATCGAGCCGTCAGCGGATTTCTCGCAGCGGCTCGAGGCACGTATCAGGGAGTGCCAGACTGATCATATCATGGCGGCCAGTCAGCGCAATCTGAGATACGGTGCTGTAGCAGCGACATTGGCAAGCATTGTAATGCTCGGATACATCGGCACCACGCTCTACGAGCGCGCTGCGACTCCGCGGGATCTGCTGATGCCACCGGTGGTCGCGACTCTGCCCGAGCCCGAGCTAATGCCGATCACGACCTCCACGCCCGCAATCGTGACGTCGGTATCAGCGGGCCTTTCGATCTTCCCCGCTGCGCTCTTCGCCGAACAGGCACCGGTGCGTTTCGCTCACTCGAAGCTGGAGCTCACCGACTACACTCGGTGATGCTGGTGGAGGCATCGGCGGTCAAGCAGACCGACCGTATATTTCGGGGATGTCCGCCTCCACTTCCTCTCTAAAAACCCTCAGGGATGCGCTGAAGCGCCGTTCATTTGACGGCGCTTATTACATCATAGGGGAAGACGAGTACCAGAAAGAAGACGCAGTCGGACAACTCGTCGAGGGAGCCCTCGACACAACGGCGCGAGACTTCAATCTCGATGTAAGGCGAGCAACCGAGCTCGATGCAGAAACACTCGGAGTGCTACTTTCCACGCCTCCGATGATGGCAGACCGCAGGGTGATCGTGCTCCGCGACACCGGCTCGCTCAAGAAGGATGCTCGCAAGGTGCTCGACAGCTATCTCCAGCAGCCGGCATCTGATACGCTGCTAATACTGCTGAATGGCGCCAACTCAAAACCTGATTCCGCGATTGCTGCCGCGACTACTCCGCTACAGTTCGACGCGCTTACTGGGGATCGCGTTCCGCGCTGGATTGCGCACAAGGCGTCGACGGAATTCGGGGTCACCATAACCGAATCGGCCATAGAGTTGTTACAAGCTGCGGTTGGAAGCGACCTGCATCAGCTGGCCGGCGAGCTCGACAAGCTCGCGAGCTACGTCGAAGGAAGCAGCAAGGAAATTGGTGAAGATGCCGTCAGCGCGATCGTCGGCGTCCGCCGGGGCGAGACCCAATCGGATCTTCTCGATGCGGTCGCCGACCGAAATGCGGGCCGCGCGCTGGAGCTCATTCCCCACGTGCTGGCGCAGCCGAAAACAACGGGCGTTTCGATCGTCATGGGATTGTCCACCCAGATGATCGCAATTGCCTGGGGTCGCGCCCGACTCGACGAAGGGATTTCCCGGGGCCGACTTGCCCAGGAATACTTTGACCTGCTCAAGGAAACCGGAGCTTTTACCGGGCGACCGTGGGGATCGGCGACCGCAGTCTGGGCTCGTGCTGCAGAGCGCTGGACTCGTGACTCCCTCGACCGCGCACTCGACACTCTCCTCGAAGCGGATATCGCACTAAAGGAAAGTCGGGTCTCGTCTGAAGAGCAATTGCTGGCAAGCGTAGTTCTCAGCCTGTGTACAGCCGCTGAAACGGGCGCTGCCGCGTGAGCCAATAGGAGAGAAGTGAGATGTATAGATGGATCGTTCTGTCGGGCATGTTGGTAGTTTCCGCCGTAAAGGTCGATGCACAGGCATCGGCGCGGCCGATCGACCCTGTTTTTACGAGAGCACAGACGTTGGTGAGCGATGGAAATGGCGCCGCCGGCCGTGCCTTGATCGATTCTATGATTGCGGCGACGCCTCTATCCGCGCCGCTGTACCCCCAGGCGTTATTCTGGCGCGCGTCACTCGCGGCGAACGCTGCGGATGCCGAGAGCGATTATCGCCACATTGTCGTCGATTACCCGTTGGCGCCGCAGGCCGAGGATGCCCTGCTTCGGCTGGCGCAGCTCGAGCTGGCGCGCGGTGACCGCGACGGCGCACTCGTGCATCTGCGGCGAATCCAGCGCGACTATCCCCATAGCAAGTCACTCGGACGTGCAAGCTACTGGACCGCGCGGGTACTGTTCGAGAAAAACGATATACCGGCGGCGTGCGCGGCGAATGCAGCCGCTCTGTCGCAATCGGATCCCGCCGAAGTCGAGTTGCGGAACCAGATTCAATACCAGGGTCAGCGCTGCCCCACGGTTACAGCCGCTAGCGTAACGCCAGCCGCAGGACCGACGGAGCCGATAGCGGAACCACCAGCGCCGACAGCTACCACCTCGACCACTGCCGAAGCGAAGCCCGCCGAGAAACCTGCGCAACGCCCGACACCATCAGCTGAGGCAAATGACTCGCGACCGAGCATAGTCGACCCGGTGAAAACGCCGGAGCCTGTGACAGAGAAGCCTCGGGCAGTCGTTGACATCGCTCCATCCAGGACAGCGGAGACCGTAACACCCGGAGCCATCTACTCGGTCCAGGTCGCAGCTTACACTCACAAGGCTGACGCGGAGAAGCTCGCTTCGACGCTCACCAACCGCGGCTACGCGGCGCGCGTCGATGGAACAGTCGCGCCCTTCCGTGTGAGAATCGGTCGCTATTCGACCAACAGCGAGGCAGAAGAGGCATTGAGAAAGATCAAGGCGAAGCACATGGACGGATTCGTGGCCAGAGTGTCCGAGCGGTGAGTCGCGCCGCATCAACCCCGTTGATGCAGCAGTATCGGGAGATCAAGTCGCGTCACCAGGACGCGATTCTGTTCTTCCGAATGGGCGATTTCTACGAGATGTTCTATGAGGACGCTGAAGTTGCGTCGCGGACTCTCGGGCTGACACTCACGTCCCGCAACAATGGTGGGGCCAGCGAGGTTCCCCTCGCTGGTGTTCCGGTCAAGGCAGCCGGCGAATACCTGCGACGGTTGGTCCAGCAAGGATTCCGGGTATCGATTTGCGAGCAAACTGAAGATCCGAAGCTGGCAAAGGGCATCGTCAAGCGCGAAGTGGTGGAGACGATCACACCGGGCGCGGCGTTTTCCGACGATCTGCTCGATGGCATGCGCAACAACTATCTGTGCGCCCTGGCGCGGGCCGATGCCCGCGTCGGAATCGCGGCAGCAGACCTATCCACAGGTGAGCTACGCCTCACCATCGTCGACGTGCGCGATTTGGAACCCGCCCTTTCCAGGTTCACTCCCCGCGAGGTGATTCTCTCTCGCGCGGACAATCTGGGCAGCTTCGTGAAAGGCCCTGCCGGCGCAGAAGGTCCGATGCTTACCGAACGAGATGCATGGGAGTTCGATGCGAATCTCGGGCGTGATCAGCTGACCGAGCATTTCGGGGTGGCATCTCTGGAGTCGTTTGGAATCGACGACGACGGTGACTCCGCCGCCATCGGCGCTACGGGTGCGCTCCTCCGCTATCTACGCGAGCTCCAGCCCTCGGGAATCTCGCATCTGGCCCGTCCGAGATTCGAGCGACCGGAAGGGAGACTTCCTCTCGATGAGATGACACGTCGCAATCTCGAGCTTACTGAATCGTTGCGCGGCGGTGAGACTCCGGGGACACTGCTCGGGGTGCTCGATCGCACACTCACGCCGATGGGCTCACGGCTGCTGAGACAATGGATCCTGTCGCCCCTCGTCGACCGGACAGCAATCGAGAATCGACTGGACGCAGTCTCGGCCCTTGGTGACAATCTGCTGCGTTCGGCGTTGCGTGACGCGCTGGACGGTGTGCGAGACATCGAGCGCCTGGCCGGGAAAGCAGCGGTGGGTCGTGCGGCCCCACGCGAGATGCGAGCGCTCGGCGATTCCATCGCGAGGTTACCTGCGGTGCACTCGGCCCTTGACCGCGCGACTGCTGAGGGAGGTGCATTCCAGAGCCATCTCGCGCAATGGGATGGCTGCGGCGATTTGTGCGATGAGATCCTGCGTACTCTGGTCGACAGACCACCGATGGTAATCGGTGAGGAGCCGAGCATCCGGCCGGCGCTGGATGCATCGCTCGACGAGTGGCGGGCACTCCGGGATGGGGGCAAGGACGCAATCGCGCGAATTCAGTCCGAGGAGCGCGCCCGGACGGGGATCAACTCGCTAAAGGTCGGCTACAACAAGGTCTTCGGGTATTTCATCGAGATCTCGAACAGCAACTCGCATTTGGTGCCGAGCGATTACCAGCGGCGCCAGACCCTTGCCGGGGCGGAACGGTACGTCACGCCATCGCTCAAGGAATACGAGGAGCGGGTGTTGACCGCGGCAGAACGGGTGGAGGCTCGTGAGCGGGAGCTATTCGAGTCCCTGCGAGCAAGAATCGGCTCGCAAATCGCACGGCTCCAGTCAGTGGCGGCCCTCGTGGCCGAGCTGGACGTCCTTGCGTCTTTCGCGGAGGCGGCGTCGAGAGAAAGCTACGTGCGGCCGGAGATAGGCGACGAGTTCGAGCTCGAGATAATCGGCGGCCGCCACCCGGTGGTCGAGCGCATGATGCCGCGCGAGAAGTTCATCCCCAATGATGTGACGTTGAGTGACGACGCGCGGATGATCATACTCACCGGTCCAAACATGGCCGGCAAATCCACGGTACTGCGTCAGGTCGGCCTGATCGTATTGATGGCTCAGATTGGCAGCTTCGTACCTGCGACACGCGCGCGCATTGGACTGGTCGATCGGCTCTTCACCAGAGTCGGTGCCAGCGACAATCTGGTGCGCGGTCAGTCGACCTTCATGGTCGAGATGTCCGAGACGAGCGCGATTCTGCACACGGCGACGAGGCGCAGCCTGGTGCTGCTGGACGAGATCGGACGGGGAACCTCGACCTACGACGGCATTTCCATCGCGTGGTCGGTGAGCGAACACCTCCACAACGACATCGGCTGCAAGACCATCTTCGCCACCCACTATCATGAGCTCACGCAGCTCGCCGACAGTTTAGTAGCAGTACGCAACTATAACGTTCAGGTGCGGGAAGTTGGAGACCAGATCCTGTTTTTGCATCGCCTGCAGCCCGGCGGAGCCGACCGCTCATACGGTATCGAGGTAGGACGGCTCGCGGGCTTGCCGGCTGGAGTGCTCGATCGCGCAAGGGAACTGTTGCGACTGCTCGAAGCGGAACAGATCGTGCCGCGGTCTGGGCGCACCGCGCGGGCGCGTCAGGGATCAACAGAAGCCCAGCTACCACTCTTTGCGCTAATGCCTCATCCGATCGTCGACCAGCTGAAGAAAGTGGAACCGAACATGATGACGCCAATCCAGGCACTCGACCTGCTTGCAAAGCTGGTCGACGAAGTAAAACGTGAAGGGGGAACGGTTTGAGTAAACACGCGGGTCGGAAAATCGCGGCTTTTCTATCGATTGTCCTTTTGACCGGGTGCAAGAAGGGTGATTCGAACCTTCCTTTTCAGACTGTCGGCAGGCAACCCGATGTCGCGCCAGTGATGCTCAATAAGGAACTGCCATTCCGGTATCCGCCCGCATTGTACGCGCAGAAAGTGCAGGGGAATGTCACGCTACGGATTTTCATCGACAGCCAGGGCGCAATTGTCCCAGACTCGACCCGCATTGCCGAGACATCCGGGTTTACCGCGCTCGATTCGGCGGCAATGAAGGGTTCGCGCGACCTCAAGTTCGAACCGGCGAAGACGCAAGGACAGCCGGTGCCGGTATCCATCCTGCTTCCAGTTTACTTCCGGCATCCGGACGCTCCTCCGCTGGCGGGGGATTCGATCATTCACCGCGACTCGACGGCGAGCAGCACCGCGCAGTCGGTCGATACCGCGAAGGTGGACACTCCACAACTAGCTGCGGTGACGCCCGCGCCATCCACGAAGAAGCCGCCAGCGAGAACATCAACGAAGCGGAGATCGACCCGGTGATACACGAGCGCAACCGGAAGCCGTACGACAACGTCCTCGAGACGATCGGCTGGACGCCGTTGATCAGGCTCAACAAGGTCACGCGCGGGATTCGTACTCCGGTTTACGCGAAAGCCGAGTTCTACAATCCGGGCGGCTCGGTGAAGGATCGAATCGGACTGCCGATCATCGAGCGCGCCGAGCGGGAGGGCAAGCTCAAGCCGGGCGGCACCATCGTCGAGGGCACCAGCGGAAACACCGGAGTCGGATTGGCGATCGCCGCGGCGCTACGTGGCTACAAGTGCATCTTCACGATGCCCGACAAGATGTCGCAGGAAAAAGTGCGACTTCTGAAAGCATTCGGAGCCGACGTAATCATCACTCCTACTGCTGTCCCGCCCGATCATCCCGACAACTACGTGATGATGGCTAAGCGCATCGCAAAAGAAACTCCGAACGCGATTCTCGCGGATCAGTTCTACAATCAAGCCAACCCGGATGCGCACTATGCGACCACTGGCCCAGAGCTGTGGGAGCAGACGGAAGGTAAAATCACGCACTTCGTCGGCGCGGCGGGAACCGGCGGGACTCTGACCGGCGTCGGTCGCTACCTGAAAGAGAGGAACAAGCAGATTAAGATCATCGCCGGCGATCCCGTCGGTTCCATACTCGCAGAGTACTGGCGGAGTAAGGGGAAAAACACCATCGAGGGGGTGCCCTACAAGGTGGAGGGGATCGGGCAGGACAAGCTTCCGGGAACGCTCGATCTGAGTCTCATCGACGATTACCACACGGTGAGCGACAAGGACTCGTTCGCGATGGCGCGACGCCTCACGCGTGAGGAGGGGCTGTTCGTTGGGGGATCGTCGGGGCTCATTGCATCCGTCGCGCTCAAGATTGCACGCGAGATAAACGATCCCGGCGCGATGGTGGTGACGATCCTCTGTGACACCGGAGAGCGGTATCTGTCAAAGCTCTACAGCGACGAGTGGATGCGAGAGAATCAGATGCTCGACGTCCCGAAGGTCGCGCTGCACAGCGTGCTGGGCCGAAAGAATGGTCACGCGCCGGCGGTGGTGAGTGTGGCGCCCGGCGCGACCGTCCGACAAGCCATCGGCCTGATGAGCCTGCACGACGTATCCCAACTGCCGGTCATGGATGGACCGAATTGCGTCGGCTCGGTGAGCGACTGGTCGCTCTCGCAGAAGAGTCTCGAGAATCCGGGACTCCTCGACAGCACAGTGAGCGAGATCATGGATTCACCGTTTCCGATGGTCGCGTCCGACCAGCCGGTGGACAGTGTCGTCAAGCTACTTTCCAAGGCGAACCCCGCGGTGCTGGTTCAGGAGCACGGCGCAGTGCAGGGAATAGTGACACGGTCTGACATGCTGCACTTCATGATGTCGCGGTAACTAACGAGCGTAATCGAATGAAAATCACCGTACTCATGGGAGGGACATCGTCCGAGCGCAACGTCTCGCTCGCTTCCGGAACGCGCATCGCCCAGGCGCTGCGTGAAAGGGGGCACGACGTAACTGCGCTGGATCCCGCACGCGGTGTGATAAACGCGAAGGAAGAGGAGGAGCTCCGATCGAGCAAGGTCGGAACGGAGCCGCCAACGCTCGAGTCACTGTCGAAATTCGCCGAAGGCACCTTCCTCCCGAATCTGACTTCGATGAAGGAGATCAAGGGCGCGGATGTCGTCTTCCTGGGCCTGCACGGTGGACAAGGTGAAGACGGCACCATTCAGGCGCTGCTCGACATGGCGCATGTCCGGTATACCGGTAGCGGACACCTGGCGAGCGCTCTGGCGATGGACAAAGATCTTTCCAAGAGGCTGTTCAGGGCGGCGGACGTGAATACCGCTGACTGGCTAATGGCGCCCGCCTCAATCGAGCAAGTGGAAGGGATCCTCGGACTTCCAGTGGTGGTCAAGCCCTCGAAACAGGGCTCGACAGTCGGACTGTCGGTGGTGAAGAAGCGCGCCGACCTCGCGAAAGCAATCGAAGAAGCCGCCAAGTATGACGACGAGGTCATGATCGAGCGATTCGTGCCGGGCAGGGAGCTAACGGTAGGCGTGCTTGGCGATATTGCCCTGCCGGTTGGTGAGATCATCTCGAAGCACGAGATCTACGATTACGAGTGCAAGTACACGGCGGGCATGGCTACCGAAGAGTTTCCGGCGAAGATCTCGCCTGAGGCAGCGGAACGGATCCAGCAGCAGGCCCTGGCCGCCTTCAAGGCCCTGAAACTCGGCGGTTGCGCCCGCATAGATTTCAGGTTGACGACCGAAGGTGAGTTCTATTGTCTCGAGGCGAACACGTTGCCCGGGATGACTCAGTTCAGTCTGATTCCACAGGGTGCCGCGGCGATGGGAATCGACTTTCCGGAACTGTGTGAGCGGATAGTGAGGCTCGCCCTCTAGCGGCTTCCGGAACCCTTCGTTGCGCGCTGGGTCTTAGGATGTAGTCTTTGGCAGCAGGTCACCGATGAGCGAGTTGTACGACGTCCCCCAGTCTCCGCGCATGACGCGCGCTGTTCAATGGCTTCTCGCCCTGAACATCGGTGTCTATTTCCTGCAGCTGACGCTGTTCGGATCGGACGCGGTCTACTCGGCGCTTGCTCTCGATCCGTCGCGATTCCCCGGAAACTGGTGGACGGTCGTCACCTACATGTTCGTCCATGCGTGGCTTGCCCACCTGGCGTTCAACATGTTCACTCTCTGGATGTTCGGCCCCCGACTGGAGCAGGCATGGGGTACGAGCGCCTTCGTCAAGTTCTACCTGTGGTGCGGAATAGGCGGCGCGATCGCGCATCTCCTGTTCGCGCAGCAGACCTCCGTGATCGGCGCATCCGGCGCGATCAGTGGTGTGCTGGTCGCCTACGCGCTTACCTGGCCCGACGAAGATGTCTACATCTTCGGCGTCATCCCGATGAAGTCGCGCTGGCTGGTGGTAGCGATGCTGGTGATGAACATCGTGTTCGCCCTGTCGCCGAGCTCGCGAATCGACTGGACCGCGCACGTGGGCGGAATGGCGGTGGGATGGATCTTTCTCAAACTGTATTCGGTCGGCGGCATCAACCGCGTGCGCGGATGGGTATCGGCCGTTCCCGACGAGTCCGAGGATATGCCGCGAGCCGTACCACGTGGCCGCCCGCCGATGCGCGAAAGAACGAGGGACGTAGACGACGTCGTTACGCGGAGCAATGCCGTCGTGCTCCGTGAGAGCAAGCCGCTGCAACACGTTCCGAAGCAGGAGACAGTGAAGGAACACGCGGCGCGGATCAATCGTGTGCTCGACAAGATCTCCCAGCAGGGCATCGAGAGCCTGACCGGGGACGAGCGCCGGCTGCTCGAGGACATGTCGCGAAAACTGCGCGACGAATAGCAGGCGCGGATTGATCCGCGTCAGCCGCTGGTGCATCGTTGGAGGATGCCCAGACCAGAGCTGCTCGAGACCTTTGACAATCCATATTCCGACCGTGACTACGAGATCCACATGGACTGCTCGGAGTTCACGTCGTTGTGTCCGATGGGCGGCATCGAGAGTGATGCCGAAGAGCTGGCGCTTCTCAAAGGCGGCGCGCCCGACTTCGGGACGATCCGCATCACTTACACGCCGGCTGCGAAGTGCGTCGAGCTCAAGAGCCTCAAGCTCTATTTGTGGAGCTTTCGCAACGACGGAATCTTCTATGAGCGCGCGGTGAACAGGATCCTGGACGACCTGGTGGCGAGCGTTGCACCGAAATGGATGCGCGTGGTGGGGGACTTCAACGTGAGGGGCGGCATCAAGTCGGTGATAACAGCGACTCACGGAAGCCACCGAGCCTGAGGTAGATCCGCGATCAAGGTTGATAACCCGCATCGAGGCGTTTTAATTGTTGCATCCGGAGCGCAGCTCCGACCGGCTAGGTAGCTCAGTTGGTAGAGCAGCGGACTGAAAATCCGCGTGTCGGCGGTTCGATTCCGTCCCTAGCCATCTCTGCAAAACCGAAGCGCTCACCCATACGGTGAGCGCTTTTTTTCGTCACGGTCTTCGTGTTGAGATCGAGGCAGGTCAGGAGCCGCCGAGGGTCGGGACGAGGCCACTCACAAGCGTAGCCTCCCGCTCGATCGCGGCTGCTGCTCGGGCGATCTCGCGATCTGCATCGGACCACTGGCCCTGTTCGATTGCTTCACGAACGCCGGGAATTGTCTTTACGCCGTAACCCGTGTAGAACCCGGGGGCGTAGAGCATGTGCACGTACCACGGTCTGTTCTTCAACCCTTCGCTCGACGTGAGCGCGCGCTCGGCCTGGAGCAATCGCTGGTTCACGGAGTGAGCCGCATCCTGCCGGCCAGCGCTGACGGCGCGGCTATACGCTTTTTCGTAGCGAGCCGCGGCGTGGTTGAGCGAGTCGATCGCGTTGAGCAACGGAGCGAAATTCAGCTGTGGGGCTGCACCCTCGCGTTGTGGCGCCGTTACTGGATCGCGGGGATCGCTCGCCAGCTTGAAGAGGCCCTCATCAATCTCACGATTGCGCTCAGCGATCTGCTCGGCGCGCCGGTCGCGAAGCGACTGCAAGTCCTTCACGTAACCCTGAACGGTTTCAGCCAGATTGGTAAACGCGAAAGGCAGGAGATCAGCGTTCGCAAGCCGAAGAACCGCGGTGCCCGCGGTCTGCGCCAGCGCGCGGCCGTAGACGAAGCTCGTGTCACTGAAGTGGGTGAACCAATAGAAGTCGTCGTATATCGAGTGATAGATGCCGCCGTCGTCCTCGCCGCCGTAACCAAGGTTCAGTGAAGGAACACCGAGATGATCGATAAAGCTCGAATAGTCCGATCCCGAGCCGAGCGCACCAATGCGCAGATCGTCGCGATCTCTTGCATCTTTGCGCGACTCGGCCGATCCGCTGAGGATTCGTCGGGCCTGAACCCTTTTCCACGCGCTGACACCAGACTCGGGATCGTCGATATCCATGGCGACGCCGTTGATGAACTTCTCCAGCGAGTGTGAGCCCGATATCCCGAGGTAGCCACGACCATTGGTATCACTGTTCAGGTAGGCAACGGCGTGGGCCTTTAGCTCGTCGGCGTGGGTCTCGGCCCACTCGGTTGAACCAAGCAGCCCGGGCTCCTCGCCATCCCATGCGGCGTAGATGATGGTCCGCTTTGGGCGCCAGCCCTGCTTATACAGAGCGCCCAGTGCGCGCGCTTCTTCCAGCTCGGCCACAAGACCTGCAATGGGATCCTCGGCGCCGTTGACCCAGGCATCGTGATGATTGCCGCGGATGACCCACTGATCCGGTTCGGTCGAGCCCGGCAATCTGGCGATAACGTCGTAGAGCGTTTTCAGGCTCCAATCGGACTTGACGCGGAGGTGAACGCGCGCCGGTCCGGCGCCGAGGCGATAAGTAATCGGCAGACCACCGCGCCAGGAGGATGGGGCGACGGGTCCACCGAGCGCTGCGAGTAACGGCCGTGCGTCACCATAGGAAATCGGGAGCACAGGGATCTTGGTGATGGTTGGTGCTTCGGCGACGGTGAGACGCTTCGCGTTCTTAGTCGCGCCAACTCCGGGAGTCAGTGGGTCGCCGGGGAAGACGGGCATGTCGGCGACAGAGCCGCGCTGCACTCCTTGGGCGGGACGCATCGGGCCGGCAGGAAAAACATCGCCGCCAGCGTAGCCGTCGTCCCCCGGATCCGAGTAAATGAGGCAGCCAATTGCGCCGTGCTCAGCTGCGACCTTGGGCTTGATGCCGCGCCAGGATCCGCCGTACTTGGCAATGACAATGGCGCCTTTTACGGAAATGCCGCGTTGCGCGAGCTCATCATAGTCGGCTGGTACGCCGTAGTTGACGAAGACGAGCGGTCCAGTAACGTCGCCATCGATGGAATACGCGTTGTAGGAAGGGAGCTGTTCCGCCTGCTGGCTCGAGGTGGGATCGCCAGCGACTGGAGTCTCCTGTAACGCTGCCTTGAACGTCGTTGGTGCAACGAGCTCGACTACGCGCTCGACGGGAGTCGGAAAGAGAACGTCGAAATTCTCGATGTGTGCATCCCAGCCATACGACTTGAACTGATCGAGAATCCACTCAGCATTCTCCTTGTCATATGGAGAGCCAACGTGGTGAGGCCGCGCGCTGAGACGACGCATCATTTCCCGCATGCGGGCCGGATCGGGCATTGCTCTGAAACGCGCCTCTATATCACGCTCCGCCTGGATCGATTGAGGAAAGAATCCGCGCAGCGGAGTGTCCGCCGGAAGCGGAGTGAGGGCCACGCTGGTTACGGCGATGAGAAGAGACGAGAGGAGCAACCGCATCAAATCGATCTCCTTGAAATGTTTGTCAGAACGATCGAACCGAAACTCCACCGCGGATAGTACGCGGCAAGCCGAGCGACTCGAGCGCGCCCTGGAAGTTGACCGTGTACTGCCGGTCGAAAAGATTCTCGACGGCACCGAAGATATCGGTTCCAGGGCGAATCTCGTGGCGCGCATCGAGATCGAAGATCCCGTACGGGCCCAGCCTGGCACCGCCGAGTGCGTGGTTGGGTCCTTCGTAGCGGAAGATTCCGTTGATCGTAGCGATGCGCGGCGCATTGAAGGTGAGACGCGCGGCTCCGCGCTGGAGCGGGACGCGATTCACGAATGCCTTCGTGGCGACGACGCGGGCGAGATCGTAGTTGTAGCTGAGGGCGAGAGTCAGCTCTTCGATGGGGCGAATAGCGAGCTCGCCTTCGGCGCCGCGACTGCGGGCAGCGCCAACGTTTTGACGCTGCAGGATCACGCTGCCTGGAGCCGGGCCGGGCTGAAGAAAAGTGAAGTCGTCGAGATCCTTGTATTTGTTCCAGAACCCGGTCGCACGGAGCTCAAACTCGGGAACAGGATTCCAGTCGAGTCCCACATCGTAGCCGGTGAGATATTCCGGAGTAAGCGCTGGATTGCCCATGAAGGTGTTCGGCCCAGCGAAGAAGGTCCGGTACTCCTCCGAGAGAGTTGGCGCGCGGAAGGCCCTGTAGTAGGAGCCGCGAACGGCCAGCGAGCCGAATAGCTGATAGCGAATTCCAACTCTCGGCGCGAAAGCCGAATTTCTTTTAGCGGGATATGTAGTAGTGGTTGGTGGCGTCGCGGTGTTGTCGATGCGGGATCCATCGTAGCTGCGCCAGCTGTCGTAGCGCGCACTGGCCTCGATACGAAGGGGCTCGAGCGGCGCGAAGACCGTCTGAGCAAAGGCTCCGCCAACGAGCTGCGATCCGCCCGAATTACGTGTACCGGCCACGGTTCCCGCGACGTTGTACACATCTTCATTGAGCTCTCCAACCATGTGCCGGAAATCGCCGCCAAGTGACAAAAGCTGCAGCATTCCAAGGCTGCGGGACCACTGGAGCGACCCGCCGAGATCGTGACTCGGAATATGCTGCGCGACATTGGGCCGCTCGGAAGTGCGCGTCGCGTCGACGACCGAGGAATGGCTCTCGTAGTTCTGGTGCTGGGCGAAGAAGCGCGCTTCGATGGCGCCGCCGAATGGTGCGTCGAAATTCCCGCCGAGAATTCCGCTGACGATGTGTCGTCGATTGGGCTCGGTGAGCGGAGTTCCGAGACTGCGATCGTCGTCGAAGTAGTTGCCGCTGGCGAAGACACTGCCAATTTCGCCGATCGAGTATTCGGCGCGGCCGTTGACGTTGCGGCGGGTTACGGTGCTGGCCTGATCGATCGAACCGCGCTGATCGGGACGCAGCACGGTGTAACCGCCGCCCGTTCCGTAGTCAGCACCTATAGAGTAGCCGAGTGGTCCGTGGACGTCGCTGCCATAAAGGGAGAAATCGGCAGCGTTTCGGCTGCCGCCACTCGCCATGACGCTGTAACCGCGGTTGAGAATCGGTTGAGTAAAGAGGGAAATGACACCGCCCATGGCGTAGTTGCCGTAGAGGCTAGAGCCACCGCCCTCCAGAACTTCAGCGCGATCGAGCTGAAAACGGGGAGCGCGGTTCCATTGAATCCATTCGCCCCATGGGTCGTTGAGTGGCACGTTGTCGAGCAGCACGAGAGTGCGTCCCTCGTCCGCACCGCGGATCGAGACGATCTCTTCGGGTCCGGACGCGGTGCTGGAGGTACGGGGCAGCTCGATACCGGGCATTTCGCGGAGGAGATCGTCGGTGGTGCGCGCGGGATTGGTCCGCACCTGCTCGCGCGACATGACGTTGACCGTCGCCGCGACCTGGCGTGGGGACTGTGGAATTCTGGTGGCGCTGACTACTACATCCGGCAGAAGTGCGGATCCCGGCGCGAGCGTGAAGTTCACAGTCACCGGAGCGTTGTCGGGGATGCGAATGCTGCGAGTCGCCGGCTCGGAGCCGAGTTTGGCGGCAGTGATGGTGTAGTCTCCGGCAGGCAGGCCCTCGAGGCGGTACTCGCCTCGCTCGTTGGTGACTGCCGCGCGCGAGGAGCCGCTGATTGCGATGCGCACACCGGCGATTGGAGTGCCGGTTGTCGTCTCGGTGACGGTACCAGTGAGGATGCTCCTCGCCTGGGCGGCTGCGCGCGAGATGGGCGTGAGCATGACGGCGGCGACCAGTGCAACGCACACCGGGATCCGAACGAGATCAGAACGGGTCATGACATTCGGGTGGTGAGAGACTGTCCGAACGGAAAAGGACGCTGAAATCTATTCAG